>ERZ1292644.1516-Hain-H14-01um-R2-1516-length-11914-cov-7_pt1 | contig 11914 bp, 13 predicted proteins | sample MGYA00564402_ERZ1292644 | MGnify/ENA primary metagenome ERZ1292644 (study PRJEB36523, sample SAMEA6512644) | groundwater metagenome | collected 2019-01-09 | study: AquaDiva: Metagenomics assemblies of 32 groundwater samples | reverse complement strand
GCGCTTACACTCAAGTCGTGCTTGATCAGGTCAAGATGACCTACTTGAAAGAGCCCGATAAGAGTGATCCGCTCAACCAACTTCGGGTCATAGGTTGGAAGAACTTTTATGGAACATTGATCTCCAACCAACAATTTTTTATGAGAATTGAAAGCACTAGCGCCTTCAGCGCAACGTTCGGATAAGGTAGTCGATAGCCGCTTGAAGGAACTCTACGCGGTGGAAAAAATGTCCGATGCCAATGTTGCAAGGGTGGCAAAGCAGGCCTCGGACATTTCCTGTTTCGGCGCAGTGGTCGGTATGGAACACGGTGGTTCTACTGTTTCCGCTGTCGGTGCGGCCGCAGATTGCACATTTTCCTTCCTGCTCGGTGAACAGGCGGTCGTAAGTTCCATAAGGAATCCCGAGACGCCATTTGAGATGGTTGTCGCGTTTCTTTTGGGGGTTGGCTTTGTCCCATTTCTTGTTGTAGTCGCTGTGTTTCTTGGGGTCCTTTTGGTGCAACTCTCTTACGGTGGCGATGCTGCATGGTTTGCAGTACCCTTGCAAACCGTCGTGGGCGTTTTTGTTTTTGTAGAACTCCGATCGAAGCTTGACTTGCTGGCACTTCGGGCAGTGCTTGTGCGTTTCGGTGTTCTTGGTCATGTTTTCCATCCTCCAGGTGAAGGTGGAAGAATATAGGGTTTGGAGTTTCCGTCTACAAACTGGAGGTTGCAATGAGTTACCGGATCACATACCAAGTGAACATCGACTGGGTTGGTGATGGCCTTGGACCTATGAGTGGTAACACTGCCGTTTCCGTGGGGATGGCTGCGGCGGGCGGGGCGCAGCGCAAGACGTTGTTCAATGGCACCCCAGTTGGGCAGCAGACGAAGACGTTCTTGGCGGCTGACGTGACGACGTTGACGAACGCCATGGCAGCGGATATCGCAGCGCAGATGAACGTGCCGGCTACGCTCGCGCAGGTTCAAAGCTTCTCGACGGGGGCTGGCTGATGGCGACCGGAACGCTTGGGACGACGGCGAATAACTCGCTTACGTCTTTGATCAACAGTGGTGCGATGAACACCACTGACCTTGCGACGATTGCGCAAGGTATCAAGGATGACCAGATCAACGGTAATCCGATCTTTCCGGGGGCCTACGCGCAAAATGGGATTCTTTACATCCCGAACCGGGGCATCCTTCGTGTTCTCCCCGGAGATTACGTGGGGATCGATTCTCAGGGGTGGCCTGTCCTTGTTTCGAAAAACTCGATCACCAATGCAGCATGGACGCACACATGATTGATGTTGAGATGTGCATGGTGTGTTTTGGTAAAGGTGACTGGTTGAAGCCGTGCTGTCGGTGCGGAAAAATACGAGGAAAAGATGAGCAAAAAAGAAACCCCGATCGACCGCAAGAACCTTCCTCTCAACCTGCAGATTCTCACTGACGAGGAGCTGCAGGAGCTTCGCGCGGAAGCTCGCAAGACAGTCGTTGCCGAGCTGTCGAAGCAGGCGCGTGATGAGTATTTTGCCAAGGCCCTGGCGGAAGCACGGCAGGCGAGCATCGCCGACGAAGAAATGATCCATGTCCAGATCGATGTGGCGCCGTGGTGTCCGGGGGCGACGATCGACGGTGTGCAGTATTTTCACGGGTACACTTACCCCGTGAAGAAGTCCGTGGCGTGCGTTCTGTTTGAGCAGATGTGGCGGACGTGGGAGCATCAAGACGAGCTGGACGGCCGCGGGCGCAGCGAGGCATATCGCCGGCCGCGTAATCTTTCGATTGGGCCGCGTCATTTGGGGGTGTCAAACACTGCACTGCTTGGAGTTTAACAGGAGTCTGCATGGAAACCCCGCATGTCAAGTCGCCAGATGAATTGGCAGTTGCGATCACTGTGTCAACTCAGATACCTCCTAACCGAAACATCGTTTTGCAGACGTATCTTGGGCAGGATCATCCGGAATGGGCCTTTAACCATCTCATGGATAAGCTCGGACGGGTGAGCGATCGGCAGGAGGCTTTCTATAAGAGAAAGGACTTGGTTCTCGGTCTGGCGCACGAGAAGAAGCTTTTGGCGCAGTTGACTGAGGATTACAACCGGATCGAGGGGCGTTCTCAGGTCACTTGGGAGGCCAAGGGTAAGCGGGGGGCGCACAGGTTGAGCCCGCAGGAGGAGCAGCACAAGGTGACGGCTGAAATCAACATCAAGCGCTACCAAGAGAGCATCGCCAAGATCGAAAATGAGATTGCAGAGTACGAGGAACTTCTGAATGCCCCTGACCGCGCAACAGATATGCAGTCTGGCTAGGCAGGAGGCGAAGTGCCCCGGCTTCACGGTGCAGTCTGGCCAATATCTCAATTCGTGCCTTCAGGACTTGTGCATGAATTGGGATTTGGATGCTGCGATGGGTACGCAGCTGTATACGACCAGTACAATTAACAACCTCCCAGCCGATTATCTTCGTACTCGTGTTGTGGATGGCAAGGATGACATATTTTACACCATTAATGGTGTGCCGTACCCGTTGATTCAGATTACGCTGGCCGAATACGATTGGCTGGTGCAGACGCCGGGGTTTCAGAGCTACCCGCAGTTTTATGCAACAAACTTGTCGGTTTCACCAGCGCAAGTTCTCTTGTGGCCGCCGCCTTCTGGGCAGTACCCGGTAACGCATCGTTATCAGCGGCAGATGGGGGATATTGCTACACCTGAGACTTCTGTTGTGGTTCCTTGGTTTCTAAATACGCAGATTTTGATTCGGTGGACGGCTGGGCTTCTCATGGGTTTGACGGGTGACCAGCGGCAAGCGGAGTATATGGGGGATGACGAGGAGCGCTACCCACTTGGGGCTCTCAGTCTTTTGAAGAAATATCTGCGCAACGTCAGTGATCGCGAGGGGGCGGTGAAGACTGTTGGACTTGACAGACGCAGGTTTGGCAGGAATTTTGACCGGCTTAAGAATACCAAGAACATAGGGTGGTGATAATGCCTCTCCCCGGCACACCACTGGTCTGGTCACCCCACACGGCAGCGGACACGTTGGATGCGTCCAGCAACAGTGCTGGGGCCATGGCCAACCTTGCCAATCTCATTCCTGACCCAACAACGCGAAATCTTTGGCAGTGCCGTCCTGCAGCGGTCAAGGTTACTGATCTTGCTGCAAACGGATTTGCTGGGGCTTCGTTCATATCTTGCTGGGTTAACGTCGGCACGCGTGTTTATGGCATGGTTTCTACGACACGTAACGCAGGAAGGGATGAACCTTTCTGTTACGATGTTCTGACTCAGATGTTTGTCCCGATTGCGGGGGTGACTGCGGCGAACTCTCCGATTAGTCCGGCCACATTCGGCAATTGGAACCCGCCCCATATGGAGCTGATCGGCTCCAAGATCATCGTTGCGCATCCCGGTTTCACAGGGGCAGCGGGGGCTTTCTTCGGCGTCATTGACGTTCTCAATCCTTTCGCCTTGACGTGGACGGCTACCAATACGGCACCTACCGCGCTCGTATTTCCTCCGCAGTGGGTTAGTAACTTCAATGGACGGTGCTGGTTTCTGGTTAATCCTCCGAACTCGCAGCCCGCGGCTTATTTTTCTGACGTGTTGCTTCCAACACAGATAACGAACGCCAACCAGATTTTGACCTTGGACGACAACGACCCCTTGACGTGCTCTATGGGGCTCGCGCTCAGCAATCAGCTTGGCGGCATTATTCAAGCTCTGATCATATTCAAGGGGGTGTCCAACATTTACCAGATCACGGGGGATGCTGCGTTTGGTACGTTGGCTAAGAACACTCTAAATGTTGCAACTGGCACGTTTGCTCCTAACTCTGTTGCGTCTAGCGAGAAGGGGCTTCTTTTCTTGGCTCCTGACGGGGTGCGTTTGATTGATTTCAACGCCAAGGTCAGTGACCCCATCGGGAAAGACGGAGAGGGCATAACGGTTCCGTTCATTTCCATTCTTGTTCCTTCTCGTGCTGCCGCAGCTTACAACACAGGGGTGTACCGGATTCAGGTGCAGAATGGGGTTGCGCAAGCGATCGGGTCCGGGTTCTCGTCTGGTTTTTCTTCCGCCTTTGGTGGTGGTGGCCCCGTGCAGCAGCAAGAGTGGTGGTATGACACTGTTCGACAGTGCTGGTCGGGGCCTCACACGACAAAAATGTCGCTTGGCCTTGCGTACCAAAATTCTTTCTTGATAACGATTCAGAACGCAGGCGCTATTATTTTCAAGAGCGATCCCGTTCAGTCGTTTACAAGCACGTTTGTTGAGAATGGTGTTCCTCTTACCTATGCTTGGCAGACGGCGTATCTTCCCGATACTGACCAGATGGCGGAAAATTGCATCATTGAATCCACGCTTTATATGGCGTTGGTGTCAGGACAGTCAACGATCGTTACGGCTTTGAACCAAGACGGAGTTCCCTTGGATCAAGTCACGATCGCATCTTCAGGGGCGCCTACCAATTGGAATCAGTTCAATTGGAATAACGCCAATTGGAATGGAGCAACGCTGGGGAACTCGCTCTACCCTCGCCAGATGGAATGGACTGCGCCGCTCGTGTTTCGTAGGATGTCCCTCTTGGCTGGTGGGCTTTCGGCGCAAGGACTTAAGATCGGCCGGCTCCACATGAAGTATCAAGTTCTGGGTTATCTGCAACAGACGGGTTGATGATGAAACGCTTTCTTTTTGGGTTTCTGTTTTCGCTGTGGACTTCGCTCGCAGCGGCGGGCGTCAATTGCACGATGCCTTTTACGTTTGTTCCTGGCGCGTTGGCGGATGCGAACCAAGTCAACGCCAATTTCGCTGCAGCGGTCGCTTGTTTTCTCAATGCGGCCGGCGCGGGTAACAACAACGATATTACGGCTCTCCTCGCACTGACAACCCCGCTCAGCACGGCGCAAGGTGGGTCGTCCATTTACATTGGGGGGACTTCGACGGGATCGGCCAATGCGCAAGTGATCGCGGCGCCTTCTCCTACAGGGTTCGCTTTGACGCGTGGGCTCAGTATTCTGTTTACGGCGGGGTTTACAAATACGGGAGCAACGCAGATCAATGTCAACGGGACAGGTCTAGTCAATCTGTTCCGACAGTCTCCCAGCGGGCCTCAAGCTTTGACGGGTGGCGAAGTCGTTCTTAACGATTTGACCTGGGCGATTTACGATGGAGTGCAGTTCCAGCTGGTGAACAGTGGGGCACAGTATGGAGGCTTTGGCCCCCTCACGTCGCTTTCATCTGCTGCTCCTGATCTTGGGACTATCGCAAGTCACAATATTACGTTCACGGGTAATACCACGATTACGTCGTTTGGGTCGAGCGCGAGCACAACGTTTCCTCTTTATCGGTTGAATTTTTCGACTGTTCTGGTTCTCACGCATAACGGCACGAGCTTAATCCTTCCGAGTGCTGTGAACATCACGACGGCTTCCGGGGATAATGCGGAAGCTCTATACCTTGGGTCGGGGAATTGGCAGGTCATAAGTTACCAGCGGGGGGTCGGGACTTCAGTTGTTAGTCCTACCCCTCTTTGCGGATTTAGCGGGCTAAACGTAAATAACGGAGCTAGCAATTCGGTCATAAACTGGTCATTCAACAATTCAGTTCTGATCAACCCCATGGGGAACGTCCCGGTATTTTCTACTGCAAAGTCGGGATCGATTAATATTACAACAGGAACGGGGGGGACGAGCACAGCGGGAGGGATGGACGGCACGGGGCCGGGGAATAACACTTTCACGTACATGTATGCCATTTACAATGGCACGACATGGAGCGCAGTCGGCAGTGTTACGACTCCCGCAACTGGCCCTGTCATGCCAGCGGGGTACACTTTTCTCTGCTACATGGGGGCGATCAAGACTAACGGGGCGGGGAACCTGTACGGCACCCGCATCTTAGGGAACGAAGCTCGTTACGTTGTTGGTGGCGCGAATGTCACGCAGCTTCCTGTGGTCGTAAATGGGGTCACTGGAACTACTTGTACTGCAACAACTCCTACCTACGCTGCAGAAGCTATATCTGGAAGTACAGGGGCTGCCCCTCTTTGGGTTCCTTCCACAGCAGTTGCAGTTGACCTTCTAGCTAATTCGCAGTTTTCGGGGGCAGACTCTGCTGCGGTCCTTGTAGCTCCAAGCGGGCCTACCACTTACAACGGTTTTCCTGTGTCAGCTGCTAATACTAACCCGCCTCCGCTTTATGCTTTGACGACTTCAAACCCTAGTTTTGGACGCTTGTTGCTGGAGTCAGCCAGCATCTACGTATGTATTTCATCTGCATCGGGGGCGGTGCATGCTTACGGCTGGAAAGATGCTGTGAATGCCAACTGATCTATGCTAAGAGGATCGAACCACTGGAAAGGGTCAAAGCCATGAACATGCGAAAGTTTCTTGCCTCTCTTGCCGCTGTGGCTGTGACCGCTGCGGTTGCTTGGGCTGCCAATATCCCGCTGATCACGGGTCCGCAGGACCCCAGCCAGCTCAATGCTTCGCTTAACAATCTGATCAATCAAATCAACTCAGGCGTCACGTCCACTACGATCGGCGCATTCAACAGCAACTCACGTAATATCCTTGACAATGGCACGTTGGAAATTCAACAGCGCGGGACTGGCGCTATCACTTGCGCGGCCAATGCAGCAATCACGTCGGCTGCGTACGGTGCGGACCGCTGGGGATGCCAAGCCAACGTAGCCGTTGGCGCTGGTCGTCAACAGGTAATTACGGCGACGCCTACGCCTCCTGCGGGTTTCAAGAGTGCGATGACGCTGTTCCGTACGTCGGGCGCTCTCACGCAGCCAATCTGCACTTGGCAGGAAGTTCCCACCGCAGACGTTCTAAAACTTTCCGGGCAGCAAGTGCTGTTCTCTGCTTACCTTCAGGCTCTCGCGGGCATGGCGGCCGACAACGGGTCAATTGCTAATCTCGTGATCATTACGGGAACCGGAACAGATGAAGGCTTCGGAACTCCCACAGCTTCCCCTGCCATTACTCCGGCTTGGACTGGCATTGCCACGTTGGTCAATACGGCTACTCCCGCATTGAGCGCTACTGTGTGGTCGCGCCCTGTCGCTACTGGGGTTGTAGCATCCACTGTGACGGAAATGGCTGTCGGCATATGTTTTACGCCGACTGCTACGGGGGCGGGAGCTACGGATGGCCTTGCTTGGACTGGTGCGCAGTTAGAAGTGGTTGGGGCGGGCGTTACGACGCCTTCGACTTTCAGCTTCAAAGCAGCCGCTTACGAGCTGCGGCAGGCAGAGCGGTATTTCGTTCGCTTCACGGAATCGGCGACTGCAGCCACGATGCGTGGCAGCTGCACCAATCTTACCTCTAGCATCTCCAACTGCATTGTCCCGTTTCCGCAGGAGATGTTTCGTGTTCCGACTATGACCTACACGACGGGGTTTGGCATTGCGGTTGCTGCCCAGACTTCCATGACGGTTTGTACCGCCAACGCCACGTCAACGACGGCGACTTCAGCGGCCAGCACGCGTTCCGTGCTGATGTCATGCGCTAACGGCGCTGCTGGTGGCGCATTGGGGACTTCCACCACATGGGGGGATGCTGGCGGATCGGGTGTCATCAACGCTAGCGCGGACTTCTGATCTCTGCTAGGGTGCTCCTGCACGCGACCAACAAACGCCAAGGGGGCGCCTTTCTCAACCGGGCGCCCCCTTTCTTCAGGAGATAGCGATGGCCAAAGACGACATGCTTTCCGGTCTGTCCACCAAAAGTCCGAGCGCCAGCGATGCAAGTACCCGTCCGCCGACTACGGCCACAGTCAAGCAAGATGCGACCCGTTCCAGTACTACCCCCAACCAGGGAACGCTTGGACCGCGAACAGCTTGAACTGACATATCAGCGGGAACGGCTTGAAAAGCTCCTCGTCAACGGGGAGCTTTTGCCTTTGTTGAAGGACCATTTCAATGAGACTGACCCTGACAGAAATCATACCTCTGTTGATGTTAACTGGGATTATTACCTCGGTGCTGATCGTTCTGGCAGTCTTGTGGTTTACACTGCCCGCGACGGTGCGGCCCTTGTAGGCTACGTCTTTACGATCATCGGACCGCATCATCACAAGCAGGGGGTGCTGACGGGCTTCATAACGATGTATTGGCTGCATCCCGTTAATCGGCTAGGGTTGGCGGGGTACAAGCTGCTTCGTGGCAACGAAGCGCTTTTGAAAGAGCTTGGTGTGCAGAAAATTCTCGCTTCGCAGATGCTCACGCAGAAGACAGACGTTCTGTTCAAGCGGATGCGCTATGTGGCCGAAGAAGTTCTTTATGGGAAGTGGCTATGAACTGGCAAGATATAAAGCGTCGTTTAGACAGTCGTCTTGCCGATTACTTGTGTGATATGAAACCTGACTATGATGATTCAATTACAGGTTTTAATACGGCTTGGAATATTATGCAGGATGTGTTTTCTGATATCGAAAGGGAGCAGGGTAAATGAGCGATTACCTCCCGTCCAGCAACGTCAACGTTCCCAATCCTTACCAGCTGCAAAGCGCAGCCGGCGCCGATCGCGGTGCGATGCAGGGTACGAAGAATCTTGGGCAGTACAATCTCGGGGGGCAGAATCTCGGGGAATTTCAGAACCTCACGCAGCAAGGGGTCAACAACCCCTATGCCAACATGTACCAAGGCGGGGGGATGCAGGCCGGGCAGATGGGGATGCAGGCCGGTCAAGGTGCCTACGGAGCTGGCGGGCAGCTCATGCAGAACAGTCTCGGCATGTTGCCCGACGTACAGGCCTTGCTGAGCATGGGGTTCGATCCGCAGCAGGCGCTTTATTCGCGTACGGCGCAGCAGATGCAGGACCAGCAGCGTGCGCAGCAGGCAGCGTCGGGCATCGGCGGTACGCCTTACGGGGCTGGCGTCATGGGTCAGACCATGAACAATTTCAATATCGATTGGCAGAATAACGCGCTTCAGCGCGCGCTTGCCGGCGCGCAAGGCGCAGGCGGCCTCATGGGGCAGATTGGGCAAGGCGTAGGGCAGGGGGCTGGTATTCAGTCCGGTGGCATTCAGGAATACCTGCAGGGCGCGGCGACGCCTTACAACGTTTTTGGCGGGATCAATCAGAACCAGCTCGGGTTGCTTCAAGGCGCCAACCAGTACGGCCAGGGGGCTGCGCAAATACCACAGCAGCAGATTCAGGACTACATGGCGTACTTGTCACAGGCCAATCAGAATCAGCAGACTGGGATCAATGCTCAGCAGCTTCAGCTGCAAAAAGCCAAGCTGCAAGGACAGGAGTATCAGCAGCTCGGGCAAGATATCGGACAGGGGCTTGGTTGGGGCGGTGCGCAGATGGGGGGGATGGGGGGCGGCGGTGGTTTTGGCGCCAACCCCTTCGCCATGATGATGGGGGCTGCGTAAATGAGCCAAGCACTTCTCGGGATCGGAGCGGGGGCGGCCGGTGCCTTTGGCGGGGCCTACGACACGGCGCGCAAGAACCGCCAGCAGTCGCAGATGGGCGATATTGACATTCAGAATGCCAAGCGCGAAGCGGCTTCCTTGGCTGCGGCTGGGCAGGGGCTAGGTGCGCTTGCGGGGCTTGCTGGCGGGGGTGGCGGCGGACAACCTCCTATGCCGCCTCCTGGCGGTGGGCCTCCACAGCCGGGCGGGGGGCCTGGGATGCCGGGCGGCGCGGCCATGTCTCGCGGCAGCTCCGTGTTTCCTTCGCCGGGGCAACAGGTCTACCCGGGTCAAAACCCCATGGGGATGCCAGGACAGCAGCCACCACGGCCTATGCAGGCCAGTTTTCCTGGCGTGCCTCCCCCCATGCCGCCAAACATGGCTGCGCAAGCGCCGGGCGGTCCTCCCATGCCGCAAATGAGCGGGCAGGCGGGCATGCCCAACCTGCAAGCCATGGCGCCAGGAGGCCAGCCACGGCCTACGATGCCTTTCCCTCAGCAGGCGCCTCCCGCGGGGTTGGCGCAAGCTGGCCCCGGCGGCGGCCTTCCCCCCAGCTCCCCGCCGCCGGGTGGCCTTCGCGGGCGCGAGCAGCTTGATCCTTCGATGCAGGGGCGCGGCGCAATGCCGCAGCCTTCCTCTCTCGACTGGCGTCAAATTGTTCAGGCGGTCCAAAAAGCCAACCCAGGTGCGCCCCCCGACGTACAGATTGGCGCAGTGTCGAAGCTTGTCGGGCTGATGACGCCGATCGCCAAGGCCGAGTGGCTGCAGGCGCACAATCAGTTCTTGGAGAACCAGCTTCGCGAACGGCGGTATGAAGCGAATATCCGTTACGGTCGACCGCAACCCACTAAGCAGGCCAGCTTGCCCGGTGGAGAGCAGCAACCGCCAGCTGGACGAACGCAGCAAGCCAGTCTTCCTGGCGGGCCTGACCTGCAGGGTGGCGAACGCGTCATAAAAGCGGGGCTTACGGAAAGTGAAGGGGAAGCTCCCCCCGACTGGGCAAAACCGCAGCCGCCGGAAGTAGCGCAGTCACCAGTTGCGACAGGAAAACTGCCTCGTGGGCATGCTTTTGCTTCTGCCAAAGGCAGCTATGAAATGAAGCCTGACGATATGAACACGGCGTTGGCCATCTATCAGTACCGCCGTCCTCCGCTCACGAGTGCTTTTGGGCAGCGCGATCCGCGTCAAGTCGCGATCATGAATGCCGTTGAACGTCTTGGAGTCAATTCCGAGCCTTACGATGCCGCCAACTGGGATGCGCATAAAAAAGGAACCGTCAATTTCACGACTGGCCCCCAGGCTAATACGATCCGCTCCATCGGCGTTGCGCAGAGCCATCTGAGCACGCTTGGAGAGCTGGCGAAGACGCTGGAGGAAGCCAAGGGTGGGGAAAGCGGTGCGCAAGTTCTGGCCCGCATCAATAACATCATGCGAACGCAGTTCGGTTCGCCTGAAGCAAATAACATCGATGCTGCCAAACAGATCATTGCTGCTGAAGTGATCAAAGCTGTCAATGCCAGCGGCGGCGGCGTCAAGGAACGTCTGGAGGCGGCAACGCATATCGATCCGTCTTTGAACGTCAAGCAGATGCTTGGCGTGATCGATACCTACCAGAAGCTTCTCAATGGGCAGATTAAAGGCTTTGAAGGGCAATGGAGCCGAGTGCCGGGGAATAAGGACAAAGACTTTTACAAGACGTTTGAACTTGGCGAGAAGCCAGGTGGCAAGTCTGGTGACGCCGGCGCGTCTGACGCACCTAAGCCGGGCACTGTCGTCAAAGGCTATCGCTTCAAAGGCGGTGACCCATCGAAGCAGGAAAGCTGGGAGAAAGAGTAATGGCGGGACCGTGGGAAGACTACGCTCCCTCCGCTACGAGTGGACCGTGGGAGGACTACGGGGCTAAGAAAGAGAAGCCTGCCGCACAAGGCGGGTTGTGGAATTCGGCTGCGGATTTTTTCAAGTCGATACCAACCGGTGCGGTCAAAGGCTTGGCAGGAACCATAGCAGCGTCGGGGCAAGCGGAAGAAAGTCTTCAGACAGGTGGGCAAGGCTTTGGCGGTCCTCGATCTCTCAGTGATTTAGTAGCCGAACGTCCCGCAGGCATGCAAACCCCCAGTTCGGAGCAGAGCGCGCAGATTATGGGTGTCGGAAGCATGCACCAGCCGCAAGGGGCTGCTGGTCGTTTCGGAGAAGCGATTGGTGGGGCGCTTGGCAGCCCCGCAAGCTACCTCGGCGCGGGGGGCATGATCCCCAAGGCAATAGGCGCGATCGGAGCGGGGGCCGGTGGGCAGGCCGCTGCGGAAATGTTTCCCAAGAGTCCGATCGCGCCTTTCATTGGCGGGGCTGTCGGGGGTATGGCCGGTGGCTTACCGCGTGCTGCTTCGCGTGTCGCCACCCCTAACCCCATAACCGATCCTGGACGTGCTGTTGCGCTAAAGGCGCTGGAGAACATCGGCGCCAAGCCTTCGGCTGGCGATGTCGTGGGCTCCAGGGGACTGCGGC
>ERZ1292644.1513-Hain-H14-01um-R2-1513-length-11921-cov-5_pt1 | contig 11921 bp, 19 predicted proteins | sample MGYA00564402_ERZ1292644 | MGnify/ENA primary metagenome ERZ1292644 (study PRJEB36523, sample SAMEA6512644) | groundwater metagenome | collected 2019-01-09 | study: AquaDiva: Metagenomics assemblies of 32 groundwater samples | reverse complement strand
AAGACGGGGAAGGTCTATGTTGGAGAATCACACTCGTCTATCATCGACGAGATGGAGGACGATAACCCCGCCGTGTTCGCTCGGCTGAGAAAGGTATATGTAGCCGAAGGCAGCCTCCCAGTATCAGAGCATGTCGGATTCGTCGGGAATGATGCCATTCTTCTGAACCGCTCGGCGGCGCAGAAGAAGTGGGGCGTTTACTATTCGCAGGATATAAGGAGAATTAAATGAGACTCCAGTACCCGCCGCTTCATCCAGAAACGCAACATCAGATTTTACTGGCCTATGCGATATTCACTCGCGGCCGGCCATATTTGAAGCGCAAAGAGATTTTGGACCAGTTATGGGCCATGGCGGCGGGATTATGATGAAAATTCATTGGAATAGAAGGCCCTGGCAGTACAGGCATGGACTGGGATCGCCAGGGCACGCGATGTTATCGGATTATTCTAGGAATTATTCCAGAAAGCTTACCCAATGACCGCGTTAAATGCGATTGAGTACGGTGAGAACGACTGCTATTTCACTTGTCGTATTTGCGGTCGCGTTGTCTGTTCCCAAGACAATCCGCCTCAACGAGATACTTGTCGTCGGTGCTCCGGTGGCTGATATTTTATGCTTCTGTTACCTTAGTGTCTGGGTCATTTTTATTGCTTGGGCCATTTACGATCTAGGTTATAAGCACGGTAACGAACAAAAAGAATTTGACACGCGACGTAAGTGAATGATATAGTATAGACGCACAACATGAGACAGAGGCAGGAAGTGAACCGGGTAAAAAATATAAAGCCAGCGGAAAGCGCCTACCTTCCCGGTTCCGCGAGTACGCTGGCCCCTTCTTTTACGGGAAATAAACCGAAGATCCTCGCGCTTCACACTAGTGAGCTTCGCGCTCGGGAGGATCATGAAGCTTAGAGACATGCTCCGCTTCACGAATAAAATTTTTAGAGGCAAGTCACGACAGTGCTGGGTGTGGCTTAGCGCTAAAACAAAACATCAGGGGTATGGTAAATTTTGGTATGAGGGCAGCCCGAATAGACTTGCACATCGCATAGCCTTTGAGATTGATAACGGACCAATCAAGGAAGGGATGCAGATAGATCATAAGTGTAAGAATCCAGCATGTGTAAACCCAAACCATTTAAGAGCCGTAACACCACGAGAGAATAACCGGAGGTCGGGATCGGTCTCGGCAACAAACGCTAGAAAGACAAAATGTATTCGTGGGCATAGGTTCGATAGAGCCAATACCTACCCATACAAACGTGGAACAATCCACCGCCATTGCAAGAAATGTCAAAAGCGACGTAGTCAAATCTATCAGGAGAAATAACGTGGCCTGTTTTGAGTGGGACTGTTCTAACCCTAAATGCGATTGGACGACAATGAATAACGAATCAAAGATGGGACCTTGTCCCAAGTGCGGCGAAAGGGTCCATGGCACGTTCGATGAATCACCGGCGGACTATCTCCCACGGCGCGAAGAAGAAGTAACGGAGGATGCGAATGAATGACACTGAAGTTGTTTCAAAGGACTTGGCTCTAACCGAGCCGCAGACACAAATGATCTTGGCGGCAACGCCAGCCGAGGCCATTAAGACGAGGCAGGGCAGAGGGGGACAGATGTTGAAGTACGTCTCCACGTCCTACATCGTCAAAAGACTCAACGAGATCTTCGGCTATGCCTGGAGCTTCGAGACGGAGAACATCACTCCGCCCGATCTCTTGTCAAAGAACCTGCAAATCATCGTGAAGGGGAAACTCACCGTGTTCGCCAAAGGCGGACAGGGAGTGACGAAAGAACAGTTCGGATCAGCGGAGGTTAAAGTCTATGGGCAGAACAACCCGCGCAAAGGGGAGCCGATCGACGTCGGCGACGACTTCAAAGCGGCGTCCTCGGACGCTCTCAAGAAGTGCGCAAGCCTTTTCGGAATTGCGGCGGACGTTTATACTGGAGGGTTTAGCTCTGGGCCTGGGTCAGATCAAGGATCAAGTGGACAGGCTCCACCGCAAAGCGATAAGCCGCGCGTCGATCCGTCCGATGAATCACCGGCGACGGAGAAGCAAAAGAAGTTCCTGATGGATATGTTGGAGCGCAAGAAAGTAGTTAAGACTGATTTCTTAGCTCACTGCCATGACACATGGAAGTACGCTGACTCAGAAGACAATCCACCGATGATCCCATCGCAGCTAAAGAAGCGTGACGTGGATGCGGCACTGGAGTATATTAGGCAGTATAAGTCTAGCTAATGACGAACTACGCCTCCGGACGACGGCTTGAATGGAAGATGAAGGGTTACTTTCAGTCCCTCGGATTCTTCGTCGTCCGGAGCGCGGGTTCCAGGTCTCCCGTAGACCTGATCGCCATAGGCAGCAATCGTCTGCTCTTGATCCAGTGCAAAAGCGGGGACTCCTCATTCACCAAGGCAGAACAAGATGACTTTGTGAACTTCGTTCATAAACTTGGAGCAGAAGCCGTGCTTGTACGTCATGACTTGTACAAGAAAACAAAGATACTTATCTATTCAAAACCAGGCATTAGAGCGACCGTAACCATACTCAGCCCGAGCTCCAAGGAGGACCCATTATGACACTTCAAGAACAACTCAATGCCGTTAACCGCAAGTTAGATCGCATTGCCGCAAGCGAAAAGAGGCTTTATCATAGGCTCTATGCCGTCCAAGTGAGGCGCCACAGGAAGCACGGTCATTGGGAAAGCAAAATGACCCACCTGCAAAAGTGGGCGGAGCGCTTGCAGAAGCCGGCGGGCAAGATGCGTCGTCTCGGTTGGATGCTTGGAGCCCATGAGAAAGGCAAGAAGATCCCATATCTCAATAGCGCACAGTATTCCAAACTGACTTATTTGCTTAAAAAGAAAAATGTTTGAGCGACTGATGAGCGTCCCTGAATTCAGCAGCAAGCAATGGTGCAGGATTTGTTTCTATCCGTTGCCTTTGGAATCAGACCAGTGTTCCCATTGCGCAGATATTCAAATCATGAAACAGGAGCGAGACCGCCGGGTAAAGCAGGCGACCATCCATGCCCTTGGGGGAGAGCGTCCATTCATTGAATATACAAAAGCGAGTTTCATGACACCATGCTTCAGATTGAAACAAGCATTGAATAAATGTGCCACGTTCAATTCACTTGAGGATAATCTTTTCATTTGGAGCAAATGTAATGATACCCCGTTTACCTACGGTAATGGAACCGGGAAGACACATCTTGCGGCCATCGCTTTGCGCAGGGTATTGGAATACGGTGGGACCGGACGGTTAGTCAAGCCGTCACAGCTTTACCGCGAGCTTAGGGATTGCGAGACGGCGGCAGGTGAGCGCCATTTCCTTCGCTCTTTGGGAGAACTGGATGCGCTTGTAATTGACGATATAGACTCGGCTAAAGACACAGAGTACACGGCGCAGACTCTCTACGATATTATCGACACGCGCTATATGTCGGCCAGAGGCGGACTGATCGTGACTTCCAACGTGCCGCTTCAGGACCTTGAGCGTAGGTGGAGATCCGGCAGGTTGGTCTCCCGACTCAAGCAAATGTGCTCATTGATAGATCTTTCCGGCTTGCCGGACAGGAGACTAGGCAAATGAGCGCTACTAAAGTGGATCTCGATTACTTCGGTGTCGGTCTCGATCCTGAGCCGGCAAGAAAGCTCAGGCGCCTAGCCGAAAAGGCAGGAGTGAGTCCATCGGACTACCTTGCCGACATGATAACGAGCTGGCTACGATATAAGAAGCCGGGAAGCTGGGCGCGGGTGAATTGAATATGGAAGAATTTGTTTGCGGTTGTTTTATCTCAAATGGTCTTGCTGGTATGACCATCCATGCATGCTGTTGGGAACATGAGCAAAAGATCAAAGACGACATAGACACAGGAAGATATTTAGATGAGCTATGGACATTGCAACCAAAATCCAAGGCCCAGAAAACAGTGGAGAAAATATGAGAACGTATAAAACACCTGATGGAGAATTCCCAAGCGTGACCACCATTCTCGAAGTTATAGCCAAGCATGGTCTCAATAGTTGGTACGCCAAGCTCGGAGAAGTGGAAGCCAAGCGCCAGCTTGAAGCCGCGGGAGAGCGCGGCACCAAGGTCCATGACTATATCAGGGCGGCCTACACTCAGCCCGGCATCTCGGCTTCGATAGCCGGGATAGACGATGCCCACCTGGGCTACCTGTCTTCATTCCAGAAGTTTAGCTATCTCTATCCGATCAGGCCCAAGCACCTGGAGGAAATGGTGTGGAGTAGGATAGGCTTTGCAGGGACATTGGATTTTCTTGGCGTCAGCCAGGACGCCGAAGAGTTCTATGTCATTGACTGGAAGACATCGAGTAGAATATATATGCAGCATCTTTTACAGGTGTGTGCGTATGCCGCGGCCGCTACTGAGCAGGGTCTCGTTCCGGTTAAAGGTATCAAAGTTCACCCAATAGTGGTGCGTCTTAAAGAAGATGGAGGGGAACCGGAAGTCAAGGAGGTCTTAGAATGGAAGAATCTTTTCCAAAAGGGTTTCGTCGCGGCGTTGAACCTTTGGCAAGTAAGCCGGACGGGAAAGGAGTTGTACAAAAAGGTCAACCCCTTCACGACGAGTACGGAAGGGTCGTCTCCAAAACAGACGAAGAAGGCCGCGTCCTCTGCGTCCTCTGCGAAAGGCCTGGGGCGTGGATTGAAATCGTTGAAAATGGAGCCGGCGGAACCCATACTACCAAAGTGAGTTCAGCCATGAGGAGAGTCCAGACGAACAAGACTATGGGTTATATCCACCAGTGCTGCTTGCGCAAGTTAGGTGAAATGGCCGGATGATGATTAGGAAACGAATAGCGGTGGTGGTATTGTTTTTTATTTTATTGTCCATGTTTCTAACAGGGTTGAAGCTGCTTGCGCCTGAGATTAAGAATGATTTTCCGGCGCACGAAGGCGGGAGACTACCATAATGTCAATAAGAAGAAACGACCAGGCCCAGGCCATATGGCTCGAAATCCAAGCGCTTGAGCGCCAGCCTGTCAAGGATGAGGAAGGGTTTAAATGGAAGAAGCGCGAGATGGGAAAGCTTATGAGGGCCTATGAGCGGGCTACCGGTGTCTCCTGCTCTCCGGCCAACATGGACGCGCAACAGGCCCGCGGGGACCATGCCCTTATGCGTAAAGCCTTCGGCCAGGGGCCTGAACATGCGACGGCGGATGATCTAAACAATCTTCCCGATCTCAACAAGTAGATGCCACTAGTTGACACTAGCAGCCACGCAGATAGCAAGACTAATATGACACAGGATTCCATTAGGGTATATATCAGGAAACATAGAGAACAAGACGCGTTCTTGCGTGACGCATTCAAACACTTGATAACGCTGCTCACGAACTATAAATACACTCCGCAGGAGTGCGTCATCATTGGAAGACAGGCGCGCCTTGTCGTTAAGAACCGGAAGGAGGAGCTTGTCCGGCGGGAGGCGGAGAAGCTGGCCCGGCGCCTGGAGAAGAAGTCGAAGAAGAATCAGGAACACTGACCTTCTTTGTCTTTTCGACGTCTTCCAGAATTTGATTTAGCTTCGTGACTCCATGTTCAATGTACGCCTTCCTCGTTTCTATGGAAAGGCTTGGAGCAAAAGTATTAAGCGCCTCATCGGCCATGCGGTATTTTTCCTTGCCCGCCCCAGCTTCTTTGATTTTTTCCTCAGCCCAAGAGACGATGGCATAAGCGAGGACACGATCCGCGGCAGATGGGCGACCCATAATCCATTTCGTGACGATCGAGACAAGCATTCGCTCAAGTCTAGGCCAAAACATTCCGATAAGCAATGAGCCGGCCAGACCTCCTCCACCAAATAAGACTTCAACCAAGTGTTTTAGAATCCAGTCCTTCATTTTATCCCCCTATCTTCTTTGAAATGAACAGGCCGTAAAGCCACTGCTTTTGCGCGGTTACGTAGCCTCCAAATGGCCCTACCTCCACGCTCGGGATTGGCACCCAGGCAACCTTCCCTTTTACCCAGGGGAGCAGGCCTATCCAATCCGCGATCAGATCTGCCCTCAGACCCAAGGAAGTAGACAGACCAGAAGGCTGTCCGTCTGCTTGCCAGAGAACGCCAAGCTCCAACGACACGGGCGACGACGCCGCTTCTTTTCCAAGCCATAGGACCCTCACATTGGCGCCGCCCCAGCGTACCATATGCTGGTCGAAGGCGACGACAGGACCGGCATTCATCATGAGACTATTAATGTCGAGTGTGCCGACAAGAGGCAGGGCGACTTCTCCAACCGGGATTGGGATCTCAACCTGAGACCAAGCTGGAACGGCCAATAGCATCAGGCCCAGTAACATTATCTTCATGACAGTATCCTCCTAGCAGCTTCTCCAACCCACATGAAATACCTTGGCTGGATCTCGGTAGTGAACGCGTAACTCGCAAGCCGTTTGTGGAAGTTTGTCTTGCCCACATTGGCTACAAAAGGCATGTCCTGGTTGAAATTCTTGCTCCAAGCTGTCCCTCCTGGGACAACGATGCAGACGTGCCCATGCTTTGTCAGGTCTCCTGTCTTAATGCCGGCGACGACCAGATAGCCGTTCTCTGCGGCTGAGGCAGCTGCATAAGCGCTTACTTCAACCCAGGTTTTTACCTCCTCCATCTGACACACCATCTGATTAGCGGTGAACTCATTGAGCTCCTCGCAGCCAACGCTCCTGGCGCAGGCAGCCACAAAGACGTTGCAGAAGGTGGTGATTGCTCCAGTGACTGGATCCATCTTGGGTTGGTACTTGGCCTGGACAACAGCTTCTTTTGCGAAGTCAGACAGTGTCATTCAGATATTTCCCTAATGCTGTTGGTCGACGATGTCCCCCTAAGCTGCTTAGAAGCCTTCCGGGTCCTGCGGTAGAGCTTGGCCCAGCGCAGACGCCAGCCTCCCCTGCGAGAAGAAATACCGAGCATGGTGAGTTTTAGGGCGTCCGGGAAGCCGCGGGAAGCCATCATTCGCGCGCGCTGGTAATGGCTCTTGATTGAAGCGTTGGTCCTAGATCTTATTCTGTAACCGGCCATAGACAGATCTCCTGGAGCTTGATCCCGGACATGGGGGCGATGATCTTCCATGCCGGTGGGATCCTTTCCTTGACGACGTAGGAATTCTCCTTGAGCTTGACAGCATCAGAGATAACAGCATGAGAGAAACGTAATTGGCCGGATACGGATCCAGGCTTGAGCCGGTCAAGCGTCCGGTCATCTTGGTGAGCATTGGGCGTGAAGGTGACATTCTTTGGTTCCATTACACTTCCAGCAATTCCAAGCTCGTAATATATTCCCGTTTCTTAGTGTTGGTTTGGATGATAGGCTCCCTCGTGCTCATGTCCGTTACGATGACCTTGTAGGTTAGGCCGTCAAGATCAATGAAGTCTACCGGGGTGTTGGACTTCCAGGCAGCCTCCAGGTCGACGAGGATCTGCTGTGCCTCGCGCTGCTCATGCTGTCCGTTTAAGAGCTGCAAGCTGTGATGGGCTCGCACGGCAAGTCCCCAGGCGTGCTTCTTGAGCTGAGTAGGGAGATATTGAATAGCCAAGCGGTTGAGCTCTCCGGCCCAGCGCGACCCTCCAGTCATCCTCAATGAAATAGAAAAGGACACATCTACGATTTCATTCGATACGATCAGTTCATTGAGAAGCCCACTACTATTGACAATCGTCCCAACGAGGATATTGTTGGCATAAACCGGCATCGACTCGCCTATCGGGATCGGAAGGCTGAGTTCGATAAGGATCTTGTACAACGACTTCTTAATCATGGACGTGTTGGCGCCCATGCGCGATGTCGTCAACGTGTTTATAGTTGAGGGAGACATCCTTGCCCTGGAAGGATCGGAGTTGCAGCGGATGAACTTGTTTCCAATCACATCATACAAATAGACGGAAGCGCCTATTCTGGCAACGGCCGTGGCAAGCGGGATATTGTCAGTGCCCTGGGATCCGTATGAAAAGATTTCTTCAACGACATCACCGGGCATTATCCGCATAACGCGCTGATATCTGCCCGAGCCCTTGAGCCCAGTCGTGAAGTAAGCCTCAGACCTGTTGATTTGATTTATTCCTCTTGGGACAATATCAAGCGCGGTCTCAGATTCCTCAGATGATTCCCATATGACGGTGTTTGGAAACTTGACAACCTGCGGTCTGAACGTTGTCGATGCGCCATTGCGTATCACCTTGGCGCCTATCATATAAACGGTTCCATTTATTGCTACCGCTCCCTGGAAAACGTAGTCATGGTAATAAACGACTTCCGAAAGTCTTGGGCCGGAGGTGAGAGTCTGATCGGCCGAGAGCAGCAAGGACATCGCGCTCATGTAGATGTCGCTTGTAGTCGTCGCATCGTAAGAATAATGGACGAGGTAAATTGTTCCCAACGAATCCTTGGCCCAGTGAGGGCTGGTGTAGAATGGAAGGTTGGCAGCAAAGCTTGTCGTTTTCGTGACGCCTGCGAATGTGTCGGCAGTAAGGTCCCATCTCGAACAAACGAATGCCTGAACCGGGTTAGCCCCTCCTGGGTCTCTCCTCCCGAAGAAAAGGAATGCGTCCTTGGATATCGGGACTATCGCCTGCGGGGCGATGGGGTCGCATGTCTCCGACAACAAGCCTGCTCCAGACACAATGTTGTGTACCGAAATGTTCCAAAGCCCGCCTGAATACTTTCCAAAGATTATATAGCCTGGATTAGCGGGCGAATCGACACGCTGCCATACTGCGGCTCCGTGCGAGTCTATGAATGTGACCCCGGCATTTGGTGTGCCGGGAGCTTTTAATTGTGTTATCGTGCCTGGAGCCCTGTACGTGGTCGGCCCGATGAGGCGAAGTCCACTCGCGTCGCACTGGGCGCTCCCGCTCCCTGCCGACCCAGACTCCCAGATGAGTAACTGACATGGCACTAGGCCGCCGGTGCTTACTCCATTCTGAACATTCAAGATCTGTGATGGAGGAGTAATGCCGCTGTCGGTTCCATAAAGAGATCCACCACAGAGCCTAGGCTTACCGCTCAGTAAAGACCAGCCGAAGGACTCCAGGTATTTATTCGTGGTCGTGAAGTCTTTCTGCCCGGCTCCACCAGTGAAGTCTTCTTGTGTGAGAAACTGCCAGAAGGACAGGTCTCCGTAGCCATAGGACCCGCTGGCAAAGCGCGGAGTGAATGGGATCTGGCTCTTCTTCTGGTAGGATTGATCGACCAGAATATAGCCCTTGCCATTAAGCTTCACGTGGTAAGCGGCGGAGACCGGAGGAGCCATTTAGCTCCCTATACTCGGGTGCTTGCGGTGAACCGCAGCGCGCACTCTTGATTTTTCAGAAGGAGTCCCATACTGCGAGACCCGCGCCAATGCGTTGCGGGCATGGCTTGCGTCATGGATGGGATAGCGTCCACCAGGCAAGGCGAAGTTGCGTGGAGCAATGCGCCGGCGAGCGGCAGCGCTTAAATGTTTTTGCTTCCTTTTAAGTCGCTTCATTCTTCGTCTTACCATTTGTTGTCCCTCCGCGGTTTGCGTTCCTTAAATCCATGAGCAAGGTCGGTTGCCCAGTTCGTTGAGTTATCGGTGACTCGCAGGTTGCTCATCTTGTTTCTTCCGCCCAAGCGATAAGGCATGATATGGTCAACCTGGAGACCGTTGCCTTGATACTGGTCATAGCCTGTCGTGGTGGAACGATTACGGTCTCGGGCCAGGACTCTCCTACGAATGTTCTTCCAGCCAGGTCCGCGCCAACCCTCTCCTCCACCCATGAATCGTGGGATGTAAGGGCTGCGAAGCTGCATGCGGATAGGGTAGTCTCGCGTGGTGCGGCCTACCTTCTCACCGTAGCGTGTCTTGCTCACAGAACCTCTCGGTACGTGGACGCAAAGCCGGCAGGCTTGGGGTAAGCGTTCTCCTCGCGCGACACGATCGCCTGGTTCTTTAAGTCGAAGGCCACGCGGATGAGTTCATCTGGGGTTGAGGCCCTGTCGTTTAAGGCGGCCGCGTACTCATGGTAGCGCACGCGGTTGGTCTTTAAGGCGTTTAGGCACAGGTGAGCGCCGTACTTCACAATAGACTCTCGGAAGTTGTCGTTGTCCAGAACGGTTGTGTCATCAGTCAGGCTGGCTTGGAACTGGAGTATCCTAGCCTGAAGCGTATGATCCGCGCTGGCTTTTCTGTTGAAGCGGATCTTGGAGCCATACAGATGCCAGCCATAGATAGGCTTGTAGTTGCTGTCGGTGTCCAGGACATCAAGGCGGTAGATGAAGTTCCCTTGCGGGTAAGAGACGCCGCTGGGAGGTGTGGCCTCGATCGTCTGGCTGGTCCAGGTGAAGGCTGCGCTCACCTGATCTATCCAGGCGTGAGGTTTAAGCCACTGTATGGCGTTGGGGATGATGCGGTTGTTGAGTTCATAATCGGTCCAGCCATAACTGCTGTGGATATAAACGATGGCGTCCTTGATGTGAGGAGCCTTCGTCGTGCCTTGATAGCCGCGGATGACACGAAAGCCGGCGTCTTCAATGTCGACCACGCGCATGACCTCGGAGTCGACCTCGATTAAGACCTTCTGCTCCAAGAAGTTCTTATAGACATCATCGGCTATCTGGATTGTCGTGGCTTGAGAATCTACGGCCGCGTCCAGCGTAGCGGCAATGGGCCACGACATGAGATCGCCTCTTATATCATTTCTCAACGTTGCTCTGGTTACTGTAGCCATAGCTCTCCTTGTCTCTTGCGGTCCAATCCTGTAAGGTGAAGCTTCTCGCGGCCCAGATAGATGTTATTAAAAGAGAGATGATGCTTATCACAATGCTCACATTGCCGCGCCAGTTGGCGCTGGAGCGATCCAGGGCTGCGCGGCCGTGCGCGAGATCATCCTTCCCATGATCTTCTATGCGCCTATCGACATGCTTCTCATGTTCAATGACGCCTTCAAGCCTTCCGTCGAGACGGCCTATGTCCCCGCGGATAGCTTCGAGCTTTGTCAGGATCACACCATACTCAGAGCGGATGACCGCGAACGCTGCGTCATGCTCAGAAAGCATAGAGATCACCGCAGGCATCATAGTCTTTAAGGATTTCATCATGTGGGAAGCCATACACATGTCCTAGCTCATGGACTAAGGCGCATAAACGATTTTTAGGAACGAAAATAACTCTGTCTTCATGGCGCCAACAGCCTCCAACCGATTGGTTGGAGTAGCGCTTCTCTCCGGTATCCCACTGGTCTACTTCTTTGCAACCACGATCCACTGTAGACTGATCTCCTATTACGATCCTAAACGGAGGGTAATCGTAGCTGTGGGATCTAGGACGCACAGCGCAGCCCATCATGACAATCAAGTAGAGGATAATGAAAGACCATAGTGGGAGAATGATGGTGAAGTAGTATTCCTTCACTTAAGCTCACCGCCTACTGCTATCGGTCGTTTCTGGAAGTAGTTATAGGAGTATGCGCTTGAGATGGCGCTTAGAACTAAAAGAAATAGAATCCATCGCTTAGCCATGTCATGCTACTGACACGTCGTAAGTAGTGTGTTCCCTACGATTTCGTAGCCCATGAGGGTCGTGCCGGTGGAAACGCATACAGCGGATAACGTTGAGTTGTAGATGAGGACTCCCTCTCGCAATGGAGTCGAGGCCCTAACTTGAGCAGAGGTCATGGAGTTGATACCGACGCCAGATCCGGATGCGGTGCCGGTAACGTCTAGTGTGGCCGCTGGATTTGTAGTCCCTATTCCGACATTCCCATTGGGGAATGAGACATAGTTAATGGTATAAGTCCCCGCATTTCTGGCAATTTCCATGCCTGTGGCAGCGAGCGATCCTGCATCATTGATTGCTCTAAGACGCCATGTAAGACTTGCGAGCGCTCCGCTTTGCCATACTCTCGCGTTTGCAGCTTGGCTATTATCATC
>ERZ1292644.1512-Hain-H14-01um-R2-1512-length-11921-cov-8_pt1 | contig 11921 bp, 17 predicted proteins | sample MGYA00564402_ERZ1292644 | MGnify/ENA primary metagenome ERZ1292644 (study PRJEB36523, sample SAMEA6512644) | groundwater metagenome | collected 2019-01-09 | study: AquaDiva: Metagenomics assemblies of 32 groundwater samples | reverse complement strand
ACTACGAGATGCACAGTCGGATGCTGTAAAGTTATGGATAAAATAACCCCTCTTACTCTAGAGAATTGATATGAAAAAGTGGCTACACAAGAAATTCGGATGGTTCGAGTGTATGTTCAATCCGTTCGACACCGAGCCAGCTGATAAGGGAGAAGTTATCTCGTGCAGGTGGTGCGGAAAGAAGTATAAGCTGGTCGGAATAAGGCATCTTGATGGGAAACTTGTACTAATAACCCCATGATTGAAAAGGAAAAATCTGTCCCGAACGTATCTGACCTACCCAGCTCTTAATGCCTGATGATACGATGAAAAAACTAAATTCAAAACGACAGGTAGATAGGTACCTTTTAGAGTTGGACAAAGAAAACATGAGACTACTTACTTTCATGCAAAGATGGATTCGGAAGAATTATGGAGAACGCTGTAAGAAGCTGGCGAACCGTTGTCCCATTTGCATCGCGTGGAGAGTATATGATTTAGTTATAACAGTTCTTTAATATGAGCGCAGACAATTGTATCAGGATACGAAAAAAAGAGAATGGCAAGTACCAAGTACGCCACGAGTCGGCGAGTTCTCTCATGCACGCTCTTGCAGAAGTGGAACCGACACCCGACGAATTACTGTTGCATATAATTGCTGATGACGTAGATGGATACGAGAATGCGATGAAAGTAGCTCAAGAGTTTCTCCGCGAAGTTGAAGAAGAGGGAGGAGAGGTCGAGTACGGCGTGGTGGATGAAAACTGGAAGAAGTAAGTTCGTAGATTGCTAGGAATATGACTGTAAAATGCTTAAAAAATAGATTCAGGATGCTATGGATAGTGTACGGATTCAAGATGTTCGTGCCATTCAAACTGCCAGAGGTATTTGAACTGTTCGGTAACAATTACCATGAAATCTGTTTACACAGTTTGTCAGAAACCGAGGGAGTTCACGGCCCGTATGTGTATAGGTGCATGAATTGCTCGTATGAGAAATATCCGTTCTAGGAATAAGTATCAACTAAACGCTTAGCTCAATGGCGAAACAAAACATCTTAAAACTTCTTGAATCTGGCAACTTCACCATAATCTATTGGGATAATGGGCAATGTGACCTATATCGTGGGAAGAAAAGAGGTGTTTCCGAGATTGGTATGGACGAGAATGCGAAACCAGTCGCTGAGTTCTCTGATGGTAATTCCGACGGCTATCTACCAGAAATTGTGAGTGTTCTAGTCGAAGCTTTAGGAGGTAAATCTGATTCTATCTAACCATGAAAACAATCATTGCACGAGTTATACTGGGGGTGTATGGAATCGCGCTCGTGTACTTTCTGTCGCGGAGATTTGACCCCGATGGATATGGCAGAGAGCCACTGCTATGGGCAATCCAGGTAGTGGCAAGAATTATAATTTTCATAGCGGCATTCGCCTGGGCCATCACCCATGCCTTCTAGGCGTATGAAGAAGACTAACCCCCTATGACATTGAGCTATGAATGATAAAATACATCGAAAACTTTTAAAGGCCGGATTTTGCGGAGAAAATGAGGATCATTGTTTATATTGCAGAGCATCTTTAGAAGAGCTTATCGAGGCGTGTGGTAAGAAATTTGGAAATCTTGCTTTGAAGAATTGGAATCCACAAAGGAATAATCAGTGGATTGCAGAGCCAGTATATGAAATATCTATGGAAGTTGGTGAAGGTGCAGGCTTTACTCCCGAAGAAGCTGTAGCTAACTTGTGGCTCTCCCTTCATATAGGGGAGAAGAGGTGAATATGATATTTAAGAGTAAAAGCGAACTTAAGAGAGCATTGAAGTCCGGCACCATAAAGGTCAATGGAAAGAAGGTTTACAACCCGAAATACATCATGAAAAAAGGGGATTTAATTCAGATTGGGAGGGGGAGATTTATAGAGGTAACCAGAGGACCCGAAAAAATGGACTCTTCCCATGAGCTATGAATTATAAAGTGGAGAAAAACGAGAGCGGAACCTATGATATCTGGCAGGGGGAAAACCAGATCGAGAGCGCAGATGACTATCTATATGGATACAACGCCGCGATACTATACGACTTGACCCTCGAAGAGATAGAGAATCTAAAAAGGGCGATAAAAAAAGCGTTAAAACTATGAATCAAGGGAACAAGGTAAAAATAGGAGTTGTTTGCATCTGCCTAAATCCTCCTTACTGGTCGTTTATTTCAGAAATGCTCTGGGGATTGGATACGTTCTTTCTCAAGCACCCGTCAATAAAAGATACATACGAAACCGAGTTCATGCTTTGGTCTGATATTCCAGAGAAGCCAGAAGAAATTCAACAGAGAATTGCCGAGTCTTTTGTTCGCCAAGGGAAAGCTACAATATCGGTGATTAACCAGGAATCAGTCGAGATAATCACAGATAGAAGACAAGAAATAGTTGCCCAAGTCCAGAACTTGCTCGATGCGAGAAAAAGGGTGAAAGTCTTTCCCGCCGAACCTATCGAGTGGCCTATGCCGACACTGATGAGGTATCACTTGTTTCTCCAACAGGAAGAGTATCTGAAGAACTTTGACTATATTTTTTATATGGACGTAGATATGAGGATTACGGACTGGATCGGGGAGGAGATTTTGGGCAGTGGACTGACTGCGACCCAGCACCCGATGTATGCTCTTAGACGAAACTATAATCCCCCATACGAACCGAATCTTGAATCATCAGCATATATTTCCCGCCCTGGTAGGATAATCGAAGAGAACGGCAAAAAGAGATTTGAACCGATGTATTATGCTGGTGGATTCCAGGGAGGAAAAACCGAAGACTTTATCAAAGCCATGAAAATAATGCGAAAAAATATAGATGACGACTTTAGCCGAAATTACATTGCTATTTGGAATGATGAGAGCCATTTCAATAGATACTTGTTTGATAATCCTCCCAGTGTCGTACTTAGTCCAGCTTATATTTATCCCGATAGTTTGATTGCGGAATACTATGTAAAAATCTGGGGCCGGAACTATTCGCCTAAAATTATGACTTTAACGAAACCCTTTACCACCACGAGCGAAGATGGTGTGGCTGTTAGCAAATTAATGGCGACAATGTAATGAATTAAATATGAGAATTTCAATTATTGTTCCAGCATTTAATCAGGGACAGTATCTTGCCCAAACCCTAGATTCGATATTTGCACAAACAATTAGGCCCCACGAGGTTATTGTAATTAATGATGGTAGCCAAGACGAAACACAAGAAATTGCCAGTTCATACCCAGTTAAACTTATAAACCAAGTTAATAAAGGATTAGCCTCTGCAAGAAATACTGGGATTATGAATATGACAGGAGATTTTTTCTTACCTTTGGACAGTGATGACCTATTAATGGAGAATGCAGTGGAAAAAATACTTGAAGTTATTAAATTTACCGATGCCGATATAGTCGCACCTTCCTTTAAATGTTTTGGAATCAACAACGATACCGTCGTCCTTATGCCGAACCCAATGTTGGAAGATTTCAAAGTGGCGAACCGAATTGGGTACTTCTCTGCTATCAGAAGGGACGCTCTACTGGAAATAGGCGGCTACTCCCCGCGAATGGTTTTTGGGTATGAGGATCTCCATTTGTGGATTAACCTGTTATCAAGAGGCAAAAGAATAGTTACAATGAAAGATATACTCATCCTCTATCGAACCAAAGAAAACTCGATGTTTACGGATTCCCTCAAACACCATGACGAACTGATGGGGCAAATATATAAAGATTTCCCCGATTTCCATGCGTAATATTCATTACTTCAGCGGAAGAATGGGCAACGAGATGTTATCAACACTTGGAAAGGAGTTGTTATTGATGTATAATACGAATATGGCTCTGTTTAGAGATATAAAAGGAGAAAAATTTGGAAGATGGACAGTTATTTCTTTTGACCATAAAAAAACAACCGCCAAGGGTAATTATCAATATTGGCTATGTCGTTGTGATTGCGGCACTACTAAAGTAGTGGAAGGGATGTCGCTAAAGAAAAAGAACTCTACTTCTTGTGGTTGTAAGCGAGTAGAAAATATACCACGGGGAAAGAGTCATTATGAATGGAAAGGCGAAAAAGCAAGTTTATCAGCTATTCATATCTGGCTACATAAAAATTACGGGAAAGCATATAAATGTGAATCCAAAAAATGTAATAGGAAGAGTAAAAGATTTGAGTGGGCAAAGATAAAAGGCAAGAAGTATGCACATAATAGAGATAACTTTATGATGCTCTGTCGTTCTTGCCATGCTTTATACGATATGACAGATGAATGGAGGAAAAATGTAGCATTAGGAATGAAAAAAATTGCGTAATCCCGATTATTTTACGGGGCGTATGGGTAATCGTATGTTTCAGATAGCTTATTTATATGCACAAGTTAAAGATGGGATAATCCCTGATTGGTATTTACAAGACCCAAAATACTTTGAGAAATATGCCGATGAAATAAAGGCACTTTTCGGGGAAGGAATCGGCTATCTCTCGCAAGTGGGAGTTCATATAAGGCGAGGAGCAAATCCCGCAAGTCCCGATGAGCCGAAATATAGCGATAATCCTTTCTATATTGATCTCTGCTCCACGGATTATTATGAACGAGCAATGGGCATGTTTCCAAACGAGAAGTTCCTTGTTTTTTCGGATGATCCCGAATTTTGCAGAGAGAAATTTAAGGACAACGCTGACGTTCAAGTGATGGAAAAAGGGGACGAAACGGAGGATTTAAATTTATTCGCAAGTTGTAAATCGCAAATTATCGCGAATAGTTCATGGAGTTGGTGGGGCGCATTTTTGAATCCTTTACCTAATGCCATCGTTGTTGCTCCCAAGCAATGGTACGCAGACAAAATTCAAAGAACTAAACTGCCGGAATTATGGATAAAAATATGAGGCCAAAGGTGAGTTGCATTGTACCTATCCACGATATGAAAAATGGCGAGTTCTTCCTTTGGAGACTCGTGAACTCCCTAGTAGGACAGACGTTCAAGGATTGGGAGCTTATCATAACGAAAGATGGAAAGATGGCCGAAAATACGAACAGCGGAATTAAGCGGGCGCGTGGCGAGTGGGTAAAGATTATGTATCTTGACGATTACTTTAATGATATTCGATGTCTCGACATGGTGGAGGATCTTCTCGATAGGGATGAATGGGGCATATTTGGCACGAATGACAATCCGCATCCGCGATGGACAGATGATATAGAGACGGGAAACAACAAACTCGGTTCCCCTTCTGCCCTCGTATTCAGAAACCATTTCGAAGATAATCTGCTGTTCGACGAGAGAATGTCATGGCTGCTTGACTGTGACTTTTATAAAAGAATGGAGAAAAGGCACGGAAAACCTCTGATCTTTGCAGGTGACTGGATAACACTAGGTCAAGGAGACCACCAAATGACTCATATTCTAACTGATGAAGAAAAACTTGCCGAAGTCGATTACATGAAACAAAAATATGGAAAATAAAAAGGTTTTAATTACTGGTTTGGGAGGGAGTATAGCCGTGCATTTTTTGGCCCATATCCTTCATAATTCTGACTGGGAAGTGATAGGTATAGACAGTTTCAACCATAGAGGTTATTCAGACAGACTGCATGAAGTGATAAAGGATCACCCAGGTTGGATTGGGCGCTGGAAAGTAATCACTCACGACCTTACTGCTCCATTTTCAGAAATGACTAAAAAGAAAATCGGCCGTATAGATTACATAATAAATTTGGCATCGCTTTCAGATGTAGAAGCAAGCATTGCAGAGCCAGTCCCATTTGTGAAAAATAATGTTTCTATAATGCTAAACATGCTTGAGTATGCGAGAGAAGTTAAGCCAAAAGCATTCGTGCAGATCGGTACTGATGAGGAAATGGGAGCGGTTAAAGAAGGAGAAATGCCCGATGAGTGGGCGTCTGTAGTTCCTTCAAATCCTTATTCGGCAAGCAAAGCAGCTATGACATGCCTTGGCATTGCTTGGTGGAGGACTTATGATGTCCCTGTCATTTTGACAAATACTTGTAATAACTATGGAGAGATGCAAAGTTCCGCAAAATTTCCTGTGATAGTGCAGAAAAAGTTGATGAAGGATGAAGTTGTTACCATACATGGCAACAAGAACGAAGTAGGCGCTCGCTACTACATCCACTCAAGGAATTTCGCAGACGCTATCTTATTTATTCTTAAAAATACTATTCCCCATCTGCATAAAGACGGAGAAGTAGATAGACCGGACAGATACAACATCATCTCTGGGGATTTTATAAGCAATCTCGAACTGGCGAAACTCATCGCGGATATTATGGGGAAGGAACTTAAATACGAGTTTGTGGATGTTCATAAAACTAGGTCGGGCCACGATCGTTTTTATGGATTGTCTGGTGAAAAGTTAAAAAAGATGGGGTGGAAACCACCGCTCTTATTTAAAGAAAGTCTGAAAAATGTAGTTGAATGGCAAGTTAAAAATCCCCATTGGCTAGAATGAAAGTTGATAAGTGATATTGCGCCCCCATGTGGAGGTGGTATAATAAGAATATGCCATTCCCTAAAGGAAATATCCCTTGGAATCAAGGAACGAAAGGTTTAGTTAAACCGAATAAGGGTTCTTTTAAGAAAGGAGAACATCGTTCCTTTGCTACAGAATTTAAAAAGGGTGGAATGCCAAGATGGAAAGGCGAGAAAGCGGGATATGTCTCAAAACATACTTGGATATATAAACACTTGGGTCAACCACGTTTTTGTGAAGAATGTGGAAATAAAAAGTTAAGACATCGGCAATACCACTGGGCTAATATAAGTGGGCAATACTTACGAGACCTAGACGACTGGAGACGACTTTGTGCTAAATGTCATAAAAAATTTGATAAAGATGGTAAACATAAAAAATAAAATTCGTTCTGTGAAATATGGGGGAGCCGTTGTTGGTAGTGAGGAGATTCAAGCCATTATCCGCTCTATCAGAAACTCGCGCAAAACCTGTAACTGGCAATCAGCCGAAGAAGGGGCAAAATTCGAGCAGGAGGCCGCTAAATTTCTGGGGGTGGGTTATGGCGTACTGGCCAATTCCGGCTCGTCTGCGGGGCTTCTAGCCCTATCTGCGCTCGAATTACCAAGGGGTTCAGAGGTTATTATCTGTGCGGTAACCTTTCCGACCATCTTCAACATCATTCTGCAGTGTAACCTTACCCCTGTGGTGGTCGATGCGAAAGTAGGTACTTACGGTTTCTCAATAGAAGATGTAGAAAAAGCAATTATTAAAAAGACTAAAGCAATAATCGCCATTCATCCGCTCGGCAATCCGGTGGATATGCCGGCGTTGATGAAGCTAGTCAGAAAATATGAAGAACAAGGACAAAAAATCTGGGTCATCGAGGATGGCTGTGACAGTTGGGGAAGTGAAATTGGAGGTAGAAAAGTCGGGAGTTTCGGAGATGTCTCAATTACTTCATTCCATGCTGCACACATTATTTCAATGGGCGTGGGAGGTGGGGTATTCACCGATAGTAGACAAATCGCATCCAATGTTCGTATGTATCGTGACTGGGGACGTCAAGCCGACATTAACAAGTCCGAAAACAAAAAATGGAAACAACTCCCGAAAGATTACAACCCGCGCTTTATCTACGAAAAGATAGGGTATAATTTCCAAGTCCTAGAGCTTCAGGCGGCAATGGGGAGGGTGCAGTTGAGAAAGATACTACAAATCAAGGCGGCGAGAAAAAGAAACTTTGATTATTTAGTAAGACATCTATCTAAATATAATAGTGGAGGGCATGGGGGGTATGCTCTTAACATGCCAAAAACAGTACACAATGCTGATGTGTGTTGGTTTGCATTCCCTCTTACTTACTGGGGCGATAGAGGCGGATTATTGAGACATCTTGAAAAAAACGGCATTGAAACAAGGCCGCTCTTTAGCGGAAATATCTGCCTTCATCCGGCGTATAAAGATGCGAACTTTAGAATTAGCGGAAAGTTGGATGGTGCTAACTTTATTGCTAAACATTCATTCTGGATTTCCTGTCATCCATCGCTTACCAAATCCGACTTGAGATATATGGTTGAGGTTTTTGATGATTTTTTTAATCCCGATGATCACAAAAAGCATATAGAAATTCATAAGTTGGATGATTTTGAAAGGCAAGGGTTAAAAATGGTAAGAGCACATGAGAACTATGGAAAAGATTAAAGTGCTTATAACCGGAGTCTCGGGATTATTGGGCTCTCACATGGCTGAATATCTGTTGGCCAAGGGATACAAAGTCTATGGCATAGATAATCTTTCCGGCGGCTATATTGAGAATATCCCCAATAAGGTTCTCTTCTACCAAGAGGATCTGAAGAATCGGGAGTCCATTGCTTGCTTGTTCAAAGAGATAAAGCCCGATTATGTCTACCATTTCGCCGCTTATGCCGCCGAAGGCCTTTCGCCGTTTATCAGGAATTTTAACTACTCAAACAATCTCCTCTGCTCCGTTAATGTCATTAACGAGTGTATTAAAAACGACGTGAAGAAGATTGTGTTCAGTTCATCCATGGCTGTCTATGGCAAAGGCAATCCTCCGTTTAAGGAGATAGACCAGCCCGCGCCTGAAGACCCCTATGGCATAGCCAAATACGCCGTGGAATTGGACTTGAAACAGGCTCTTGACCAGTTTGGGTTAAAGTATTCGATAGTCCGTCCGCATAATGTAATCGGGATAAGGCAAAACATCTGGGATAAGTACCGAAACGTCATCGGTATTTGGATTAGGCGAATCTTGAGGGGGGAGAGTATTACTGTATTCGGCGACGGGATGCAAAAGCGGGCTTTTTCTGATATAAGATTTTGCCTGGAGCCAATGGAGAAACTTCTCTATGAGCATACCGGTCAGATATTCAATATAGGTTCGGATAAGGAATATACGTTGAATCGGGTAGCCGCACTGCTTAAGGATGTGGCCGAAGAATTTGAGTTTAAGCCGATTGTGGAACACTTGGAAGCCCGCCATGAGGTGAAGTACGCCTACTGCGACCATGCCAAAGCCAAAGAACTCCTGGGCTTCAGAGACCAAACTGACTTAAAGGAAACTATTCGGGAAATGTTTGTCTGGGCGATAAAACAAAAGGATAGGGACGTTCGGCAGATGACCTATGAAATCGAGCGGAATATATACAACTACTGGAAATGATTGACCTAAAAACTTTATTCTCTTTGCCTCGCATGAGCAATATGGAGCTGAATAACATCAATAGCGTTGAGGGACTTTATCATCTTGTGCGACAGTTCTTCAAGCCCCATTTTAGAATGGTTGAAGTAGGCTCATTTGAAGGCATTTCCACACTTTTGTTCTCACAGTTTGTAGATACTGTTTATAGCGTTGATTGCTACGATTATAAAGTTCCGCCAGAAGGCCGAATCCCATCTCACGATGCAATGTTTCAAGAAGCCGAAAAAATTTTCATTGAAAGAACAAAAGACGTCAAGAATATCATTAAGATAAGAAAGACTAGTTTGGAAGCGGCAAAAGATTTCCCAGATTGGTCTTTGGATGCGGTGTATATTGACGCCGAACATGACGAGGAAAATATCCGTGAAGACATCAAGGCATGGAGATCTAAAATCAAATTTGGCGGTGTATTGGCTGGACATGATTATTATACGACTGAAGTTCAGAAGATTCTCAATGAAGAGGGATTCCTTCGCATTACTACTGCTCCCGATACGTCATGGGCAGTGAATATACCATCAGTTTCTTTGGTGGCCATAGCTTGCACGAAAGTTCCTGAAACAATCGAGGCTATGAGAAAATGTCAAGCACAAATGGAATTTAATCGCTCAATCCTGTTCACTCATGAGGATATCCAGCCAGAAGGGATTGACATCATCAAAGTAGATAAACTGGACTACAAAGGATACAACGAGTTCGTGGCTATGAAATTATGGCAGTATATCGGTGCTGACTATGTATTATTAGTCCAGAACGACGGAATGATTACAGACGTTTCCAAGTGGACGGATGAGTTTTTCAAACATGACTACATAGGTTCTCCGTGGCCTATTCCCGAAGACGACAAGACATATAGAACGCCTAGCGGCAGATTAGTTAGAGTTGGGAATGGTGGATTTTCATTGAGAAGCAGGAAATTACTGCGGGCGCCTACCATATTGGGCTTAGAATTTACCGATAATGGAACGGGTTTTTGGCATGAAGATGGAAATTTATGCGTGTATCACAGAGAAACCCTTGAGAAAAATGGAATTAAATTTGCGCCTGTTGAATTAGCCGCCCAGTTTGGCACTGAATTAACCGTTCCCGAAACTAGAAAAAGTTTTGGAGGGCATAAATACTTATGATAATTGGAGTTTTCCATCAGTCAAGTGGTTTAGGCAACCAACTCCACCGGCTCGTAGCGACACGGGTAAGAGCTGCTGACTTGGGTGTGGATTGGGGTATGATGTATGACCCAAACGATTCAAACAAAGAGAAGGGTTTTAAGGGGCAAGGATTTATGGACGTAGGGCAATGGGACAAGGATTTCAAAAAAACGGTTCATCACTTCAGTGCTAATCCAGCCCAGAATCCTACCGCAAGACCCATTCCCGATAGGCCGGAAGGTTTTATGGGTAATTGGTTCGAGAAATGCACGAGAGATGAGTTTGGAAACGACATCCGAAGTTATGACCCCGAATTTAATTTCATAAAAGACAATACGGTTATAGACGGCGAATTCCAAGACGAAAGATATTGGGAGCACCGAGAAAAAGAAATAGATGAATGGCTCAAAGTAGAACCATTGGATGTGCCGGACGACCTATGTGTGATTGGATTCAGAGGTGGCGAGTTTGCCTTGTACCCTGATTTATTTCTCAGCAAGGATTACTGGTTAGGGGCTATTGAGAAGATGAAAGACATCAATCCAAAGATGCGGTTTGAAGTACATACTGATGATTTATATTTAGCAAGAAATTTCTTTAACAGTATAGGTTGTGTCAATTCAGATGGTAAAGAATTTTATATAATTCATGACATTGGTCTAAACTGGCGTTCAATGCGTTTCGCCCGATACGCTATAATTGCCAATTCTTCGTTCTTTATCTTGCCGAGGTGGTTGAGAGAGGGCGAGAAACATGGTGTGGGCTATACCTACGAGACTTTTGGGACTGACAAAGATTCTAACGGCAAGCCAATTTCTGCAATAAAACAGATGAAAAATTCAGTAACGATTGCACCAAGATATTGGGGACGGCACAATACAAAGATTTGGTCTTTGCCACAGAATTATTATAAGAGATTTCAACATATTTGAGATAATGAAAATACCTAAAAAACTAAAAATCATTGGTTTTGAATGGAGAATCGTAAGTGGTAAAGACGGTGATGACGTTACCTACGAAGGCAACTGTTTTGGCACAACCCATACATCAACACAAAAGATTTTTATAGATAATGAAGCAACTCAACAGAATAAAGAGAAAAGTTTTGTACACGAAATCTTGCATGCATTATGGTGGCAAATGGGAATATCAAAACGAAAGGATATAGAAAAGAATCTAGAGGAGGAAATCGTACATCCACTAGCTCAAGGACTATATCAAGTGCTAAAAGAAAATAATCTATTAAAATAACTATGCAGTATGTAATATCCCGCTATAATCAGGACGTATCTTGGGTGCAAGAATACGCCCCGAGCATGATTTTGTATGATCGCTCTGATGATCCAATTCCGGGAAGCATCATCGTGCCAAACCTAGGCACGGATATTGCCGACAAACTTCATTTCATTATTAACAATTATAATAATCTGCCACTGGTGGCTATTTATACCAAAGCCAATCTCTTTAAATATATCACCAAAGAAGAATTTGACCGAGTGAAAAACAACTCGTTTTTTACCCCGCTTCTCACAATGAACCACAAAGAAGTTAAGTATGATGGCACAGAAGAATATGTTAAAAG
>ERZ1292644.1509-Hain-H14-01um-R2-1509-length-11933-cov-5_pt1 | contig 11933 bp, 15 predicted proteins | sample MGYA00564402_ERZ1292644 | MGnify/ENA primary metagenome ERZ1292644 (study PRJEB36523, sample SAMEA6512644) | groundwater metagenome | collected 2019-01-09 | study: AquaDiva: Metagenomics assemblies of 32 groundwater samples | reverse complement strand
CAACTCGGCTGACTACCCAACACTGTTCCTGCGCTGGCGGGCACCCGCCACCGCGACGGGTATGGGTTTGGAGATTGGTTGGTCCGACGCCAAGACCGACGAAGCGCTGGTCTGTGTTTCGGCGCTCACGGCTGCGGCTGTGCCGACCGTAGGCAATGGTATCACGGACTATGGACTGTTGGTGATGAACACCGACCTGACTCTAACGACCACGGCGATCATTGGCGATGGGACGACAGGTACGGTCCTGGGTGCTCTAGTTGGCACCTGGACACCAACTGCCAGCGGCATCATTGACATGATCATCGGCGTAAGTGCGAACCTGACTAAAGTTCAGATTTGGGACAGTGGTGCCTTCATCGGTGAATTCAACGTCCTCAACGGCCCCGATTCCGGCACACTGGTCCGCTTCTCGGCGCTCTGGAAGTCCTTAGATGCTGCCACCAAGCAGGTGGATTTGCTCAAGTTTGTCATCCTTGCCGAAGAGAACGCGACGTAGCATGCAGCGACTTGGCGAGTGCAACGGGTGTGCAGCCTGCTGCAAGTTCCTGCTCTTGCAGGTCAACCCGGCCTACATGGAGCCGGACCGCCGTAAGTGGATTGAGCTGCACGGCATCCGTCTTCACGAACGGGACGGAGGCATCTGGGCGGTTATCAATGCCGCCTGCTCGCAACTCACAGACGACAACAAATGCGGCATCTTCGGGCAGCCTGAACGCCCGCAGACCTGCGCCGATTTTCCAAGTGTTCAGGAGGACATCGACCTCATCGATGAGTGGGCGGGAGAGAAGGTTTGCTCCTACTCCTTCGCCTCCACCCAATAGGAGATAACTAACATGCCTGACATCGAAAGCGTGCGAAGCCGGCTCCGTCCCGGAGCAGCCCAGGAAGATACGAGATCGGGCGTCGCCCGTGCAAGCGTTTATGGTGATCAATATCAATACCAAGGCTACCGCCACGCTCTGGCGGATGAGGGTAGCTACTACACCGTCACCAACCCAACAATGGACACCACAGTTGCCTATGGAGTAATCGCAACCTTCGTGTCCACGACACCAGCCTTCCTCATTTCTAACACGGCGCCGTCAGGAGGACGCAGCATCTTCCTTGACTTCCTCAAGTTGCGGCTTACTGTGGCTCCGGCCAACGCGACCAACTGGAAGTATGTCATTGAGATGGACAACACCATCCGGACATCGACGGCTCCTACAGGTGGTGTTTCTCGGACGGTGCTGAACGCGAACCCGTCGGTGAGTAACGATGCCGACGCTACGGTCTGGGCCTTTACAGGCGGTACGGTATTGACCGTGATGGCCGCTGCCAATGCCAGGATCGTAGCTCATGGCTCCATTGCCCAATCAATCCCCCTGGTCCTTGAGGAACAGGTGTTGCAATTTGGCCGTGACGACAGTGCCAACGCCGCTGCTACCGCAGTATCAAGGCGTGTAGCGAGCACCATTCCCGTGGTGATCCCGCCCGGCTGCTCCTGCGCCATTCACCTGTACGGCACGTCGAACGCCATTACCGGCATGTCGGCGGAGTACAGTCTGGGGATGTGGCAGCGTTAAATGTATCAAAGGGTTGGTTCCTATGAAGGGAAGCTTTCCTTGCAGGAAGTGGCCCGCAGGCTTGGAGTGTTAGACGTGACATGGGCTGGGACTGATTACTTTACGACAACTGACCATGTAGCGGCTCGCGAAGCTATTAAGCGGGACTTCGATGGGGTCATACCCGGAGAATGGCATTCGGCAATGCTTGTTGTAGTTCAGCCAGGAGGTCAAATCCCACCCCATGTGGATGCAGCGGAAGCTGAGGGCCTTGTGCGCTATCACATCGTTCTAGAGACCAACTCGCGGAGCTGGAATCTGCATGCCGGCGAACGGCAGCAATTAGAGGAAGGCGGCATCTACATCATGGATCCGTTAGTCGAGCACTCATCGGGCAATGAGGGAGAGACGCCACGGATTCATCTAGTGGTGGATGTAAGGAGAACACATGACTAACAGAGCTGTCGGCGTAGGCAGAGGACGGCGCAACCCCTCTGACGATACGCGCGGCCAGGACGCGGCCAAGAAGTTAGAGAAGTCGCTGCGGCCACTGACGGCGCCCGTACGCCTGCTCAAGAGCGCTACCAAGACAGCGGACAAGGTAGCCAAGAAGATCGAGGGCAAGCCTCAAGGCTACAGCAAGGGCGGCAGAGTGGCAGTCAAGCCGAAGACGCACGCTATGCCTGGCGGTAAGAAGATGGCTGGTAGCAAGCATCGAAGCAAGTAGATGCCGCTAAAGAAGGGTGCGTCCAAGAAAGTGATCAGCGCCAACATCAGGGCTGAGATGCACGCGGGCAAGCCTCAGAAGCAGGCCGTCGCCATCGCCTACAGCAAGGCTGGCAAGACTCGCAAGAAGGGCAAGTAAACCATGCCCCGCCCGCATCTGCGCGTCGATCCCGTCAGGCGCTTGACCGAGCCTGTGCGCCCTCGCGTGCTGCCGCGCGACTATAGGGCCTCGCCACAGCGCTACCAACTCGGGCCTTATGGACGCAGCGATTACCCGGCAGCAGACCTGGGTGCGGGCGCGCACATGCAGCCAGGAGTGAGGTTATCGAACGGCCCTTCGCGTTATGAGGGTTTCGATTGGCTGCTGCTTGGCTGCGATGTGGGTGCGGGCTCGCCGGCCACACTAACGTTCTCCGCCGGGCCATATAGCCAGGACAGGGTTTTGTTCCTGGTGCTGGAAAGCACGGACGGCCTTGAGCCGACTGTCACAACTAATGTGTCATTCACTCAAATAGCGTCCCTCTTGCTGAGCAGCGACAGAGACACGTTCTGGTGGGGCTTACTAACGGCAGGTGTAACGGCGAGCATCGAAATAGACTGGTCAGTTGGTGTCGGCAGTCCTTACGCTTCTCTGACTTCAGCCAGGAATGTGAACACGGCAGCGCCCGTCATTCAGTCCACGACTCACAGCTCGTTCTCCAATCCCTCGATGACGCTCTCAGCCTTTGCCAAAGCCTCCAATCCTTCTTTTGTGCTGTCAGCAACGATGGGAGGTATCCCGACAACGCCCTCGCCATTTACGAGGCTGACCTGTGCCGATGGCACTCCAATCGCCTACTACACAGACACAGAGCAAACCACCTTCGCGCTTACCATCCCTGCGCCTGGTGGTGCGAATCTCGTGTTCATGGAACTGGACGGCGTCTGATGCCGCGCGTGGACCCGCCACAGCGAGCAGGGGCCGGGCGTGTCGATCTGCCGACCATTGAGGTCTTGCCGCTTCGGTCCGTGGACATCGCTACGCCGCCACTTCAGGTCGCGCCAGTAAGACAGCAGACAATCGGTGGCTCTATCGCTTTGCCGCGCCCATTCGTGCTGCCAAGGCGCTACAAGCCCTCGCAGCCCGCCTACGAGATCGGCACGCTGGGTGGTGACGAATACCCAGGCTCTGACATGGCGACGCCGGAGATGGAGTTGCCGGCGGGCGCGACGGGCTACTCGGTAGTGCCGCCCTTCCGTGACTCGACTGCCTCAGATGGCGACAACGCCTTTGGCCCGGACATCACAATTGACCTAATCATCGACATGGACACGCAGGTCATATTGCCGACCGTAGTTGTGTTGGCTTTGATTACGGATGGAAGTGGGGCACCGAGCCTTAGTGACACGGCTGGTTGGGCATGGACGCAGCGTGCCAATGTTTCCGTAGGGACGGCCTTTGCCTACGTCTATACCGCGCCCACCGGCAGCACGCCGGTAGATAACACCGTATCAGTCTCGGTGGTGGGTTCAACGTTGATGGCCGGCGATGTAGAGGCGCTGAGTCGTGTAGAGCCAACACCCGTACAGGTAGTGACGGCATCGGGTGCAGGCCCCACTCTGGCGGCGACGCTCGCGGCTCTGGCTCATGACCAGAATCTCGTTTTCACGTTCGTTATAGTCCGCTCGGCCACCACATTTGCGACAGCTCCAACTCTCTCAGGCTGGGCAGTGGGTGGTTTTCAGAGCGCAGGGCCGAATCCGACCCTCGGGGTCAAGGCGGGCTGGAACTATGACCATGTGGTCGCAGACGGCGGCACAGGCTTGATTCTGGTTGAGGGTGCCGCAGCTCAAACCCCAACTTGGAGTGAAGCAGAAGCCTCCAACCTGTTTGCTGTATCGATGGAGTTCGCGGCGCTGACGCCGGCGGAGTGATGCGATGAGCCTGACGCGCGCGAACCTGCGAAACAACGTTTTCAAAAGAGACCTCGGCTTCGGCTTCGCGTCTACGGCCTCGTCCGTCTCGGCGCAGGCCATCGTGGACGCGGCCAAGTTCACAGGTGTGCTGCCGGGCAACTTCAAGGGTCGCAGTATGTACCGGCCTGGGGCCGCCGCCGCTAACCAAATACGCGAAGGCGACCTGATCTCGACTACGTCGCTGACTCATCTGGGGCTGGCCTACTCCGGCGACACCACTGTCCTGGACTACGAGCTTATGGGACGCATCCACCCCGACGGCTTCAATGAGGCCATCCGCCAGGCCGTACGCATCATCTACTTCCCAACGATAGTGCCAGTCAACCTGCCGCCCGCCACGGGTTCCTCAGACGACGACTTCGCCTCTTCCAGTGCCAGCACTCCCTACGACTGGACGGCGGCGGGTATAGCCTCCAACACGACGGTCACGAAGTCGTCTACGGCTGCCAACAACCGGCGCGGCACCTACAGCCTTGTTTGCACCAACTCTGGCGCCAACGGTCGCACGCGCTCCTGCCTGCTGGACGTGAACCCAGGCGACGTGCTGATCCACGGTGGCGCAGTGAGAGCTACGACCGGCTCGGCCATCTACCGTCTGCTCAACGTCACAGACTCCAACAGCGAGATCGGCACGGCGATCACGATTATCTCGCAAGCCTCGCAGCGCTTCATCCGCCAGGACACGATACCGGCAGGCTGCTATCAGGTGCGCCGTCAACTTGAAGGCTCTGGCGCTTCGGACGTGACGATCTGGGACTATCTCTTCAGCCACCTGCAAGGCGTCGAGAGCCGCGACCTGTTGCTTCCCTCTTGGCTGTCTGAGAAGTGGCGCTTATCCGACTTCGGCCCCGCCGAATATGGACGCGCTGTAGCTTCAGGCGTTTACAATGCCAGCTCGCAGAAGTTCACGGCCTGGGAGCCGGAAGCTGAATACAGTCTTTACCCGTTAACCGAGGAGTCCAGCCCTTACCACCTGGAGATCACCAAACCCGAAGGTCTGGGCTTCACAGACTACTGGTATCACGGACTCAGGCCGTTCTCAGACATCGTGGCGATGGACGATGAGACAGACGCCACCAACGCGCCCGAAGACCTGGTGATGGCGGCGCTCTGGTACAGCCTGGCCGAGTACCGCGACGATAACCCGCAGTGGCGCACCATCCTGGAGCAGGCCACTGCAAAGCTCAACGCCAACCGCAGAGCACGCGGACGCACACGGCCCCATCGCACGTTCAGCTACAGCCGCATCGGGGCAGGCGTAGGCTCGGTCTGATGGAGGCGCATTACGGTGCCGATCACTTACCTGGGAGCAAGAAGGAGATCGCTGGGCTCGTTACTCTGAGTGCACTGACGGGCAATCCTACTAGCGATCCAACGACGCCCACAAATGGTGCCTTACTGGTAGGCATGGCCTCACCGCCAAGTTTTTACCTGCTGCCGCTCACTGCACCTGCCGCGAACGTGCGCAACGTCCTCGGGGCAGATAACGGCGATACACAGCCTGCCTGGAAAACGGCGCTCGACGCCACCAACCCTGAACCTATCGGGACAGCAACGCCGGGTACGAGTCTCATCTTTTCTCACCGTGATCATGTTCATGCTTCTACATATGGCGTCGCGCCGGCGGACGTAACTAAAGCCGCTGCCTCTGAAGGTGCGAATGCAGCGGCAGCGCGGGCTGACCATAAGCACGACATTACTACGGCGATTGCAGGCGCCTCGGCATTTGGGGACGCCGCTGCTGAAGGCACGGCAACTACTACAGCACGATCAGACCACAAGCATTCCCGTGAAGCCGATCCTGTAACGGCGCATGCGGCGGCGGGCGACCCACATACAGGCTACCGGTTAGAGAGCGCCGACCATACACACCAATCGACAGGCGCACAGGCTGGCTTGTTAGACCTTGCTTTAGTGGATACAACAGCTTGGACTACACCAAGTTTCAGCGCCGGTAACTTCACCGCTACAACCGGCACATGGACTGTCGAAGCGGCTGATGTCGTAACCTACGCCTACCGGATTATCGGCAAAACGATGATTGTGGCGTTCTTCATCCAGACCTCGACTACCGCTAGTGGCTGCACTAACCTCAAGATAGCTATTCCAGCAAGCAAAGTAGCCCAGAAGACAGGACTACAAATGGTTCACATCAACGAGAACGGTACACGCAGTGTAGGTTTCGTCCAGGTCAATGCAAGCGGGACCACACTTGACATCTACCGCAATGACCTTGTGGCCTTTGCTAACGTAACAAACGCACTGCTCACTTCAGGCACAATAGTATTTGAGATAGGTTAAACTTATGCCAGTCCTTTCGATCACCATTCCTCAAGCTGCTGTCCTCAAAATTCAAGACGCATTGCCTTTTGTGTTTGACGACCCCTTGAATCAGTCAGGGCCAGTCCATCAAATGACGGCGCAGGAGTTTATAAAGCAAGCTCTTATTAAGCTTGTCGAAGATCGCGAATTAGCCGTGGCGGGCGGCGCTGCGGTTAGAATCAAGCGCGATGAAATTGAGCAAGTATTCGGATGACTTATGAGACGGCCATCGAAGCAACCCTCAAGCGCACAAATGTAGGAGGTGAGCCCTTTTGAAACTCACGCCAGTACCCGGCTACGGCGGCAAGGGCGATTAACGATGCCTCCACGTCTGCCCAACCCCGGCGGCTTCAACCCTGGCTACGTTGACCCACAAGGCAACTATCACCCGCGCCCTGCTGGCGGCTACGGTGGTGGCGGCGGTGGTGGTGGTGGCTCTAGGCAGTCTGGCGGCCCGCCACTGCTGACGCCGCCGTCCTTCCAGCCGCCCAGCACCAACGTTGGGCCGGGCGGCGTCGCGCGGGACATAGGGCAGATCGCCAACCCAGGACGGCCAATACCCTTGAGGTCTGCCATCCCGGGCGCTCGTGGCAAGTTCGTAGACGCCAACCAGGGCCAGCAGATCGTCGGCTACCAGCTCACGATCTACGACATGGGCAACGGCTTCAATATGCAGAAGGGGCCGGTAGACCTGGCGCACTCGCGTCTCGCGTCGGGGACGGCCTACGTCTCTCACGAAGGGCAGATGATCTTGCCGCCGTTGGATGACCCTCTAGCGACACCGGACCCGACTGCGGGCGTAACTCCTACCTGGATGACGTTCTGCGACGAGAACTTCAGCCAGCTCCTTATAGGCGTGGCTTCAGCGGGTGGCGCGGGCTCAGTCAACCTGTTCAAGGAAGGCACGGACGGCACCTTCACGGCGCTGACTTACGAGGCGAAGATTCTCAGCCTTCAGCGCGTGGTGATGAACGGCGTCATCTACACGGCAGTAGGGCGTGCGGGTGCCGCCGTCGATCTGCTGACAGACTACGCCTCTACTCCTACCTCAGCAGGCTCGATGCACGCGAACACGGCTGACTGTGTCGGTATCCACCAGGTGCGCGGCCTTGGCGACATGCCGTTGCTCATCAAGCGCAGCACGACCCTAGCGACTCTATCGAATAATGTCGCTATCGGTACGGCACCGACCAATACGATCTCAGGTTTGCAAACCGGCGGCGGCGTGCTGGGAGAGCGAGGCGTTGGCGGGCGCGAAGTCCTGGTCTATTGGTTCTGGCCGGACGATTCCGCATCGACCTATGGGAACCAATCGCCCTTGCATATCGCCTACACTAACGCTTTCGGCACCAACCTCAAAGACATCGTACTAGACCTCAAGAACATCCGCGGAGGCGCGCCGATCTGGGACGGCTTCATTCTCTGCAACGACGATGGCCTCAGCTTCTTCAACGGCGAAGAACTCAACCTGAAATGGGTGTACGACCGAGACAGGGACACAACGCGGGACTTCCGTTGCGTATCGATCTACGTCAAGGACGGCGAGCTGTACCTGGAAAGGAACGAAATCTACACCGGCACCGGCACGAGCTTTACGACGGTGCGCGCCAGGGAGAAGTTCGACCCGGACCTCTGGGCTTGGCAGCCCGCCTCAGCGCGCACGACGCTGACAGGCACGGGCGTCAAGACCCTCAACGCCTTCCGGCTGCCCGTGTCGCGTCAGACAGGCCGATTGGTCTGCTACGCGGACGGCAAGTGGTACTCGCAGTTCCAGCCCAAGCCGAACCAGAACCTCTATAACCTGCGTGGCGGCGCCGTCAACTTCGCCACGGCAGCCTCGGCCACGTCGCCGGGGCTGGAGTTCCCCAGCCCGATTACCTACGTTGCCAAGCGGCCTACGGGCGTACATCTGGGTGGCGACCCTACAGGCGGCGCATCGACCATCGCAACTCCGGCAGCACTGAAGCTAGAGATTGTCGAGTACGGCTCCGCCGCCGGGACAGGCATCGTGTTTCTTTGGGACTCAACGACCACGAACGCGGGCCGCTACCAGCCCGCGCCGAACAACCAGACTTCGTTCGTCTTCCCTCAGTTGCTCTGGACGCTGACGCAGGGAGCAACCACGACGCTGACGCCGCAGTTCTTGCCCGTTACGATAGATTGGGAGTGTGATTTGCCAGCAAGGGAGATGGGCGTTTGGACAGGGTTACCCTAAAGGTGCCGTGGATTGATCTCTAGCAGCCTTCCTTCGCCGCCGATGAGTTTCTCTCCTACAGATACGACAATGCCTAGTCCCGTTACTCTGGACGTAAGTGTTGGAAAAGTCGAAAGGATGACCGTGTAGACAATGAGCCTTGTTGCTGTTCTGATTCCGACGATTACCGCGCAGGCGATTAATGCGACCAGTAACAGCTTCCAAATGATATGGACTTGCACAGGCGCGGCTGAGGCAACCTCGCGTCCTAACATGGTCAATTTGCAACCCAGGGGGGATGGGGTCAACCAACAGCTCATATGCGTAGCGATGAACTAGAACATAATGACCCTTTACACTGAATTTTCCGTATCCGCCTCTACCAATATTCCCTTGCCACTCCCAGCAATGAGTTTCAAGATTGCAGAGAATCTTCATCCAAAAGCGCATCTCTACGGTAGTAGACTTTGGGTACATCGGGTTACCTCCGGTGTCGGGGACGGGCAGTTAGCGCTGTGCCGTCCCGTTCATTATAATCCTGTTATGTGCTGGCAGGGCTTACCTTAGATGAATGACGTGGACCGCATCGCCATGAACCAAGTGCTCGGCACGCTGGGCAGCATCAACCAGCACCTGGCCAACATTGATGCGTCGATGGTGCAACACTTCAGCGAAGACGCCAAAGCCTTTGAGGAAGGGCGTGCTTGGCGCAAGAAGCATGATGAGCGAGTCGAAAAGCGTGAGCTAGTAAATGCTGAGGGTAAAGGCTTTCGCAGGGGCCAGCTCTGGATACTCGGGGTGCTAGTTACAGCATCGCCGTTTGTGTCGGCCATCGCTATGAAGCTGATGTTCGGCTGAATGGGTGGTGCATAATCTGGCCAGCGCTCGTTGTCTTGTCCTTCTGTGTCGGGGTGGGAGTCGGCGCCTTAATCGTGTACGCTCTTACAGAGGAGACGAGACGATGAATGGTCACGAGATATGGGACACTAGCGAACTATCCTCCGCCGGCGCCGCAGCAATAACTCGGGCTCTTAGCCGCTGTACCTTCGACTTCAACCGCCTCGACGCAGGCATCCAGAGCGTTTACGGCAAGAGCAAGATCGGCATCAACATCCGCGACCTGAGTTCGTTCGCTGCCGAACACGAGATCGTCTTCGGTCTTGACGCCATGGAAGGCGAGCACAACCACGACCACAACTACGACGTACTCACCAGTGAGGCGGGCGTACTCGGCCTCTTCTGGTGGGGCGGCCCTTCGGCGCCATTGGTCGAGATCGAACAATCCTTGATGGGAAACCCCGACCTGTTCGATGGGGTGTTTCACGCAGAGGGTGCGCACGCTACCGACTTTTGCTATATGGACCCTACCGGTCAGCCCTCAGTCAGACCCAACAGTCTGCGAGCGATGGTCTACGCGCTCATGTGCGGCCACCAGCCTAAGCATCCTTGGTTAGAAGGGACGTACAGCGCTCAGGTCGGCGAGGGCTTCATGGGCGTGTTCATCCGCGCCTTCACCAACATTAACAATCCCGTGCAGGGCTTCGTCCATACCCCCAGCAATGACATGGTTGTGATGATCAGAGACATTTTGCAATCGGTTGCGCCGCCGCCGCCGCCCCCTCCACCGCCGGAGCCCTACCCCGTTGTCGAGATTGACTCGGAGCTGCACATCTGGGACGGGCGCAGCGCCGTGTCTAACCCGCTGGGGCGTGGGCCGATGGGAACGCTGGAAGGGCAGGCGACGCATCACACAGTGACGGCGATCATCCAGAATCTGCATCTGTTGTCGAAGGAAAGGGACTTACTTGCTGACAGAGCGTTGGAACTTGGCAACATGCTCGCCTTCGATGCGACCATCGAACAGGAGTTAGCACATGTCAAAGCGATTGACACGTACCACAAGAGCCTCGGTTGGGGAGGGTTCGCCTACCATGGCATCGCCTATCTCTCAGGACGCGCCTATCTCTGCGGCAATCTCGACGGTCAGCGCGCTCACGTTAAAGACCATAATCACGAGCTACACGGACTGGCCTTTAACGGAGACTTTAGCAGTGGGCTTCCCGCGCAATCTGCTCTTGTGGCAGGTGGACACTTCCTGCAGTACGTGCGACGGGAGACGGGAACCAGCTTGCCCATCAAGGGACATCGAGAATGGGGAACAGCAACGGCCTGCCCTGGTGCGCTGGCCGGGTTTGACTGGGCGCCGTACCTGGAGGAGCCCTCGCCGCCGCCACAGCAGCCCTACCTTGTCGAGCGACGTTGGGTTGAACTAAACGTGCTATCCGATGGCAGTTCGTATCCTGTCGAGTGGATTGCCAAGGCGACTCCGCCATCACACTGAGCCATGACCCTGAGCCCCATCGAGACTGCCCTACTCACGACGCTGCGTGAGGCGCACGGAAGGGCGGTGGCGTCCTGGCGGCTCTATGAGGTCGCCTGGGGCCTCAAGGCCGACTACGACGGCTACCGCCTGTGTCTGAAGGTCTACATATGCAAACTCCGGCGCAAAGCGGGCGTCAAGATCAAGGCTGAACGGGGGTTCGGCTATCGGCTGCAAGGTTGACTTTGCGTGCCTGCTGGCCTAGGCTAGGCGCGGGCCGGAGGTCGATAGGGTAGCGTACGTTCCTCTCAGCCTTATGGGGGGTAGCTCAGAGCAGAGCGCCGGCCGCGACAACATCGGGGTCGAGTGTGAAGGTCAGCACACTTGCTTTGGGAGCATGGAGACGAGGTTCGATTCCTCGGTCCCCGACCAATCAAAGGAGATCATCTTGAGACTCATACCTAGCCTGTTCGCGCTGCTTCTGTTCGGTCTGGTTGGCTTCGGCATGGTGCTGAGAGAGAGCCACGTTGATGCACAAACGCCCTGCTTCCCCGTGGCGCAGTTCTCGACGGTCTGTGCGCCGGTAGAGCGTGTCGTGACCATCTGCCCAGACCAACTCGCGCCCTTCTACAACTCGGCGCTGGCGCCTGGCTATTCCTACGGGATGCCCGTCGCCTTCTACGGCGCGACCTACTTCTGGAACCCCATCTATCCGGTGTCCTACTACTACGGCACTCCCTTCTTGCTTGAGCTGAGCGTCACAGACGGCGTGATAACAAAGGTGCGCCAGTTGACGGATCGGCCCTGCGGTCTAGCGGCAGTGACGCCGACGCCCGTATCAACGCCAGCACCCACCATCGTCTACGTC
>ERZ1292644.1508-Hain-H14-01um-R2-1508-length-11934-cov-4_pt1 | contig 11934 bp, 10 predicted proteins | sample MGYA00564402_ERZ1292644 | MGnify/ENA primary metagenome ERZ1292644 (study PRJEB36523, sample SAMEA6512644) | groundwater metagenome | collected 2019-01-09 | study: AquaDiva: Metagenomics assemblies of 32 groundwater samples | reverse complement strand
TGAATGAAAAGAATTTTATTAGTTGGCGGAGGAAGCGGCGGTCATGTTTATCCCGTCATAGCCGTTGCCAATACTCTCAAAGAAAAGGCTGATGGTGTGGAACTGATGATCTTGGGTGATAATAAGTTTATGCGTCCGGCGGTAATGGAAAGCGGTGTCAAGTTCCGTTCGGTTTTATCAGGGAAATTGAGGAGATATTTCAGTCCGATGAATTTCGTGGATGTTTTTAAATTTCCTGTCGGACTTATACAGTCGCTGTGGCATATATATTGGTTTATGCCGGATGTAGTATTCGCCAAAGGCGGCTATGTGTCGGTACTGCCGGCATTAGTGGCGAAGCTGTACTGGATACCGCTGTATATCCACGAATCCGACTCGGTTCCCGGTCTCGCCAATCGTATGCTTGGCCGGATGGCTGACAAGATATTTATTTCATTTCAGATAAGCGCCGCTCGCCTTGACGCCTCAAAGACAGTTTTGACCGGCAATCCGGTCAGGAAAGAACTTTTAACCGGCGATAGAAACGAAGCGGCCAAGTTATTCAGTTTAAACTTCAATAAAAAAACTGTCTTTGTATACGGCGGAAGCCAGGGAGCTCAGAAAATAAACGATATTGTCCTTGAATCGTTGGTAATGATGGTAGGCAAGGATTTGCAGATAATACATCAATGCGGAAGCAGTCAGTATGAAACAGTCAAAAAGTCGGTTGATAAAATTGTTAAAGAAGGTGAAGGGAGTTATGGCGATACCGTTACGCAAAATTATCGTCTTGAGCCTTTTCTTGGCCTTGAGAGGCTCATAGCGGCCTATGCTTTGGCCGATGTCATCGTTTCCAGGGCCGGCGCCGGTTCCATCTTTGAAATAGCGCTGTTGGGAAAACCGGCTATCTTTATACCGCTTTCCATAAAGTCCAGCCGGGGAGAACAAATTACCAACGCGACAGAATTAGTTAAATACGGGGCAGTGATGATAGAAGAGGATAATTTAACTCCTCACATATTTCTAAACAGGATAGAATATTTGCTTAAGCCGGATATTTATCCGTCAGTCAGTGAAAAACTGAAAAGTTTTGCGGCGCCGGACGCGGCGGAAAAGATAGCGGCCGTTTTACTCGGACCTTAAGGAGCGTTTTATGAATTACGAGAAACAGAAAAAATATTTTGAGAACATTTTGCGCAATGGCTCTCTTGGTCATGCGTATTTGCTTGTCGGGCAGGACTCGGCGGATAGGAAAGCGTTTGCCGGAGAGATTTGCGTTCTGCTTACCGGAAAAGGTTTTGAGAACAATCCTGATCTCAAGTTCATCCGTCCCAGAACAGAAGAAGATGAATATAAAATCTACATAAAGGATATAAGGGAATTAAAGTCGTTTATGTCATTCAAACCTTATTCAAGCGAGTATAAGCTCGCGGTGATGGATAATGCCGAAACGCTGACAATTGAAGCAGCCAATGCGATGCTGAAGATATTGGAAGAACCGCCGAAGCAATCAGTGCTTATTCTGATAAGTTCCAAACCTAAGTTATTGCCCAAAACCATACTTTCAAGGTGCGAGATGGTTATTTTTTCTCCAGTACCGGAAGTTCAAACAGATGAGATGCGCGAAGCATTGGCCGGGCTTCGCAAAGTAGCAAGACAAAATATATCCGAACGCATTAAATACGCCAAGAAACTCCACGAGAAAGATGACTATGCGGCATTGGTGAATTTGTGGCTTCACTCGCTTAGATTTCAGCTTGCGGAAAAACCGGCGACTGCTCCGGTATTGAGAAACCTGCTCCGTCTTTCATATGTTGTCTCCCAACCGCAGTACAATCACCGTATTGCGCTGGAGAATTTTTTTGTTAATATTTGATTCATGTATAAGGAATTGATAAGCCAAAAGAAAAAGGATTTTGACGCGGTGGTGGAATGGGCCAGGAATGAGATTGCCGGCATCAGGACAGGCAGGGCTCATTCGTCTATGGTTGAGGATTTGGTAGTGGATTATATGGATTCCAGATTGCGTATTAAAGAACTTGCCGCCATCAGCACTCCGGAACCGAGAGTTATTTTTATTCAGCCGTGGGATAAGGGCGCTATCCCTTTCATAGAGAACGCCATAAAGAAAAGCCAACTGGGACTTAATCCGATATCCGATTCCAGCGGGGTGCGTCTTACGATACCGGCTCTTACAGAAGAAAGACGCAAGGAATTCACCCGTCTTCTGCACCAAAAAGCCGAAGAAGCGAAAATAAGATCAAGACAGATTAGAGAAGACATACTAAAGAAAGTGCAAGCGGCGGTCAAAGAAAAAACCGCGCGAGAGAATGACCTAAAAAACACAAAAGACGAGATACAGAAAATTATAGACGAATTTAACAAAAAGGTAGACGACCTTGTAAAGAAAAAAGAAATAGAGTTAATGCTATAGAAGTATCGCCATATTTTTGATAGATTGTATTTAATGACTATCATAATTTTTATAATTGTTTTAAGCGTTCTGGTGTTTGTCCACGAATTTGGGCATTTTATTGTCGCCAAAAGGGCGGGTATGAAAGTTGAAGAGTTTGGTTTTGGCTTTCCGCCGCGGCTGTGGGGAATTAAAAAGGGGGAAACTTTATATTCAATAAACTTGATACCGTTCGGCGGTTTTGTGAAGATATACGGCGAAGAGGGCGAACATCTGAATGAATCCGGAAGTTTCTCGTCCAAACCCATCGGAGTACGGCTGAAAGTGATTGTGGCTGGAGTAGTGATGAATTTTCTTCTCGCCGCTTTTTTGTTGATGATTCTCAACTATGTCGGCATTAGAGTCGGCATCGGCGATGAGATGGACGACATATCTGCCGCCGCGAGAGATAAAAAAATACAGATACTTCAGGTCGTTGATAACAGCCCGGCGCAGGAAGCAGGTTTAAAAATTTTTGACGAAATAATCGGCTTTGGCAATATGAATGGAAGTATCATTAGTGTTTCAACGGCACGGGAAGTGAGGGAATACTTATCCGCAAACACCGGAAAAGAAATACGGTTGGTTATCAATAGAGATTCAAAAACAGAAATAAAAATGATAACTCTGCCTGAAAAAGACGAAAACAACGGATTGCTCGGCATCGTGCCGTTAAGGACCGGGGTTTTGTCTTATCCATGGTACGAGTCAATATGGCGGGGTCTGAAAGATGTCGTATTCCTGACCGGACAAACTGCCGTCGGATACTATGAGCTTTTTGAGACATTATTATTGAGGGGTCGGTTGATAGCCGAAGTGTCGGGACCTATCGGCATAGCCAGCGTTATTGGTCAGGCGGCATCGGTCGGATTCAGATTTCTCCTGCAGTTCGTGGCGCTGATATCGGTCAATCTGGCAATATTGAACATAATTCCGTTCCCGGCTCTTGACGGAGGAAGAGCGCTTATGCTTATCGTAGAGAAATTAAAGGGTTCTCCTGTGAATCAAAAAGTTGAAACCGCCATAAATTCAGTCGGGTTTATTCTTTTAATAATGCTTATGATATATGCGACGGTAAAAGACATAACCAGAATTTTTTAATGCGTCTGTCTCATCTATTTACGAAAACTTTAAGAGAGGCGCCGGCGGATGAAATTGCCGTCAACGCGCGCTTATTGACAAGGGGCGGTTTTGTGTTTAAAAACTCGGCCGGAGTTTATTCATTTCTCCCTCTTGGCTGGAGAGTCATGGAGAAAATAAATAAAATTGTCCGCGAAGAGATGAATGTCGTCGGCGGACAGGAGATGTTTATGCCTGCTTTGGTTGAAAAGAAATACCTGGAACCGACGGCGAGGTGGGATTTGGATGTCGGATTTTTTGCCGGAGGAAAGGAAGATAAGGAGCCGGGTTTCGTGCTTGGCTGGACGCATGAAGAAGTTCTTACCGCCATTGCGTCAAAATATATCAGTTCCTACAAAGACCTGCCGTTTGCCGCGTACCAGATACAAACCAAGTTCAGAAATGAGGCGAGAGCAAAATCCGGTCTTTTGCGGGGAAAAGAATTTATGATGAAAGATCTTTACAGTTTTCACGCGGACGACAAGGACCTCCAAAGATATTATGGTGAAGTCAAAGAAGCGTATTTTAAGATTTTCAAACGATGCGGATTGGATGCGGTATATACCGTTGCGGCGGGAGGAATATTCACAGCAGGAAATACCCACGAATTTCAAATTCTTTCCGATGTCGGCGAAGACACTATTTTATTATGTTTGAAATGCGGCTATGCGGAAAACAGCGAGATATCTGAATTCAAGAATGGCGATACTTGCTCCAAGTGCGGCGGTAACATGGCGGAGAAGAAGGCCATAGAAGTAGGCAACATATTTCCTCTTGGGACTAAATACTCCGGCGCATTGAATCTTGAATATGCCGATGAGAATGGAGTGAAGCATCCGGTAGTTATGGGTTCTTATGGTATAGGCGTTAGCCGTCTGATGGCGACTGTTGTTGAGGTTTCCAACGATACGCAAGGTATAATTTGGCCGGAGAGCATAGCGCCGTTCAAAGTCCATTTAATAGTTTTGGACAACAGGAAAGAAGAGTCGGAGAAGATCTATGACGAACTCATCCATAAGGGGATAGAAACGCTTTATGATGACAGAAGCGACAAATCCGCCGGCGAAAAATTTGCCGATGCCGACCTTATCGGCTGTCCGGTTCGCGTAGTTGTGAGCAACAAGACCTTGGATAAAAAAAGCGCGGAAATAAAGAAAAGAACCGAAAAAGAAACCGAACTTGTATCTCTTGCAAAATTAGCGTCTCTGTGTTAGTATATTCTCGAAATTTTCATTTTAGGAGTTAAGAATGGTTTCTTTAAAAAAGAGAAGTGTTCTAAGACCTGAAAGTTTAATGATGAGTTACGGTTATAAACCGGAACTTTCCGAAGGCGCGTTGAAACCGCCCATATTCGTCACTTCAACATGGGCTTTTGAGAATGCCCAGGAAGGAAGAAGATCTTTTGAACTGGCTGCCGGTTTGAGAAAACCGGAAAACGGTGAAGTGCCGGAACTTATATACAGCCGGTTTAATCATCCGGACCTTCAGATCGTGGAAGAACGGTTATGTTTATGGGACAATGCCGAGGACTGTGCCATATTTTCAAGCGGGATGGCGGCAATTTCTCTCTCTTTGCTGGCGGTCGTCAGGCCGGGCGATATAATTCTTTTCAGCGAACCTCTATACGGAGGAACTGATAAACTGATTAAAATTTTTCTCAAAGATTTTGGCATTGAGACTGTAGGATTCGGCTTCAACGAGTTTCCGGATTTATCATTGGAAGAAAAAAATAGAGTCGCGGTTATATTTCTTGAAACGCCGTCTAATCCTACGAACGATCTGTTTAATATAGAATCATGGTCAAAAATCGCCGGACGGATGTCCAAAATAAACAACAGAAAAGTTCTTTTAATAGTTGATAATACATTCCTTGGGCCATTGTATCAGCATCCGTTGGAACTTAACGCCGATCTGGTCATTTATTCGGCAACTAAGTTCATCGGCGGACACAGCGATCTTATCGCCGGCGCGGCGCTCGGTTCAAAAGAACTTATATCCAAGATAAAACAGATAAGAGGTCTTATCGGTGCGATGTCCGATCCGTTCACCGTCTGGCAGATACTTCGCAGTTTGGAGACGCTCAAGATACGAATGACTGCCCAGATGGAAAATGCCAAATATGTCGCCGCGGCGCTGAAGAAGCATCCGGCTGTGAGACAAGTGCATTATCTTGGATATTTGGAGAAGGGAACCGTCCAGTATCGTATATATAAAAAGCAGTGTCTTTCGCCCGGCTCCATGATCTCTTTTGAAATTGAAGGAGGAGAACCGGCGGCTTATGAATTTTTAAACTCGCTTAATTTATTCAATCTGGCAGTTTCTTTGGGAAGCACGGAATCCTTGGCCCAGCATCCGGCCTCCATGACTCATATAGGCGTTGCTCCGGCTGATAGGTTAAAGCATGGAATTACCGACGGCTTAGTACGGCTTTCAGTCGGAATTGAGAACCGCCATGATTTAGAGGCCGATATTAAACAGGCCCTGGATAAGGTCAGGCAGTAAAAATTTCAAGTGGCCCCGGTTTAGACCGGGGCTTTTTAATTTGCTTTCATCCGTTAATTTGCTATATAAATACCAGGCATGTTAAATAAATTTTTTGGTTTTTGGTCAAAAGACATCGGTATTGATCTGGGTACGGCAAATACTTTGGTTTATGTTCGCGGCAAGGGCATTACCATCAATGAACCGTCAATAGTGGCGGTCAACCAAAAGACAGGAAAGATACTTGCCATAGGCAGCGAAGCCAAAAAAATGGCCGGTCGAACGCCGGGATACATAGTTGTCTCAAGACCTTTGATATCCGGGGTGGTCTCTGATTTTGAAGTGACCGAGCAGATGCTCAAGTATTTTATAGACAAAGTCCATCAGGAAAGGTTCTCAATTCTGCCGAGGCCTCGGGTTGTTGTCGGCGTACCGTCCGGAGTAACGGAAGTGGAAAAGCGCGCCGTTGAGGACGCCACATACAATGCCGGCGCCCGTGAAGTATACCTTATTGAAGAGCCGATGGCGGCCGCTATCGGCTCGCGTCTGCCTGTTCAAGAAGCGGTGGCGAATGTTATAGTTGACATAGGAGGAGGAACGACGGAAGTCGCCGTTATTTCCATGGGCGGCGTTATAGCTTCAAGGTCGCTGAAGATAGCGGGAGATAAATTGAACGAAGATATTATCAGATATTTAAAAGAAGAAAAGAATCTGCTGATCGGCGAGTCATCGGCGGAAAATCTAAAAATTACGATTGGTTCTGCTTATCCTTTGAGTGAAGAAACAGAGGGCAAAATCAGAGGCAGGGATTTGGTTTCCGGTCTTCCTAAAGAGATAATTATTTCGTCTGAAGAATTGAGAGAGGCATTGCAAAAATCCACTCATAGCATAGTAATGGCCGTAAAGAACACTATAGAAGAAACACCGCCCGAACTTACCGCCGATTTGATAAACAGACACATTTTTTTGGCTGGCGGAGGAGCCCTTTTGAGAGGTCTTGATAAAGCCATAGCTCATGAGACAAAACTCTTCGTTAAAGTGATTGATGATCCTCTGACCGCGGTGGCAAGGGGCTGCGGTTTTGTGCTTGAGAATATAGAACAGTTGAAATCGATTCTTGTTTCTCCAGACAAAGGAAGCTATCTTTGAAAATTTTAAAATGAAAAATTTAGGAATAAAAACCTTGTTTTTTTTATTTATGACGGTTCTTGCTGGAATTTTTATTGACCGTTATTTTTTTGACAGAAAAATAAGCAATTTCGGCGCGACAATGTTCAGAAATCAGGCATCGTATCTTTTTTCCGGGTTGGAGAGCTCGGGTTTCTTTTTTAGCGGTTTTGTCGGTTTTGGAAATATTGTATTGGAGAACGATGCATTAAGGAAAGAAAATATGGGATTTCTTTCCCGTCTTGCCGATTATGAAGATATTAAGAAGGAGAACGAATTTTTGAGGAAAGCGCTGAATATATCCCCGCGTTTTAATAATAAGATAGTTTACGCGAATATTTATAGGTTTCAGCTTGGTCCGGACGGATATGATGTACTGCTCAACAAAGGCACGGAAAACGGCATAGCTGATGGCGATGTTATAATAACGGAAGAGGGTGTTCTGGTCGGACGCATAGAAAAGGCCTATGTTGATTTCGCGCGTGCGTTGGTTGTAAGCGATACGGATTTTAGCGTTACGGCAAATGTTTTGAATTCAGATACGGCCGGTATCGCGAGAGGGGCATTGGATCAGGGATTATATTTTGACCTTATAGTTCAGAGTGATCTTATAAAAGAGGGCGATGTGATTGTTTCAAGCGGCATGGATATGATCCCGCCGGCTTTGATAGTGGGAACGGTGGATTATGTTGAAACCAAAGATACGGATTTGTTTAAGAAAGTTAAAATAAAACCAGCCATGGATAAAGTAAAGATAGGACGGGTTCTTATAATTAAAAATTAATAAATTGAAGTGATTAATTTAAAACTTTTATTAATTTTTGCGGCTGGATTGGCGCTTGACGGTTTAATATTACCGGCATTCTTCGGCTTTAAAGAAAGTTTCTTGTCTTTGCTTATTTTAGTAATGCCGGTTTTGTATATGGGCTCAACCGGACGGCTAATCGCTTATGGGATTGTCTTTGCTCTTATTTCAGAGTCGTGGAGAGGATTAAACTTTGGCGATATGGCAATCCCTTTTTGTTTACGGCGGCAGTGATTAATTTAATCCAGCATTTTTTGGATATAAAATACGCTTATCTTATCGCGCTTATGTCGGTAATGTCAGTTTATATATTCTTATTTTTTTACGCGCACGGTTCAATAAATACGGCATATTTTGATCCAGTCATCGGTTTGACAATGATACTGGAGGCGCTGATTTTAGTTTTCATATTTAACGTCATATTTAATAAACAAACTGATTATGTTTCGTAAATCCCGCGAATACAAAATTTCAGCAAGCGATGAATGGATAACTCTAGAAGAAACTTTGCTTGATTCAGGCAGTGAACATCAGGACCTTGAAGTGCCTATTTCCAACTTTATTTTCAGAGCGTCGTTCATTGTTGTCGCCGTTCTGTGCTTAATCGTTCTGGCCTTTGTTTTTGACTTAAGCGTCAGACGCTATGGCTATTTCGCCGGTGTGGCGTTTCAGAATAAATCAGTCAGTTTTTCCGTTCCGCCCCCGCGCGGAATCATATTTGACCGTTTGGGCAGGCCTCTGGTTGTCAACGAACCGGTATTCGGCCTGTTAGTGATAAGCAAAGAAGCAAGAGAAACGCTTAATGATGAGAATACAGATAGGACAGCCGATATACTGGGCAGAAACAGAGCAGATTTCAAAACATTCATAGCAGACGGCATAAGTAAAAATTCGGTTTTCTTCGCTGAATCCGGCTTGGACAAGAAAAAAGTATTGGAAATTAAAACTCTGAATCCCAAAGGTTATTATATCGTGCCAACTACAAAAAGGAGATATGTTGACGGTCCTCAATTCTCTCAAGTTCTTGGCTATATTGGCAAGGTTTCCGAGAATGAGCTCGGCGTGGACGATTACTATTATTCAACCGATATGATCGGCCGGCTGGGCATAGAAGCGCAATACGAAAAGAATCTTCGCGGCAAACACGGCAGTATATTCTTTCAATACAATAATGAAAGTTTAGCTCAAGATCCTGTGATAGGGAACAGTGTAGTTTTAAATATTGATCATGATATGCAAAAGCGCCTGTTCAGCGAGCTTTTTAATGTTCTCAAGGATTCAAATTATTCCAAAGCGACTGCTGTAATACAAAATCCGCAGACGGGGGAGATTTTGGCGATGGCAAGTTTTCCGGTCTATGACAACAATTTGTTCATTGAAGGTTTGTCCGGGAATCAGTTCAGGAGTTTATTTGAAAATAAGTCCCGGCCATTATTCAATCGTGCCATAAGCGGTCTTTACAGTCCGGGTTCCACTATAAAGCCGTTCATGGGATTAATGACGCTTGAGGAGAATATTTTCAGCCCGTCGGATACTATAACGGACTGCGTCGGTCTGACTGTCGTTAATCCTTATAACCGGGAAGATGTTCATACTTTTAAAAATTGGCGTTCCGAACTTGGCCCATTTAATCTGAAGCGCGCCATTGCCAATTCCTGCAATGTCTATTTTTATATAGCCGGCGGCGGTTATGGCAGTGTTAAAGGACTTGGCGTGGAAAGGATAGCCAAATATTTGAAATCTGCTCTGGCGGACTCAAAGTTGGGCATTGATATTCCCGGAGAAGCAGAAGGATTTGTACCTACTCCTGACTGGAAGCTTGGCGTAAGAGGCGAGAGCTGGTATCAGGGCGATACTTACAATATATCCATCGGGCAGGGAGATCTGATCGTAACGCCGCTATGGCTTAATTCTTATATCTCCGCAATAGCAAATGGAGGGATTTTGTATAAGCCATTTGTCGCTAAACAGATATTAGACAGCAACAAGAATATAATTGAGAACTTCAAGCCGGAAACTGCGGGCCGGCTTAATTTCAAAGAAGAAGTAATCAGCGAAGTTAAGAATGCAATGCTTGAAACGACCGTATCCGGAACGGCAAAAGTGCTTGGCGCTTTACCTGTTAAAATAGGAGCGAAGACGGGAACCGCCGAAGTTATCAAGGGCCGGTCCATTAATTCAATAATGACCGCGTTCGCTCCTTTTGATAATCCGGAGGTGAATATAACTGTTATTATTGAGGGTTCGGCAAGTAATGAGGGTTTGGCGATAAGAGCAACACATGGATTTTTGAAATGGTATTTTGAGGAATATCAAAAAGTCAGGTATATATTATAAGACCTCTTGCTTTTAGGCGAAGGTAGTAGTATAGTTATGTATCTTTATCTTTTTATGGATCAATATTTCTCACAAGAAGGGTTAAACAAACTTAAAGAAGAACTCAAACATCGTGTCGAGGTTTTAAGGCCGGATATAGCCAGCCGCATTAAAGAAGCAAAAGAACTTGGTGATCTGTCGGAGAATGCCGAATACGACGCGGTTAAAAACACTCAAGCGGCCAATGAGGGCAGAATAGAGGAAATAAAGAATGTTCTTGAAAGCGCTGTCATTATTTCCACTACTGACGGCAGCGGTGTTGTTAAAGTCGGTTCAAGCGTCAAAGTGGAATCAAAGAACGGTACTCAAAATTTTGTTATTGTCGGCGCCGCTGAATCAGACCCGGCTCAAGGATTCATTTCAAATGAGTCACCTTTAGGCGCCGCCTTTCTCGGCCGTAAAAAAGAAGATAAGCTTGAGGTCAGAACACCTAAGGGAATCGTGGAGTACAAGATTTTAGAGGTAAAATAATAGCTCAATTGTCAGATAGTTTTTGAGTGCTGAAATCCTTGCTCCAAAAGGGATTTTCTTTTATTTTTTCTATTTTTTGATATTATTTAAAGGTTAAAGCTTAGAAACTTTCCTGCGCAGGCAGGTTGGAGATTGTTTTATTATGGCCTTAGACGAAATTCGCAAAACAAAAATTGAGAAAGTTGAAAAGCTCCGTAAAGCCGGCATTGACCCTTATCCGGCGGTTTCGGAGCGGACCAACGGCATATCTGAAGTTGTGAATTGGGATGAGAGCAAATGGAATGATGAGCAAGTTAAAACAAACATGACCTCAGTTGTTTTAGCGGGAAGGATTACCGCTATTCGTGAGCATGGCGGTTCAATATTTGTTGATATAAACGATGGCAGCGGGAAAATTCAAGCCTATCTCAAAGAAGATAAACTTGGAGAAGAATTTAAGACATTCAGCGAGCTTGTTGATATAGGAGATTTTATTGAAGTAAGCGGGTTGTTATTTAAGACCAAAAGAAAGGAAAAAAGCATAGAAGTTGAAAAATGGAAGATACTTGCCAAGTCTTTACTGCCTTTGCCGGAGAAATGGCACGGGTTGGAGGATGTGGAAGAACGGTTGCGAAAAAGATACCTGGAACTGATAATGAATTCTGAAGAAAAAGAGTTATTTGTCAAAAAATCCCGTTTTTGGCGGGCAACCAGAGAGTTTTTATTAAAAGAAGGCGGGCTTGAAGTGGAAACCCCCGTTCTTGAACAAATCCCCGGCGGAGCCGATGCGGAGCCGTTCAAGACGCATATGAACGCCTTGGATATTGATCTTTATTTAAGAATTGCTCCGGAATTGCATTTAAAACGGCTTATAGTCGGCGGGTTTGATAAGATTTTTGAGATCGGAAGGATATTTCGCAATGAAGGAATTGACCGCGAGCATTTGCAGGACTATACCCAAATGGAAATGTATTGGGCTTATACGGATTATGAAAAGTTGATGAAAATGACGGAGCGTTTGGTTAAGTATGTTATTAAAGAAACATTAGGCAACCTGGAGCATGAATATCGCGGCAAATTGATTAACTGGAACGGCGAGTGGAAA
>ERZ1292644.1506-Hain-H14-01um-R2-1506-length-11936-cov-3_pt1 | contig 11936 bp, 23 predicted proteins | sample MGYA00564402_ERZ1292644 | MGnify/ENA primary metagenome ERZ1292644 (study PRJEB36523, sample SAMEA6512644) | groundwater metagenome | collected 2019-01-09 | study: AquaDiva: Metagenomics assemblies of 32 groundwater samples | reverse complement strand
GCTTCAACTGGAAGAAGAGCGCGCCGCCGCCGACGAACGGCTCGACGTAGCGATGAAAGCGCGGAAGCCGCTTGTAGAGCTCGGGGAGGAGCTGGCGCTTGCCGCCCGCCCATTTGACAAGCGGACGCTCGAGCTTCCAATCCTCCGGACTCTCGTAGTCCTTAGGCACGTTCAGAGCCCAGCCGCCTCGCGAAGGAGCTTCTCCTGCTCGGGGAGCAACGGCTCTGTCGACGGGAAGTGGTAGAGCCACGGATGCAGCTCGCGCTTCTCGTAGAACGTATAGAGCCCACGTGAATAAGACCAGCGTCCAAGGAACTGATATTCAGAGAAGAGCTGACCGCCAGCAACAACGCGTTGCATTTCCGATGCGAGCTTCTTGATGCCACCAACACCACGAACGAAACTCGCCGCTGCTCTTCGACGGACATACCAACCGAGCTGTGAATGCATGAACGAAAGCTCGGCTTCTTGTCTGTTCCCAAAATCACCAAAGAGCGCGGCGTAGCCGTCGTTCAGCCGCTCGAGTCCGCCCTTCAAGGCCGCAGGCTTCCGCTCGCAGTACCAACGTGGAAGCGTCTGCCCGGCAAAGAGCTCATCGATCCAACTCACGCCTGGCTTCGGGCACATATCGCTGTCGAGCTGAATCGTGTCGACGCCGAGGACGATCGGCGTCATCAGCTTGCAATACTGCTGCCGGAGATACGGCTCGAGCTGCATCGCTTCAGGCATGAGCGTTTCGACGCTGAAGATCAACGTAAACGCGTTCGCGAACGCTTGTATCGAATGGACCTCGCTTTGTTCGATCATGACGACGTGCGTCGCAAGCGGGAACTGCCGACGGATCGCCGCGATCTGGTACGACACACGAAGCGCGTCTCGCGCGCACGTCTTGGTGAAGAAGATCGGCTCCATCAGCGTGCAATCCACTGAACGAGGAGCGTGAAGCCGATCCCGGAGGCGCAGCCGACGCCGAACGCGATTACTCGCGTGACGCGTGTCCAGATCCGCATGTCGTCGGCGTAGTTGCCGAGCGCTTTCGTGAGCTCGAAGGCGAGCATCATGTCCTTCTCGCGAACACGAGAAAGGAGTACGCCAATATTAGGCTTTTTGTCTTCCATCACGGATCTCCGTCTTTGTAAGCGCGCTCGAACGCGAGACGAACGAGCGCGAGTTCCTTCAGATCCCCCGTGTCGTTCAACAGCATTCGGTACGACTTGCCGAGCACAGCCGCTGCGGTCTCACGCCAGAGCAGTTTGTTCGACGCCGCCTGCACTCCAACGAGGAGCTTGACGGCAGACGAACGCGCGATCTCTCGAACCAACGGATCGTCCCAACTCATCAGAGCACCTTCGCGAGTTCGTCGAGGATGCGAGCACGTTCCTCAGGACCACGATCGGAGATCGTCACGCGCCACGTCGACTCGAGGAGCGCGGGATGCCCGTGCGTGCTCTCGACCATGGTCATCCATGCACGAGCGCGTCCGGCGACCTCCGGAATCTCCTCGTCGGAGACGCCGTCGATCTCGATGATGATGCGGTACTGCTTCATCGCTTCAACCCTTCCTCCGGAAATAACGAGCGCTGGAACTCTTCGACGTAGGGCGATTTGATCGCACGAAGTACGTCGATGAACATGCGCCAGTCTTCGCGGCTGCTCGCTGCGTTCTTCAGCAGCATTGCCGCCTGGTCGATCTGCCGAAGCGCATACGCATGGAGCGTCGCTTTGACGCACACCGCAGTTTCAGGCGACACGTAGAGAAACCACCCTGCATCGCATACGCCGTTGTCCGACTCGAGATCCAGCGCATCGCGTTCTTTGGGTCCAAGCACAACGAACAACCAGTCGTCGTGCCAGCGTGGACACGGGAACACCGGCGTCCAACGACCGTCCGGATCTTCACCGGAAGAAATCGCCGCACAGAAGGCTGGCGTCTGCCAGGGCAGGACAACGCCCTCGAATCCTAGCGCATGCTTCTCGATCACGGCCGCGGCACCTTTCCGTCGAGCAAGTCTCGATACGCCTTCGCGTGCTTCCAGGACGTGTGCTCGACCGACCAGTCGAGGAGAGCACGGAGGTTCCACTGCGTTGTACGCGAGACCGAGCGATCGTCGAAGGCAAGCCTGTGCGGCTTCGCAATGCAGCCGGCGGGGCGAAAGAAACGAATGCCGTGCTCCTGCGCGAAGACGCAGAGCGGAACTTCTTCGTTGCCGTTGCGACGATGACCGTAGTTGTGCAGCGCAGCTGGCGTATCGCCGACGCCGCACCAGATACCAGCGCGGAAGCACATCAGTCCGGTCTGCGGCACGACGAGCTCACACGCGTCGTCGAACACGTCGTAGTAGTGCCGCCATCGGTAAAAGCGATCGACGCCGCCCCACGAGAGCGCGAACTCTTCGGGCTGCAGTTCGCCGCCGTAGTGGGCGGCTTCGTTCATCCGATCGCGGATCCGATTGTAGGCGTCGAGCGTCCTCTCGACGTAGTGCTCGTCGATGATCAGATCGTCGTCGAGCGTCATGACGATCTGATCCGGTGCGGCCTGCTCGACGTGCCACCAACGCGCGCACTGCGCACGAGATCCGCCCCCCTTGACGATCTCGCCGACGAGTCCTTTGGGCCAATGCTCACGTGCGAACTCGTCAGCGTGTCCGTCGAAGACTTCGTCTTCGTGAATGCCGTTCTGTTGTATGCCCGTCATGTCGACGATCACACGAACCCACGGCGCGACCGTCTGCTTGCCGAGCACCTCGAGCATTGCAGCAAGCGACTCGTGACGCCAATGAACCGTCGGAAGGAGGATGAGCGGCTTCATGTCTTACGCTCGTCTTTCTCCATCCGAAAACGGCAGACGTGAACATCCTGGAGGTTCGTCTCGGTCATCTTCAGCAAGTGCATACACTCGTTCACAACGTGAAGGATCCGTTCGTTCGACCAGCCGTTCGCTACAGCGATATCGACATCGAACGCGATTGGCCCGAAGGCGAACTCGTATACGAAACGGCCATCGATGACGATCGAAGCCTTCTCGCCGTCGAGGTGCAAGATTGTTCCGTCCGGTAGTTCTGTTTCGCGTGACATCGTTCAAGCCTTTCCGCGTGGCGCGATCGCGAGGAGATCGACGAAAGTGCGTGCGTCCCTCGCGATCTGCATCGGATCGTTGTCAACGAACTTCTTACAGACCGGCAGATTGTGCATCAAGCCTGGCTCGGGCTCGATCGCAACGAAGCACGAGAGCCCGCAGTACGGACACGGGAACTCGCTTTCGTCGTCGATGACGACGTCGAGCCCCTCGAGACTTTGTCGCTTCACGCAATCCTCCCAACCCAGTCGAGCGTTCGTTGTATCCCCGCGTAGACCTCTTCGCGCGGAAGCAATGCCGCGAGCTCGCTCGGCGCTGAGTCGCCGGTCACGTCGAAGATCGGCTGCGCCTTCTTCTCGAAGGCTCGAGCAACGATGCCGTCGATCGTTCCGGATGCCGTCATCCAGTAGCTCGTCACCGGCCAGACCTGCCCGATGCGGTGAGCGCGCTTCTCTGCTTGGAGCATCTTCGAGGGGACCCAATCGAGGTCGTGCATGATGACGTGACGCGCCTTGTGGAGCGTCACGCCTACGCCGAGGGAATCTATCGTCGCGACGAGGACGCCGCCGTGCGCCTGGAAGTCGTTGACGCGCTTGTTGCGAACGGTGTGCGACTCGCCGCCGTGGATGATGTGCACACAGCTCCGGTCGACGTTGAGCGTATGAAGCTTGCTCGCGATTCGTTCGCAGACGTCTCGCTCCCAACAGAAGACGATGGCGGACTCCTCTTGATCGTAGATCCCCGCAGCGAGCTGCGCGGTCGCAGTGATCTTCCCGCGCGACGTTCGCTTGCGGAGCTGATTGAGGAGCTCGAGCGTGCGAGCGGAGGCGCGACGGTGAAGGATCGCGTTGACGATCTCTTCGAGCGGAAGCTCGGCGAGCTTCGATTGGTAGGACTCGAGCTCGCGATCGGTGAGATCTACCGGGACGAGCTGTCGCGTCAACGGGGGAAGAGAAAGGCCGGCGCTCTCGATGTTACGCGCGATGTAGCAGCACGCGAGACGCGCCTTGAGCTCTTCGACATTCGTGGCTTCGGGCCCGTCCTTCAAGCCGTATTGCGTCGACTGCGCACCGCAGTAGCGAACGCGGAAGTCGGTCGGACGGCCCCAGGTCCATTGCCCGGTCGCGAGCGTGAGCAGAAACCAGAACTCCTCGACGCGGTTGAGGATCGGCGTGCCGGTGAGGATGAAACGGTACGGCGCGCTGCCTACGGCGAGCGCGACGGCTTTGCCGCGCCGAGAGCGACTGTTCTTGACGAGGTGTGCTTCGTCGAGAACCGCGACACACGGCCGGCGGATCGCGATGTGGCTCCACCACGAGTGAAGGATGTCGTAGTGGCAGAAGATCCAATCGGCGTCGGCCGGGATCAGCGACGGCTTGGTGCCGCGGCAGACGAAGACCTTATCGACGCCGACCGCAGCAAGCTCGCGCAGCCAGACGTCCTCGAGAATCTTTGGTGCCGTGACGAACGCAGGACACACCAACCCACGAGCACGTGCATATTGCACACGAAGGAGCTCACCGGCCATCCCCGACGTACGAGACTTCCCCAATCCGGGCTGATCGCCTAGTACTGCGTGCGGCTGTTGAAGCAAAAACTCGACGGCATCGCGTTGATGGTCGTAGAGCGTCGACCACGCATCACGAACAGTCGCACCGAGTGAAACCGTCGATGCAGCAAACGCGATGAAGTCGCGGTCAGGTCCAAACGGACGAGGCTGAGGTTGGAACGGGGCGCCGATAGATTGAAACCATGCTCGAACCGACGCGAGTTGCCACGCCGTGAACGGAAGCTCACAGCGCCAGAGTTGAAAGCCGGGATCGGGATCACGAAAGGCGACGCCGGGAACGTCGAGCACGTCCTGCGGCACGACGAACGGTTGTTCGCTCTGCACCCAGAGCCACCAGAGCGAGGGTTGTAGGTGCTGGATCATCGCCAGTGCGGTCCGTAGCTTCGCCGACATGCGTCCAGCGGTGTTTCCGAACCCGCGTTCCAACGGAGCCAGCCGACACCCCAAGCGAGGTGCGCGACGGCTTGTTCGAGAGCGCGGATTCGCATCTCCGCCCACTGCTCGAGTTGCGGATGGAGTGCGCGGTGACGTGCTAAGCCGACGAACGGGCTGTCACAACAGCCGCACAACGCGTTTGCTCCGCGAAGACTCCCGCAACGCAAACAGAAGAAGCGCCGTTCTTCCGTCGAACGGTCATAGACGCCGATGACGCTGCCGACGATCTTCATTCGTCAACGTCCCACGGGGCCGGACCTTTGTGCTCTTGAAGGGAATCGAACGTCACGCGGTACACCAGCGGATCACCGCTCGCATGAGATCCGAGGTACTCGTTTGTGTATTCCGCCATTGTCTGTCCGATCTTGACGGCCTCGGTTTCAGATTCCGCTTCGATCAGACACGTCACGAACGCCTTGTAGAGCTTCATTCGTCGATCTCCCCTGTCGGCCAGACGATTGAGAGTGGGATGCCGGCTTTGCGAACGCGGCGGATGCAATGCCAGGTGCCGCTACGAAGCTCTTCGACCATGAGCTTCGGCGTTGCGATCCACCAGCCTTTGAACTTCGCGATGTCCCGCACCATGTCGACGTTGCGATCGAGCGGGTTTGCAGCCGGCGGGAAGACGCGCTTCGCGCCGATGTGAAACCACGCGTCGTTCAAGCTCTCGACGGTTCGAAGGCTGACCGTACGTCCGTTGACGACAGCCTTGTGTGCAGAGGCAGCAAGGATCGGAGTCGGCCACTTCTCGGGCATCCACGCGGGACGAACCCACACAACAGCCTGCGGCGTGCAACTTCGAACGAGCTCGTGGAAGTCGAAGTCGGCGCCGACGCAGCCGCCATGAACGGCGAAGGAGACGGCGCGATTGCGGATGAGCTGTCGAACCGCAGCGCGTTGCGCGTCGGTCATACCGCGCTGCGTTCCAGTGAAGCCGACGTAACTCACGCCTTCTCCGCATGTATCGGGCATCTGCACCCACGAGGCCCACGAGAACGCCATCCTGACGGCAGACCAGGAAGGAGCAGTGTGCGTCCGCCGCGATCGATCCATTCACGGAGTTGCTCCAACTCGACGCGACACTCGTGTACGACGTCACACCCAGGCGCATCGCACGTAATGACCATTTGTACGCAGAGCCCCATCACTTCTCCTCGAGCGCGGCGCGGATGGCAGCGAAGATCGAGTTGATGCGCGTTGCTCGCGCGTCCCCGAGGCTCATGTCGTGAGCAACGACGAGAGCTCTCACCAGCGCTTCGATCTTGCGTAGGCGGGCGATCTCGTCCGGAGTGACGGGCTCGGGAGCGAGCGTGTACGTGTTGAGTCCGAGGCAATGCGGGCAGTGCCCCCAATGCGCTCGTCCGTGCGGGCACGGAAGCGCTTCGTCCGCTGTATTGTTGCTCGTGAAGCTCACTGATGGGCAGAAGCCGCACGTCCATCCGGCGGTGGAGTGGCTCATCGGTCGCGCGCAGGTTGAGCAGCACGGCGTCACGGGACACCCAGCCTCTCGAGCTCGGCGCGGAGCACGGCGAATGCCGCACCGACGAGACACCCACGCTCGTGGTCGTCGGTCACGGCATCGGGGCTCCATCCGCAGTGTTGGCATTGCCCGTCGTCCATGTTGGACGCGAGCACGTCGAGCAGCGCCTCGAACGCGTTGCGCGAGAGGACGATCGCGCGGGCGGTTTCGTCCGACTGGTAACCGTAGACGCTGGCCAGCACCGCGCCGTCAAGCCAGACGTCGCCGTGAGACCCGGGATCGAAGGGCCCCGGCGTCGCCTCCGCGAGCACCGCACGGGCGCGGGTGATGCCGTCGTCGCTCACTTCGTGCCTCCGTTTTTCAGCGCGCGGATGGCCTCTGCCGCCGCCTGATACGCCATGCTGGCCATCGAGTAGTCGGCTCGATGCGGCGCGTCGAAAGGCCACGTGCGGGACGCCGTCCCGCGGCGCTCGTCAGCTGCGTCCACACTTGCCGCACGCTGCTCCGTGAGCACCGCAGCGGCTTCCAGCCCAGCCTCACGCCCGGCGTCGTAGGCGCGGCGGAACAACACCGTGAGCGCCACGCGATCGAGCTCTTGGTACGGAGTCCGCGGTGTTCCCTCGGGACATGTTTGGTCCGCGGTGAACGCAAACGCCTCTCGCGCTGCATCGAAGGCGCCCACAAGCTCCTCCGTCTTCGGCCTTCGCACAAACAGATCAAGAAGGGCGAGAAGCGGCTGAACGGCATCGACGTCGGTAACGGCCGTCCGATCGCGCCAAGCTTTCCCAGAGACGACAGCGAGCAGTTCGGCGGGGCTCAGCCCACCACGCGCCGCCAGACGCCGCAACGTCTGACCGTGGTTCGCGAGCGCCTGCGCCTCGTGCGGCGCAACGAACGACCACGGAACGAATCGCGGACAGCATCGCGCTTCGAGCTCGTGGGTGTCGGTGTATTGCCAGAGAACCGGGAAGTCTGTGGGTGGCTTCATCACGGCATCTCCTGTCGCAGCTTCTCGCGGAGGGCGTCTACAGCGGTGTCGAGGTCGGCGAGGAAGTCGCCGCGATTCCAGGAAGTACGCTCGGTGCGCAATCGCTTCGCCGCCCGCACGACGGCGACGAGCTCGGGCATAGCGCGATCGAAGGCTACGCAGCCAACGGTACACGCGCTGATCATCACGGAGTTCCCGGCGATGAGGGCGAAACGCACGGTGCAGTCGACCACCCGTGCATCGCGCAGCAGTTCTTACCGCAAACGCGAACCACCGCAGGCGCCGCGCAGACCACGCACGCAGGCCGACTTCGACGAGGCTTTCGCATCGACCACCAACCCTTCATCGACCGTTCTAGCTGAGACAAAGTAGCATTGCAAGCAGAAACGATGATCGCATCACCGATGCTGCAATGCTACCTGCCGAAGCGGTCGTCAGGAAGAAGGAGAAGGCGTCACGATCGGCGTCGACTTCGACTTGTTGCCGCGCTTCTTGGGCGCGTCCTCGACGACGGTGGCTTCGACGGTCCCGTTCGAGCCGGCGTCCACGAGATCTTCCTCGTCCTCGTCCTTCATCGCCTTCAGATCTTCGAGGACGGCTTCGAGGAGCGCAGCGGCGTACTCGGGATCGATCTGCGAGATCGGCAGCGGAGTGAAGACGCTCGTCAGCGTTGCACGAGCGGACTCTTCGTTGTCGAAGACGTGTTCGAGCGGGAGCGGGAGATTGCCGAAGGCCTCGTTGTTCGCGAGGAGCGAGACGATCTTCGGCGAGAGCTCGTCCGGATCGAGACGCGCGTGGATGTTGAAGATGACCGTGATCCACTCGTGCGAGTGAAACCCGAGATCGGGAGAGAGGCGCGAGTAGATGAGCTGCACCTGCTGCGCAGCCTGCGGATCCTGGACGGCGAGGCGATCGAGGATCGTTTCGCGCGGAGGCTCCTGTTGCTGTTGCTGAGCCTGATCGGCAGCGCCGTGCTGCTGTTGCGCCCCCGTGCCGATCTGCGGCACACGGGGCTGTGGCGGGGGCGGCAGGAGCATCTTGTTGATCATCGGCGAGAACATGCCGGCGAGCCCATCCATGACCTGCTTCCAGACCGGATCGGGCTCGGGCATCTGCGCCTGGAGCATGTCGTAGATCATCTTGAGCTGCATGAGCTTCTGCTCGTGCTCGATCGAGAGGGCCTCGCTGTAGGCCGCGGGGCCGTTGTTGTCGATCCATTTGAGCGCGAGCGGCGCGAGGATCGGCCCGAAGTCCTTGAGCATCGAGAGAAGGCCGTCGTCCTTCTTCTTCGTCGCCTCGGCGAGGAAGCGGAACTGCGCCTCCTGCGCGTGACGACGGTCCTCGAGATCGTAGCGGCGCTCGTCGGCGCCCTTGGAGAGGTACGCCGTGATGACGGGGGCCGCAGCAGCGAGGAGCGCCACGCTGTCGATACCGGTCTTCTCCTTGGGCCGCGCCATCTCCATGCGGAGCGAATCGATCTGCGCACGGAGCTCGTTCGTCCGCGACTCTTCACGGGTACGTTCAAGCTCGCGTTCGGCGCGAACACGCGCTTCACGCTCGGCTTCGAGCTTCGCGTCGGCGTCGCCCTTCACCTTCTCGAGCCGCTCTTGGAGGATGATCGACTGCTGCTGAAGCTGCGCTGAGAGCTGCGAGACCTGCGCCTTCAGATCGCCGCGCTCGCGAATCTCGTGGTGGACCCACTCTTTCGCGACGGGGGCGCCGCCCTGCTGTTGGCCATCGGCCTGACGCGTGCGCACGACGTGATCCCACTGCACGTGCACCGGGAAGGTGCGCATCCACGAGGGGACCAGCTCGGCCGGCGGCGGCAGAACGTTGCCACGGACATCGTACTGCATTTGCGGGAGCGGGTCCATACCAGATCCTCCAGTCAAACCGGCAGAGAGCGACGAACCGAGTGAGGACTGACCGCCGCCGAAGCTGCCGACGACACCACCGCCGAAGCCGTCCACGATGCCGAGGGTGGCCGCCTTCTGTTGTGCGACGAGGACGCGCTGCTCGTCGTTCCAAACGAGCGTGAGGTTCTCGGCGCACTGCTTGGGCATCCCGTCGTACGTCTCTTCCCAGATGGAGCAGATGACCGCCCGCGTCGCGGTGTCGGTGACGTAGAAGATGAAGTTGCCGCCGCCTGCGAAGGCGCGTACCGCGTCGGAGACGTCGAAGAGCCCCTCGGGCGGCATCAGGATCCCTTTACGAACCTCGCCGATCTTGCCCGATGGCAGGCGCCGCTTGATCTCGAGGTTGATCGTCTGGTAGCCGGCGTGTCGGAGCCCGAGAATCTCTTCACGCGGGATCTCGGGGAGCGTCGCTCGGCGTTCCTTCTGCTTCTGCTTCATCACGGGTGCCTCTTCCTTGTGCTTGACCTTTGCACGTCGGCGTACGACGCCGGGCTTGACGCGCGTTTCGACGATCTCGTCCTCGTCCTCGTCCGCGTCCTCATCGTCCCGAGCGTCTTCGTTCGCAGGCGGATCCTCGTCGATCAGATCCGCGTCTTCGTCCTCATCTTCGAGGATCGGCTTCGCCGGACGGCCCTTCGTCGGGCTCCACGGCTTCACCTTCTTCGGATCGACCACGAGCATGTCGTCGTCCGTCTCGTCCGTGTTCAACAGATTCGTGCTCACGTTCCCATGCTCCTGCGAGAAAATCCGGTGCGAACCCGCGAATGACGGCAATCAAACCCATCCCCGTCAGTCCGCTTACGATGGCGGAGCCGCACCACGTTGGATGAAAGAGGTAGTAGGCGCCGAAGCCGATCCAGAAGCCTGTGCACGACGCGCAGTAGATGAAGGCGTCGAGTACGATCGAGCGCGCTGCGATCCACATGCGGAACGGCGCGAAAACGAACGAGTCGATGACGACGTAGATCGCGCCGAAGACGGCGAGGAAGAAGAGCGCGATTGAGATGAGCGTGTTCATATCGAGACGACGATCTGCTTCAACCCGCGGCTGTAGGTGACGTTGAGCTGTTCTTCGACGAGCAATGCTGGAAGCTCTCGCGAGATGAGTCCAACAAGGACAGCGATGAGCTCGCTTCGATGCAATCCGTGCCGCGTTCGAACGTCTTCCAGGGCGCTGACGAGTTCACGCTGAATGCGAATACCACGTGCAGCTTCGTGCAAGCCGCGGTCGGAGAAGATCTCGGCCTCGAGCTGCTTTCGCACTCGCGCCTTCTCAGCTTTGGTGATCGGCTTCACTCGTCCTCGTCTTCCGGCACCGGGATGACGGCGGCGAACTGCGTTGTCCCCTGCAAGCTCGCCTGACTGACCGTGTTTTGGATCAAGATTTGATCCATCACGTCGAGCTCGAGTGAATCGCCGTTCGCTTCGATGATCAAGTAGACGAGCGTTGTGTCTTGCTCGTCGTCTTCATCATCAGAGCCGCAGTTGATCACTTCGATCTCTACTTCGATGGTCGGGATCTCGTCTTCGTCGTCGCTCATGATCAATCCTCGTCGTCTTCGACAACACGAATCGTTGCGGGTCGTGCGCACTGCGAGAGCAGCGTTCGCATCTGCTCGATCGTCAACTCATCGCGCGATTCGAGGATGAACGCGTGGATGTCATCCGGATCGCCGTCTTCGACCCAGAGCTCGAGGAGCACTTCGTCGTAGCCCGCCTTCGCGCCGTTCTTCTGCTTCATACAACCCTCGCTCACTTCTTTTCGTTGTAGTGACTGCACGCCAGGCTGTTCGGACCGACGACGAGCTCTTCGCTCTCGGCGCAACGCCCCATCTTGTCGGGGCTGTCTCCGAGGTACTTCGGATTCCATTGGTACTCGTGGATCAGCTTTGCCATGAAGGGCCCGGCGATCTGGCCGAAGTGGTGTTGTCGAAAGTGCTTGCAGCCGCCACACGTTCGAACCTTCGCGTTGGTCATCAGCTCGACCTGCTGCAACGTCGGCTTCTGGATCATCCGTTGCTGGCCGAACGACTCACCGCTCGCACCGTTGTTCCATCGAAGCGGAAGACCAGCGGCTTCGCCTGCTGCGGTCCGAGCTGCTGCATCCTCGTCGTCGACTACGTCTCTCTTGTCGTCAGCCATCGCTGCTCTCCGTCGGGCGCTTGAAGATCAACCTGAAGTCCTGGTCGTCGTCGGGCACCACCGCGACGAGCTCCCAGCCGTCTTCGCCGTACTTGTTCAAGAGATCGTGCCAGCCATTCTCTTGTTTGGCGAAGTCTTCGGCGTACTCCCACATCACCGAACCGCCTTCCGAACCATCCGCTTGAGCACCGCTTCGGCCTTCTCGCGGTCTTCGTCGGTGACATCCGGGTGTTCATCGAGGAAGCGGATCAGTCGAAAGCAGCGACCACGCCAAGTAGACGCATCCGAAGTGGCGCCTTCTGTGCTTGCAGTTGCACTCGGTGTTGTTT
>ERZ1292644.1504-Hain-H14-01um-R2-1504-length-11937-cov-7_pt1 | contig 11937 bp, 17 predicted proteins | sample MGYA00564402_ERZ1292644 | MGnify/ENA primary metagenome ERZ1292644 (study PRJEB36523, sample SAMEA6512644) | groundwater metagenome | collected 2019-01-09 | study: AquaDiva: Metagenomics assemblies of 32 groundwater samples | reverse complement strand
CTATTTGAAAAATTATTTACATTGACCGTAGCCGTGTCACCGGCGTTGCCAAACGTGCCGGTGAAGGCAGATGTAGTTAGGGTCCCGATCGTCCACGCGACGTTTCGCGTGATTGTTCCGCCGCCAGATGATGCATCGAATGTGCCACTATCGGCTGTGGAGTTGGGCCACCCACCTGCTGCTAAGCAAGTGCTACCTGCACCCCCAGTCGAAATCGACCAGTGAGTTATGTCGTCAATACTACCAGTTCCTCCAACCCAAAAACATGTTGCGGCTTGTGCAAGGCTAGACGAGAGAAGGAAGGCTCCGAGAAGAATTATACCAAGAAGTTTTTTCATGGCCGCTTACCCCGAATAGCCCGAAGCCGTACAGATGACGCTGGCGCCAGTCGTGACGTTCTGTGCGTACAGTGCCGTGCCTGCGGTCGTCCAAAATAACGGCGTCGATCCTGTTCCTTGCTCGCCGCCGTACGTGGCACCTGCCGCAAGCGTGTCAAGCACTGTACCGGCGGAGCCGTCTCTGATCTGTACGAGCGTGGCTGTGGAGCTAGTATTGTTGCACTTCACACGATTGATATACAATCTTCGCGAGGTAACCAAAGGAACAAGCTGCGTACTGGTGGTGCCGACCATCGCCGCAGTCGTGCCGCTGACGAAATCCGCGTTGCTGAGCGTAAGCGGCGTCGCTGCTACAGCCCAGGGTGTCGTGTTCGCGGTGTTGCCCGGCTGTACGGTCCAGGTACCAGATTGCGAAGCTGGCACGGCCGACTGGTTCGACGCGATGACGACAGGCGACGAAGACGCCATCACGGCTTGACCGGCGACAAGTGTGTTGGCGACTGCGACCACCACGCCCACGTCAGTTGATGCAACCGTGTTAGCCGCTTTGACAACTGCGGTATTGCCCCCTTGCGCAACCGATACGACAAGCGGCGTCGCCACGCTGCCGATTTCGCTGCTGTCACTACTGCGAATGAGCGTCGTTGCGTTGCAGAATTTCGTCGTCTGACAGACAAAATTGACGATGACGCGGTTGACGCTGTTGGCGTCTTTCACGGTCAGGTCCGCAAGTGCCGTACCAACGACAAACACCCCGGCAGCGGCCATGGCCGCGATAAGTAGTTTCTTCATAGTCGCTTCCCTCGTCAGGTAAAACCGGGGATGTACATGCTGTTGTCGGGGTCGGAAAAGTCAAGTGACGGCCCCGCCGCGCTGGCCAGAGCTGTAATTAAGAACGTCTTGTCGAACGTAGAGCCGGCACCGTTGTCGGCATGTACAGTAATTGAGAACGACCCGGCCGCCGACAGCGTAGCGCCGACTTGCAAATTCTCACCGTTTGCGCCTGCTACCTGCACCTTACCGCCTGCGTCATCGGTCAGCGTGAACGTGTAGGTGCCAACCCCGCCTTCGACAGTCAGGCCACCGATCGCCGTCCCCTGTGCCGCGTTCTCAGTGAACGACGACCCCGAAAGCTTGATGCCTCTGGAGTTGCTAAACAGGTTGATGAAGCGCGGCCCGCCGCCCATGCTATCGGTCCCCAGGCGCCAACAACTCGATTGCGCCGGTCAGGTCCGTGACACCCGCGAGCGTTAAGCGATACTGTCCCGCCGGCAAGTGTATCTCCACGTAACCGTCCGCTGCAAATGGCGGTGTAACAGTGATCAGGAACGGCCCGGCCGCGCCGAACAGAATGTACCGCTGCAGCGTCGCCGTGCCCCACACCGCGGCGTGCAGCGTCAGGCCGTAGGCGCCCGCGTCAAGGCGGAAGTCTTCCGGGGTGGCGTCAATCGCTTCCCATTGCTGGTAGCTGCGGATTTGAGAAACCATGTGTGTACGCCTCTTGCTGCCTAATGATGCGCGACCACGGGAACCACTTCAAGGCTCGCCGCACCTGCATGACGTCGCCCGAACGCGAACCTTGATAGGACATAAAATCCGCTACGATGGCCGTCACACCGAGCCAAAGCCCAGCCGCGAACAACGCGACCCGAAGCGACGCAAACAAGGAACGACGCCACCGGAACCCAAAGCGGCATCGAATAACATCCCGCAACAAGGAACGCCACGACGACCGGCCATTCGCGTTCTGCGGTTCGGGTAAGAACGAACCCAAAAATGCCGATGGGCAGGATTGCGGCAACTCCGTATTCGAAAGCCAGTTGGAGCGCGTCATTGTGTGCATACTCTGGATATAGGATGTTGCCGTTGTAGGGCAGCGCCCAGGAAAATAAAGAGCCCGGCCCCCAGCCCAGCCAGGACAGGTTATGCGCAACGCCGCTCCATATCGTCATACGCACAGCGTCGGATGGCGAGAGCGGGTAGACCAGAAAGAACAGGCCAGCGCACGCCATGGCTGCCAAAATCCAAACACCGCGGACGTAGATGCTCGCGATACCGATGATCAACGCGATGAATGCACCGCGCGAACCCGACAGCACCAGACCCGGCGCCAACGCAGGCAACCACAGCCACATGCGTTCGGAAACCAGCGCGACGGCCACCAGCGCCAAGATGATGCCTTGCTGTACGCTATTCACGTACAGGCCGGCGGGCGCGAGACTGATGCGCGGGATACCCGAGTAACCGAACGCCTGCAGCACCGCGAGCGCCGATGACACGGACGCGCCCAGTGCCAATCCCGCGTACAGACCGCGCAGATTGTCGACGGTGGAGCCAAGCCAGAAACTGCCCGCCATGATGAACATCAGCCACAGTCCAAACACGCCATCGTCAAATATTGGTGCGTACGGCAACCGCACCGCTGCGTACGCCAGAAACGCCAGTCCCGCCCAATGTACGGCAGTTATCGGGCCGCTACGCCAAAGCGCGAATGGTAGCAGGATGGAAAGAACGGGCCACTGCGACGCAATGAACGCCCCGGTCACCCCCGGGATGTAGCAAAGCGACACAATGGCACCGAGGGCAAACACTCAGTGTGCGCCGATCGCGAACGGCAGGACCTGGGCGCCTGCGGAGAACTGCGCACCGGCGCAAACCCGCGCGTAGGTGTAGAGCGGCAGGTCAAGCCCGGCTCCGGGAACCGCCGCGATGGCCGGCGAAGAGGCGGTGGACGGACAGGCGGCACCCCAAGCGATCGCAGTGGACGAAGCCACAGTCATGGCCGCAGACAAGCCGATAATCAAACCGCTGTTGTACGATGCCACGGTGGTGCCGGCAGTGATACCAGTACCGGAGATGCCGCAGCCGATGCACGGGATGGTCGTCGGCGTCGCGGTGAGCGTCAGCGTTGTGGACGAGCCCGACGTACTGCCGACACCGGAACTTTGTGACGTGAAGATTTGCGCGTTGCCCTGCAGTATGCGCAGCTCCAGCGGACCGTTGCCCAGGTCAACAATCGCGCTGCTGTTGGGGATGGCGACAGGCAGCCGTACGACGGTCTGCGCCTGCGCGAGCGCGGCGGACAACGCCACGAGCGCGAGCCCTGCGATAGTGCGAAGATACTTCATTGTTGTAAGTCTCCGTTGATCGGTGTTGCGTTGCTCGCGCGACTACGTGTTGGAGCCCATAATGTGGACGGCCGGATGGAACTTCACCTTTGCCACGTTGCCGGTTGCGGTCGGATCGTTGCCGATCTGCTCACCCGAAGACAGCAACTGCAGCGGCGCCGTGGCGAGCACGACTTGCGCGAGCGCCAGACCGGACTTGCCAAAGCGGGTTGAGCGGTTGGCCGCTTCCGTACCAGCGGCAGCGAGATCGAACCGGCTGTACAGCTCCGACACGCTGGCGTTGGCCGCCGGCTGCGTGATGTACATCTCGACATTCGGGTCAGTTTCGACGAACAACCACGCTTCCGTCAATGCAGGGATGTACTGAAAGCCGTTCTTGGCCATGTACAGCGTGACGGGGCCGAAGCCCACGACCACGCCCGCGATTTTGGCGCCTGCGGCGTTGAGGTTGGTGCCGGAGGTGTAGCGCGACACGTCGGGGGCGATAAGCGAGTTGCCCAGGCCCGAACCGCCGCCGTTGCCGATGACGACTGACGCGGAAGGCGCCGAAATATTTGCCGGCAGATCGCCGCCAGCGCCGGAACCGGGCACGGTAACGGCGTCGCCGCGGAAGATGGCGTCGGCGTTGGCCGCCGGAACATGGAAGATGCGCACTGAAGCGCGCTTCGAGCTGTCGCCGGCACCGGGAACAGCGGGCAAAAGCCCGGAATAGTGGCGGAAGCCTCCGCCGAGCTGGCCGAAATTCACGATGTTGACCACTGGAAAGCCTCCTAGGGTGGCGGGTTCAAAAGCAGTATCGAGCGCAGCTATAGCACGACAAAATGTCATACATCAAGAGGTAGTAGCAACACTCAAAAATTGTCATACATTTAGTACCTTGACATGTTCCTCGTACGGAACTATACGTACGTGGTTTACGCGTACAGCAAGGGAGGGCTAAAATGCGCGTCGCGGTAGGGGCCGTGTTGCTTATCGTTGCGTCTGTGCTATTCTTGGGTGCAGTCTGTGCACACAAGTACGCGCACGTTAAACCACAATCAATCGTACGGATGGGGTCAAGCAAATGACGCGGATGGTAATTTTAGCACTGTGTATTATGTCAATCCCGCTAGGCGTTGCTGCCTGTGATCGACTTTCGACGCCCGGATGCCACGTATCTCTGACACGATACGATCTTGAAGGTTATCCAGTATACACAGCATATAAGAACGGAATGCCCGTGTTTAGCGGCTCGCGGTCTATGGCGGAAAGCTGTTGCAAATGACGGACGACTTACCGCCCGCGCTAAAGCGCGACAAAAACAACGTGGCGCCGTTCATGCGCGTAGGTGCGGACGCGCGCAACATGCCGCCAATCAATCTCGCAACAAGTCCTCCAGCGTCGCCCCCGAATTGGGCTCCGCCTTGGCTGACCAAGAGCGACTTTCCCGACGCATAGCCGCCCGTACGACGCCGGTAACGCCGCTATCACGTGCGCGCTCGAAAAGCAGTATCTCGCCTTCGGCCAGCGCCTTGTCGACTTCGGGGTCGTCTTTGATTTGATCCCAAAGCACGCCGGCCGCGCGTACAGCCAACTCCGGCGGCACGCCGTTGGCCAGCCGATCGAGCAACAGCTCACGCAGCGTTTGCGGTGCTTTTGGTTGAAATGGGTTACCCCAGGGGAACACGGGTCACGCGTGTTTCTTGGCCTGCCCAACTTGATAGGGCATCCATTCACAGAAACTTTCATCAACATTGGGGCTTTCGCCTTCCTGTACGAGCCGCACCGACGTACGTCCGAGCGAAACACCGTTGGGCGTAAACACGACAAGATTGACCATCGTATCGTTGTGCACATACGTCACTAAGGCAGCGCACGGTTGATCCGAATTGTTAAAACAGGTTTTATCGATGTCGTTCGGTTGATACCAAACAACGCGTCCGATAGTCGGCTTAATCATAGTTCACCTTCCTTTACATCGTTGCGCCGCGCTGCGCGGCTGTGCCCATTAGATCGCGTACGGCCTTGGCGATCGTTGCATCCTGCCTGACGAAATCGGCAAACTTCGCCGGGTTGCCCGCCGCGCGTTCCTGCAGAAACTCAACCAATTTGGTCGGAACGAACTTCTCCAACAGCGGCACGTGCTGCGCAAAGCCAAGCGCTCGCGTCAGCGACGTGCCGCGCTTCATCGCATCCCACGCAGCGAGTGCTTGGGGGTCATCGTGCGCAAATGCGCGGAACTTGCGATCGGCTTCGCGACCCGCTTCGCCCTTCATCACCGCGGCCTTGGCCAGATCGCCGCCGTTGGTCGCCTCCATCAAGTTACGGTAGCGTACGTCCAGCACTTTCAGTCGTGCCATGAACGCTTCGCCGTCCTTTTCACCAAAGACGTACTTTGCCGCCTTCTCTTGCTGTTTCCGTACGCTGTCGGCCAGCGCCCGCATGTCCTTGGCTTCCTGAGTACGGCCCGGCGCCGTGCTGGACAGCGCATCGCGCTCTGCGGTTAGCAAGGCCGAACGCGCTTCCTTGAGCTGCACCCATTTGGTTTTCCAATCGGGTGCCGGTGCCGTAATTGCGGCCTCCGTACGCTCCGCCAATTCAGCATGCTTGGCCGAAACTTGCTTGTTTTCGACCATGGCACGCGGACCGTCAGGCAACTTTGGCGTTGCCTTGGGTGCGCCCTTGCCTGCAGCGCCCACTTCGCTCTCTAACTGCTGGTAGCCGGCGCCGACGCGCGCCTCTTCGAGTGCCCCGGGCTTCGCAGCCTGCGCTTCCTGCTTCGGCACGCTCTCCGCGCTGACTTTGTGCGCGTACGCCGCTTCCTCCGGCTTCAAACCGGCATCCTTGAGCACCTTTTCGGCCTGCTCTTTTGCCTTTTCGGCCGCTTCGTACTTCGGATTGACCCCGCCGGCAGCCGTGCCGACACCCGGCAGCTTTGGCGCTTCACTCGCCAGAGTGGCTTCGGCCGCCGAATACTTGCTCGCGGCTTCCTGTACGGCTTTCTTGGCCTCCGGCGCGAACATATTCCAGACTTTGTGCCCGACCATGCCGAGTGCGCGGCCGAACACCTCGCCACCGGCTGCGGCCGCAACGCCTTTGCCGCCCGCTTCGATTACGTCGGCAGTGTCGCCACCTTCAGCAGCTTTCGCCCCGGCCTCGACCGCCCCGGCACCGCCAGCGCGCATGGCTGCACCCAAGATGGGGCGCGCGGCACCGCCGACACCCAGGACGCCACCCAATGCGGTTTCCTTTGCGATGGCCGCGGGGCTCTGGTCACGACCCTGCAGCCAGTCTTTCAACGCTTGTCCGGCGCCCCCGCCCGCTGCGCCGCCAGCGACCGCGCCTGCCGGTCCGCCTGCAGACCCCGCAACCGCTCCCATCGTTGATCCGATCGCGGGGGCGTGCTCGACGGCAGCTTGACCGACTTCGGCAACCGCTTTGTCTTTCGCTTCGTCGCCACCTTGCACCCCCTGTGATAAAACCCGGCTCACGCGCTGAAGGAAACTTGGTTGCGGCGCTTCGGCCGTTGCACCGCCTACGCCGGGCTTCGGCTTAGAGCCGTCATCCGGTGCGTTCATTTCCGCGGTGTAGCGCTCCAGCACCTTGGCAACAGTCGGCCGCCCTTTGAAGAACGTCGGGTTGTTGCGTGCCGCAGCCTCGCCAACGACCGTACGCGCATCGGCGTTCGGGTCTGCTTGCAACAATGCCGTAGCCCCGCCAGCGCCTAGATTGTGCGCGACGTACAACGTCGTATCGTTCACCGGCAACCGATTGGCTTGGAGCGACGCCGCGTTCTTTGCGGTCAATGCAGCGAGTGCCTGCGTTTGCTGTGCCGGCGTGGCATCGCTTGCCTTGTCCGGCGCTCCGGGCGGCTTGTTCGCAGCCCACGTCGAGTTGATGAACTGGAATGCTCCGCTGGCGCTGGACAGCTTTGTAGTCGAGGTCCAAGGGTTCTTTTCGTTGCCGCTCTCGATGCGCTGCATGCGGGCAACATAATCGGGCGACGCTCCCGGCGGCAGCGCAACGTTGACGGTTTGGCCTGCGATCGTCTGCGGCGCTCCGCCGCCCCCCGTTGCCGGGCCGGAGCCCGTAGGCTGCGTACTTGTCGCTGCTGGTGCGGGGGGCGGGGCGCCTCCGCCCGGTGATGACGGTGCCGGGCCGGGCGGAACTGGTTGCCCGAAACCGGGCGCTTGCTGTACGGGCGTTGCGACAGGCGGAGCACCCGGCAATTGCGTCATCGGCTGCGTACCAGCCGGCGGCTGCACGGCGCCAGTGCCTGGACGCTGCGCCCCGAGCTGGAACACGCCGTCGCCGCCCCCGATCGCTTGATGGTTCGGCAGCATACGTTCAACTTGCTCGCGCCGGCCCTGTTCAATAGCGTTACCGACAACGCCTGCGCTCTCTTCCTTGCCCCAGCCGAACGCCGTCGTGTCGAGCCCGAGCGCGCCCGCGCGCCGTGCGACTGGCGCAACGCGGTCCTCCAGCAGTTCGTCATTGTGCGCCTTGATGCCGTCCATAACCTCGCGAATTTGGTCCTGCGTCAGCTTGGTCATGTAACCGCGAACGTCTTTGCCCGTAATCGTGTTGATGCCGCCCGCGTAGCCCGCGGTGATGCTGTCCAGCAAACCTTGCACAAAGCCGCGCTTGCTCGTTTCGATACCGAGCAAACCAGCCGTCGCACCGCCACTGCCGCCGCGAAGCATGCTCGCGAGCTGTTCCGCGATGGCTTGCTGTACGTTGGGGTTGGTATTGATGACGTCGCCACGCTTCTTTTGGTCGGTAGTCGGCACGGCCAGTTCGTACGTGCGATCGAAGGCGCGGGCCTTCTCCAGTTCCACCTTCGGCACGCCTTGATTGGCTTCCTCAGCAATCGACTTGCGTTGTTCCGGTGACGCCAGCGTGAACTTCTTTCCCAAGTCGCGCGGGTCCGCAGCGCCGTTGACGATCAAGCCGCGGACGTTGGACGACGCATTGCGCCCCCAGGTGCCGTTCGTGATCTGGTCGCCGTGCACCGTGGTCAAGCGGCCGTTGTACGTTTCTGCCTCTTTCTTTTCCATCGGCTGGTAGGTGTTGCGCTCCTCGAGCTTGGCACGGATGGTGTCAATGCCAATGCGCGCTTCACGCAACGCCATGGCTTCGCGGCTTTTGACACCTTGGAACTGGTCAAAGCTGGTCGGCACCTTGAGCCCGAGCGCTTCCAGATCGGTCAACGCGCCCTCGCGGCGGAGCTGGTTGACCGCAGCCATGTACTCACCCTGATTGCGCATGTTGGACAGCTTGTCGAAAGCAAATTGCGCCTTGGTCAGATGGCCGGCGGCGACTTCCTGCACCTGATCTTGGATTGCTTCCGCTGTCTTGGGGTCGACGGCCTGCAGGCCCTTGAACACGCGAAGATCGCCCTTCAGTGCGCGGGCCTTGGCCGCCTCGACACGATCGGCCGCGGTCGCTTCGTCCGGCACTTCCCCAGGCGCGAGCCCCAAGGTTGCGGCCTGCGTCTTGCCGGCCGCGATCGACGCTTGCTGCGCCCGGATTTGCTGCAGCTTCTCGGTTGCCGCCGGCACGAACTCCCGCGCCCGCTGCACGCCCTCGGGGCTGAAGAGCTGCAAGAGCGGGTTGGAGGCGACGTCATTGGCCCGCTTGACCCGCTGCTCTAGCACGTTGGCAGACTGGTCCAGGGCGGACATGGCCGGATCTGGCGCATGGTAGTCAGGCGCCCCGAATAGCTTGCTCATGCCCTTGCCGAAGTCGCGGACTGACGGCGCGGCATTCGGAGCCGCAGTCACGGGCGCCGATGGTTCATCCGCACCTTGCGCCATGATCTGCGGCTCCGCGCCGCCTCCGCCGAAACTCAGCCCGCTACCAAACGCAGCCCCGCCGGCCGCCATGTCGGATGTGTAGCCCCCACCGAACGTGCTCTCGTCTGCCATCTGTCACCCCTGCGATTTGGGGCGACGATAGCACGGGAACAAGCCGGCTGTCACCTAGTCGACTCTGGTCGGCTTCGGGTCAGGCACGTTTAGCGCCTTCGTCAGCATGTTGCAAACTTCCTGCGCCATTCGCAGCGGCACAACAACATCCGCAACCACGTCACTAACTATCGGGCCTTGAGCTACTCCCATTTCGGGCATGTTGATCCCGGCCCGGACTTGTACGAAAGTCATTCGTGCAATGCCTTGATTGGCGTCGACCTGAAGCTGCATGTTGTTCGCGTACTTCACGTGGTTATTCTCCTTGTTCGGTCGGGGTTGTATGACAAGGCGGGGGTGGTGTCAACCGCTTGGCGCACACTTTGCACGCCCAGGTAACCAAACCCTCTTCAGCCGAATACGGCTTGATCTTGCGGAGCCGGCCGCAGCAATCGCACAGCCCAATCATCTCGGCAACAGCATGCACGCACCGATGAACACCGCAGCGAGCACGCACAGGTACGCAATGACGTGCCGTGTCGGTATCGGGTCGCCGTGTGTGACATACGCGCAGCGGCCCCACGGTCGCGGGCAAGCGCCAACTTGTTCACCGCAGTACGGGCACTTCATTGGAGCACCGCGCAATCCATCAGCGGCCCCGTGCCGCAGAGCACGTCCATGCCCAGCCACAGCATGCAGCCGGTTGCCATGCACGCTACACCGATGACACGTACGGCATAGTGTGGCGACGCAATCGACAGCGCGCCAACAACGAGCAACGCGAGCGTGATGTAGATCGTGGTCATTCGACCTTGCTCCAGTGAAACCACGCCGTCGAGTTGACCGTGTATGTGAACGTGATGGCGCTGGGGTCTCCGCCATTCCAACGCAACTTGACACCTAACGGCGTGACGTCAGCTACCTCGCCCGCCGACTGCGACATCGGATTTTCGATCTTGTCGCCCTTTTTGAGCGCGGCAAATTCCTTGAGGTTCATAGCTAGTCCCTAAGCGTCCAAATAGCGTAATACTCGTCATAGTCGTAATGCGCTTCGCTAGGTTCAAGATCACCCGGCAGCAGCTCCGTACGCCTGATGACACGCTTGCGCCGTTGCGCCAGATCAATGCGCTTGTACGGCGAGCGATTGAACAGCGGCTTTGCGTCAGGGGCGATCATGACGGGCCGAACCCAGGCCCGAGTGCCTTGACCAGTGACACAAACGTTGCGATCTCGTTGGCGTTCCACGCAACCCAGAACGCGGCGAGCGCCAGAGCGACGTACATGAAACGCTTAAACATGGTCGTCCTCCAGCAACACGTCGGTGAGCAGGTCCAGAATGCCGCGGATGACCGCCTGCATGTCTGAGCGACTGGTAGCACGCTGGGCACGCATTTTCAAGCGGTCCAGCCGTGCTTCGATGGTGCGGCGTTGTTCTGTGGTCATCATCAATAAACTACCCTCTTGCCAGCTTCGGGCTTGTAGCTCGCCACGGCGACGAATGTTTTGCCTTCGGTACCCAGCTTCTCAATGCCGGCTGGCGACAACAGCGAGCGCGTAAACGCCTTGTCGCCGAACTGCTCTTGCGCCAGCTCTTCGGCTGCCTTCTGGTCGTGCCACTTGCGATGCACGATGGCATCTTTCACGACGACGCCAGCAATGAGCTCGTTGTTGCCAATAGCGCGCGCCTGAATTTGCGCGTCGATGGCGGAGCTGTACGCGCCGATAGATTGAACGGCCTTGATCATCGGTACGAGGTTGGCGCTTTCGATGGCCGCGGCGTCGATCGCCTTCAGGCGTGCCAGCACGCGTTCCAGATCGGCGTAGACTTCGTTAATGGCGGGGATGTTGGATGTCATATTCGCTCTCCAGCGGTTTGAATGGTGGACGTGTACGGGAAGGTTTGGGGGTTGTCAAGCCCCGCGGATGCCCTGACGAATGAAAAATGCCTCGACGGCGCCAGCCAGTGCTTCCTTGCCAAAGCGCTTGGCAATCATCTTGCCGGCAGCAGCGGCGGACGAAACCAACGGACCGCGAAAGTTCGGGCCGATCGCGCGGAACATGAAACCGTCGCAAGCGATGTCGTGAACTGCGTAGGTGGCTTCGGTGTCTGCGGTGAACTTGGTCATGTTCGCTCTCCAGCGGTTTGTGTGCATTCAACATAGCAGGTCCGCAAACAACGTCAAGTCCTAATTTGATCTTTTTTCAATTTTCTTTCCGTATCGGTACGCGTTGTCAGTTTGCATGCCCAGGCGCCACGCCAACATGCCGCGTTCGCTTTTCTCGCAAATAGCGTCCCAGTGCCGCACAGCCGCCCGTCCGTTGGTCGGCGATGCAGCCATGGCAATCCGCAGCGCGAAGATAGCCGGTTCCTGGGTAGCCGCTAAAACGCGTTCCATCCGCTTTGCGCGCTCGAAGTCCGATTTACGCAGCTTGCTGGCCGCGACGAGATCATCAACCACGCTTGCGAGCAACCCGCCGCACAGCTCCGCTAAGGACAGCGGCAATCCGGCTTGCCTGCAGTGCGTCGTTAAAGCCGGGCTTGTCATCCGTACGAGCGCGCCTATCCGATCGGCGTTGGCAACCGTC
>ERZ1292644.27-Hain-H14-01um-R2-27-length-85820-cov-16_pt3 | contig 11941 bp, 25 predicted proteins | sample MGYA00564402_ERZ1292644 | MGnify/ENA primary metagenome ERZ1292644 (study PRJEB36523, sample SAMEA6512644) | groundwater metagenome | collected 2019-01-09 | study: AquaDiva: Metagenomics assemblies of 32 groundwater samples | reverse complement strand
CCCATGCACACGCCGGGTGAAACCCCGGCATAGGGCCGCAGCGTGAGAAGGGATACGGGCTCCTACGGCGTCTCCACCGCCAATGGGAGCCTTTCTTAAAGGAAGAGGCTATGGCCGTTTATGTCGATGATATGTTTGCCAACTTTGGACGGATGAAGATGTGCCACCTCATCGCTGATAGCCATGAGGAATTGATGGCGATGGCCGCAACGATCGACATCCAGTCGCGCTGGCTGCAACATCCAGGGACCTCCAAGGAGCATTTTGACGTCAGTATGGGCAAGCGGGCGCTGGCACTCCAGCATGGGGCACAGGCCATAACCTGGAAAGAACTTGCAGAGAAAGTTGCACAACGGAGGGCGTGACGATGCTCGACCTCGAAGAAGTAAGCGCGCAAGTCCAACTGACGACCATGCACCAGGTCCTGGTACTGGATGGCGTGCTGCAGACAGTCCGGCGCCGCCTCGAAGAAGAGATGCCCCTGGAGCAATTCTTGCATCTGACGTGCACGTTCACTGAGCTGGAAAGCCAGTTGCTCCAGTGGACGCATGCACTCCTGCCATGGGTCGAGGGGGATGCGGTGCCAGACGAGGATGAAGGGTGAGGGAGCGACGGCCATGGCACGGATTCAGCACCTCGAAGAGCGGGCAGGCCGCTGGTACTTTCTCTTTGTGCCAGAGGCCGGGGAGTCCTTTCACGTTGTGCTTCAACGCTTCAAACGGGGTTTCCCGATGAGTGAACGAGAATGGCATGAGGAAACGAAACGGTGGTCTGTCGCAATCAGCGCGTTCAACTGTGAACGGTTGGCGCTGCTGTTCCCCAACTTTCCGGGGCTCCTCCAAGCGATGAAAGACCAACTGTCGCTGTTTACACTCTAGAGGATGGGCATCATGATCCCGAGTATCACCGACTACTTGCACGAGTTGCTTACGGCTGGCGTGACTGAACTGTACGGCACGGTCACCAGAGACCCGCAGACGGAGGGGGCTGGTATTTCCCTGCGCCCGCTTGGGACGACCACCATCTGGCCAGCACGATTTTTCGCCGCCTATGGGGACCAACTCTTGCCTCTTGATGGCGTGCAGACATTCTCCGAGTTGGTCATGCGCTCAGGGATGACGGACGCGCAAAAAATAGAATGGCTGTTCACGACGTGCCAGGAGTACGAACAGAAGTACGCGCTTGGGTTGGGGAAGGCGCAGGAGCCAGTGCCGCAGGAGGGCCAGTGAAAAAGGCAGGAGAGCCCAAGCAAGGCAAGCCTGTCACTAAGCAGCGCATCCCCCCGCTTCCTGGTGGGCTGGTCCAGGACCGCGAAGGGATTGAGCGGTGTGGCGGGTGCGGAGCGGAGGTCATTGTAGGAAGGCGTATCGACGGGACGCTGGTATCTCTCAGCACCGTTTTTGGGCACAATCATCAGTGCGTTGAGACAAATCAGGGGCGCAGTGAAAGGAAGAACTCAGCATGATGTCTAAGAAAGTACGCGAACAGTTTGTCTGCAACAACAAGGCCAACAGCACGCCGAAAGACGATTTTCACATCCAGGCCGAGCAGGAATCTGCCCGGTTGGAAGCACGCAGACACGAGCTGCTTGCCTTCCTGGCACCGCATGAGGCCGAACTCCAGCGGATTACGGAGCAGCTCGCCGCCCTTGCATGCTATCTTCGAGAGTTACCCATGCCGTCGAGCCTCACAGGCAGACAGACATTCCTTGTCGACCAGATCGCTGCCGTACTGTCGCAGTGCCCGCAGGGGTTGTCCACTCCGGCTCTCTATAAGCGCCTACAGGAGCATGGTCTTCGCGTGACGGACAATGCCGTTGCCCAATGTCTGTGGCGCCATAAACACCGCTTCACAGCCATCGAGCGGGGCGTGTACACGCTTGCCAATTCCCTACAGCGGCAAGGAGACTCATGTGAGATTGCCCATCTCCCAACAAATTAAGGCCCTTGACGCTGAGATCGCGGGCTTGCAACTGCGCAAGGACGCGCTGGAAGCCCAGCGGGCGGCGGGGCCCTGGCCGAAGCAGACACGCATCTATGCGGATCTGTCTAAGGATGACATGTGGGACTGGGGGTCCGCACTCGGGCTGAATGGGAAGGCCCTGGCGCTGTTTAGGCATTTCAATGAAATTGCGCTGGACATTGAGGTGGCAGAGGATGGCCGGGTGACGCTGATGGCCTGTGATGGGCGTCCACTATTGCCAGCAAAGCAGACTGAAGGAGCATAACCATGGACACTGGAAAAGACACAGACCTACCACATACGAAAGACAAAGTTCTTGCGTCGCTGGCACAGGATGGCTGGGTGACCATGCTGACCTGTGATGGACGGCGAATATTGCCAGTGAGTGACCTCCGGGCCTTTAGGCCAGGATGCCCACAAGGAGGACTGATGGACGCTGGAGAAGACACAGACCTACCATCCATCGCACCAGATGCTCAGCAGTATACAGTCTGGTACAAGGTCTATCGTGATGGCTATAGTACGCATTATACCAAAGACCATGTGCCGGGCAAAGGTCGTCCCCTGGTGACAGTGTGCGTCCTGACAGAGCCGGCGACTGGTCGGCAATGTGTAGGCTACAGCATCTGCAGTCCGCGTGATACTCCTAACCGCAAGCGTGGGCGTTCCATTGCTCGTGCGAGAGCCGAGAAAGCCATGGCGCTGAATATCCCCTATCACATCTACAAGCAGGGACTCGGCAAGACGCCACGGAGAGTATTGGCTGCGTGTCGCTTGGGGTTTTGCATCTTTCCTTGCAGCGTCGTCCATGGCAGGGGCCAGTGGATATGGCTCGTGCTATTGCCACTGGACAAGGGGCACAAGGCCTGAACGACAAGAGCCTCCAGTGCGGGAAAGGTGACAACAGGTGTGTATCATCAAGATGCTCAGCCTCGGACTGCTCGCCGTGCTGGTGCGCTATACGCTGGAGGCGCTGGTGATGCGTGCGTGTCGCAGGCCGCTGGTCATCTCGCCGTGGTTGGTGCATGTGATGACAGGGGTCGACGTAGGGTTGTTGACGCTGCTACTCCTCGGGGGGACGTATTGTCTGGGATGGTTGTAGGCACTCAGCGATCTGCACATTGAAGGGGGAACTCTCCATGCCCATCCTCACCCATCTTGCCCTACTTGACGGTGGCCTCTCCTGGCACGTCTGCTTCGAGATGGCCCCTGACGACGTGGGCAATATCTACTATGCCTTTTGTCAGGCCGTGCCTGGACTGGAGCGCGCGGCATTGCCCGCAGCGGTCGGCGGCGGATGGCGCGTGAACGCTAGTGGCGACAATGCCCGCCGCCTGACCAGCCTATTCCCTGCGTTCCCGGCCAGGCTGGACGAGCTCACGCGACAACTGCCGTTATTCAACGCACCATGAGACTGTTGGTGATGGAAGAGGGAACACAATGAAAGACGCTATTGTGCTTGACCTAGAGACGGCCCGGAGCGCTGATGACTGTCGCCATTGTGGGCATCCAGAAGACGTCCATGTGACCAGCACGCTCGCAGGAGGCAATTACTGCCCACCAGGACAGATGCGCACGGGCTATGAACGCCTCGGCTGGAAGAACACAGCCGCTTTTGGCCTTAGTATCGGCTGCTACTACGACTACTGCGACAGCCGCATCCACTGGTTTGACGTCCACACCCTGGAAGAGACAGTGCGGCACCTTGTTGAGACACAGCCGCTCCTGGTGAGTTTCAACGGTCTGCAATTCGACTTCCCCCTCATGCAAGCGCTGCTGCAAGCTGCTGGGGACGCGCTGCAGACCCAAGCAGGATATGCGACTGATGCGGCCATCGCCCTGTGGGATCTGTGTAGTCAGTGGTATTGGCTGACACAGCGACAGTCCTATGACATCCTCAACGAAATCTGGCATGTCTCGCCCGACAGTAAATACGTCCGTGGCATCAACTCTCTTGATGCGATCAGCCAAGCGAGCGGCTTGGGCGGAAAGCTCTCGCATGGCGCGCAGGCTCCGAGGGATTGGCGGGATGGACACTATGCGAAGGTGCTGAATTATTGCCAATGGGATGTTTATTTGACGAAAATGTTATTTGAAAAAGTGTGCCGTGGGGAACCAATAATACGGGGAGATGGAAACCCTATTCTTCTTCCAAAGCCTAATCTTACATAGTGTTAGATGAAATTATATGCTATGCTTATCTCTACAAACAAAGGCGGGTGATGCAGCAAACATCACCCGCCTTCTGACCACAACACACCGCATGAGAGGTGCAGGTGTCATGGCTACACTTCATCGTACCACAACGACATGTATACAATGCAATAGAGTATTCCGTCGTCCGCGCAAAAGGATTGCTCAGTCGAAGAGACACTTTTGTTCCAAGCCGTGTAGTTTGCGTTATTGGCAGGATATTCCGGCTCGTTTCTGGGAGCAAGTCACACAAGGTGAGAGAGATGCTTGTTGGATATGGAATGGTTCCCATGCCCCTACCGGCTATGGTATTTTTGGTTCAACTTTCCTGGCGACAATTTTCCCTGGGAAAGCAGGCCATATGTGCACAGCACATCGCTTGTCGTATGTATTGACGTATGGGCCTATAAGTAACGCTCTCCTTGTGTGCCATCACTGCGACATCAGACTATGTGTCAACCCAGGACACCTTTTTGTGGGCACGCATCTTGACAATTCACGCGATATGGCCCGCAAGGGTCGAGCGGCGACAGGAAGTCGGCATGGTAGCCAGACTCATCCAGAGCGTGTGCCAAGTGGCGAAAATCATGGAAAAAGCAAACTCAAGAATGCTGATCTTGTTGATATTGTTCTACGTTATTATCACGATGGACTATCATATGCCATGATAGGCAAGGAGTACAATGTCAGTGCGACAGCTATCTATCAAGTTGTTCATGGCAAGAAATATGGTGTCCACACGATTGAAGCTCTTGCACGGATGGTATGCCGTGGTGAGCCGATTATACGTGGGAATGGTGAGTCTCTATATCTTCCCCAACCTCAGAGATAGGAGCCCTCAATGGCTACCTCAACTGCAGTGACCGTGATTGTCCCGCACGCTGTAAATCTTCCTGAGCCGACAGGATTGCCGCCACGCATGGCAGACGTCTTTACTCGTGCTATGCGTGAAGTATCCACCTTGATTGACTCGGAGGCGTTTCAGTCCCGATTTGCCCAGGTCGTGCTGACGATGCTCCGCACCAATACGACGCTACAGCAGTGCACGCCAGATTCGATCATCACTTCACTGGTCGAGATGTGCTTCCATAATTTTGATCCGTCGAGCGCCAATGAATGTTTCTTGATTCCGTATCAGGGGAAAGCAACATTGCAAGTTGGCTATGCTGGGTTGATGAAGCTCGCGCTCTCGCATCCTGATGTCCTGGATATTTATGCGGAAGAAGTGTGCGAGAACGATACCTACGAGTATTATGGCGTCAACGTGTTGCCTAAGCATGTCTATCCAGCGAAGTTTGCCCCGCGCGGGCGCTATCTGGGCTATTATGCCGTAGCCATCCTGTCGCAACAGCGCGTCCGCGCTGTCCAGATGTCGGTTGATGAGATCAAAGCCCACGCGAAGCATTATAGTCAGAATGCTCAGAACAAAATCTGGAGTGAGGACCGTGGCGGTGCCTTCCGGTCTATGGCCTTGAAGACGGTCTTACGCAAGATCTGCAGTACGCGCTATATCCCGGTAGCTGGCAAAGTGGCAACGCTACTCCACACGATGGAGACGATTGAGGGCACGATTGACGCTGAACGCGATGAGCAGCGTTCGCAGCAGCGGCGCACCCTAGAAGCAGGCAACACCGTCGCAGATCATATCGAACATTTGACAGGCGAGCGGCCCAAGAACGACGGCGCCATATATTCTCATGCCGCGCCGCTGCCGCCCGTGAGAGAGCATGCTCCGAAGCAGTATACCGTCACGCCCCAGGGCACGACATCCACGCAGAGCAGCCCGCACTTCCAGGAAGGCACCCCGCTGGCTCTCGAAGTCCAGATTACCGATTTCCTCTATGCCCAGGGTAAAGACGATGCTGGCGTCGCGGCCTGGTGGCAAGAGTTGCAGACAAAACATTCTGATTTGTCTCCGGGCTATCTCAATTATGTGTTTGAACAACTCCAAGGAAAGCCTGCGGACTCTCTCGAGAGAGTGCCTCGGCCACCCCGAGGGCAGGCTCAGCTTACTCCTGTCGATGCCATCTCCTCAGCATGGGCAGCATTGGAGCAAGCGCAGGCACGCCTCGAGTGGACAGAGCAGGAAAAAAGAACGTGGGAGCGCAAGCAAGCGCGCCGTTTCCGCAAAACGTATAGCGAATTGCCGCTCGACACGATTCGCGGCCTCGCCGAGGAACTGGAGGCTCTGGCTGCCAAGACGTCCCCCTCACCAGCATCGACACCACAGAGTACGGCTGTCGTCGATGCGCAGCCAGCGCCTCCTGTGCCATCGTCAGAATCCGTGTCGGCCTTCCACCTCCCGGAAGACGAGGACGACGAACCTGCATTGCCAGGCATGGGACAGAGCACTGAGTATCCTGAGACGTCAACCTTTCCAGACTTTGCGACTATCCGGGATGAGTTGGTCTGGTGGGCGCAGAGCCTCCAGGATTTGATGCTCAAGGAAGAGGTGGAGGCGCTGCTTGCAGATGCAGAGACGCCGGAAGATGTCCTGGTGGCAAAGCGCACCGAAGTCCAGCAGCGGATAGAGCAAGAGCGTGTTGCGGCAGAAGGGACGTTGCCCTTCTAGGCAGTCCACGCTGAACCGTAATCGTAAAGGAAAATCTGATGAACCACGACCATGAGCAGGGTATCCTGCTCCGCTGTGCTGCTGGGCATGAACAGCGTCTCTATCTGCCCGATTACGATGTGGCACGAGCGCAGCGGCTGGCCGGACTATTTGACGGCACAAGCCCACTTTTTTTCTTGTCGCCCCAGCACAACCCCATCCCCGCCTCGCTGCTTGAGCGCTGTGAGGTCTGCGGGGCGTGGCTGACCTGTACGCTGTTTGGGTATGCGGCGAGCCAGGAGACCACATTCGACCGCCTCACCCAGTGCCTGCATGACCATCGTGCTGCGCTGACTGAGGACGATGCGTATGCGTGCCTCAAGGCCCTCGATGTCCTCCAGGGGCTGATGGTACAGGAGATTCGGCATCTGGCAGAGAACCTGGCACTGGTGGAGAACGAAAATCATGCTGCGCCAGCGGCGCACCAAGAGGGGGCTACTCTACCATGAGCGATGTCGTTGTTAGTTGTCCGCAAGCGCGATGGCTGGAGTGGCTGGCAGAAGGAGGATTACCAGGCGACGCAGTTCCCCTAGACACGGAGTATCGCTGGTTTGGAGGGAGTGTGCATCCCAGCATTGAGCCAGGAGAACGTGTATACATTGTCGCATATGGGCGTGTACGCGGGTATGCCCCACTTGTGCGCATAGAGTACAAAAAGAATTGGGGGTCGACCCCGCCCGTGTGGTGGTGGCCTTATGCCAAGTGGGCGTTGGTTCGCAGCGGTGGCGCAGTGGCATGCACCATTCCCATGCCCGTGCGGGGGATACCAGGATGGCGCTACCGTTTTTGGCAGCGCGAAGATGAGCAACTGTTCCAAGACTGGCAAACAGTTGGCGTGGTGAACAGCCCCATAAAGTCAGCGACTCCGCCCTTACATCAGCGACTCGCGTGGTAAATCCTATGCGACTGACCGAAAAGGAATATCAGACGTTGCTCAAACAGGGGAATGTCCAGGAGGTGCAGAGGCAGCAGGGTGCCTCGTGCCCACAGGAGACGATACTAACACAAGTCTCTGTGCGGCATGTATCTCCTGGCAAGAGTGTCAGTAGGCGGCAACAGCGCGGCATGCTCGCTGCCAAGATCGCAGTGGCCGCGTGGCGTGCCCAGCTCGCCGCCCTGGCGCCACGGGAGATGCGCTGTCGCCAGTGTCAGACGCTGCTGCCGCACCAGTGCACTCCTGCCGGGTGGCGCTGTGGCGGGTGTGGGGCGGAAAAACTCTTGGAGGAGCAAGGTGGAAGAAGAAACGCTAACAGCTAAACAGCAACTATGCCTTATTTATCGCATGACGATACTTGCACAACTCACAGATAACTCCAAAAGCATGAAACAGTGCCTACGTGAAATAATGGAATTAGCCCGCCCATATAAAGATAACACCCACCCTGCATGGATGAAATAAAGGAAAATATACCATGCTGTGCTGCATCTGTTGTTTGATGCTTGCGGAGCGAAACAACTGAGGGAGGAGGATACGGATGGAACGTCTACCCTGGGCCTATGATATTGCCTCGGCGGCACTGTGTCGGTGCGGCCATCGATGGGAGGACCATATTGCAGCCGCAGACGCGCATGCCTGCACGTATTGTGAGTGTCTCCAGCCACGGCTTGTCAGTGCGACAAGCGTATCACCTGCCATGGGCTCTACCCCAACACCCCAACTTGACACGCCGTTTGCGCGGCTCTCACAAGCACTGTGTGACCATCGGCTGGCGCTGACCGGGGCCGACCTGGAGGCGCAGCACGAGGCGCTCACTGTCTGCCAGGGGCACATCAGCCAAGAGTTCGAACGCCTCGCGCAACGCCAGTATGAGAGCCGCCTGAGCGGCTTTGCCTGTTGTGAATGCGGGCGACGTGTTTTGAATGCGCCAGACTATCTCCGGCTCAGACTGTGTGTTCTGTGCATGTGCCTTGGCCTGCTTGTGCACTGTCAACGGTGTGGAGAAAATAGCCCTGAGCATCACATAGGCGGGCGCGGCTGTGACATGTTCGTGCATCCCGATGAGCCCGCGTAAGTGTTGGAGAACGGAGAGCTGTCGCATGCAGACCGCACTGCTATGCCTCTATAGCTTCTACGGTGCCCTGGCGCTACTGATGGCGCACTGGGAGCTGCTAATTCTTCTGCTACCGTCTGAGCTACTCCGGCTGTTCGTCTGGCAGGTGTTTTTTGTCGTTCGTTAAGGGCAGCGGTTTCATAGAATTTTCAGTTGTTGCGCCTGGGCAAGGAACTCCGCTAACGCTTTCGCCACGCCCATGCGGGCATTCGCCGCCTGGGCTTCTGAGAGCGGGGAGAGGACGCTGTACGCATGCAGCGCCGATATCACGGCATCGTAGCTCTTCTGCAATCGGCTAAAATTGGCTTGCGTGAGCTTTCCCTGGCGCGTGGCATCAACGAGGCGCTCATAAACGCCTAACGCTAATTCCCGTGTACGCAATTCTTGATCTTTCGCTTCTTTTTGAATAGCGACCGCCGCCTCTTGGGCCTTGGCAGCGGGTGGCGACATGACCACCGGGGACGCCACGGGCGGTAGTGGCGCGGGTTGCGGGGCCTGCATCACCTGGGGATAGCACCCGCCGAGACTAAGGATAGCGGAAAGGCTGAGGATCACGACTTGTATTATCATATTCTTCCCTCCTTAGGGGAACCCGCGGGGGAGGCGCCCGCGCGGCGGTGGCTCTGATGGTGGCTCTGGGCGTCGAGGAAACCGATCATGCAGCGTGCGGAGCAAGTCTTCAATGCGCGCCTGGGCTTCTTGGAGTACCCGGAGTTCGACGCGGAAGGCGGCAATCGACCCTTGCACCGATTCCACCGCGATGATCCGCGCTTCTAACCGTGAGACGCTGTCCTCGATCTTTTCCAGGCGACCGCCACGCCGGTCTTGTTCCCGCGTCACGGTCTTGAGTTGGTCATCGAGGGTCTTCGTCATCTCTGTGAGTTTCTGCAATCCTTCCTTGACCACCACAGCCTGCACCTTGAGGTCATTGTCCATGCCGATCTTGAGGTCCCGTAATTGCTCAATACTGGCTGAACCTCTCGTGAACGTCCACAAGCCCAGAGCGGCCGTCCCCACAATGCTGATGAGCGCGATCGCGATTGGCTTCCATATACCGTTTCCATTCATGCTTGCACTACGGCCACTGCGTTGAGTAGGCATGACGTCCTGGAGTGCTTAGGCGGTGGTCGTGTCAGTAATAAACTTCCGGCCTACATTCCAGCAGGACCGCTGCTGCTGGCGCAAGCCAACCCCATATCCCGAGCCTAGTCCATGATGGCAAAGGAGCCCTCCATGCGTATGGGCCATACTGTCAGCAGATGTCTCCGACGACCGTACCGGGTCCACGTAGGCATCCATAAACGCAAGGTCACGTCTCTGACCCTGACCTTGTGGGACTGTACGCAATCTCTGGCGCGGTGGAGTTGGGTCACCGGCATCCCCTATTATACCCTATGGCGGCGCAAGCGGGCCGGCTGGAGCGATGCCCGCTGTCTCACGACACCGCCCTCGCCGCACACCCCGCGTGGCGATCTTGGGTAACGTGGTGCGCTTCCGACTCCTCTGGGGCCATGAGAAGCAGCGCAAGGCGGGCTTCCAGGCTGCGCAGGCGCATGGTCTGCGGACTCTCTGGATCACGCCGCTGCAAGGACACGCGCAGGAGTTCGAGCAGCTCCAGGACATCCTGCGGACACAGCGCGAACAGGGCAGGGCGCTTCGGCATGGGTTCCCCCTGGGTCACGGCGTTGAAATACACTATACTTTGTGTGCGGCTAGGGTCGCTCCTGAACACCTGGCACCTGACCAGGCTGCCGCATCCTTCACACTTTCAGGCACATCTACAGGAGGTGTCCTATGCCAATCCTCTGCGTCTGCCAATATCACCCGTGTAGCACATCCTTCTATGTCAAGCTGAGCTGGGTTGCCAAAGGCAAAGGCAAATTCTGTTCGAGAACCTGTGCCAGTGCTGCGAAACGCATACGTATTGATCGGACGTGTATTCAGTGCGGCACATGCTTCTCGATGACCCCATCTGCGCTTCGGCAAGGCACGGGAGAATTTTGCTCGAAACGCTGTCGCGGCGATGCCATTATTGCAGGCTTTGCTGAGCGCTTTTGGGCGAATATCCAACGCTGCGAGCATGATATTCTGTGTCTCTATTGTTGCTGGCCATGGCAAAAATTCACTGGGAAAAGCGGCCATGGAAGAGTAGGGCGTGCAAGCAAAGTTATCATTGCAAGCCGTGCGGCCTGGGAATTGTGGCATGAACGGAGTATGTTCCCTGAGTTGGATGCCGCGCATTACTGCAACAATCCCGCCTGCTGTAATCCTTCTCATATTTATGCTGCCACGAGGAAACAGAACATTGAGGACGCCATCAAAGCAGGGACATTCATCCGTGGAAGTCGTGCGGGTGCAAGCAAACTTACTGAAGCTGACATTCCACACATCTTTGCTATGCGCGCATCTGGTATGCCTGTGCGGGAGATTGCGCAACACTTTCCAGTACAGTCCCATGCTATTGATATGATTCTGGCTCGAAGAACATGGCGTCATGTTATAATAGTTCATGATGAACTGGTAGTATTTGGAGGTTGGGACAAATAGGCCTGTACGTCTTTCAATGTAAGCATCAGGCCCGTAATGATGGCCACCGTCAGGGCTTCCTTTGAGACCGTCCCGCCGTTTGACATGGCCGTCAGGATATTGCTGCCGACGCCCAGGCCCCCGGCAACAAGCGCGCTAATCACCATTCGTATCATTCGTGCGCCAGCAGGAGTTAGTGCCATAAAAACCCCCAGGAGTTAGTACCATAAAAATTACCATCCTGCGTACTTTGCGGCCGAGCACTGCGCTCGCCCCTCGCAGCATCTTCCATCCAGCCAAGCACGTCTGCCATCAATGCCGTCAGCTGATTGCTTGGGAGCTTGATAGTGTCGACAAATCCCTGGACTTCTTCCAGAATCGCTCCCGCCAAGACATCTAGGATCTGTCGGACATCAGGCGGCACCCTGCGCTGTGTATCGAGTTCGTCCAGGGCAAACGGCAGTACCTGCATCACATCAACCGTGCCAGTTTTGAGGACGGCTTGTGCCCGGCTCGTCACCTCAATGACCAATGCGCGATGTTGGGGATGGGCCACGAGGACACGCTGCACGCCGACAGTCACCGCGAGCCGCACGAG
>ERZ1292644.1503-Hain-H14-01um-R2-1503-length-11944-cov-5_pt1 | contig 11944 bp, 17 predicted proteins | sample MGYA00564402_ERZ1292644 | MGnify/ENA primary metagenome ERZ1292644 (study PRJEB36523, sample SAMEA6512644) | groundwater metagenome | collected 2019-01-09 | study: AquaDiva: Metagenomics assemblies of 32 groundwater samples | reverse complement strand
GTAAAATGGAAGGTGTCGGCAGTGAGTGCTTCGTGTCTGGTCATCGTCTGTCTCCTACCAGTGGGTACTCAGTACATCATAGTGATGTATCAGTAGTATATCCACGGGTTGGGAGGTTGTCAAGGGCATGTAGAAAAAAGAAGCACGGCATGCGTGAGGATGCTTCGCGGGAGGACGTGCGACGGACCTCCGACCTCTCGGGGTGGCGTCGGTTGGGTGGGGTATGGGGTCCGCGAGTAGGAGTCCCGCCTGCCCGAGTGCTCTAGCTCCGACCCCCCCGCCCGCCTCTCGGTTTCCCCAGGGAAAAAGAGCGGTGCCCCCTATTTTTTTTCTTTGTTCTCCCTATGTTTCTTGAGGCATGCGGACAGACAGGTCTCGTGGCTGATGAGTGGGTGCGAGTTGACACGTTTCACACAATATGGCTACACTTGTGCAGGTATGATCGGGAGCAAGGTGTGTGTGTTGCGTGCTTCGTAGGCCAGGAAAGATCGAACCGGGGAACGTATGCCCGACGTGTATTTTGATGCATCGCCCACCGTGGGGCGTTTTATCGCCTCACGCAAGTTTTACAATCTTGCGTGCGGTATTCGCGGGGCTGGTAAGACATCAGCAGGGCTCATACGGGCCATCATGCATGCCCAGGAGCAGGACAGTCGGCTGTATCCACTTCGGTGGGCGGTCATTCGGGATACGCGCAAGAATATCGGCCTCACCCTGGCGAAAACTATCAAATACTGGCTTCCCGAGCCGTATGCAGCATGGCGTGGAACGAGGGAAGAGCCGGAATCCTGTGATATTTTCGTGGGAGAGAAGTCCCATCTCACGCATCTGATCCATTTTGACTTTTTTGGGATTAATTCTCCTGCGGACCACGACCGTTTTCAGTCGTATGAAGCGTCAGGGGGCATTTGGATGGAGGAGCCATGTCCTCTCCGGACCAATCAAGAGTTTCTCTCGTCCGGTATTGCAGAAAGCGTGTTGGCAACAGCCGTGACATGCCTGAGAGCTGCGCCATTCCCCACGGTACAACTCACGATGAACCCCCCATCGGCTGATCACTGGGTCGCGCAGTTGTTTCATCTCCCAGGGTTTAATGCCTACGCGGATGCCGAACTGGAGATGGAGGACCAACAGACAGCCGACAGAGAGGGTATTAGGGCGAATAGCGCCATATTTATGATTCCCCCGCATGAAAATGCCGCAGAAAAGATGACACCGGGGTATGTCGAGCGCAATAGGCAGATTTTGTCCGCAACGGGTCATGCAGATTTACAAGCACGTCTTGTGGAAGGTCGTGTGGGGCATGTGGATGTCGGCCTGCGCGTGACGCCAGAGTTTCATGGAGCGCATCTGGCTCCCGGGCTCCAGGTCCTCCCGCATATCCCCATGATTCTTGCGTGGGATTTTGGTTTGTTTTGTACGTGTATTGCCGCACAGGTCTCTCCGCAGGGCTATCTGCTGATCTATAAGGCATGGAGTCGCGAAAATACGGGCGTCAAGCAACTGTGCGAAGCGTATGTGCATCCGTGGCTGGCACAACAACCTGTGGAGAGGTGGTGGTACTGTGGTGGGCACGAAGCAAAACAGAGAGAACAATCGAATTCGGATGAAACGGCATTGCGGGCGATTTATCGGGCACTGGGACAGGCGCAGTATCGTCCCGCGCCCGTCTCATGGTCTGCCAGGCGGGAAGGGATGAAAGATGGGCTGACACGCACGCCAGGCGGGCTCCCGTGGGTGCGTATTGATCCGCAAGGTGCTGCGTTACTTGTGCGTGCCCTCGATGGTGGTTGGTCGTATGAGACGAATGCTTCCGAGCAGGTACGGAATGGCACGGTCCCTCCGAAAGGGCGTTTCAGCCACCTGGGTGATGCGTTTGCTGCGCTGTGTAGTGTACTGTTACGGAAGACGGATGCAGAGTCACGGGCTCCTCGGAGTGTGCACACGCCGGTGAGGTATCCGCCACAACCGCCAGCGTATCAGTATAGAACGGGCACAGGCGTCTAACAGACGACGGTATCGGAGGGAAAATGGCAGAAACACGCACGCAGGCTAACGTGGATTTTTTGTCGTTGTCTGCTGCACAGGAACGGCGTCTTTTGCAGCAAATGGAAGAAAATCGTGATGAGGCGCTCCTCGCACGCGCTGACTTTCCTGTGCGGCATGCTGAACGGTATCGGAGGTATCTCGCAGATCACACGTTGCGCCCCAACGGACCATGGCCGGAAGCGCCGCGTCTTTTTTTACCCACCACTCGCTCAATCTTAGAACGTTTGCATGAAGAAATATGGCAGGCACTTTTTGGGAATATGCTCCAGATTCGTGCGAATCCGTTTGGCGATGAGGATATCAAAGGCGCGGAAGCAGCATCACGTTTCGTGCGTTGGACGCTTGAGCACACACTCCCATGGCAGATGATTGCGTCCGATCTGATTTTTGATGCGCTGCTGGATTCGGCGGGTGTCGCGAAAGTATCGACGTGGGAGCCGCCATGGCCAGCACCATCCGGTGATGCGCGCCGTTTTTTGCGGCGTCAGGTCATGGTGGATACCTGTGATCTGGGTATGTTGCTTGTGGCGCCTGACGCCGAAGGATTGCAGTATCCGCAGTGTCGGTATGTGCATCAGGAGTTTTTTCTGCGTGAGGATGACGTGTTGAGGCTTGGGCGCAAAGGTTTTGATGTACCAGACTATGATCAATTGGGTGACTCGCAGCAGATGACGGAACGAAAACAGGTGGAAATGGAACGCGAAGGGGAGCGTGTCGTGGAGTTCCATCCCGCATCTGTGCTTTTTGTTGAATCGTATGAACGTTTTGTTCTTGAGGAAGATCTTGGTGAAGAAGATATCATCGTGTCGTGGTTTCCTGATGCGCAAATGCAGGGAACGTCCCATTCGACAGCGTCCAATGTTGGGCGTATTGCTGGAGTGCGGCGTTTGATAGACGTTTTTCCGCAGGATGATCGGCCGAGGCGTCCTTTTTTTCCTATTACGTTCTGGGGACAGCCGCGTCAGTGGCGCGGACTCAACATTCCAGATCGACTGATGGCTATGCAGGATATTATCAATCGGCTCCATGAGCAGCTTATTGGCTACGGTGAAGTGAGTATGCTGCCATTCGTCTTCGTGAATGCGTTCTTAACGGGTGAGGTACCCGATCTGCGGACTGTGCGGCCAGGTTCGACAGTCGTGATTGATGATACGAGTAGTCAAGGGGTACAATTTGCGCCAACACGGTCACTCAATCGGCATTTTGCGGAACAAATTCAGATGATGCAGGCGCATGTGGAGCGCGATGCGCGCGTGACGGATTTTAACTTAGGTCGTCAGGGGCAGGGGGCGAATACACCGAGGACCGCCTCAGCAACGATGGCGCTTCTGGGGGAGCAACGGAAGGCGTATGGATCCCATGTCCGGAAGGCGGCTCTGCAGTTCGGGGATCTGATCACGTTTCACTTTCGTCTGTGGCAGGAAATTCTTCCTGATGAGACGTATGTAGGCATGCACCCGAATACTTCCACGTTCACGTCGCAGTCAGCGCTTCCTGAAGGATCGCTGTGGGATCGGCTTTTTGCGCCCAAGCCTATGACGGATACAGGACGCCCGCTTCCCGAGCAGCAGACGGCTATCCCTATTTCACGTGAGGCGATTTCGGGGTTTTATGATGTACGTCTTGATGTCAATCCTGAAGAACAATTTGATAGGCAAGCACTGTTGTCGTTGTATCAGTTGACAGCTCCTGCGGTACAGGAGTATCCATTGGGATCACGTACGATGCTCAAACGTCTCTGGTCTGCGCTCGATCAGAAAGGGTTTGATGACATATACCCGGAAGAGTTGGCGTTACTCCAAACGCAGCAGCGTATGATGGCCATTCAAGTACAAATTGCGACATTTGAAACACAACTACGTCAGATTGAACAGTCAGCGGCACAGGCGCAGCTTCAGGAAGCGCAACAAGCTCCAGGCGCACCAGGCGGTACCGGGAGTCCAGGGAGTTCTGGCGGGTCGATTGATCCTGGATTAGCTCAGGTTCTTCAGGGAATATTGGGTGGCGGTCAACCGACGAATGGTCCGCAGGTATCAGGAGTAGGCAGTTGATCGCATACGATGATCAACCTATTAACCTCAAAGGAAAAAAGATTTCAATGAAGATTCCTTCGGCATTTATGTTGTATGGTCAACGTATTGTCGTTCGATGGCGTACTGATCTGGTGGATGACGAAGATAAAACGGGTCAAGCAGTGTTTCGTAGAAATGTGATAGAGCTTCAGAGTAATACTGGGGGTATCCAGCGGCCGCAGACACAGATCGAATCGTCATTTTTCCATGAATTAGTCCATTATGTCTTGTTTATGTTGAATAAAGATGACATGGTTTCTGATGAAGAGTTTGTTGATGGTGTTGCACGGTTGCTGCATCAGGCATTAACCACGGCAGAATATAGGCAGGATGGTTGCGGGTTGGTTGATCCTGGACTAGTGAGTGCTTCATCAGGTATTGATAGCGGCAGAATAAAGCCAGGTCCTGTTGTTCTTGTATCAGTTGACCGGTCCTGCGGTACAGCAATATCCGAGAGGGGCTCGCTATCAGGTATTGATGGCGACAGAGTAAAGTCAGGAGGGGTTGAGTGACTGCAAATCACCTGCGGGATTTTGTGTGGCATGACGTGGATAAAGGTGTGTCTTTTCGCATGTCGCTCGTCAGGCAGCGGTATCATGATCTGGCCGTGTATGTGATGGGCGATATTCCAGATTCGCGTGAGCGTGGTCTTGCGCTGACGCATCTGGAAGAATCACTGATGCGTGCGATACAGGCGCTTGCGGTAGCAGGGACGGTCGACCGCAACACAGGTGATGTCGTGCACGATTCCTGGTTAAGTTACTAACAGAGTAGCATGATAGCATGATAGCATACTATCACATAGGATACAGGGGTGATGTGGACACGTGAGGTTTTGCGCCCATATCAACGTGTATGGGCGCAAAAACATCGATTAGAACATCTCAGGCGCCTCTATGCGCAAGGGGATCGGAGTCGGCATGTCATCAATGGACTTGGTCGCGCTTCATGTGGTCCTAACCATAAATGGTGTGCCTGGTCGCAGCATCGATGTCTGAGGACGGCATTTCGCCCGTCAAGACATCATAAGGATGGGTTGTGCGATTTGTGTAGGGAATGTCAGGATATTATCAGGCGAATAAGTGCCTATGTACGGGCGACACGTGGAGTCACGTCTGCGTCGACACTCAAGAAATCGAAGTATGAGATAGCACAAATGGAGTAGGTGTGGATGTAAAAAAACTCACGAGGGAAGAACGCAGTGCGATTACGGCATTAGTGCATTCACCCGGTTGGGCCGTTCTTATGGAAAAGTTGCTTATTCCGCAGATTCGAGAGGCAACGCGCTATCTGGATAGACCGGATGCAGATGGGAGTCAGGCGAATTTTATGCGGGGAGTGAAACGGGGATACATGCGTGCCGTGGAGCTGGTGTATCATATAGCACAGCTTCCCCATCCTTTTGAACGACACGCACTTGCGCTTGTAGCAGATGTGCGGTATGACGCCGGTGTATCGGCAGTGAGTGACGTCGGTCCAGGTGGCCAGAGCTTAGAAGATGACCAACGTCTGTCAGCTTCTGCTTTTGGTGGTGTAGGTGAGGAGTGGGCGCACATTCGTGGTCGTAGTCGCGGCGGTTTTCCTATCTAAGAGGACAGAGACGTAGACGTCCTGTGTACCGATGATCGGGGCGACGACAGCAGTGACCACTTGGTCAGCGTAATGCTGTGCGTCTTCTGGTCTGTCGTAGAGTCCGGCACGAATATCATCAACGGTTGACATGGCGTGTGTCCTCTGGATGTTTCAGTCAATGACTGTCTGCTCTGCTGATGTCGGTGTCAGTGGGTACGTTCGCGCAGAGTATACACTCTATCTCACGAAAAGGCATGTTGTAGCATATGGCACTTGTGTCCTATGTTCATTTTGTGTAGGATTACATGTGCTTCTTGAGATAACCGGAAGGTAAAATATTCTTCGCAGACGCCCGTGATGGGAAGAAATGACGACGCCCGTAAGGGGGAGAAAAAACGGTATGGCTGAAGAGACAACCATCCCACTGGAGAACGGCAGCACAAGCTCATCCGTTTCTGTGGGCCTTGAATCTCACGACCAGAGTAATTCTCATGTGGAACCACGCATTCCGTCCGGTGCGCCTGCGGAGGATGTAGAACAGCTTCAGAATCGTATTACGCAGCTCGAACAACAAAATACGCAATATAAACGCGAGAGACGTGGTTGGGAAGACCAGTCAAGACATAATATGACGGAACTTCATGCAACACGTGAACGTCTTGCGCGACTTGAAGGGCGTCTGGAACCATCGACACAGCAGGCGTCTGAACCAGAGCGATCTACGTATACACCTGGCAAGCTTAAAAGTGCACTTGCGAAGTGGTTGAATAATGACGAAAGTGAGATGAATGAGCTTGAACAGGTGCTTGGTCGTCAATTTTCGGCGCAAGATGTTCAGGCGACTCAGGCATTTAAGTCGGGCGATGTGAAGCGTCTTGTTCGTGAAGAACTTGTCGAACTTGGCACACGTGGGAACGTACAAACGATTGTGGGAACACGTCATCCTGACTTAGCAAATCCGCAGTCCGATTTGAGTCAAGCAGTGTGGGATGAATATGACGACTATGCGGCAAGTCCTGAAAATGGGGTGATGTATGCGAAAGATGAACGGTATCAGGTGCCTATGATAGGTCCAGATGGCAGTCAGCGCATGATTGATGCACGTCTGGTGGACAGACTTGCTGCGGATATCCGGCTGCGGAGTGGCGTACAAGAGGGTCGTAAACAGGAGTCTCGTTCTGCACGTGCAGGGGGAGCGCAATCAGGGAGCGGGCGGACGACCAGATCACCTGTGCAGCGGAGTGTTGAGGCTGCGGAACTGCTGACGCCTGACGAATTGACCCTGATACATGATCCGCGTGTACGCAAAGGATGGCCGAAAATGCCATCAGATCCAAAAGCAGCAAGTAAGTATTTTTTTGATGGGCTTCCGAAAGAGGAGCAGGTCAGGCGTATTCGGGCATATAGGGGAGAATGACATGTTAGAAGGATCTCCGCCACTACGTCTCGGGGGTGCGGATGTTTTGAAAATTGGGAAGAGTATGGTTCTTGCAGCAGCCGGTGTCCTTTTTTCGGCTGGAACCGTCTATGTGACGGATCTTGATGCGACATCGTATGCCTGGTTGATACCCGTAGCTACTGTGGGACTCAATGCGCTTCGGAAGTTTGTGACAGATACGTTTGAGGTATGACATGCGTGAGAGATGTGTGTGGACGTCCATAACGTTGGTGATGTTGCTCTGTCTCGCGGCACGTGTGAGTGAGGCTTGTACGTTGGCGTGGGATTCGGTTGTCACCAATACGGATGGATCACCGATCACTGATCTCGCAGGGTATCGGGTCTATTATATGGCTCCAGGGAGTACGGTCACGCAATTGCTTGGGGAAGTAGGTCCGACCAGTGTCACGTTGAGTATTGTATGTCCTAAGGGAGATCTTTGGGTGCGTGCCGTGAACGTTCCTGGTCTGGAAAGTGAATCATCGAATATCTTGAAAATACGGCAACCGGGGAAGGTGAATGCGTTTACGGTGAGCAGATGAAACGGACTCCACATTTACGACGCTTTCGTTCTGATGGGTATAATCCACACGAAACTCGTATCGATAGTCGTGTGCGTTGTAGCGTGTGCGGGTTTGCGGGCATTGATCCTGAGAAGTGGCAAGAACCTGAACAGGCCCAGTTCAGTATACAGACGACAGGCACCACGTATCAAATTCCCGTGGGGACAACCGTGGAAGAGCTGGCGACGGCGGTTGATCGGACGACAGAAACGGTCTACGGGATATATAGTGGTTGTCCGTTGTGCGGCTCACCGAATTGGGCATCGGGAAGCGCTCCTGATCTTTTGAGATGAGTGTACGGACGTCATATGCGTATTGATGAGCCAGTGCAGGTACGCGGTGGTGGGTGGGTGAAAAAAGCACTTCCGTTCTTTCGGTGGCGTCGGCCTGACGGTCTTGCTTCCATGGTCGTCGATCTCATTGCTTTACGTAAAACACTTCTTTTGTGCCCATCGTGTGAACAGAAGATGCCTCGTTGCTGGGAGTCTCGGTATAACTATGCCCTTGTGAAAGGTTTTCATGCCGGGGGGTCTGCGTGTGATTATTGTCCGCAACGGGGACTGCAAGGTTCTGTGAACATGTACTGTGCGGTGGATGGCCCCTATCATCAGCAAATAGCGCGTATTGAACAGAGTCGTAAAGAGACAATGGCACGTGAGCGGCATATGTATGATCGCGATAAGCATTACCTTTTAGGAGTACGTTAGGGATCATGTCTGATGCAATCATTAGCAAAATTGATTGGGCTATCCAGGTAAGATTGACATGCGAATCATGTGGTTTTGTGAGTGTTTGCGCGCAAGCAGTGCTGGATGGGCATGTAGAAAGAACGCGGGAAGTCTTTTGCCCTAAATGTCTTGCAAAACTTGTCGATTGTGAACTTTTCGTGGTAAAAAGTTGATGGTGATGTTGTGAAGAGATGTGTGTTGGTTCGCTATTGCATATCCTGTCCGGGGGAAGCCGACAGGAAAAGAGGGAGATCGCGCCGTGGCGTATGTGATTAATGCTTTGACAGGAAACCATAATTATCTGGTGGATTTCTTTGTAAGCGCTGCTGTGGTGGCAGGACAGGTGCTTGTGCGTGAGGCCACGGCGTCCAACGTAGGAGAGGTGGCTGATCCTGTAGGGACTGGTTCAGGTGGATTAACAGATGTCGTGGATGTGCTGGGCATTGCGCAGGATGCAGCAACGTCTGATACGACACCTGCCACTGATCCGCGTTATGGCTATGGTGGACGTTTACTTCAGGTTGCGGCAGGCGGATTGGAGAATCTTGTGCGTGTGGAGATCAATCCTTTTGCGGTGTATCGCTTCGCGATTGCCGGAGGGACTGCGGCAGGCACAGTGCTTCAACCGAGTACAGCCACTCCTGCGAATGTATTGTCGAATGACACACTGGATAGTTCGGCGCCTTTTGGTCTTATTACTGATACGGCTGTAGGCACTATTTCTATGGTTGGCGGTCTTCTCAAAGGTCGTACAGGGAACAATGCAGGGGCTATTCGGAAGATGACTGCGCATACGAATAGTGTTTCCACGACTGTGGGTATGGGATTTGTCAATCAAATTCCTGTGGGAGATACGTTTATTCGTGTTCCGTATTCCCGTGAAGTGACCGGCATGCAGATGACGACGAACTTTGTTGAGGCGAATGGTATTATTGCAGCAATGACTGCTGCGCCCGGCACGTTAGGACCGTGGCGCGTTGTCGGAGTCCATATTGATGAAGTGCGTGATATTGCGTCAGTCGATGTGGTGTGTCTTGATCATATGTATGCACCGCTGACAGCGTGAGTTTTGTGTGGTGCGGTACAGAGGTGTAGTAAAAGAAAGGATGTGCTTCTCATGGCTGAAATGGCTACATCGAGCTATCAAAGTTTAGTTGATAGACGTTACCGTGAAATTTACGATGAGGAATATGCCTCAACGCTGAATCAGCTTCCTCTTTTTTTCAGTGTTGAATCGTCTGATTCATTTGAAGAGAAGCGTGGAAGCATAGGTGAGCTTCCGGTGTGGGAAGCATTTGGTGGTGCATTGACCTATACGCAGTTTCACGAGCAATATAATGCGACGGCAACGCATATTGAATTTACACAGGCGTTCCGTATAGCACGTAGTCTCATGGATGACGATTTGACAGGCATTATGCGCGGTGATCGGTATCGGAAGATGGTGAATTCCGGTATAGTAACCCAACAACAGCACGGTGCTCGTTTGTGGAATTTCATGGCATCGAATGACAATATGTTTTATGAACGTTCTGAAGGTCTTCCGATTGCGTCAGATAGTCATACGACACGCACGCCCAATGTGAGTACAGCCACAGGATTTGATAATTTGACGACAGCGGAACTTTCGCCGACAAGTTATCGTGCACTTCGTCAGCAGATGCGACGTTTTAATAATGATCAGGGCTATATTGCCAATATTATCCCTGATACGGCTGTGTGCGCCATTGAACTTGAACAGCGTATGATGGAAATACTCCTGTCTCCCGGCGATCCTGATAATGCCCGTCGCACGATGAATCCCGAGCAAAATAGCGCAGAAATCATTGTGCCGCTTCATATGACGGATGCAAATGATTGGGGTCTGGTTAATCGGAAGATGATGAAGGAAAATTGTATCTGGTTTACGCATAAGAAAGAGGATTTCAAGTCGATTATAGATTTTGAAACTTATCAGTTAAAATGTTCGGGCTATATGCGTTATTCCTTTATGGTCTTTGGGTGGCGCTGGGTAGCATGGGCGAATGTTGCCTAAGGTGTGTCATGACTATTACGCATAGGTGAGTAGTAGTCATGATTCGAAGTCGCACGAAAGGATGTCATGTATGCGTATAACACATAAAATGCCGCAGTTTAAGGGTTTGAGTTCTGGTGCAGGAGGCACACCGAGTGCTCCATTGGAATATCTTGATATGAACATGGGTTCCCCTGCAAGCAGTACACGTCCAACGACACGTGAACCGGCGGGTAAAACTATGAAGGCTTACGTGGTGCGTCAGACGCATATTCGTGGCCGCATGACAGATGGGGAAGAGCGGTAATGGTTGACATGCCGTCTGATCGTGAATTGTCCATCGAAGAATACGGCAAAAAAACTTTTTTGCGTCCTGTGCAACGTCAGGAGCTTGAACGTTCTATTGCTGGTATGGAAGATCGGTTAACACAACCTATGCTTCTTGAGATAACCGGCGGAGACCGTGCAGCACTTGAGAAGCAGCTTGTGAAAGAGCGTGGGATGCTTGCACGCGGTACGCCTGCACAGTTGGATATGACGAGGCAGCGTCGCATCTACAAAAAGATGCAAAAATGTGAAGACATCATTGTGAACGGATTGCCGACGTTTACTATGATGGAAAGAGGTCGTCCACAGGATGTTGATCATCATGTTGCACATGAAAATGCCAAACATCGTGATGAGGATGGCCACTATACGACGAAACGAGCCATTCAGGCTTGGAAAAATTATCGATTGACGCTTGATCCCAATAGTGTTGAGCCGAATTATCTGACGATTGCTAGTCTTCGCACAGATCATGTGCGGGGGAATCCAGCACTCTTTCGTCAAAACTTTGATCATATTCGTTTTAAAGAATTGGTTGAAGAATCGGTGAATCAAGTGGATGATGAATCGTATTACCTCTTTTGCGGACTTAAAATGCTTGATTGGGCAGAAAAGACCATACGACGTAAACTTGATTGGACACAGGGTATGTATGATGCTGCTATGGAGCGTTGGCGAAGTGACATGCAGAGAGTAGGGTTACAGCAGCAAGCGGATGATGAGGTCGAGTCGGCGGATACGGTCGAGTCGGAGGATGAGGTCGAGCCTGAGCCTGTAATTTCATCACATGCTGTACCGGAAAAACGCGACTTACGCCATCACACGCCTGGGCGCCTTCTTCAAACTTTGAAGGAACCTCGTGTACAGATTTCACGAGGATGGCCTAAAAATGAACTGCTGAAGTATGGTATTGGTGTTGGTGAGTTCTGCAAAGAATGGGGTCACAGTTCAAATACACTCTATTACAAATTTACGAAGAATGGATTGTGGGTCGAGCGGCATCTGAAAACCGCTCGCATTGCTCTGGCCAAGTTAATAAAGAAACATCAGGGAGAGCCTGGTATTGATGAGGTACCAGAGCCTGCGCTGGTGTATGAGAGCATAGAGCCTGTAGCGGTTGCTCGCTAGAGAGCCTGTGCGGAAGGAAGGAAGCGAGAATGCCGTTGACTGCACATCCTGGA
>ERZ1292644.1502-Hain-H14-01um-R2-1502-length-11948-cov-5_pt1 | contig 11948 bp, 19 predicted proteins | sample MGYA00564402_ERZ1292644 | MGnify/ENA primary metagenome ERZ1292644 (study PRJEB36523, sample SAMEA6512644) | groundwater metagenome | collected 2019-01-09 | study: AquaDiva: Metagenomics assemblies of 32 groundwater samples | reverse complement strand
AGTGCATAGCCTACTTTGTATACGGACTTCAAATTGCGTATACGATCTAGTCCTGCCGGAGTAGCCAGTGACGGTGCCACACGACCCCGCGATCCGCGCCCACCTCACCTACACCTGGCGCGACGAGCACTATTACCTCATCACGAAACCGAGGCCCCTCGTTTCGTTACGCAGCGACCGCAGCTCCATCGACACGCCGTACGAATCGCAGGCCGCGGCCGAGGACGCGTTCTGGGCTGCCGTTGTCGGCAGCATCCTGGCAGCCCGAGCAGGGGGAGATCCATACGCCAGGTGGGGGCATGTCGAACTCGCCGCCGTCCGTGACCCGCGGGCGAAGACCGTCCACCTTGTCGAGCGCACACTCCTGGGCTCGACCACGGCGCGCGTCCTCGATCCGTCCGAACAGCCGCTCGTCTCGTTCAAGAGCCGGTTGCGGGAGCTCATCGAGGAGGCCGCGGTATGACCCACCATCCGTGGAGCGAGCGCCTCCCGCTCCGCAACATCACGACGCTCGACGACCTCAGGGCCCGGTTTCCCCGCTGGCGGATTGAGCGGATCGAGGAGCACGGAACCTACCGGTGGATTGCCTACGACAACGACAACATCACGGTCGCCGAGTACGAGGCCGGATGTGAGCAGACGGTTGAGGCCGCTGCGTCCGATGATCTATGGGACAAGCTGCTCGACCAGGAGCGCCTGCGAGGCCGGTCATGAGCACTCAGACGCGCGGCGGCGGGGACGGCTGTCCTGGGCAGGAAGGGCGCTCTGCCGTCGCGTCACATCGTGGTGGTGCGGGCGTGGCCACTCTTTCCCCCGCCCGGGTTGGAGGAGGCCCCCGCACCACCACATACCCAGCAGGTGATCAGCTGTGAGCGGTCCACTGCGCCTCCCTCAGGGCCGCTACGGGTCGGGCCGGACGCCGGCTGACGGCTGGCGATCCAGTCACGCGATCGATTTCGAGGACCAGCCGTGGAAGCCGGGTGCGTTCGTCACGGCTGTGTGCGATACCCCGGTGATCGTGCGGACCGTGTTCGGTAGCGCCGCCCTGCCCTTTGAACTCAACTACGGGCACGAGGCGTGCATCGCGGTGTTGATGGAACGCCATGGGCCGCCGGGTCCGAAACGATGAGCCGCCCTGCCGGCTGGGATCCCGGGCTCTACTCCCCGGTCGGCAGGGTGCACGACGCGGGCGCGGTTAGTGACAACCGCGCCCCCCGGGTTGGCCTCGTCTCCCCGCTCGGAGGGGTGCGGGGACGGGGCCACCCACCAACCCATTCCATCCATGAGAAAGCGAGGACGGACCATGCGGATCTTCTGGCCTGAAAGCGGACCCCTGAGCGGCCCTCTGAACCGCCCCAACGGCAGCGGCGGCAGCAGCGGTACCTCCGGCAGCGGCAGCGGGGGTAGTGGGAGCGGCAGTTCCGGAGGTAGCGGAGGCAACAGCGGCAGGTAGGCGCTGACGTTGCGCCTGGCGGCCCTCCCCCCGCTCCGTTGGGGAGGGCCGCCGTACAGGAACGCCAGACCCGAGCCGATCCACAGGAGCCCGCATTGCTCATACGAAAAGCCGACCCCAACCTAGAGCGGATACGCGCCCAGATGCGCGTCCACGACGTCCTCGGAGGCCTGCTCGCCCACCAGTACAGCGACGACGCTTTGGTCCCCCACGTCATGCAGTGGACGATCATGGGTGGCACGTTGCACGGCCAGCCCGAGGCCGGCGGCGACGCCGAGCGTGAGGCGGCGATCGTGGCGTGGGCCGCTCTCCTGGAGCTGCCGGTGGAGAAGACCACGCTCCCCGGCCATCCCGCCCGGCTGTCAGTAAAAGGACCGTACACGCCAGTCGGGGGCGACCCGATCAAGGTGGGTCTGGCGGCCACCCTGAACGGCACCGACGGCGAAGACACCGGGCCTATCGCCTGAGACTCCCGGCGTGCGTCCGCCGACCAGGCGGCCATTCACCCTCGCCCAGAACCCCAGCCTCCACCGACCCTGACCAGGTATCTCCGGCCCGGGCCAGCCCCAGGGGACGGGGGGCCCGGCCGGACCTGCCACTCAACCCGAAGATCAACAAAGAAGGAGCGTGACATGGGCAAGGACAAGCCGGTCATCGCGACAGGCGACAACGCCACCGTCGTCAACGTCGCCGGCGACCTCACCATCACCGACGACGAGTAACCCCGGCGGCCCGGCCGGAGGCTGGCACCTCCACACGGCCGGGCCTAACCCCCACACCCGGAGCAAGCAGGAGTGAGAGCTGTGACACAAGTACTACAGAACGCAGTCGACACGCCAGAGATCACCAGTTCGAGCCCGCCCCGGCCGCTCACCGAGGGCGAACACATCACGGTGTCCGTTACCGCCGCCTGCGTCGCCCTGCTCGGCCTGGTCGGCTTTGTCATCAGCTTCGCCACCGTCCAGGAGGCGGCCCGGCCCGCGTTCGGCTGGCTGGCGTTCCTCGTACCCCTTGGCGTCGACCTCGGCATCGCCGTCTTCAGCGCGCTGGACATCACGCTGGCCCGGCTCAACATGCGCATCCGCTGGCTACGACTCATCCCCTGGACCCTGGTCGGCGCCACCATCTACCTGAACATCGCCGGGCAGCACACCCTGTTCGGGATGGTCGCCCACGCCGTCCTGCCGCTGCTGTGGGTCGTCGCCGTCGAAGTCGGCGCCCACGTCCTGCGCAAACGCGCCGGCCTGGCCGACCCAGCCCGGATGGACCGGGTCAGAGCGTCACGCTGGGTCCTCGCGCCGCGCTCGACCTTCGGATTATGGCGGCGCATGGTGCTGTGGGAGATCCGCTCCTACCCGGCCGCCCTCAGCCGCGAACGCGACCGGATCCTCGCGAAGACCCACCTGCAAGACGGGTGGGGCAGGGCGTGGCGGTGGAAGGCCCCACGCCGCGCACGGGCGTTGTACCGGCTCGGCGAGCTCGCACCCGCCGACCTCGTTCCCACGCTCGACCCGGCGGCCACCCGCACACCCCTTCACCTGCCGGAACCCACCCCCGAGACGGCCGACGAGCCCAGCGGCGAGCAGGAGGCCACACACCCGGATGAGGGTGTGACGCCGATCGGCCACGAGCAGCCGCTCACCGGCCGCGAACTGGCCGCCGCCATCTACCGGGCCGGGCTCAAACGGGGCGTGGAGTTCTCCTACGCCGACCTCGCCGCCACAGCGCGAACCAGCACCAGGCAGGCGAGTTACGCGGTCGCTGACGTACGGCGCGAGATGGAAGAGGAAGCCCAGCAAGGCGGCGAGACGCCCGGTGCTGAGGCCCAGGACGACGAGTCGGAGGCAGCGTGATGACCACCATCGGCAACCAGCTCGACCCGCGCTGGCACACCGCGCGCACCCTGTCGGATCTCGGCGAGCTGACCGCACTGTGGCTGGAGCGCACCATCGTCTGCCACCCCGGGTACGGCGACTGGGAGAGCGACGACCCCGGACCCGACCAGGAGACCGCCGAGATCGTCGGGCCGCTCGCCAAGGCGAACCGGGCCGGGTACGTCACCGACTGCTCCCAGCCCGGCTGCATCAAGGTGCGGGGCTGGGACGGCTCCTGGTGGGATCAGCGTGCCGCTGTCACCGGATACGCCACCATCCGCGTCCGCGACCGCCTTCTCACGCAGGTGCGCGGACACGAGCTGATCGTCATCGACACGCCAATGGCCATCCTCCCCGGGCAGCGCTACCGCAACGTCACACCCGTCACCTGGCGCAACAAAGAGGAGCACACCTGGTTCGGGCACCGATTCGGCATCCTCGACCTGCTGCGCGTGTACGGCTCCCGCTCCTGGCGCCTCAACATGCGCCTCGCCGCAGCCCGGCAGATCACCATCATCGACCCCGAGCCCGGCCGTAACGACCTGCTGTGGCCCCTCCTCGCGCAGCTCAGCGACACCCCGGAGGCCGGATGAGCACATCCGACCGGCCCCGGTTCACCGTCGTCCCCACCCCCGGCGACACCGCAGAGGGTGAGGGCGACCGCGGCACGCCGTACGAGGGCCGATCCGGAACCGTCCGGCCCGGCGCACACGAACGGCTCGCAACGGACACGGAGGCCGCGCGCGCCGAACTGGAACCGCGCGGCCCGGTCGAACTCCTCCCCGACGACGACGGGGAGGTCGCCGAGAAGGATCCGCCCGTACGGGAGATCCGGGGGCGCATCGTCCCGAGGCCGACGGCCGGCAGCATCGCGCTGCGGGTCGTCGGCCCTTTGGCGCGTCTACCCAGGCCCGAACGGACGATCGCGGTCACCCGCGTGCTGGCCGTCCACGCGCTGACCGTCGTGCAGGGGGGCCAGTCCTGGGCAGTGCGCGCGTGGGACGGCCTCACCCGCGGCGTGTCTCGGCGGCAGATCCTCGCGGCCCAAGCCGTGGGCGACCGGGAAGCGCTCGGCGAGTGGGTCGACCGTCGCAACGCCCTGGCCAACGACCGGGCGAAACGCCTCATGGACCTACCCTTCGTGGTACTCGGCATCCTGAAGGTCCTGCTTATCGTCATGATCGGCGTGCCGGTCCTGCTGCTCGTGAGCGCGTTCCTCGTCTGGGTGACCAGGGCCGGAGACTTCGCGGCCGTGTGGAGGGGCGCCGGAGCGGTGCTGCGATGGATCTTCGCGGTGATCGGCTTCGCGTGGACGTGGGTCATCCCGGCAACGCCGTTACTGCTGGTCATCGCCGCATGGCGAGAAGGGCGCCGCCGCGGCGTGACCCCGGTCTGGCTGGTCCCCGCCCAAGAACGTGACACCACCGGCGAGCCCATTACCCCATCGGTCGTGGTCACCGCCATGCGCGACCTCGGCATCGCCCACCTGCGCAAAGCCATCGCCAACATGGGCGACGCCGGCGCGGCCATGCTCAGCCCGATCCGCATGGCCGGCTGCGGTGTCGAAGTCGACGTGACCCTGCCCTCCGGGGTATCCACCGAAGAGGTGCAGACACGGCGCCGCAAACTCGCCGAGAACCTCGGCCGCCACGAACATGAGCTGTTCATCACCATCCCCAGGATCGCGCGCACTGTCCGGCTGTGGATCGCCGACTCCGGCGCGCTGGACGAGCCGATCGGCCCGTCTCCGCTGGTCACCGACCCAGACATGAAGGCCGACTACAGGAACGGGCGGGCGCCGTGGGGGCAGGACCTGCGCGGCGACGCTGCGGCGATCAGTCTGTATCAGCGGCATCTGCTCATTACGGGCGTTTCGAATCAGGGCAAAACTGCCTCGCTTCGGGCACTCGCGCTATGGCTCGCCCTCGACCCGTCGGCGGAGTTCCGCATCGGTGACCTGAAGGGCGTCGGCGACTGGGCCATGTTCGACGGCGTGGCCACCGTGCTCATCCAGGGGCCGACGGACGAGCACGTCATCGCCGTGACCGAGATGGTCGAAGAGGCCGTCGCGGAGATGGAACGGCGCATCCAGGCGCCGCCCGGCACGAAGTTCAACCCGCTGGTCGTGATCGTGGACGAGGCTCAGGTGGCATTCATGTGCCCCGCCCGCGAGGAGTACGTCACCGACGACGGCAAGGTGAAACTCGGCGCCCCCTACGGCGGCACGAAATCCACCAGCCGCTACTTCATGGGTGCCCGGCGCATCCAGAACCAGGGCCGGGCCGTTGACGTCCTCCTCTGGCAGGGCACCCAGAACCCCACCGATCAGAACCTGCCCGTCCTGGTGCGGGAGGGCGCCCACATCCGCACGTCCCTGTGCCTCGGCACCGAAGCCCAGGCCCGCATGGCGCTCGGCGCCAAGGCCATCGACGCCGGCGCCGCCCCTCACCTGCTCCGCCAAGACCTCGACAAGGGAACGCTCGTCAGCAACGGCGAAGGCGTGAAACTCCCGGCCGGACAGTCGTTCCTCACGATCCGCACCCACTACGTGGACGACGACGAAGCCGTTGACATCGCCAACCGGGCCAAGGCCCGCCGCGTCGGCGCACGCGCCTTCACCTCGGACACCACCGGCGATGACCGGGACCTGCTGACCGACCTGGCCGAGGTGCTCGGGGATGACCGGGTCCGACTCGCCGATGTCCCCGGCATGCTGCGGCGGCTCGCGCCGGAGTGGCCGCGGTACGCCGGCCTCAACGGCGTGCAGCTGCGCGAGTTGCTCCTCGCGGAGATGGTGCCGGTGCCGAAGTCCGGAAACGTGCTGTACCTCGATCCGGGCAGGGTGCGTGCCGTTCTCGCCCGGCGAGAGGAGGCGTAAGGCCCGACGAAAACATGCCTGCCAGGCCCTCCAGCGAGCCTCCAGCTACCCGGCCTACCCGCCTACCTGATCTACCTTTCCGCAGCTCAACGCCCGTATTTGGCCGCGGAGTCACCCCAGGTGGATAACTACCCGAGGTAAGTCGCTCCGCCTCCCCGAAGGGATCATCGCCATGCCCCCCAAATCTCGCTCCACGACCGCCCGGAAGCCTGCCGCGAAGCGCTCGCCGAAGCGTAAGCGCGTCAAGGTCCGCTCGCCGATCACGGTCAGCCTGTTCCATTGCCCCAAGTGCAAGCTGCGCACGAACAACCCGTTCAAGAGGTGGGGGCCGGGTCACAAGTGCCTGATCGGCTGGACGGCAGCGCAACGGCGGACCGTCGCCCAGCGGCAGGCGTCGAAACGGAACCTGGAGACCGCGCGCCGGAAGCGTGGGAGCTGATGGACACGCTCCTGCTGATTGGCGCCGCGGTGGTCGCCGGCGTCTGGCTGCTGCGGCACCTGTCGACCCACAACCGGCGCGTCTGCCCGCGCTGCGGTGGCACCGGCCGGCTGACGTCCGGGGTGGTGTCGAAGCGCTATCGGCAGTGTCCGCGCTGTAAGGGCACGACGTTCGTGCGCGGCTGGGGTGGGCGCCCGGAGTGAGGGTCAGGTCCTCCACCGGCAAGATCTTTAACGGCCGGGGATCCGTTCAAGATCTTTCCCTGAATCTATTGTGTGACCACTTCCCCCGGCAGGCCGCTTGCGGGGCTTTGGGCCGCTGCGCAAACGTTCGACACCGCGCTCCCGGAGCTCTTTGCGGATGGTGACTGCGGTGAACGGCGTACGGGTGGCGAGGGCATCGGGAGCCTCACCGCCGCGTACGGCGTCGGCGCAGGCGTCGAACAGGGCCTGGCGGGCGGCCTCGGCTTCAGCCGCGGCGGCGAGGTAACGGGCGGTGGCCTGGTCGACGGCATCCGTGGTCATGCCAGGAGCATAGCGCAAGAGTATTTCGGAATCAATATTCGCAATCCTCTTGCGCTCGGCCCGGTGGGCGTGCCATAGTCATCTCGTAAGGAAGTTACGAAACATGGAGACGAAATGACCATCATGAGCCGCATGAGCCGCCCCGCCGACGTCAGCTACACCCCCAGCGCCACCTGCCCCGGACACGGCGCCTACATCTGCCACAACTGCAGCGCTTCCGAGACCCTGGTCCACCGCAGCGAGGCCGAGCAGCACACCTGCCCCGCCACCACACCCCGCGAGGCCCGTCAAGCCCAGGCCAACAAGGACCGCGCCCTCCTCCAGGCCCTGGGCGGCAGCAAGGCCACCGAGGGCACCATCTACCGTCTGCCGATCGTCAGCCTGGACGACAAGATCGAGATCATCGCGATCGCCGGCGGCTGGAACGTCAACAGCATGGAGGCCCAGGGCTACCGGCTCACCGTCAAGGGCCACTGGCTCGGCCTCGATGACCTCGTCGAGGCCGACAGCGTGGTGTTCCTGTTCGCGGACGTCGAGGCCGCGATCGAGACCCTGTCGACGCTGCTCCCGTAGACCGCGTGGCCCGGGGCAACCCGGGCCACAGCCCACCCCTTCCGGTAAACGCTTTCCCTCCCGCTGGGCCGCTCTCAGCCGGACCGCCGGCCAGCGTGTCCGGATGAGCCCCGGCCGGGTCAAGGGCAGTCGCAACCGCGTTAAAAATCTTGTCGGTGAAGGGCCGGACCCGCAGGATTGATACATCCCCTGAGGGACCTGGAGTCCCACCCTTCTCGCCGTATCCATTGTGTACACAATGCAAACTATGTACTCTCAGGGTTGTGAGCGAGAACGAAATCGGCCTCCGGGAGGCCCGGACCCAGCTCGGTGAGCTGGTCAACCGGGCAGAGTACGCCGGTCAGATCACCTACCTGATGCGGCACGGCCGCCGCGTCGCCGCCATCGTCCCTATGCACCTCGTCCCCCAGGAGAGCGCCATGTACATCGGCCCCTACACCGGCACCACCGTCGACCGCGACACTGCAATCGTGGTTGCCCTCTTCGAAGAGGTGACCCAATGGCTGATCACGAACGGCGGCTCCGTGGCGGATGCGATCAACACCTTCCGCCAGCTCAAGCAGAGCAACCCCGACCTGCTGGCGGTGGACATCGTTCACGAGAGGACGCACGAGGACGAGACGATCACCAGCGACACAATCACCGACGCCCACTTCGATCGCACCTTGGCTCTGGGCGAGGCCCAGGTCTCACCGACCGAGCACGCCAACGACTGGGTTCTGTCCATCGACTTCTCATCGCTGCCGCTGAACAGGAACGCCGACTCCCGCTGACCCCCAGACACGCGAAAGGAGCCGCCCTCCCGCGAACCACGCCCATTGCGAAACCCATCCCCCGAGGCGCCCGAACGCCACGTGTTCTTTCTGTTTCGACCGTGCCGCGTACGGCAAGTGGCTCGAAGCGGGGGGGCACCGACTATCGATGGACTGATGACGATGCGCCCACGGTCTCCCTGGCGGAGCTGATCCGGCAGGCCGACGCCGGTACTAGCCAACGTGCGCATCTTGACAGTGCGCATCGTCACGATGCATTGTTGGTGCATGGACACCGCGACCGCCGCCATCACCGCCCACGTCACTCCTGCCATCATTCGCGCCTGGTGCCACCTGGGCGTCATTGCCGCCGTCAAGGTCGGCCGCCGGTGGGCCATCAGCGCCACGTCCCTCGCCCGCCGCATCGCCCTCGGAAGGAAGCAGATGAGCCATCAGGACGTCGCCCACCGCGTCGACGACCACACGCACCTCGTCGCCACCTACACCGACCGGCTCGGCCCCGCCTACTGGGTGGCCACCGAATACTGCAATGGCTACCGCCTCGGCACGATCGGCGACGGCCAGACACCCGAGGACGCGATCCGGCAGGCGCTCGCGGTGATCGCATCCCGCCGGGAGTTGAACGCCGCTCACGACGAGCTGGAGGCGGCCGGGCTGTACGCCGACGTCACCACCGGCCCCGGGATCGGCATCACCCACACCACCCGCGTCCGGTGACTGCCACTACTGCGGCCTGAACCCGGCCACCTGCGACTGCCGGTAGGGGGGAAATCGATGGCCACCGTACGAATCAAGATCCGCACCCCCGCCCGCCATGTGACCAGCAACGGCCGCGGCGTGCGTGCGACGTCCGCCCCCGCACTCTATGACGAGGTCGAGCTGGACGACCTGTCGCCGCGTGCGCGCGCGCTGGCCTCGGCCATCAGCCACTGTCCCGATGCGGTGGCCGGGACCATCCGCCTGCGCTCCGCCCAGCATATCCGCGACGTGCAACCCCACTGGGAGGCCTACTTCACTCCCGAGCAGGCCGGCCAGCCGCTCACCATGGACTGGGCGGCATGGGACCGCTACCCGGCCGACTCCACCCTCACCCCGCAGGCGTGGCTGGAGCGGCAGGCCGCGAAAATCCCCGCCGGATGGCGGATCGTCGGCGCGACACCGACTTCGCTCGGAGGCGAGCCGATCGTCGCAGTGGACGACTCCAGTGACCTGATGACCGCCGAGGCCGTCGTCGCCTACCTGGCCACGCGTGGGCGTTTCATGACAGCAAGTTCGTGGCGGTCCAAGGTCAACCGGCGCGACCAGTTCAAGAAGAACCCCCCTCCGGCTGCGGCATCGCAGGTCGGCCGTACCCCGCTGTGGGATCTGGTGGACGTGGACGGCTGGATCGCTGGCGAGGGCGGCCGCTCACTTCAGCCGTAGCTCGGCCAGGTCGACGTGCTCGGCGAGCTCGGCCGCGTCGCACACCATGGCCGCGAACTCCCCACGCCGGGTGACGAGCAGCCGCGACTCCCCGGGGCGTGCGTCGGCGTCGCCGGCCATTCGCGCCAGCACCAGCATCGGGCCGACCAGCTCGACCTGGCGGACGCGCAGCCCGCCCGGCCCGACGAGAACCTCCCCCATCGACCCCAGCATGCGCCTGACGGAACCGTCCTCAGAAACTTGGGCCCCCAGCATTCCCTGAAAGCCGCTGGACAGCCCCTTGCCTGCTTGTCAATGTTGTGGCTCTGCCGTGACAGATCCCAGAAGTATCAATGGCTACCGTAGGGATAGAGATTGGGTACCCGACCGAGAGGCAACGCCATGCCGGGCACCACATCTGACACCGACCCATGCGACGTAGACGAAGTGACCGAAGAGCAGGGACGCGAGATCCTCGACCGCGCCGCACACGAGGCGCTGGGCATCTCAGGGGACGAGTTCCTGGCCCGCTTCGACCGCGGCTTCTACGACGACTCCGACGATCCGGCCGTCGCGGGGGTGGCCATGCTGATCCCCTTTGCCCGGTAGAACCCCAGCCGAGGCGTTCCGCGCTTTCGCCGAACCCCTCCAAGACAGCATCTCCTGCCTCGCCCAGGCGAAAATCACGGTATCGCCAGGCGGCATGAACCGGCTGGACCACATCCACGCCCTGACGGTCAACAACGACCGGCCCCTGCAGATGCGCGGCGCGGATCGCCTTCTGCTGTGGCTACGCATGCAGTACGAGATCATCCCCGTCGACGAGGCCGGCTCCGAGCCGTACCGGGTCACCACACGCGCCTACACCTACGAAATCCAGTCCGCCAGCGGTCAGGCAGTCATCACCTGGCACTGGCACCCCGGCAGCAAGATGACCGAGCCCCACGCCCACATGGGCACGACACAGCTCGCCGAGGATTCCGTGTTGAGCAACAAGGACCACATCGCTACGGGGCGAGTGTCGATGGAGAGTGTGATCCGTACCTGTATCGCCGAGCTGAAGGTGCCGGCTCGTCGCGACGACTGGAATGAGGTCCTGGCGTTGCGTGAGGGGCTGTTCAAGCTTCATCGGTCGTGGAACTAACCCGGGCCACGCGCAACGAGAAGGCCGCTACACCCGAAGGTGTAGCGGCCTCCAACGCCCTCCGGTCAGGCGCGGATGAACCCGTTCACCACCAGCGGCAGCGACGCATCCAACCCCGCGATGTTCAACACACCCGGATCCCGCGGATCCGCGATCGTGTGCCCAGCCGCCGTCATCGACGCCACCACCACCCGCGAAGCCGGATTCACGGACCGCCGATAGCCGTCGAGCGCCTGCGTCGGGTGCTGCCAGCCCGCCCACGTCTCGTTGTCTGTGAACACGACGACGCCGTCCACGGACATCCGCTCACCGGTCGCCCAGACGAACGGAAGCGAAAGGTTCGTCCCACCACCCGACGGCCGCCAGGCGCGGATCTCCCGCAGGTTGGTCCGCGGCGTCACCTTCGACGCGTGGACCGCGGTGTCGACGTCGATGACATGCACGTTGCCCTGCTCGATCCGAGCCAGCATGACCGCCATCGCGCAGCCCACCTCGTACGCGGAACCGAGCGGCGAACCACCCGAGTAGACCATCTGCCCCATCGACCCGGAGGAGTCGACCGCGACGAGCAACCGCTTGCCAGACGGCTCGACCGCACCGAAGGACAGCTCGTAGGTCCCCTCCAAGGCGTCGAGGATAGCCGGGACCGGTGTCCACGTCTGAACGTCCGCGCGCGGGTTGGGCTGGGCCGTGCCGGAGCCGTACACGCGCAGGGCCAGCCAGGCGTCCATCGGGTGGACCCGGGCCTTCAGCAGCGCGTCACGGTCCGTCAGCCGAGCGACGGCGCGCCGGGTGGCATCGCCCATCGGCTTAAGCGTGCCGAGCCTGGTCATGCGCGCGAGGTTGCGGATGAGCGCGGTCATGCCGACCGTGTCCACCAGCGCCTCCC
>ERZ1292644.1501-Hain-H14-01um-R2-1501-length-11952-cov-5_pt1 | contig 11952 bp, 8 predicted proteins | sample MGYA00564402_ERZ1292644 | MGnify/ENA primary metagenome ERZ1292644 (study PRJEB36523, sample SAMEA6512644) | groundwater metagenome | collected 2019-01-09 | study: AquaDiva: Metagenomics assemblies of 32 groundwater samples | reverse complement strand
GACGATCTCCGCGACGATCAAATCGAACCCGACCACGCCTCTCGGTTGCCTGCCTCAGTGCGCGTGCCAGACACGCCGGTCCGCGAGATCATCAGCCGAATCAAATCGCTGATCGTCGGTGACGAGTACGCCTATGCCGAGTACACCTTACGTGGCATTCTGAAAGCCATTGAGACGACCGGCTGCGTGACCGAAGGGCAGGATCGCGCGGTCCAGAACATCATGGACAACCCGAATCAGGGCAGCACCGCGCGACGGTACAAGCGGAGCTGGCAGCGATGATGCTGTCACGTAAGTTAAGGCAACTTATCCTACTGCCTTCGGTTCTGTACATCCTCGGAGGACTGTGCTCGTACCCTCTGATTGCCGGTTGGACGTACGCGTCGGCGATAACGGAGTTTTGTCCGGTTGGCATTTATGCCGAAATACACTCTACACGAAAGGCCGCTGGATTTGCACTCGGGTGGAGCGTAGTGGCGTCCGCACTGTGGCCGGTTTTCTTACCGGGCGTGTACCTCATTACTGGTTTTGCTGAGGATGGTTGGGGACCGTACAATCTGTGCTCGGTACGTATGGTGGAAGAGGAAGCGCGTAAGGGGAGGTGAGATCGATGATGCTCGACGTATTTTTCTGGAACCTGCGCCGCTATCTTCGCGGGCTCTGGTTGTACCCGCTACAGACGATCTCTGGTGTCCAGTACAAACTATTCGGGGCTGAGGGCAACGGGGGCGGTCGGGCACTCGTACTCTGGATGATGGCGTGGACCGCAGTCGGGACGTTGATCGGACTGTACGGCTGGTGGCGGGTGTACGGCCGCAACTTCGTCATCTGGCACAGGTTGTGACCGAATTCCTCCAGCGCGTCATTTCCGGGGGCCAAACCGGCGTCGATCAAACCGCCCTGCTCGTCGCACGCAAGCTGGACATACCGACCGGCGGCACCGCTCCAAAAGGCTGGCGCACCGACGAAGGCCCCGCACCGTGGCTCGCTGACTACGGCCTGGTGCAATCGACCTCCGCCGGCTATTCCGCGCGCACCGCAAAAAACGTCTACGATTCGTGCGGCACGGTTCTGTTCGGGATCATGGAGTCTCGCGGCTGCGCCCTGACGATCGGGTTGTGTGGCCACTACGACCGGCCGTACCTGATCGACCCAGGCTGCGCGTCAGCCCTCAACGACTGGCTCGACGCGAACATGATCAAGATCCTCAACGTCGCGGGCAATCGTCGCTTGACGAACCCGCAGGCGGCGATAGCGTGTAGGGAAGTACTCGAACTGGTACTACTGCCGTTCTGATGGTACCCAAACTAGCGAAGCCCCCCGGCTGTCAAAATTGCTCCCTCAACGGCATCATGGCTCAAGGGACCGGCTACGCCCCCGCCATCGGCCCGACCAACGCCGCGCTCCTCTTCGTCGGTGAAGCTCTCGGTTACAACGAAGCCGTCGCAGGCGAACCCTTCGTCGGCGACGCGGGCGGAATGCTCGGTACGATGTTCCGTCGCTCATCGATCGATCGCTCGAATGTTCGGATTGACAACTGCTGCCGCTGCAACCCACCAAACGACTGGCTGGTCGGTTCCCCCTGGGAATATTCTGCCCTCACGCACTGTTCACAGTACCTTCAAGGAACTCTCCATGAGCCCCACAAAGTCATCGTCACGCTCGGTGCTACCGCGCTCCGCCAAGTCCTCTCGCTCCACGGCGACGGGATCGCCGTTAAAGATTTCCACGGCACAGTTCACCGTCTCTCTTCGGGTCAGTTTGTCGTCCCGACATTCCATCCTTCTCACTTACAACGGGGAGCGATCAACCTGCTGGATGTGGTGCGGTTCGACCTGGACCGGGCACAGACTGTCGCTCGATCCGGCTGGAATCCCCATCCGGTGTCCCTTGTGCAAGACCCCTCTGTCGCCTGGTTCTCGGCGTGGGTTGATCGATACCTCCAGGCGGCTTCAGCGGATCCAGAAGGCATTTGGCTTGCCGTCGACTGCGAAACCCCAGACAAAGCCGGTGGTCGCGACGAAGGCGAACTGACCCCGGAAGATCAATCGACTACCATACTTCGGGTGAATTTCTCGTGCCACCCGGACGAGGGAATCACGGTGCCGTACTCTGGGCCGTACATCACCCTGATCGAACGCCTGTTCGCCGCACCCTACATCAAGGTACTCTGGAACAAAAACTACGACCGGCGTCGGTTCATCCTTGCTGGCCACTCGATCAACGGCGAGTGGTGGGATCTCATGTGGGCTTGGCATCGGTTACAGAGCGACCTGCCCCGCGGACTCGGGTTCGCAGCCCCGTTCGCGTCCGACTACGGCGCATGGAAGCATCTCGCACGCCTCCCCGGTCACGAGGCCGAGTACGCCGCGGTCGACGGATTGCAAACGCTGCGCCTTGCGTACCACATCGTCGGCAAGCTAGTCGAACAAAACATGTGGGACGTCTTCGAGCAGCACACCCATCGACTCGAAGAAGACGTTCTGCGCCCGGCCTACGAGATCGGCATCCCGATCGATCTCCCTGCGCTCGACGCTTTTCACACACATCTCGACACGGTCTGTGGAGAGAAGCTAGACGAACTCAAAAAATTGGAGGCAGCGGGAACGCTGAAACCGAAGAATGGGTACAAGACTAAGCCGAGAGGGAAAAAGAAAGGCTGTCCTGGCTGCGCTGGGACTGGACTTCGAGAAGCCAATTCCGGCGACTATGATCACGGACCAATTGAATGCAGTCTTTGTGAAGGGACAGGAGAAGCGGCGCTCATCCCGTCGGCCAGCATCCTCGGTAAAAAGAAAGGCAAGGAAGCTACGGCTAAAGACGCCTACATCGCGTCTGGCGTCCAGCTTGTCGAGCGGGACGTTACGATTGACGCCCTTACCTGTCTTGATTGCGGAACGGCACCCGTGCCGCCTCGTCATAACTGCCTGCGGCCAAAAAAATCTAGCGTTCGCCGAAAGGCTGTACAACCTACTGAAACAAGTGGAACCGAAGAAGTTTATGGAGTGGTACACCAGTCTCGAACTCAGGCAGGTAGGTGCACGGTTCGCCGCTGGTTCTGGTCCGTCCCCTTCAACCCCGACTCCTCCCAGCAACTCCTCCGCTACATCACCGACACCGGCCACTCGCCCGGCCGCGCGAAGAAAACCCGACGTCCAACCTCCAACGCCGAAACGCTCCGCAAGCTCGCGCGCACCTCGGGCGACCCGATCTACCAGACCATCCTCGACTACCGTGCGGTCAAAAAAGTCGACTCGACGTACGCGCTCGGGGTGAAGAAGCGCATCTGGGCAGACGGACGAATTCACCCGGAGTACACTTTCAAACCCTCGACCGGGCGTTTAAGCTACCAGAACCCCAACATCACCAACGTCATCGCTGACAAGGGCGGCAAGGAATCACTCGCCGCAGGCTTTCGCCGCTGCATCGTGGCCTCACCAGGATGCCGCCTGCTGGAGGCTGATTATTCCGGGATCGAAGCCGTCGAAACCGGCTGGTACCTCCACGACCCGACCGTGATCCGCCTCGCCAAGCTCGGCATTCACGCGTACCTCACCTCGTACTTGATCGGCAAACCTGCGGATCTCGCGTGGAGTGACGCCGATCTCTCTACGTACTTCAAGGAGATCAAAAAGAATTTCCCCAAGGACTACGACTCCAGCAAACGCTGCGTCCACGGAAAAAACTACGGCCTCACCATCTACGGCATGGTCGAGAATTTCCCCGACGTCTACCCGGATCTCAAAGCCGCGCAGCGTGTCGAGGATATGTACTATAATCTGGTACCCGGACTCCCGAAATGGCACCACGATTTGCGCCTGCTTGCGAAACGACAGGGCTACCTCGGGGGGTACGGCGCCCATCCCTTCGCCTACAAGCATCATTTCTACGGGATCGAATCGCTGCGCCGGATCAACCAGGCCGAGTACCTGAAGCTGAAAGCGAAGAATTCACCGAACCTGGTCATCATGGATCAGCGGCCCTACAAGCGATCGCTCGGCGAAGACTCCAAGCGTGTGATCGCGTTCTTCCCGCAGTCGACCGCGGCCGGCGTGCTGATCGAATCCATGCTGCGCCTGTTCATCCGCGGCACGGCGAACTATATCGGCGACGCCTACTACGGACGCACGCCGCTTCGCGCGCCGATTCACGATTCGCTGCTGCTCGAAGTGCCGATAGCCCAATGGGACCGCGTCGTCGAACGGGTGATCCGAGTGATGCAGGCGCCGATCCCGCAGCAGCCCTGTCCATCCGAATGGAACATCGGCGAGTACCTCCAAATCGGCGTCGCTGCCAAAGCCAGCGCCACCGGCGGCAACTGGATGGACATGGAGGAGATCGAGATCGGCGGGATCAGCCTAGCTAGCCCGGTCGCCAGTGAGATGATGTACTCACCTGTCGATGATGACGAGATCGAGGATCTGTTTGATCTAGGCACGATTGTCGGACAGGCGACTACGCAAGCTGCGAGCGTCCAACTATGAGCATGTTTGTTCCCTGCTCGCGTTGTTACATGAGGTACCCCCAAGGCGGACTCCACGGCCTCTGTACCACCTGCGCGAAAGAAACCGGCGTGGCCATTCCGCAGCGGATCGCGCGGGGGCACAAAGCGCATCAACGACGGGCACCGTTACAGGCTGCCCCTTCGGCTTCGATCGTCTATACTGAGCGGCGCACCGTCACCGCCGAAGGCGAAGAGTACGAAGTCGTCTGGGACGGCTCGATGGGCTCGCTCACTTCTCCAAAGGAACCCTTATGAATCTTCGCTTGCTTCGCGCAGCGATCATCGGCGTTGTTACCACCGCCTGCGGAGTCAATCCTCCGCCGATCATCGTGCCTACACCACCGCCGCCGATCGTACGCACCGAATTCTGCCTCGCTCCGTACGTCTATGACACCCAAGGACGTCCGCTGTCTGAGGCCACGGTCAGTGTTGCAACCGGACCGACCGTACTGACCAACCTCGATGGGTACGCGTACTTGTACCCGATCGAAGTCGGCGAGCGCGAGCTGTTGATTACCAAGCCGGGGTACCTCGATCAACGCCTCATGGTGAAGATCGAATCGCTCGCCTGTGATATCACGGTGACCCTGGTGGCGGCGCGACCACCCCCACGAACCCTCCCGCGGATCGTTACTCGTGGACAATTCTTCGCGCTGGACAATGGCCAGCGGTTCACGGCCATCGGCGCGAGTGACTTTAATCTATTGGCCAGGTTCCTCCGCAACGAAGACATCGAGCCTGTCCTTAAGCAACGGGCCGACGCCGGGTTCAACGTCTTGCGCGTATGGACGCGGTACTCGGGCAATGAGACGTTCGAGCGAGAGATCGGCCGACTGCTTCCGTCCGAGCAGCCGGACCTCTATGCGCGCCTCCCGGCGTTCATGGCCCGCCTCTCGGCCTATGGCCTCTACGCGGAGCTGACCGCCTACACGGGCGGCAGTCGAGAGGACCATTGGGAACGGCTCGGCGCGGCGGTGCAGGGCATCACGAACGTACTCGGTATCGAATTGATCAACGAGGCGGATTCGTATTCGCACGACATCCGCCCGCAGGAATTCTCGCGCATCCCTGGCATCCTCACGTCGCATGGCTCAAACGGAGCCGAGCGCGAGCCAATCAAGCCGTTCTGGGACTACACGGATTTTCACACCAACGGTGCGTTCGAGGAGCAGCGCAAGGTCGGTCATAATGCCTGGGAGCTGTGGTCAGGTGCCAGCTTCACCAACGAAACCTCGCGCTACCCTGATGTCGGTATGTGGCGCGGGCAGACCCTCGCACGGCAGCAGCAGCTCGCCTATGACTCAGCGGCAGGTGCGGCACTACTTGCCGCCGGGTCGTTGTTGCATTCGGTCAATGGGAAAACCTCAACGCTCTGGGGTGCGGACGCGCTCGCGGTGGCGACGGCGTGGGCTGCGGGTGCCCGGTCGGTTGACCTTGCGTGCCAGGATGGTCCCTACCAGCACCCCATCGAGGAAGAAGGTCCGGAAGATTTGCGGGGGTACGTTAGGCCGGTACCAGGGTACAACTGCATAGTACGGATCAAGAAATGACAATGCCTAAAAGTCTCCTGATCACCGCCGCCGTAGCGTGGTCCGGCCTCTCACGCCGTACGATCTACTACTACATCAAATCCGGGCGGCTCACCACGATCCGCACTCCCTGCGGATCACACCGTGTACTCAGCGAATCGCTGAGGGATCTGATGAAGCACTACGTCCGGTACGGCCGTGTCAGGAGTACCCACCCATGATCTACATGTGGCTCTCTCTCCCCGCCGCCCGTGCCCTCCTCGCCCGCGAACCAGCCGGCGAAGTCCACGACGCGCTCACTCGGGTACTCTCGCAAGAAGACCTACTCCCGGCTCCACCCGACCCGGACGAGCCGACCGCAGCCGCCGGGCCTGCCCTGGTCCTCGTCTGGCGTCAGAACGAATGTGTGATGGTTTTGGAGGCTGATGCCGCGGCCGACAAGCTCTGGGAGGCGATGAAGATCGCCGGGCTGGTCAGCGGTAAGCAGCCGGGCGATAAGCGCCGGCCTGCCAATCCACACGGGGAACACCTAGCGCCGAACGGTAAGCCAATCGACGGGTACCCGCCGCAACAAGCCTAAACATTGGGAATTATCGAACTTGTCGGGGACGCTCGTCGTACGGCGATTGAAACAATCCGCGCCGGGCACTACAGCCATTCCGTTCCGTCTGGGAAGTCGCACTACTACCAACTCGACGGCGCGTTGGTGGTATTCTCTATTCCGGCAAATCAATTTGTCGGTCGGTTCCTGTTCGGCCGTCCGCACGTGGTGTGGGAATTGAGCCGGTTGTGGGCACCAGACGGGCACGAGCGCAATCTGTTGACGCGAGCGATCTCCTGCGCCGTGAAAGCCTTTAAGCAGCACGAGCGTGGAGTTTGGGCGTTGGTGTCCTACGCCGATCCGAACGTGGGCCATGCCGGTTTTGTCTACCACGCAGCTTCATGGTTGGCGTGCGGACAGGTCGAGGAATCGCGGTACTACCGATCCGTCGTCACTGGAACCGTTGTCAGCCGCCGCAAGTTTCATTCTGGCGGAATCTCTATGACGAAGGCCCAGATTCTTGCGGCTGGCTACACCGAAACAAAGCAACCCGGGCGCTACCGCTTCTGTCTACCGCTGACCTCCACGGCCCGACGTGAGTTCCTAAGAAAATGGGCGTATCAAGTACATAGTTCCCCTAAAACAGCCTACTGAGGCACGAACGGCGGCTCGCCAGCCCCGACAGGTTCCACCAGTCCCGACTGATCCGCCCCCGCCGTAGGAGGCCCACCCGGCTCGCCTGCTACCCCACCAGCGTCAGCCAGCTCTCGGTCCAACCACCGCTGCCACCGAGCCCGCTTCGCCTTCACGCCGGGGCTGAGCAGCCGTCCCTGCACCTCCTCGGCACCCGTCTCGCCGATCTCCTCGGCCACCGCGGCATACGCCACCTGCCGCCACCCGTTCGCGGCCGTGGTCAGCCGATCACGCGCAAGCTGCGGCGGCAGCTCTCGGTACTCCTCACTCCCCAGGAATTCAGGCAGGTACTCCCCCAGCACACGCCCATATGCCTTGTTCACCAGGTTGTCGAACTCGCGGTCCCCGGTTACACGCGGACTGACCTTCGCGTAGCTGGTGCCGGTCCGGTTGATCTCACGCTGCATCAAGCTCGCGGTCTGCGCGTTCAGCCCGGCCAGCGGCTTGAGCGCCCCGGCGGGCTGTGCCCTTACCCCACCGGTAAAAGGATCGATCCGCTCAGTGATCGTCTGCCGCAGCCCCGGCACGTTCTCGACCACCGGATCGGTCAGTGACTTGACCGCACTTCCCTTCGGACCGACCCTCTCGGGCAACCGTTGCTTCGCTTCCTCGTCCCAGAATTGCCCCATGACGTCGCCGAACTGGCGCAGCGGGAATGTAAACGCTCCGATCGACTGCCCCATGAACGCCAGTAGGAAATCCAGCGGTGCGTCGAGCACACTGCTCGCACTTTCCTTCATCAACAGCGTATCGACTAACGAGCTGACTCCCCCGAGTACACCATTCAGGGACAGTACCGCCTCGGCCGCATCCCGCGCCGCACTTTGAGCAGTGTACTTGCCGGTGTACGCGCCTCGCATCGCCGACGTCATTCTCTGGTACGGCCGTTCGTCCTTGTTCTCGTCCCACGCCGCCGCGAACGCACTCCAATCGGTGTGCTTGTGAACATCGTGCATCAGATCCCCGAGCATCATGTACGCCGCGTACGGCCCGGTCCATTTCATGTCCACCCGGAGCCTGGTTCCTGGGATTTCGACCTCACTCCACTTGGTATCGTCCGCCTGTCCGGCACGCAGCGCGTACCCTCCGGCCAGCAACAGTGCCCCGACCGCTTGCCGCCCGATCGCTTCGTTCCAATCCGGTGCGGCGATCTCCTGCAACTGTGCGAGCTTTGTGTTCTGCCCGTCGAGCGCGGTCCGGAGATCCTTGACCTTGGCCTCAGCCACCGTATAATTCGTCGCGGCCTGCTGCGCGTCCGCCACACGCTGACGCATATCGCCAAGTACCTGTACGATCTCGTCGTGGATCTCAGGCAGATCGTCCTTCGACGCCCGCGCCTCCAGCTTTCTGTACCGTTGCTTCAACAGCGTCGCCTCGGCTTGTGCCTGGATACGCTGACCAAACGCCGTCGCGGAATCGTACTCGGCGCGGCCGAGTTCTCCCTGCAACCGCGGAATAATCTCCCGCTGAATCGCGACCTTTTCCAGTCCGAGCTGAATCCTCGGTTTACCGGCCGGCAGCGGAATCTTCCACCGCGCAATGTCAACCAGCAGCGTCCCTGGCATCCGGTCCCATAGCCACCGCGGCCCGGCCGTGAACTGAAACCGCGGAAACGGGGCAACTAAACTTGCGGCACTCGCAATCATCGGATAATCCTTCCAATTCCCGATGAACTCCAGCAGCGCATGAGGTACGGTCCCCGGCATCGGATTACTCGCCTGGCTGCCGTACAACGCCCGCGCCGCTGCGGCGCCGAACATGCGCCGAGCCTCGTCCTCGCCATAGGTTTGCGTCAGTCCGTCGTCCATCCGGAGAATCACGGCCGGATCACCACCCTTAGCCTCGATCTGCGCGCGCAGCACCGCGTCGAACATCGTCGATCGGTACGCACCTTCCTGCAACCGCATCCCGACCGACAATACGTTCGCGGTTTTGGGCGACGTGAGAAATTTCGCGATCGGGTTACTCGGGACGTGTACCTTCTCACCGGACATCGGCGTATGTTCGAGCATCGCCCCCATCAGGTGACGCTGAATATCCGGGTAGTTCTCTAACTGCCCGAGTGCCAGCCGCACGTCGTCCCCGGCGAATTGTCCGGCGTCCAGCATCGCTCGGGTGTACTCGAACGCGACCTGGATCCCGTCCTGGGTCGGATGTTTCGCGACGCCCAGCGGGACCGCTCCCTTGCTCGTGAGTCCCTTGGAGAAGTTCTTCGCCAGCCGCCAGTGATCCGCAGCGCCTACCGCGTCACCTTTGGTCGCAGCCAGCACACCAGCGAACGCTTCCTCGGCAATCCCCAGCCCGTACTGCGCGCCCTGACTGAACAACACATGGATCGCTGTGCTCGACTGCGAAATCAGAAACGACAACCGCGACCGCATCAGTGCGTACGCGGTGTCACGCGCGGTCCCCTTGGTGTCCTTCAAGTCTAGTGCCGCCGCAATCAGCGTCCGGTCCAGATCGCTCGCACTCGCAATCGCGTCGACCTGCCGACCGACCTCGACCAACTGACGCTGCGCTCGCAGCCAGTTCGACACATACGCCTTGCCCTGCTTGCTCTCGGGCTCCATCCCCTCGGGAAACCGAAACCCGATCTGCTTGCGCTGTACCGGAGTGAGTCGGCGTAGATCGCTCAGCACACCCATCGACTCGTCCGCGGTCAGCTCACCGCGCTTACCTTCGAGGTACGAGGTGATCATCTTCGCCCGCGCAGGATCGATGAACTCCAACCGACCGGCCGCACCCGGTCCGCTTGTCGCCCCGGTCAGCGGATCCAGGTGCAGGATCGCGTCCCAATTTTCGTCCTGCCACTGCTTCGCGGCGTACAGCAACTTGCCGGCGTTGCTGAACGCCCGCTTGAAATGCGCCCCAAGCTGCGCGGCGTCCAGTCCGGTCAGATCCTTGTACGTATCGAGTACATAATCCGGCATGTCCCGCACGATCTGATCGGCCATCTGCGCGGTGATTCGCATTTCGGGATGCGCGGCGACAAATCCCTGATCCAAACCCCCGGCCTCGTTCTCCACGCGAACAATCGAGCCCGCGTCGATCTCCTTCATCAGGTCGGTTGTGAGGGACTTGGCCAAGGACATGTCGGTGAACTTCGGATCGAGATGCCCCGGGTTCCCGGGCAGCTTCACCACCCCACCGACGCCGATGGTCGTGCCGTGGGGCAGACTGTCTCCCAGCGACTCCTCGACCGACGCGATGACCTTCTCGACCGGAATCCCACGGATCGCTTCCTTGGTCGCCGCGGCACGCGATTGCTGCGGACGCTTGTCGGCGGCGACCCCGATCGCCGCGGCGCCTTCAGCTAGGTTTGCCTGTCCGACCCCCAACGCAGCCACCCGCCACGCGGTTTTGTGATCACCCGCCGCAGCCAGCTCGCGCGCCTGAGTGAACCAGCCCTCGTCGCCCAGCTCTTCTTCGTGCCGAGCGATCCAATCCTTCAACCCACGCGCATTGCCGGGTTTGACGTTCAGGACGATCATGCCTTCGTCGGACTTGGCGAGATCCCAGAAGGATTTTTGCGGCGCGTTCGGATCGGTCGGCGGCAGTTTACGCGCGCCGAGGGCCGACGCGACCTTGCTGGGTACCTCGGGCAACGACTTCTGCTGAGGCACGGCCGCGGGTGTCTCGGTCAGATCGAAACGAGGTTCAGGTACCGCGGCCAGTGTCCGTGCTGCTCCTCCGGGCGTCGCTTCCAGTCCAGGCAGCCGCGGTTCGACAGACCCCGCATCAATCACCGGCGGCGCACCCTCCCCAAGCAGCGCGATCTCTGCCCGCGGCGGCGCGCCGATCTCTCCGTCTTCCCATGCTCCCTGTACTGACGGATCGTCGCCCAGCTCCCTCAGAAAGTCAGGCAACGGCTCCTCAGTACGTACCACCGGCGGCGCACCCTTACCCAGAAGCTCAGGCGGTACCGGATCTCCTCGGTACTCCGGGACCAGCTCGGGGCGAGTACCCGCCCCCCGAAGGCTGCTGTACTTCAGGGACAGATCCTCGGGCGGATTCGCCGCCCGTTCAGCCTCAACCGCCATACGGGCTTGGTACGTTTGTTCCCGTGCTACCTCCGCGCGCGCTCGGTCATGGATCACCTTCTGAACCGCGCTGTACCATTTGGTGTACGCATGTCGGAAGGTCTTGCCCGCCCCGACAACCAGTTCGTTGTACTTTCCACTTAGTGGAAGTTGACCAGCCGGGGGCAGATCCTTCGGAAGCGCACCGTTCGTCTGTACGTACACACGAACGACGTCACCAACGACACTACGGGTTGGGGGCGACTTGACGTCACCGACAATATCCCAGTACACCTGACTACCGCCGGTACGGGGTGTGTACACGCTTTCTCCGGTCTTCGGATCGGTCCCATAAGACTCACTGATGAACGGCATCTCGTCCAGCTCCGACGACATCTTCTCGGCAATATCCCGACGTCGCGCGTTGACGGCTTCGGTATACGCTACCTTCGCACGCATCCTCTCAGCCAGCGCCCCCACCGGCCGTGGCGGTCCCTGCGGAACTGGTCGACGCAAACTCGCTTCGAGCTGATCGCCAAACTGTGTTACCAGTGGCTCAGGCGCGTTCGTCGCCGGTGCGTACGCAATCGTCGGTGGCTCAGGACCGACCACGTCCAGATTCGGCGGCGGGGCGTCGCTCGGCAGTACACGAATCGGACGACCGCT
>ERZ1292644.1500-Hain-H14-01um-R2-1500-length-11959-cov-7_pt1 | contig 11959 bp, 24 predicted proteins | sample MGYA00564402_ERZ1292644 | MGnify/ENA primary metagenome ERZ1292644 (study PRJEB36523, sample SAMEA6512644) | groundwater metagenome | collected 2019-01-09 | study: AquaDiva: Metagenomics assemblies of 32 groundwater samples | reverse complement strand
CGTGCCAAAGTCCCCCGGCGCCCGTGACAGCGCCATGCTGACGGCTCTCTTGCATGAAGAGGATGTGGACCCTTCGGACCAGCTCCGCCGGCTGCTCGCCGTTGCCGCCCCACGAACACGGGAGCTTATCAGCTTGCTGGACCAAGGACTGTCGCGCAAGGAAGCAGCTCGGGCGATGGACATCTCCCGGAGTACCGTCGACGTCCTCTTATACCGCGAACGCAAAAAAGCGCAGAGGCGCTAATTTTTTTTGCCCCTGATGTAAAGATCCCGGCCCAAAGTTCGCCCTTAAGGTAGGAAGGCCAGTGTGATGCACAACCACGGAGGTGTCCTATGCCGCTATTCCTGACCATTTTAGAGGGCGCAACGCCAGACGCAGCCCGGCCAATTCTGGCTATTCGTGACGCTCAGATTATCGCCACGGTGCGGGCGATGATTCATGCACGCTTAGCAGCAGAGTCCCTTGACACGGTTGTCTCCCTGGCAAGGCCGCGTGTGAAAGCGGTGCAGCGGCGCGGGCCGCACGCTGGACCGCCGACGACCATCCCGGCGTGTGTGGATGAGGCACACCATGTGTAGAAATAGCAACGGCCCGGCAGCAATGCCACCAGGCCGTCAACCCAAGACCAGGCGTGTGACTAGCACGCCCGTTACTCGAAAGGCTCAGCCATGGATTATAGCGCCCCAGGCGTAGGAAGTCCAAAACAATCCCCTCATGGGAATACCCACACACTACCCACGCACCTCTCTTGAGGCCGAGCGTATGGCCCAGAACGAGACTCCCCCCACTATCCCCCGAGGCCCCGCCTTCACACCAGAGGCCCTGTGCTCGATGAGTGGCAACATTAAGGTGGGAGCCTGCGACGTGCGTAGCAACCTCGTCACGGGCCGCGGTGCCACGCCGGAGGAGGCCGCCAGCAACTTTTTTGCCAGCCGCCAACTCTTGCTGGACGGCTACGCGGCCCTGGACCGCCCACAGCCTCCCGCGATACCCCTCACCCGAGAAGCCCGGTTGGCGCAGATCCTCACCTGCGGACTGGCTAAGGCCGTGGCGAATGGAGACTATAGCCTCGTCGAACGCTTGGCCAAGGCCGTGGCGCTGGTGCTCAGCGACGCGGTGACGCCGACTGAGATCGCACCGGTGTTCGCGGTGCGGAGTCAAAAGAACGAGTACGAGTGGTACGAAGTGTCGGGGAAGGTATGTACTTGCCCTGATAGCACGAAACACGTGAAAGCCGGGGATATCGGCTATTACTGCAAGCATGTCCTGGCGGTCATCTTCACGGCAAAACTGGCGGAGTAACAATCTTCACCGGGGGAGCCTCACGCTCCCCCATCAGGAGCCCCCAATGCCCACACCAGCAAGACACGAGGAACAGATGTGATATGTATCGTTGGGAAGTATTTCAGGGGAAACTCTCAGGGTTTTGGTATGCGGGGTTGATGCGCACCCAAACAACGCCAGACGGCGGAAGATGGTGCGTCAGAAGCTATGCCGCTGGCGATAAGGCAAGAGCCTGGAGCTTTGTGGCCGACCACAGTATCGAATGAAAGGACGATTATGGGCCCACTGCGCCTGCATTTTTTCCTGACCCTGGCCGTCAATCACGCCGGCCTCTCCGGCGTGTTGGCCGGGGATATCTTCCTTCAAGCCATGCGCCAGCTTAAAGAGCGCTGGCCGCTCGTGGGGTGTGCGCTGCCGCAGGGTGCAAGCTACCGCATCATCATCATAGGGAGGCAATAGAATGACAAAACAACACGCAAAGGCAGCCCTGCTCGACAAACGCCCGAGCACGCGATGTCCCACGTGCCAGTATTTTCATGCCGGCATGCCCGGCACCCAGTGCCCGACGTGCCAAGAAGGCCGCGAACCAACGCCACTGTGGGGCGAACCCACCCAGGAAACCCTCTCCGCCCTGGATGCAAGCCGACCTGAGACTCCAGAGCAAGCAGAAGAGGCGCAAGGCCTCCTTGTCCGCGCCCCCTACGAACTCCACCTCCCCGCTAGGCCACTGCCCGCGCGGCAGACGCGCTGCGTCTTATGTGCGCATCCGGACCACACCGTTTTTGATGCGGCACTGCGCAGCAAGACGAGCACTACGATACTGGCAGCACAATACGGGCATTCAACCAGCACGTGGTCGAAGCACCGTAAAAAATGTCTCGGGCTGCCAACGCCCTCCCATGTCGAGAGGGCACAACGGGCGCCCCGCCGGCAGAGACCTCCGACTGAGGCCCCACTCGCCTTCGCCGCACAGGTTGCAGCACAGATCGTGACGCTTGAGAAAGAGTGTGCCGTCCTCAATGCCCAAATCGTGTGTTTACGCCACTATCTGGAGGCTTTATGATTATCATGGGCATTGACCCGGGCTCCAGTAGCACGGGCGTGGCCTTCCTCCGTGATGGGGCATGGCTTTGGGGCGCCTGCCTCACGAGTCGAGATCCCCCGGGCCCCACCGCACCATCAGATCCAATTGCCCGGTGGTTCGTGCGGTTGGCAGCGCTCATTCGCAAGTATCAGGCCACTGTTGTAGCCTACGAAAGTTACGAATATCAGGGGAATAAACGCACCACAGCGAACGCACCTCTGATGTGGCAACAAGTCGGCGCGGTGCGGTGCCTCCTCACCCTGCCCCTGGTATCGAGTCTGCATGCCCACGAGCCTGGCGTCTGGCGTCAGCAACTCACCGGAGACCGGCGGGCGGGGGATCAGCTGGTGGACCGCATCCTCCAGCACCGCCTGGGCGTGTCGCTGCTGAATGTCCACGGACAAACCACAGGCTCGCATATCCTTGATGCAACAGGGGTCGCGCTGGTCACGTGGGATACGCTGGCGCTCCTCAAACACGCGACGTAGAAAGAAGGAGAGCAAAATCATGACCGATACTACCTATTACGAACGACCCACCCATGTGTGGGGACCACTCTGGCATCTGCCGTCAACGACCGGTGTATACATCTTCACCCCAGGCGGCCGATTGCTCCGTCTGCACGTCTGGGCGTTATGGTATATCTGGTATAAATGGGAGCAGGCATGGTGGATGCGCAAGAAACGATACAACAGAAAAGGAGACACCTAACATGCGTGCGACATTCCTTGATGCCCCATGCCCGCTGTGCCACGATGAGACCGCCATCACTGTCTGCCTCCCGACGAGCCCTTGTCGGAGCATACAGTTTGTCGGGAACCGGTGTGAATGTTCGACAGACGACCTTCTCGCAGGGCCGTTCGACGAGGTGGTAGACCAGGTGGATCAATGGCGTCGGGATTGCTACCCGTATGCCATCCAAGGTGAAAGGGGAACACCGGAGGTTGAACCGTATGGAACCTGATACACGCGACGGGCGTCGCCTTGGTGACCTGGGATACCCTGGCGCTACGCAAACACGCGCTGTAAGAAAGCGAGGAACGATACATACCACAGACTGTGTTGACCAGACGCTCGCCTATGCCCTGGCCATCGTCGCCTTTGATGAAGCCTATCCACGGCACTGTACCTCTTGCCGAGGGTGGGGCGGCTCGGTAATCTATGATGATCCATCTCCTCCTGGGGTCTCGTTGAGCCCTGGGTATTTGCTCGACGTAGATCCCTGCCCTCACTGCGCCGCGGCAGACCCTCCACGATGTTCGCTGTGCGCAACGCCACTTGATGACAACTTCGAGAGGGTCTGCGACTGTCCGCAAAATACTGGGCTTCCACCCAGCCCGGAGTGTTGGTGCTGGGAGGAGGCCTGAAGGCCGGGGTACTGACTGCAATTAAGGAGTGGCGTATGCCATCCGATGAAAACACGCTAACGACGAATGAGGAATGTCTACACTTGCTCGGCAAAATCAAGCAGATGAGTTTTTGTTATCGCGGCGCCAGACAGGCATTGCGCTGGATACCGCCGGGAGAGTTTACGATGGGATCGCCGCAGAGCGAGCCGCAGCGAGGGGATGACGAAACCCAGCACCGCGTGGTGCTCACGCACGGCTTCTGGCTGGCCGAGACGACCTGCACGCAGGCCCTGTGGCAGGCGGTGATGGGCAACAACCCGAGCCAGTTCCAGGGTGCAGACCGTCCCGTAGACAGCGTGAGTTGGGACGATGTGCAGGATTTTCTCGCCCGATTGAACGGTATAACGCCAGAGCTGGCCCTGCGTCTACCCACGGAGGCAGAGTGGGAATATGCCTGCCGGGCCGGGACGACCACACCGTTCTGGTTTGGGGCGCAGATTACGCCAGAGCAGGTGAACTATGACGGGAACTATCCCTATGCTGGTGGCAGGCGAGGGGTGTCACGGCGAGAAACCGTGCCGGTGTATGCCCTGCCATGCAATGCCTGGGGGCTGTACCAGATGCATGGGAATGTCTGGGAGTGGTGCCAGGACTGGTATGGTCGGTATGTTGCAGCGCCAGCAGACGCTCCTGCGGTGGATCCCAGTGGTGCTGCAGAGGGCCTCTTCCGCGTGCTGCGTGGCGGCTGCTGGTTCGGCGGCGGCAGGTTCGCGCGCTCGGCGCTGCGCCTCGCCATCCTCCCCGGCGACCGCTTCGCCGACTGCGGGTTCCGCCTGGCCCGAGGGCAAGCCAGTCCAGCAGAGATCGTGCCGGAGGCGCCAGCAGAGCGCCGTGCTGGCCGGACCAGACAGACGCAGCGGAGCGGAGTCGGTCAGGTCCGGATGAGCCAGACATCTGTTCCTCAAGATCCTGCTACGCATCTTGTTGCAGGAACATTTATGGACCGTAGTCTCCGCGCATTCTGGACTGAGTGCGTTGCTGCTATTGAAAAAGCGCAGAGGGAGCTGCATCCTGACGCCGACCTCATCGGCGTATTGTGTGATGCGGTACGAATCGGACGAGAGTTGGCGCAGTCCGCACAGAGGCGAAAGGACCAGCGATGAGCCCTCTTCCATGTCAGGAGCACTCTCCGCAATTGCCACATCCTGAGGAGCGGAGTTGCCAGAAAGGAACAGAGATGCCCCGTCAACTACCCCGCCCTGAAGGGCGGAGCTTGTAGCTGGCTTACGCCAGCGCCAGCCGAAGCTGGCGAGGCTGCGCTACCATGCGCCGATTGACTGCGGCACGGTGTTTGATGTTCTGGGCAGCGTTGAAGTCTGCCGAGGTTTTGTAGCCACAGCGGTGGCAGGAGAACTGATGTTGCGTCGGTCTGTTGGCTTTGGCGATATGTCCGCAGTGGTGGCATTGCTGGCTCGTGTGTCTGGGGTCGACCAGGATCACGGGGACACCGGCCAGCGCTGCCTTGTAGGTGACAAACTGCCGCAGTTGGGCAAAGCCCCAGTTGGCGTGTCGTGGCCGCTGTTGGCGTCTGGCCTTAACCCGTTGCCGGATGCCTGTCAAGTCTTCCAGGCCGATTCCGGCAGCGGAGCGTTGCGCCGTGTCCACGAGACGTTTCGCAATGGCGTGGTTCGTGTTGGCTTGAAACCGTTCTTGCTTGCCAGACAGCAGGCGCAACTTTCGGCGTGCCGCTCTGGTGTGGTGTTGCTGAAGACTCTCGCGCCGCCTGGTAAAGCGTTGCCGTGTATGCTCAATATCCGCACCGCTGTAGACCGTCCCATCCGAATCAACCGCAAGATTGACTATGCCGAAGTCTACACCAAGGATACGCTCAATCCCGATCGTTTCTGGCTCAAGGACATCACAGACCACGGCAAGGTAGAAGACGCCTCGAATATACATCAAATCGACTTCGCCTTTGCGGTACGGCAGCAAGGCGCGTTGTCGTGCGCCACACTGATAGGGAACCGTCAACCGACCTTGGGTACTCCACAGCGAGACCTCGGTGTCAGAGCAGAATCGGAAGATGCGGTCATCGTAGGGTTGGGCAGCATAGCGCTTGAAACGCCGCCTTTTATTCTGATCAAGCTTGTAGGCATCAGCCACCTTCCCAATGCACCGTACTACCATCTGCGCGGCAAGCAGGAACTTCTCGCGACAGGGGTGGTAGGCCAACGTATGCAACGCGAACTGCCCAAACGTCTGCGTGTCCCATGCTTGGCCAGCCAGCCACGTACACGCACGATTCGCCGTTGCCAGCGTCTCAAGCAACGCAGCGTGTTGGGATGGAGTCGGCATCAATTTGAGGTTCGCCACAAGTTTCATGTCTCAAGTATAGACGAATTGATGCTCCGCATCAAGCAGGAATTGCCCCTGAGAAGGGGCAACCTTTCTTTCCTCTCCGCCCTGAACGGCGGAGTTTTCAGAACGGAGGATTGATGATGGCCGCTGATACGCTCCTTGTCGATACCCTGCACCGCCTCGACGGTGGCCCGTTCGAGGTCGCCAATTTCGAGGCTAACGTGTTGCACAGCTGCCTACGTCAGCAGACCTGGGCAAGCCCGAAGCAACGTCGAATTCTGGCACAGATGTGCGAAAAATATCTTCATGATCCGCTCACGGCCGCTGAACTTCAGGGGCAATTGCGGCTCCTTGGAGACCCCGTAGGAGACTCTCATGCCTGAGCATCTCTTTGTCGCCGCAGGGTACTTCCTGGGCGTCTTCTGTGGACTGACGTCGGCTATGCTCATGGCCATGTGCCGACGAAACATCGACGAAAACGCCTGGCATCTCCTCCTTGAGACGCTTGAACGGCAGTTCCGTAGTGAGTTCCCGCAAATCGCTGACACGGCGCTGTATCTCCGGCGCGACAAAGACCAAGTGGGGATTGCGCAGTGGAAGGTGGAGATACGACGAAAATATGCCCGCAACTACACGGAGTAAATCTGATGATCCTCAAGAATGAGTTCCATGGGACGCAAGTCGAGCTGCACTTGTGGGGCAGCAGAAACTTTCTCACCCCCTATCAAGTGAAGCGGGCGTGGAAAGCCCTCTGTGGGGGAAAGCGTTGTGCATGTGGCGACAATACCGCGGAGTACAAACAGGTCGCCGGCATATACCCTAACCTGCAATGCTACCGTGGTGAGTGGTTTAGGCTGCGCAAGTTACCCGATGGTGGGGCGATTCTCGTGCCGTCATACCCTGAATAAGTACCGAGGCGCTCTATGCACTTCTGGCAACCTTGGAGGAGAGCACGCATGCCGTTTCTTCCCCTCGCCCGATACCCGCATGAGGGGCTGTCCCCCCAGCGCATCCTCCCAGGATACTACGCCCTGGACCGAACACAATCCCATGAAGAGGCACTGGCTGTTGTGCTGTTTGCGCAGGCGGTCCTCCTGTGGGATGATGGAGAGGCACTGTGGCGGGAGGCAGAGTACAAGACCAGTGTCGTCTTGCATCATAGCATCTTGGTGCCGAAAAACTAGGAAGGAGGCACGCTGATGGGGCTATTATGGATCGGTACGATGATAGGGATAAATATCGCAGGGTTTTCACATGCGCTCTTTGTGCGCGGCTCTGTTGGCTGGGCCGTATGGTTTGGAAGTATGGCCCTGTTCATGGGATGCGTTGGACTCATGCTGCTCAAGGAACACCGCCAAAAGAAAGAGTGTGGCCCTGCCCATGCCATTTTGGTGGCAAAAAACTAAGGATAAGCCGCACATGTTGATATTGATACTCTGGCTGGTGGTAGAAATCTTGGGAGGACTCACTGTCATATATTTTGTCTCCGTGCTCGTCAACGTCCACGCGCTAGGTTGGGCTCTCTGTTTTGTAGGAATGACCCTGTGGACGGGTTTTGTTGAGTGGAAAAAGCTGCATGGACAACGCCAAGGAAAGGAACACCCATGATCACGATTCTGCTGACCTGTTTACTCCTGGCCGGCGAGACGTTCACCCCGCCGGCTGACTGGACCATCGAGACGATTATCGGCGGAGGGAAATATACCGGGACAATGCTCTATTTCGGCCCGCTCTGCCTAGATGGGCGAGGTTCCTCTACCATCTGTCCAGAGCCGCGCTACGAAACAAAAGTCACCCTCCGCCGGACCCTTGCCGTTGAAGGCACGAAAGGAACGTGGGACATTCCCAAGGGGTGCACGCTGCTACATATCGAGAGAGACAAACCATGAAAACGCCCGACACCACGCCAAGTGCGAGTTCTCACGGCCCCACGTTCGGCCGCTGCGTACACTGCAACGCCGCGGTGCTGTTGCGGCGCTATAAAGGGAACGTATGCGAAGAGTGTCCGGTCCCACTCAATCCGATCCTCGGCACGCCGCATACGTGTGTGGGCACCACCATCCGCTCTAAGTGTATGGCGGGAAGCCAATAGAGGAGCATGCAGATGAAACTCAGTCCTGTAGGTATCGAACTGCTCAAGGTACTTGAAGGGAACGAGCCGTTTCCCTACGAGGATGCCGCCGGATTATGGACCATGGGGATTGGCCACTTGCTTACCAAGAGCGAGATGGCCAGCGGCAAAATTTTCCTGACGGGCTACGGTCTCGTCAAGTACGGTCGCGACGCATGGCCAGAGGATTGGTGCGAGGCATTACTCCGGATGGATCTCCGCAGTGTCGAAGCTGCACTGCATCTGCTTGTCCGCGTGGCATTGACACAACCGCAATATGATGCCCTTTGTTGCTGGACGTTTAATGTCGGCAACAACGCCATGCGGACGAGTACACTCCTTGCACAGCTCAATACTGGACATTACGACCAGGTGCCAGTCCAGATGCGGCGCTGGGTCTATGCCGGCGGGCGTGTTCTACAAGGATTGAAGAATAGGCGGGAGCGCGAGATTGCGCTGTGGGAAGCAGGTGCGGCATGACCACACCTTCTGCTCCCCCGTCCTGCCCCGTGTGTGGCGCGTGCGGCCTCGCGTCTCGGGACATGCCTCTCGATGTCTACAGCGCCGACGGCACGCCACGCTACCGTATCCTGCGGGCGTCCTGGACCTTCTGCGGCCACTGTGGGGCCGCGTGGTTTCCGCCCGTGGTCGAGACGCAAGCGTCGGCGCCGATTCCGCAACCAGAGGCAGCGCCAACGCCGGATTTTGACTGTTAAACTGTGAAAAGGAGCCATGCTGATGACTATACGCACCTTGTTTACGCTGGCGTTCTCTGTTGCCGCTTGTGCTTTGGGGTTAGCAATCTACCAGACGGTGAATGAGTTAAACAACGCGCCCCAGAATGATAACCCCTTGCGCACACTCACAGAGCCAGGGTTTTACGTTGCGCCAGGTGGGGCCATGAGTATCGGCATCACTGCCCCGGAGCACCCTGTCGTTTTCAAAAGCTTGACAGCTCCGCATGCCGACATCTATCGCCTGTATGCAAATGGGACGGAATGGTATGCACCTGGCATTTCCCGAGAGTGGGTACATGGACGGCTGTTTCAGTTACAATGTCCAAGGGAGGCCCAATGCCTCTAACCCGCCTTCCCTCTACCGCCCGTATCTACGCCTACTGCCTCGACCATCTCGACGACGAGGGGTATGTCCGGCCCCTCCAGCAGGATATCGCCCAGGCGCTGGGGCTTTCACGCAGCACGGTGTGGGTCGCAGTACAGCGCCTGCGTGCCGAGGGCAGGCTCCGCCACGTCGGGCATCGCTGGGAGCAAGTTATCAGGGAGGTATTTGATGGCAACCATCTATCATCCGCCGTGGGAACTCCGCAAACGCGGACAGTCTGACAGCCACCGCCACGATAAACGCCTCCAAGAGGCTCTCCGCAAAAATCTGAAGGAACTCATTGGCGAAGAATCCATTATCTCGTCCGATGGGACGCAAAGAATTCGGATACCGATCCGGTATCTCGACCAGTACCGCTTCAAATACGGCATTCCCGGCCAGCATGGCGTTGGACACGGCCCTGGCATCCTAGGGGATATCCTTTGGCATCCAGACAAGCGACCGTCCGGCGACGGAGAGGCCGGAGACCAACCAGGAGAACACGGCTACGAGGCAGAAGTCGATCTCGAGACGCTCACGCGCATGATGCTTGAGGAACTGGCCCTCCCATGGCTCGACGCCAAGCCGGCGGCGCGAGACCTTGCCGAGGAAACGTATCAGTTCAACGACCTGCGCAAGAAAGGGGCGTGGAGTCGGCTCGACAAACGCACTACACTGAAAAATAACGCCCGGCGTAACGCCATGCAGGGCAGCAAAGGGGTCCACGATCTCACCGAAGATGATTTACGCTTCCGGGTCTGGGACGTGCGCCACGAGAAAGTCGCCAATGCCGCTGTCTATTGCCTGATGGACTGGTCAGGTTCGATGACCACCGACAAAAAGTTCATTGCCAAGGCGTTTTTCTTCTGGTTAGTGCGCTTCCTCCGCCTCAAGTACCAGCACGTCGAGTTAGTGTTCATCGCCCACGATACCGAAGCAGAGTTCGTCACGGAAAAAGACTTCTTTGGACGAAGCGAGGGGGGCGGCACGCGGTGTTCGTCGGCCTACAAAGTTGCGCTGAAACATATGCAGCAACACTATCCGAGCGCCCGGTGGAATGTGTACTTGTTTCATTTTTCCGATGGGGACAATGAGTATGCGGACAACGCCGTGTGCAAGGGACTCATTGAAGCGTTGCTTCAGGAGTGCCAACAACTCGGATACGGAGAAATTCCTTGGGCGAGTACCACCGTGTCTGCCGCGAGCAGTCTCCTGCAAACGCTTCTGCAGGTCCACCATCCACACTTCCTGACCGCCGTATTGCGCACGAAGGAAGATGTGCAGGCGGCACTCCAGGCATTCCTCGGTGCGGGAGTCGCTGCAAAGAGTACAACGTCATGAACTCCGCCCTGAAGGACGAAGCTTGGCCCTGGGAGTGCGTCGTTCTGTGCATCGTGCCCTTCTCAGGGGGCACGTCCCGAGCCATCGGCCATGCTGTGCCGGGTTCTCGCTGGTGTTCCAGGAGGCCTGATGTGTCATGACGTAAGCAGGTCTGCACCTGCCGTAGCGGGCTCTGTGGCCTCGTCAGACGGACCACGCGAGGGGACCGCAACCACAGACACAGCGCATCGGAGCAGTCCGCTCCCCGTTCAGGGAGTCAAGCGCCGTGCCCAGCAGAGAGAGTATAAATGCTGTTGCCCCGCTGGGGCAACCTCCTTTCCTCCACTCCCTGAACGGAGTGGCTTCTCGGAGGGTTTTTGGTGATTCCTGCAGCCACTGCAGGGCTTTCCTCTCTAGCAAAGACGCCATGAATCTGTTGTAATCGTTCTGAAATCATGGAAAACCTGCAGGGAGCCATCATTGAGATATTCCCGGCGTCAGCTGGCCAACCGCACGGTGCCCCAGCTGCTCTTTGAGCGCGTGCGATGCACGCCTCTTAGGGATGAAGTCAGGCCATTTTGGGGGCGCTGACGTCGGGGATTTAAGGTTGTGAAACGTTCCACAGCATAGGAGATATACACCAATGCCAGTCAATTGGTTTGTCACCACAGATGTCATCGAGGTTCTCCAAGGGAGCACATTCACTGCCACAAGCGTGACCCTCCCCGCCGGAGAACTTCCACGCCCGCTCTATGAAGCCGTCAATAAGGTTCTGGTGGGTGCCGGGGGAAAGTGGGACCGCCGTACCCGAACCCACCTCTTCGCGCAAGACCCTCGGACGTTTCTGTCCGAAGTGCTAAAAACACGCGAAGCCGTGAACCTTAAAACGTTGAAGCAAGCGTTTTACACCCCGGACTGGCTGGCACAACAGCTGGTCCATGCCGCACAGCTTGAAATGCAGTATCTAGTCCTAGAGCCAGAGGCCGGGATGGGTGCCATTGCCTTGCAAGCTGCTGCCTACGTGGTTCCTGGCCAAGTCCACTGTTATGAAATGGATCTGACATGCGTGCAATATCTCACGGCGCAGGGCTTCCCGGCGAAACACCAGGACTTCTTGCTCGTCCCGCCCAGGCGAGTGTTTGACCGGGTACTCATGAATCCCCCATGGGCACACGATCAGGGCATCCGCCATGTCGCCCATGCGGCGCAATTCTTGCGACCTGGCGGTGAGCTCTTTGTGCTCCTTCCGAGCACGGCAGGGCAACACCATACCCGCGCGCATCAGGAGTTTGTTGCGCTTATGGACACGATGCATGGTGAGCGCACGACACTCCCAGCAGGCACGTTCAAGG
>ERZ1292644.1498-Hain-H14-01um-R2-1498-length-11975-cov-4_pt1 | contig 11975 bp, 15 predicted proteins | sample MGYA00564402_ERZ1292644 | MGnify/ENA primary metagenome ERZ1292644 (study PRJEB36523, sample SAMEA6512644) | groundwater metagenome | collected 2019-01-09 | study: AquaDiva: Metagenomics assemblies of 32 groundwater samples | reverse complement strand
ATGTGATCTACGAAATAGGCTTGGCGCAGCCACGGCAGCGGCTTGTCTTCCAGTGCTTTTGTCTTGCAGGGGCCTTTTGTCATACACATATCCTTATCGACTACCTCGTACAGCGCTACCCAGCGCGCTTCTGCGACGCGCGTCCGCTTTTTATGAAGCCGCACAACGAAGCGCTAGCTGCTTTGCGGCTTGACAACAAGTAAAGGAAGCGATAGCGTCGCGGAACCAAGTGAGGAAAGCAAAAATGGACGACGGCGACAACCCGGTGGTGCGCAGCGAAGCGGCGTGTCCATTCTGTAACGGTCGACGCTGGCGGATGTACCACGTCAGGGAAGCACAAGCGTACCGTTTCTACTCACTGCCGCCGATAGTTGACTACAAATACCCTGAAATTCTAACGGCAGAGGCCGACGAATGTGGCCGTTGTAGAGCTGTCGTGTCAGGTCCAATCCATGTCTTCTGTTAGAACCTAATGCTGACCTACGAGCAGTGGCAGGCTCGCATCTCACAAATCACCCCGGAGCTTTACGTCTCCGAGGTTGTCTGCCGTGCGTATGAGCCCTGGCTACTACGGTTTGGCATTGATACGATCGTCTCTGTCCTAACACCCGAAGCGGAAGTGCAATACGACAAGAGCGCACCGGTTTCGGCGGCATTCAAACACCTGACACTCAACTACGCCGACGGCGATCCTATCGATCCGGCCGCACTTCTAGCTATCGTCGAGAGCTTCGGCAAGGTCACGCTTGTGCATTGTATAAGCGGCGCGAACCGTTCGACGTGCGTCGCAATCGCGCGGCTGCTATATCTCGGCGTGGACCCGATAACTGCTTGCCACACGTACTGGACAAAGCGCGGTGCGCAGACTGCCACGGTCTACCAAGCCGTACCAAGAATGTCGCGGCAGATGCTCGCAAACCTCGTCGATTTCTATGCCTACTTGAACGAAACCAAAAGGAGCCGTTAAAGCCCATGTCTATCTTCGAGCGCCTGCGCGATGTCGCCAAAGATCCGGCGCGACCTATTACGTGCTTGATCTACGGTGAGACCAAGGTTGGTAAGACCCACTTCATCAGCACCTTCCCAGGACCGATCCTCGTGCTCGCAATAGCGGCCGAGCGTGGCTCGGATCCAACGCTGCGTGCCGCCGGCCGCGACGACATTCGAGTGATCGACATCGTCGGACCCGAAGGCCATCCAACAGGCGAGAATCAAGCGTCCATGGCCGAGATCCTCGACGAAGCGCCAGGGCTAGTCGAAGAGGGTGGCTTCAAGACCGTCGCGCTCGACACCGCTACGCTCTACGCCCAGCGCTGCGTCAGTCAATACAGCAACTACGGCCAGCAGGCGCTAGGCTTCGAGGGCTGGGGCAAGCTCGCCCAGCACTTCATGAACATCCGCGATACCTTCCACAGCCTACCGACGCACTTCATCTGGACCGCGCACGTCAAGGCCGAGCGCGATGAGGAAGCGATCGTTACGCTGCGCGCCGACCTGCCCGGGTCGAGCTACGGCAACATCGCCAAGGGCTGCAATATCATTGGCTACCTCGATCGGACGCAGAAAGAGATCCTCGTCGGCGAGGGCAAGACGCAAAGAAAGGACTTCAAGACCATCCATCGGCTCTGGGTCAAGTGTCCACCTACGGCCGATCCGGCGTTCTCGGTAGGAACACACTTCGACGAGGTCTTCGTCAAGAGCGTATACAACCCGAGCTTCACGACGCTCAAGAAGTACCTCGTGGACGAACAGAAGGTGCCGCTGATCGCGGCTTGAGATGTAAACATGACGCCACCACCGCCGCTCGACCAAGCGTGGCTTCTACGGCTGCAAGATCGGACCGAGCACGATGCCTGTCTGCTTTGCTCGGCCAAGCCCGCTCCAATCCTTGGGGTATTCGAGCCGAACGACGAATGGACAGTGCATTGGCACGGACCGCTACCTACCGAAGACGGCCACGTTCTTTTTCCGTATCGGATCTGCCAGCGCTGCAGTGACAGCATGACGCCAGAAGCGCTCGGGGAAGCGGCCGAGCGACGTCTGCTACAGCTACACAACCAGCCGACAAAAGGAAGCGCCTGAGTCGGTGTCCGTCTATCTCTTCATTGCGGTGCCGCACGACCGGGCTAACGTCGAGCACGGCCCCGCTTTCCTCAACGCTGTCACCACACGGCGTAAAGCGACTGGAGCAGCGCGTTCCCACGCACAGCGGCGTGTGAACGAGCTATTCCAGTTGCTCTATCCTGCGGGGATGTCGTTCGAAGATCCATACACGCCAAAGGGTGTGCTCTGGACATTCGGCGTCTCTTGGCTCAAAGACATTCGACCTCTGCTAGATAGCAAAGGCCGGATGTCCTTGAGCCAAGTCAGGGTGTTAGACGCGCGTCTCGCGCGTGCGGCTAACGGCTTCGACGTGAAGGCGGCGTTCGAGCGCAACAAGGATCGATCGGTGCTGTTCTCGCAAGCCGCCGCAGCCATCGCCGACGAGGTCAAGCTGCAAGCCTGGCAACGCTACTACTCGAAGCGCAGGGATGCCTTCAAGGCGTTTGTGACCAGGGCAGTGAAGCTACGGTCGGGAATCGACTGCGGATTGAATGTGTAACCTATGCCCTTGTTGCTTGAGCTTTTTGCCGGCTTGGCGGCCGTAAGCCTTCACGCCCTCGGCGCAAAGCCTATCGTATCGCGCATCGGCTGCAAGGCAGGATACACCGACGCGATTCTCACGCTGATAGACCGCGATATCGACAGCGCGGTCGCACTTGATCGCGATCGTCCGTTAGTCAGCTATCTACGCATGCTTGCCAAGCCAGAGGAACGTCGAAACACTGCCGATCGTATCGAGGGCTTACTGACAATGCCCGCGCGTGCGTGTTGGGAGCTTGCCCGTAAGACGCGCGAGAACAGCGCGTTGGCTTGGCTACTTTGGACGGCGGGCGCTCGCGGTGGCATCGGCGGGTTCAAGGGCTTGCACAAGCACAGGCCCAACGTCGACGGATTCATCCCATCGCGCCAAAGTCTAGTTCAACGACTACGCAACTTCGCGTTGCGGGGAGCCTTCGAGACAAGAGCGATCAACACAAGGCTTTACACACCGTCTGTCCATACGGTACTATTCGGAGACGAATCTCTAAAACAAGTGACGGCTGTCTATCTCGATCCGCCATACAGCGGCCGGCAGGGCTACGGCCGCGGGCTAGACGACCTACGCGAGTCAACCATCGTCGCGCTCGCTAAGCTTTGGGCAACACAGCCCAAAACTCGTGTGGCGCTAAGCTGGGGCACTCCAATGCGTATCGAAGGTTTCACCTGTCACGAGATTACGGCGCAGCGCCGCGGCCAGACTCGACGATCGCTAACGCGTACGTCGCGGGAGTTTCTGCTGGTCAGCAACAGCTAATTGTCTTCTAGCGACACTCAGTACGCCGCCGAAGTGTGCGAAACAACGTAGGTGAAAGGGGATCTACCTATGCCGCCACAGCTCGCAGTAGACCTTCAAGCAACCGACCTGCAGCTATCCGAACTCGAGTTTCAGGACGAGGTTCGTCGCGCGAAAAGGGATAGCAACTTGGCGCTTTCAGCGGCGCTTCGCCAGCACGAGCCTGACGTTGCTATGGTGCGAGGGCTTGTACCAAACGCACCCGAAGGCGCGTGTCCTGCACTGTTCGCACGCGATCTTTTCTTTGACGAGCTTGATCATTGGAGGCATGCTGGGTGTCCGCGCCACTCCGAGTGCCTTGATGCGGCCGAGCGAGCGCTTCGATGCAAGCGCCAGCTAGCCAAACACGCGCGGGACGCCAGAACGTTCGTTTGCGCCAAGGGGTGCCCTTGGCGTGCCGTGAAGCCAACAAGGCAGGATTTGCCGCGCTTCACACCCGAGCTGATCCGATTTCTGGAGAGCGACTCGAAAAACCCGCTACTCCAGTAAAACGAGTGCGTACGACCGTTCGGGGTGCGTACGCGCTCACTAACCCCGAAGAGGAGTTTCCCCCATGCCCGAAGTGCAGAAGAACCAGAGCGCCGCAGGCGCGAAGAACGGTGCTGTCGTGTGGTACACGAAGGGCTACATGCCCGTGGACCTGCACGGCTGCGAGCCGTGGACCGGCGGCGGCACAAACCTCGCCGACATCCCAGGGCGCCACACGTTGGAGGTTGCGGCCTATACCTACATCGCGCCTCGGCCAGGCGCCAAGAGCGCCAGCAAGATGCTCGCGATCAAGCACCTCTTCCGCGGCGGCGCGAACGACGGCAAGGAGTTCATCCGGCGCTTCGCGGTCGAGGGCAGCGATCCCGAGAAGACCAAGTCGGCGCTCAACTTCCTGTACGGCTACCTGACGGCCATCGGCTGCGAGTTCGGCACGAACCCGCGCAAGGCCAACACCAAGCAGGTGCCCAAGGTCGAGTCCATCATCGGCAAGCGGTTCTCTGTGGACATGACGACCAACACCTACACCAGCGCCAAGGGCCAGGAGCGAAAGGGCTACGACTTCGAGACGTCCACGATCCAGCTCGAGGGCGCCGAAGGCACCGAGGAGCAGCCGGCCACCGTCGACTTCGACGAGCCCGACCTCGGCTAGCAACTCAAAGGGGGTGGCGCCAGCGCCCAAGGGCATAACCGCCTGTGCGGCAGGAAGCGCCACCCCCTTTCTCACTGGGATGCGCTGTAAATAGGAGGATCAAAAGAGCGCGTTGGGTCTTAAGATCGAGCCGGCAGTGATTCGCTGCTGGACAGGATCGCGACGGAGCTGGCCGATGGCAACGAACTGTCCCTTCAACGCCAGAAGCCGCCTAGGTCAAGAGACCCAACCCTCAGAGACCACACCGCCCCGCACCCATCACCCTCCAAAAAAACCTACGCAAAGGGCGCCACGGTCGTTGTGACGCCCTTTGCGTAAGAGCCCATGGTCGTGCTGCTCACCAAACCAGATTGCCATAGCTGCCCGCTACGTCGCTGCAAGTGCGTCGAGCCTGAAGGCTACACACACGCCGAGCTAGCGATTGTAGGGGAAGGACCCGGCGGAGTCGAAGAGCGCGTCGGCAGGCCCTTTCGCGGTCCGTCAGGACAGCTACTTGATCGCATTCTACGCGAGGTAGGCATCGATCGTAAACGGATCTTTGTCACCAATACCGCTCTTTGCAAACCACAACCCGCCGAGGTGGCACCTGGCGTATGGATCGGTAAGGACGAAGCTCGCGACCGCTCGGTAGTCGCCTGCACACCGCGGCTGCGACGCGAGCTGAGCTACGTCAAGCCGCGCGTCGTCATCGCGCTCGGCGGCAAGGCCCTTGGCGCGCTGACGCCCTTCACCCAGATCACCGAGCGCCACGGCAGCCTTCACACCATAGACCTGAAGCGCCTCGCCGCCCCGGCGGACGAGCCGCCTCAATCCCCCGCGCTGTGTGAAGCCGATCTGACGTACGTCGTGCCCCTCTTCCATCCAGCCTACCTGCTGCGAAACAAGGGAGAGTTTCACCCTGTCCTGGTCAGCGCGTTTAAACGCGTCCGCGAGCTGGCGCGGGGAGGGATCCCGCCGCATTGGCGCCAGCTTCTCGTCGCACCGCATGTCTACGACGTCGACACACGGCTGACTCACGCAGAAGCCTGGGTCGACCGCTGGATTGCTGAGGGCCATCCGATCGCTATCGACGTTGAAACGACAACAGCCACAGCGCGTACTGCGGCGCTCACGGTCCTTGGCTTTGCCTGCCGTGAGCATAACGTAAGCATCGCTATCACAATACGAGAGTGGAGCGAAGCAAGCCAGAGCTACCACTTCACATGGAACGCAGAGCAATGGGAGCATGTCCAGCGCATTGCGGTCAAGTTGCTGACGTCGAAGAATCCTAAGCTCTACCACAACTTTGGCTATGACGTAACGGTACTGCGACGGTTCTGGCCGCACGAAGGACCGATCCTAGATACGATCGTTCTGCATCACCTTTTTCAGCCAGACCTACCCCACAACCTTGGATTCACTGCGCAGTCCTTGCTGAACATTCCTGCATGGAAGCATGACTTTCGTACGCAGGAGCGCCGTGGCCGCGCGACGAACCTTCAGCTTCTTGACTACAACGCACAAGACGCGCACGTGACAGGACGAGCGGCGCCGGGGCTGCTCTGGCTTGTTCATCGACGAGTCAACGACCACCTGATCAAGCGCCGGATGTGTAGCTCCGAGCTAGCGCGCCGAGCCCAGATCAACGGCATTCCGATGGACATGCCAACGTGGCAGCGGATCTACGATGATCGGCACACACGCCGCGACGCCGCGAACGCGAAGATCCGTGAGGCGATCCGCAACGCGCCCGAAGCCGAGAAGTGGCTCAACGAGGTCGTAGCCAAACAGCTCGTCGATCCGAGCAAGCACAAACACATTACCTGGGACAAGTTCAACGTACGCTCCGCACGACAGGCTCGGTGGTTTCTCTACGACTTCCTCAACCTTCAACCGGTCTACTTTACCAAAGGAGGCGCGGCGAAGAACATCGACGAGCAAGAGCCAAGCCACGCGGCCAAGGCTGTACGCGACTACCTGAACATCCCTCTCATTCAGACCTACGTCGACTTCTGGGAGACATGCTCTCTTCTGACAGGCACGCTCAAGCCCTACAAAAAAGCCTACGATCCGCTTACGGGCTGTTTGTACGTCTCGTGGGGCGCAACCGGGCAAAAGGGTACAAGATGGGTCTCAAAGGCAAACGTACAGAATGTCGAGAAGTCCGTCCGTGCGCTGTTCAAGGCGCCCAAGGGCTACATCTGGATCGCGGCTGACGCCGCAGCCCTAGAGTATCGTATCGCCGCCTGCTTCGCAGGCATCCGCGAGCTGCTGCATCTTTTCAATGAGGTCTACTTCGACGAGAAGACCGAAAAGTGGAAGAAGCTCGACCCGCGCTACGACGCGCACGCCATGATCGCTGTCGAGGTCTTTGGCAGCGACTATCTACAAGGTGATGACAAGCACAAGGACGGCCTGCGCACGCTAGTCAAGCGCGTTGTCTATGCACTCTTCTACGGCGCCTTCCCACAGAAGATCTACGACTCGATTCGGCAGGACCGACGCATCACGATTGCTGTCCGGGCTATCTTGACGCTGGAGAGGATCGAGAAGATCCACGCAGGATTCCGGGCGCGCTTCCCAGAGTGGGACCGTTGGGCTGACCGCGAAGAATTCTACGTCAAGACGCGCGGCTATCAGGTCTTCCCGCCTTTCGATACGCGCCGCTACTGGCCGCTCGCCGACTTCGGTGTGTTCGAGGCCACCAAGCTACGAAACATGCCAATCCAGTTCGCGGCCGGTGATGTCGTCAATGAGATCTTCTGGAGAATCGAAGAAGAGGTTCAAGAGCGAGACCTTGAAGCTCTCTTCGCGATCCATCTGCACGATGCAGGCTACTGGCTAACGGCCGAGCGCGACGCCGACGCTATGACCGCGGTCGTCGACCGGCACTTCGATACTCACCTCACGAGCTACGCAGGACACAAGGTTCACATCTTCGGGCAAGCCGGCGCGGGCGCGACGGCGGCCACGGTAGGCTAAGCTTGACGCTCCCAGCCAATCGTAGCTAGACTTACCCTGTCCACTCCGCCCGCGTGCCTCGCGAGGTACGCTCGTGGCACGAATTCTGATCTACGATTCGAACGCGACAGAGGGCTCGGCAGGAATTGCTGTCGTTATGAGTCTGAGCTTGAACGAGTGGCGTCGTACACAGCCATTTCGTGCGTTCTGCCTCGGCGACATCCGCAACGTCGTCTACGAGTTCATCCTAAAAGGTGGAGTAGCGGGCTCGTCTTGGGCCTTCGAGTGGTATCAGGAATTCTTCGCGGATGCCCCACGCTTAGACGCGTCGCCGATGTACCCTTCGGCACGCACCTTCCCCGGTGCCGAGCCGTCGGACGTCTGGGCACGCGAGCAAGTCGAGATCGTCGGCGCTTCGGGCGCGATCACGCACTTCAACGCTACACGCACGGTGACGATCACCTCGCCGGAAGCGCGATGGTTCCCGATGGTCATTCAAACGCTGTGGGGCCGCTTGGCGATTCGAACGACGACAACAACCGTGGGCGCTACGCTGCCACGGCTACTGGTTGTCGCGCATATCGGTGGGCACACCGAGGAAATGGCGCTGGAAACCCTAACCACGCCCTATCAGTACAACTACTAGAGCGACTCGACGACGGCCGCCTCGAAGAACGCCCGCGCCTGGGCGCGAGCAACGGCCGGCGTATCCGACACGACGAGCACACGCCGCTCCTTCGTTCCGCTCTGGTCGAGCACCAGATCGATCCGCAGCCTAGTCGTCGATGCCGTCGTCGTCGTCGTCGCGGTCGTGCCCTTGGGTCGCCCGCGTCGACGCGGCTCGGCCCCAGCGAGCGTCGCTGCCTCCGATGCCACGGGGGCGTCGCCGTTCGCCCCGGCAGCGTCGTCGGTGTAATCGGTAGGATCGAACTCGTCGATGTCTTGCGACAGAGGCTTCTCTTTTGCCATTGCGATAGTCCTTCCTTGTTGGTTGAGCAACGCAAAGCTGACACTACGAGCTAGGCGCGTTCGTGTCCAAGAAAAGTTGACGAGCCGCAAAGGGAAGGGCAGACTGAGGCCACTTCGAAAGGACTGCACATGGCCAAGCAAACGGCTGAGTCGACAACCGGCGAGATCGGCTGCGACACGAGTACCCTAGAGCACCTCAAGCACTTCGTGGGCCTTGTCATCGACGGCTTTCAGGAAGGTACCGGACCGCTCGGCGCAGTGCTCGGTCCCGACATGGCCAAGGCCATGATCTGGCAAGAGCTACAGCGCTGCCTCAGCCGTGCTGTAGATACTGACATCGGCTTTGCGCCGGCTTGGCTGCGGCTGACCAAACCTAGCGCGACCGAGGTCGACCTGCTCTGCGCATTGCAGATCGCCTGCGAAAAAGTCCAAGGGGCGCATATCGGTACCTACCGTTGGATCGGCCCACGCGGCGAGGGCGCCACAGTTGTAGTCTACGCAGTCGTCTACGTAGCCGAAGCGACGGTGCTTCTCTCTTTGCTAATCGATCTACACGCGGCCGGCGTCGAGGTGCGAGACGGTACCTACAACAGCGCGGTGCTTTGAGATGCACCCCGATCTTCTACCGCTGTCGACACCAACCGAAAGCTACAAGGCGCGCGTTTGTAGAACTAAGATCGCGACCGGTCCTCGCGACTGCCACCAGACGCCCGCGTGGGCAGTTGAAGCGGCCCTGACCACACTCTGTCCGTCCATGCAACACATCCAACGTTTCGTCGAGCCCTGTGCAGGCGAGGGCGCCTTCGTCCGCGGATTGAAAGCGCGAGGACACACCGTTATCGCGGTCGAGGTCCGCACAGCCGCACGGCCGTATCTCGAGGTAGCTAGTCCCGCCAAGATCTGGATCGGAAGCTGGTTTGACTACGCCAAAGCGTTGAAGGACGCCAAGGTCGACTGCCGCGACCTCGGCGTCATCGGGAACCCACCGTACACACTGGCGCAGGCGTTCATTGAGTCCTGCCGCGATCTCGGCTTTTGCTACATCGCATTTCTGTTGCGGCTTGGCTTTCTCGCGTCGCGACAGCGCCGAGACTTCTGGCGCCAGCATCCACTAACAGGCCTGTACGTCTTCGAACGGCGTCCGAGCTTTACAGAGGACGGCAGCACCGACGCGACAGAATACGCGATATTCGAGTGGGCGCGTGGCAAGCCAAAGCTACCAATCGGTTGGATCAGGGCGCTAGCGTATGGCGTTGGGGACACCGTATGACCGCCCTCACTGTCGCTATCGTCACTGCGCGCGACGATAAAGCCACGAGCTACCTTCGATGGCAGCAGCTTCGCCACGCATTTCTAGGCCGTCGGCCGTACACGGCGGACGGTCTAGAATTCACGACGGAGTCGAAGTACCTCCAAGGCGAGTTCGGCGCACTGCTGGCCGTTTGCTTTCAAGCCCCAAGTAAGCTTCAGAAAAAGCTAGTCGATCCACCGCACCATGTCGACTATCAAGTAGCGATGCTAGGCGCTGGAACCGACCAAGCCGAGTCTGTTCTAGTCATCGATCGGCTAGAGCAGACCATCGGCGTCGGCCGCGACACGATATACCCAACCGTCCGCTGGGCCGGACCGCTCCTGTCGACCTTGGAGCTGACACGGCAGCCGGAGCTGCTCCTATCAGCCACAGCCGATCGAGTCGAGCGCAAGGCGGACGTCTCGTACGGTTGTAGCGACAAGAACACCGCCATCGTCATGTGTCGCACCGACAGCCTCGTGATGCTCGACGACTGTTGCCTGCCGAGCTTCGGCCTCGTCGAGACCGCCCGCCGGGTCTGCGCTGCCGGCAACATCCTGCTTCTTGGCCACCGCAAGGTCTTCCTGCCAACAGCGGAAAGGCCAACGATAGAGGTCGCTGACGCAAACTGGACCGACAAGCTACAGGAGCTGACCGTCGAGCAGGCTCGACAGACCCGACGTGTCTTTGGTGTCTGGGCGATGCCACTCCACATCGCTCTGGAGCTGAATGGCTACAACACACGCCTGGACGGCTTCCGCGGTGGCGACGACGCTGAGCTTCTCGAGCGGATGGATCGCTACATGAACCAACGACCGGCCTTGCGCTACGTTGTACATCCAGCCGCTCGCGTCTACGAGATTGAGCACACCAATACTTGGGTCGACGGCGACGTGCAAGCGTGGGAGGATCTGTGCCCTAAAGGCTGGGCCTGGAAAGCTCCAGGGCCTTCGCTTGCGACGCTACACGAAGCTGCGCTACGCTGGACGCCAGACCCACCAAAAGACGACGACGATGCCGAAGACGACGACGACGAAGAAGACGAAGAAGACGACGAGTAGCGAGCAGGCCGAGCAAGATGTCGCACAACCATGTCGAACGGCTGGCTGCCCGCAGCCGCCCGAGCCTGGCAAGCGCTACTGCATTGTCCACGGGACACAAGGTCGATGGCACCGGCGTTTAACAAACACAGCAGATCGCGCGCTCAAGCACGGTGACCTTCTTACGGGCGCACTCGCTTTCGTCGGGGCGCAGCTCACAGCGCGAGATACGCTCGGTCGTGCAGCCACCGCAGTCATGCAAGGAGCGACCAAGAACGCTCCGCCTGGACACACGCCACTCGAAGCACTGTCTCAACGCGCGTGGCAGCGAGTTGTAGGTCCCGATCCTATGCGGCCACCGGCAGGCACCGTACCGCCGTCGACAACCAAGCCCTCACCTTTCGCTGAGCTAGGGCTGGATCCGAAAACAGCAACGGTAGAGGCTGTGCGGGAGCGTCAGCGACAGCTCGCCAAGATCTGGCATGCAGACGTCAGCCACAGCGAAGCGGCCGAGGCTCGACTCAAGCAAGTCAACGAAGCAGCCGCAGACTGCATTCGTATTCTGCGGACACACCAAGGGCCGTGAGAACGTCCTCGGTGTTTGGGGGCAGGGGAGGGAGTAGCGGAGGGTGGCGGGTGCTTGAGGTGTCCCTTCGACACGAAGCTTAGCTGCGGAAGGTCGAGCTTGTCAAGCGAAAGGAGCGCATCAACGTGGTCAACAGCCGTAAGTATCCGTGGCCCGAGCCTGCTAGCGTATACGACGGCGCCGGTCCGTCGTCGTCCATCGACTTCGAGCAGGACGGTGTACGCCTGAGAGTCGCGCCGACTAACGAGGTGGGTATTAGCACCGGTCGTACTAGATATCGCGTGGAGTGCCTGACCTGCGATACGATCGTTCACTCCGCTACAACAGGACCAGGCCGACTTCTAGACCATCACCTGGACGACGCGCACAAGCCCGCGTCTGCCGCCGAGCGCAAGTCGGAGCCGCTGTCAGTGATCGACGACTGGTTACAGGAGGTCGAAAACACGAAGCGGATGGTCGCAGAGGCAGAGCTTATGGACCTGACCGGTGCCGCCCGTGTGGCTGAAGCGGTAGCCGAGATCGCTAACGTCCCAGCGGGAGCTAGCGCTTGGCTGCGTGAGGCGGCGCAGGAGAAG
>ERZ1292644.1497-Hain-H14-01um-R2-1497-length-11977-cov-6_pt1 | contig 11977 bp, 24 predicted proteins | sample MGYA00564402_ERZ1292644 | MGnify/ENA primary metagenome ERZ1292644 (study PRJEB36523, sample SAMEA6512644) | groundwater metagenome | collected 2019-01-09 | study: AquaDiva: Metagenomics assemblies of 32 groundwater samples | reverse complement strand
AGGCCCTCCGCCACCAGGCTACCGGTGCCGCCGCAACCGACTACTGCAACCGTCTGGCGGTACTCCCGGTAGTAGGGGTCCTGGCCTTCATGCCGGCCCCCCGAGACTAGCCTGTACATCGTCCACACCTCCCTGGAAGATTTTCTCAGGCGGCATCACCTGGAACTGCCCGTAGATCCCCACCCGCCACTGGGTCTGGAACCTCCCGTCGGCCATCCGGCAGGCCACTCCGTAAACCCCCAGGCCCAGCTCGTCGTCGTCGTCGGTGGAGGAAAACCACAGGGCCCCGTCAGGGTGGCTGTGGACCTCGATCATCGTCCCTGGCACGGTGGCGTACTTCACGCGGCCCGGCGAGCTGAGTTGAAGAGGGATCTCCGCCCGGTAGTGGTCCTTCTCCCACAAGATGGCGATGAACGTCTCGACCTTGAGGGTTTTCAAGAGCCAGTAGACGTTTTGCCACAGCTCGTCGGGCACCAGGCCGTGCGTGAGCTGCAGGTCCGCCCGCAGGGGCAGCAGCCCCCGCACCAGGTGCGTCTGGCGTGCCTCACGGTCTACCGGCAGCGACAGCTCCTGGATCGGCACCGTGGCTTTCAGGTATTCGTTCTCCCCCCGCACGAAGACCCCGTTAGATGCCAGGATGTAGTTGTACATGGACCCGGGGTCGCCGGTTAACCCCTGCTTGGTGTTGACCAGGTATCCTACTAATGCCATAGCGTCCCTCCTTTTCCGTGCATTAAATCTGCGACTGTGCCCTGCTGCACCAGGTCGTCCAGGGGGTACTCTTTCTGGCCGTCCAGCTCTTCCCACAGCTCCAGCAGGCTCCTTGGGTGGGCCAGCGAACGTCCCCTGGCGTCTCCCGCGCTGGTGAAGTAGCTGGCGAAGAACTCCTCCGGGATGCCAGAGACTACCTCGCCGTACTTATGGGTGCCCTGGCAGGTGCCGCCCCCGGAGAACGTGTTGAATGTGGGCGCTTGGTATATGCGGTCGTCCGGGGTCTGCGGCCGCCGGCGCAGGGCATAAATCGCCGGCGGCCGCTGGGGGGCGCAAAGAAAGATCAGCCCCGGCATGGGCAGCCGGAAGCGCCGCGCCGGCTTGAAGGGGTCCTCCTTGAGCGCCACCCGCCAGATTTTAGATGGCCGCCACAGGGCCACCTGGGACCCCTGGCGCCCGCTCTGCCACCAGAGGACGTCCGGGGGCAGCAGCCCCGACGAGAACGTCAGGTCCCTGGCCAGGGCCCCGGCGATGGCGTCCGCCGACACCAGGCGCACCGTGGCCCTGGCCTCTGCTTTATACTCGGTCAGCACGATGCTCTCGCTGTAGAAGTCCAGCCGCAGCTGGAGCTTGTCCGCCGGGATCTCCAGACCCTCAGGCACCGCCCAGTGGAGGGCCTCCCCAGTCGCGTTCTGGGTCGGGTTCCATGAACCAGAGCTGTCTTGGGTCACGATTCGTCACCCCCTTTTGGTGGTCTATGAAATCCAGCAGCTGGGAGAAGTGCCGGTTGGGGTCCTGCTCCAGCCACTTGCCCAGGGCATTCACCCGGTCCACCATCTCCTTCGCCTCGGCCCAGGTCTCGGTGATGATCCGCACGTTGTCCGGCCCCCAGGGGTCTGACACCCCTTGCTCGCTCTCCAGGGGGACGTCCATCACCAGGTTGCCGGTGTCGTTCCGGAACCAGTCCGCCGCCAGGGCCACGGCGGCATAGTCCGTCCCGTCCAGCAGCCGGTGGAGCTCGGGCCGGGTGTAGCCGCCCTCGGGGACCCGTCTCAGCAGCGCCTCGTCCACGTGCTTGGCGGCCTCCGCCACCGCCGTCACCCGCTGGCCCTCCAGATCTCTTTCCCATGCGTCGTGCAGCTCCCTGTCCCAGCGGCCGGGCTCAGCCTCGCAGCGGCCGCCCAGGGTGTAGATCAAAAGAAAGCCCACCGGCCGGTCGGCAATTTCATGCCAGTCCTCGTCGTCCCACCCCAGGGTCTGCGGGTGGATGTCCGACACCAGGAAGGAGTACCCTTCGTCGCCGGCGCCGGGATTGGTGAACACCCAGTGGAGAGGGAAGTACTTCTCCTCGAAGGACTCGGCGAAGGCGACGACCCGGGCCTCGGCGCCCCGCAGCGCCAGGATGTTCTGCTCCCACTCGGGCAGGTACTCCCGAAGCAACGCGCGGAAGGCCAGGACGTCTTCCGGGTCCGTCATGGCCTGCACCAGGCTGCCCAGGTGGGGCGGCGCGGGCTGGCCCTGCAGCCAGGCTCCCAGGGCCTCTAGCGGTCCCGCAGGCATTCCTGCAAACTCCCCCGGAGGCGTTTGGTGCAATCGGCGTAGTCCGAAGCCTGGGCGCAGGCGTTCCGGATCTCGTCCATGCGTTCGACGGCCCGTTCCTCGTCCAGCTCACCCTGGGCGTTCACCAGCTCGCGGGCCAGCGCGGGCAGCGCCAGGCGGGTCTCGGGCAGGCCGCGCAGGCTGGCCACCAGCTCAGCGGGGGTCATCCCTTCGTCCCCACGCGCCTTGAGAAGTCCACAATCTGGTCCTCACCCCGTGGGGTCAGCGTGTGGGTGGCGTTGGCCAAGTCTGGGAAGAATTCCGCCAGGCTGTCCCGCACCTGGTCGATGGTCAGGTTGGGGTCGGGGTCAGGGACCTCCCTCTCGTCCACGATGAATATCCGTGCCATGGGTCACCTCCTTAATTTGTTGGCTGTTCCAAAACTCTCACTCCCAGTTCGGTTGAGACCTTCCTGAGCGCCTCTTTGTACTCCCCCGGCTCGGAGAAAGACACAAAGTAGGCGTCCAACCTGGCAAGGTCTTGGAATGAGACCTTCTGAACCTTGACCACGGGCAGTCCCAACATTTTGCACGCTGCCCGCACGGTGCGACCGGTCACTACGGCCATCGTTCACCTCCTTTCGGCTACCCGCCGCGGCTACCGTGGTATGGCCCGGACCACTCCGAAGCCTCCACCCCGCCCTCCATCACCAGCTTCCCCTGGAAGCCCATGCCCCCCTCCCAGTAGCCCAGGTCGAAGGCCAGGGTGGGGAACTTGGCTGCCATCGCCTGGATGATGGGAATTGGCGGCGACCACGCCGTCTGGAAGGCGTAGTTGAGCTGGCCATGCTCGTCAGGGTCATCGGGGAGGCCCGAGTCTTCCAGGCGGGCGTCATACATCCCCCACTTGGTGCCCCAGTGCTCGATGCACCACTCGTAGCCGCCCCGGTTGTAGCCGTCCTTCATGAATTTGCCGCAGATGGGGCAGTCGGGAAACAGGTCGTCTTTGGCGTCGTCGGGCCGGCTGTAGTTGCACTCCACGCACCTGGGGCCATCCCGGAATTCCGCCGGCATGGGGATGAACTTCTCGGCGCTGAGCAGGTCTTCGCCGGGTCCCTCTCCGGTGGTTCCCGCCGGTCCCTTGGCGAACTCGATGAACCGCTGCAGGTCCACAGTGGGCCCGGTGACAAGCAGGTCGTTGTCCACATGGTTGGGCATGGGTCACCTCCTGTTAATCTATTCTGGTGACGCTCACCGTCACCTTGAGCCCCTTCCGGGGCAGGCGGGTCAGGTACTCGGGAATGGCCGCTTGGAAGGCCCGGCGCATGGCCATATGTGCGTTGGTCGCCTCCACTGTGCCCCGCAGCCAGCGGCCGCGCCAATCCCAGACCTCGTAGTTCCAGTGCTTCATGAGGAAGCCTCCTTCTCAATCCTCGGCCGCTTGGGAGCTGAGTATCTGGGCCAGGTGGTCCGCCCGCTCCTGGGTGGCGCACCAGCTCCAGACCGAATTTACCGGCTGCATAGTGTCCCGCACCAGGACGCAGAACCGCTCGCCCTTCTCCCCGGTCAGGCCATGTAGGTCCTCTGACGTGAATACCCTCACCTTGTACCGTGGGCTGCTCATTGTCCACCCCCTGGCTCGTCGAAATAGCTCAGTTGCACCACCTCGGGCGGCTCCTTGGGCTCCTGGGCTGCGACTGCCCTGGCCACCCGGCCCTTGGCCCTCAAGTGTGCCATCTGTTGCTTGAACATCCAGCGCCGCAGCCCCACCAGGTCGTCCTTTTGGTTCACGTTCAGCTCCGGCCGGTCGGGCAGCAAGTCCTGAGCCTTGGCGATCTCCGGCTTCCACCGGCTGAAGAGCCAGAAGTAGACCTGCCCCCAGTCGTGGGAGATGGGCTGGGCCAGGGACGCCGTGCTCAGGTAGAGCATAGCCTCAAACTCGGTGCACACCTGGTCCCGGAAGACCTCCTCGTGGTGCACCATCCGCTGGACCGTGATCTCGGTCTTGTGGTTGCGCAGCTCGTCCTCCCAGCCTGGGTAGCCTATCAGCGGCCCGACGATCATGTACATCATCTGGTCCACGAAGGCCTGGCCCTCCCGGTCGCGCTTTCTTGTCATGTCCCTACTCCTCCTTCAGGGCCACGGTGTAGCCCAGGGCCTCGGCCTCGCGGCGCAAGCCGGCCACCCGGCTCGCCTTGCGCTTGGCCTCGGACGCCCAGGCGATCCCCGGCTGGTGCAGCTTGAACAGGGTGATCAGGTCCCGCACCAGGTCGGCCAGCATCACTCCCCCATAGCTGGTGTCGTACAGGTAGGAGCCCTTGTTCTGCAGAAAGGTCTCCCACCCGAATCCGTGCTGCTCCAGGAACAGCCGGACGAAGTCGTCCAGGTGGTCCTTGTAAGTCGCCCGGAAGCCCTCCAGGTCGTAGTGGGCGATGAAGCCGCAGTGGGTAATCAGGATTCGGTATGCCGGCTTCTGCAGCAGCCCGATGTCCTGGTTTTCCAGGACCTGCTTGATGTTCCGCAGCACCGTCTTGGGGTTGGGGCTGTCGTATGCGCGGACGGCCATGGGTTACACCTCCTTTTAGGTTGGCTCAAACTCGAAGTACACCCTGGGGCTGTGGCGGAACATCAGGCTGCCCTTCACCCCATCGCTCTTGCGGGTCACCAACACGAAGGGGGCCGCGAAGCTGTGCACCTGGAAGTCCTGGGTTAGCTGCTCCGTGGTCCAGGTCTGGCCCTCCGGCTGGATCTCCCCGTTGTTCACCTGGGCTTGCATCTCACGTCGGATGTCCTCTGTCTCGTCAGGCATGGCTCTCCTCCTTTAGCGCCGCCGGCAGTGGCAGGCGCAGCCCTTCACGGTGCCCGGCGCCTCTACCGCGTCGCAAATGTGATCCTCCAGGTCGGCGCCCAGCTCGACCATCACCATCTCCTGGCTTTCCCGGTCTTCGATCCCCTGGTCCGCCGCACACTCCAGGCAGCTGTCGCAGACCTTGACGGGCGCCCTCTTCTGGGTCGCGGGCGCCGGGGCTTCATCGCCACCCTTGACCAAAGGGGCCACCGGGGCCGCGGGCGTGTCCCACTTGGCTGGGGCGTCGTTCTCGCACCGGAAGGCGTACTTCTGGGCCTCCTCGTCGGTGTCCTGGTAGTAGCAGACCACCTCGTAGTAGGTGCCGAAGTCATGGGGGTTGGACTTCACCGCCAGGTGCGCCCCAGGCGGCTCCTCCCCCACGGTCTTGCGGATCAGCTCGATGAACCTGGCGCACTCCGCCTTGGCCCTCGTGTAGTAGTCCGGGGATCCCACCTGGGCGCAGTCCTCGTCCGATGGGCTGGAACCGATGTCCACGTAGTCTCTGGCCATGGGCCACCTCCTTCGTGAAATAGCTAGCCCCCCTAAAGGGGGGCTTTGCGCCTGGGCACCTGATTAAAGGGTTAGTTAGAATAGGGGTAGGAGCAGGGGGGCCAGCTGCAGGATGATCTCCCAGAACCCCGGCCCTGCCTTAGACTTGGCGGCCAGGGCCTGCGCCTCGGTCGCAACCCTCTGGCTTTGGACCTGCAGCGACTGGTGCTGCTGCTGGAGCTGGGCGTATTGGGTTGAGAGGTCCAGGTGCTGCTTCAGCAGCCGGGCGTGGTCTCCCTCCAGCGTCCTGTGCTTCTCCTGGAGTTGGTTGTAGGCCGCGACCGTCCGGGTATGCTCCGCCAGCAGCTGCTCGTGGGCGCTGACCAGTTGGGTATGCCGGTCCTGCAGCTTGAGATGGGCGTCCACCGTGTACGCCAGGGCCAGCAGGGCCAGCACCAGCGCGAGGGTCGCCGCCAGGGTCCAAACCTTCCACATCATGGGTTACCTCCTTGTAGGTGCCATCTGCCGAACAGCCGGGCAAGCCGGGCACTGGCTCGCCAGCCGGGCGTTGTAGTCAAACAGTGCGTTAAATCGCTCCGCCAGGCCGTTGTACTCTTTCCTTTCATCCTGCAACCGCGCCTGCATGACGTTGCGTTCCCCCATCAGCTGGTTGTAGTCGGCCACCATCTGGTCGCGCTCCTGCTTCACCTGCTGGTAGAAGTTCACCGTATACCCGAGGGCGACGAACGCCCCCACAGCTAGAACCGCTGCCCCAATGGCAGCGCCTTGCCAAATCTGCACTTGCTGGTCTTTCATGGGTCTCCTCCTTCGCAAAATACAAAGCCCCCGGTTTCCGGGGGCTCGTGCCTGGGTACCTGACGTGAAGGGTTAGTCCTCGACGATCCAGCCGAAGGATCGCCACCGGTCGATGGTCGGCAGGTGGTGGGAGCAAAGCTCCACCGTCCGCCGTTGAACGTGAGTCCGCGGGTTATCTGACCCCATGGCGCTCACGGCCTCTGACGACGCCGGGTAGGCGCAGTCGTACCGGAGCATGTCCGTTGGGAAGTGGCCGGTGCCGGAAACCTTGTACCGATACCGTTCCCTGGGTCTGTCCTGGGCTGCCAACTTGGTGGTCTCCATGGTTCACCTCCTTATGCGTGAAATTCACTCCCCCAACCAAAAAGATTCCCCCCCTTGGTAAGGGGGGGATTCGTCCCAGCACATGAGGTTTCGCGGGGCCTCTCGCCTTCGTCTCTTCACCTCGGGCGCGAACCCGTCGCCCCAGTAGTCCCGCCCGCAGGCCACACAGTGCCACCAGGCAATCGAGTCCTCCTGCTCCAGGCTCAGGGGGCCGCCGCACCTCGCGCAGCCCTGAAGAACCATTACCATGACAGTCACCTCCTTTCTCGCCACGGAGCGAGGGCTTTAAGCGTTCTGCCTCCAGTACTCCCGGAGCATGGTTCCACGGAGCTTGGCCATCTCGATGGTCTGGACCAGCGCCTGCTTCTCCATCATGGCCCGGAAGGCTCGGGGGTTGTCCTTGGCCGCCTCCCGCATCGCCCGTTCCTCCCTGCGCAGATCCCTGGGCGTCAGGTCCGGGTGCCGGAGGCGCAGCTCCTGCACCGCCAGGTCCGCCAGGGACATGGCTGGGGCGAGCAGTATCTCCGTCTCCCGCTTGTCCCCGGCGTGCCAGGCCCGCACCGCCGCCAGGACCTGCTCGTCCTCGGTTGGCGGGACCAGGCCCTCCCGCACCAGGTCCTTCCGGGCGTTGGCGCCCAGCAGCCGCACGTTAAGCTGCATCGGAGACCCCGCAATCTTGACCACGATGTGGGACTGGCCCAGCTCGTCCATGGAGCGCCCCCGGACGAAATACTCCGCGGTGCGGGCCGCCCCGTACTCCTCCAACTCCTCCGGCCCCATGAACCGCTTGACGTGGGCCGTGGGCCGCTCGCCCGGCTTCCCGGCGGTGTAGTGGACCCGTGCCGGGTAAGCGGGCCGGGGTCCGGTGCCCCAAGGGACCTGCTGGCCCGCTATCCGGGCCCGCTCCCTGGACTCGTCCATGAGCTCCTGCTCAACTTCCGTGCCCCGCTCCCGGATGGTCTCCTCCATCGGGACCATCCGCTGCGAGTAGACCCGCTCCATCGGGACCCGCACCAGGGGCGCCCCACCAGGAACCCCTTCCAGGGGCGCGCCCTCCGCCCGCTGCAGATAGGGGCGCGGCTTGTAGGTTACGCCTTGGTGCCGGATGCCCTCGGTCAGCTGCGGCTTGTACTCCGTCTGGAGCGTCTGCCGCACGAAGTGGGCCCGGACCCTGCAGTTCTCATGCCCCAGCAGGCACATCTTCCGGGCCCTCGCCTCTTCCATCGCGCGGTTGACCCGCGCGGTCCCGGCGGGGGTCAGGTACTCCGGCATGGCCTTGGGCGGGGCCGGGGACCGGCGAGGTCTGGGCGGCGGCAACCCCTCCCTTTTCAGCTTCTCCAGCTGCTGCTTCGCCATCTCCTCGGGGGATATGCGCCCCCTGGCCTGGCGTTCCTTAGGGGTTAACGTCAGCGGGGGCAGCGGCTTGCGTCTGATCGGCGGCATAATCTACTCCCTGGGGGCAGGATGCCCCCATTCTACCAGGCCTCTGGGCGGAGAATCTTGTACCACCGCGCCGGCACCCAGAGGCCGGGCGAACACCTGGGGCAGTAACACATGGGACACCCCCTTCGGCCCTACTTGGGCATCATGGGTTCCATCGCCTTAGAGACAGCGTTGGCGACTAACCAGAGTTTGACCGCCTGCACCACCACCACGGCCACCACCGCCGCCGCCAAGCCGCACAGAATCGCCTTGACCCATTCCTTGGAGAGCTTCATGGCAAACCCCCTTACTTAGTCTCACCCAACGTTCTGGGCGGAAGGCACAAAAAAAGCCCCGCCGGAACACCGGCGGGGCTGAGGGAGAGAACGGCTCAGCCTATCTTACCAGCACGCCTATCCTTGAAGAATGAGCGCTTGGCACGCCAAGACGTAGGGAAAAACCACAGCGTCACCCACCAGGGCAGCGGCCACCCCCAGGGCTTACCAGGCTCTGGCTCTTTCAGCCTGGGCGCTGCACACTGGCTGAAAGCCGCGATGACGCGGTCCCGTTGTTCCTTGTCCATGTCGCACCTACCTTTCGCCATGCCACATGGCCCAGAAGTAGAGACTCCAGCCGTCGGAGAACTCCAGGCTTTCCACCAGTACCATGCGCCTGTCTGGGGAGAGTTCGCAAAGCCCTACCTGAGTAACCATGCTACCACCTCTTGCCCCGGTCTCTTAGCAGACCTGCGGGCAGTCTGAAAGGTTCCTTTCTGGCGACATGGGGCGCTGGGGTTAGCCGACCATAGCGGGTTCGGGCTCCGGTGCGGGGACGGTCTCAGATTCGGCTGCGGCTTCGGGTTCGGCTTGGGCCTCAGCCAAGGCGGCCTCAAAGGCCTCTACCGTGGCGGCGTCCAGCTTGATGATGGTGTCGCCGGCCTCTTGCTGGCGGACCACCTGGGCGGCGTAAGCCTTGGGCGCCTCTTCCACAATGGCCTTGGTCTCTTCCTGGAGAGCTGCCACGTAGTTGGCCATCTGCCGCCGGACGGCGGCGTTCAGCTCCGGGTTGACCTTGTAGGTCAGCTTGCCGGTGGCGGTGACCCGTGGCGTGCCGGACTTGTCCCGTGCCAGCACGATGGGCGCACCAAGCGCCGCGTTGGAGATGTCCTCAGTCCCCGCCGAGCCGATGGTCTTGTGCGCCGTGAACCAAGGCACCCAAACCGTGTTCAGGTCGATGCTCCAAGCCTTGCGGGACATGGACCGTGCCACGGGCGGCGCGATGATGGCGCTGAACTTCTGGCGCAGCTCTTCCATTCTGGCTTGTTCTGCGGTGTTGCGTCGGGTAGTCATGGTGTTCACCCCTTATTCTCAAAATTACCGTGGTTGTCGCCAAAGGGGAACCCCATGTCACCAGAAAGGAACGTTCCAGTCTCTAGTCTCTAACAGGGAGAATTCTGTTAGGTTTGGTGGTTACTGCCACCTCTATTCTTTCCGGCGATGCACCTTTCCCATGCCTTTCGGTAGCTTGGCAGGCTAGCTAGTCGGTCTGGTTAGGCCATTAGCGGGCGCCGCAACAGGTGCCACCTGTGCGACCTTTCCTATGTAGGCGTAGCTACTGTTGATTGATGCACCTCTATCTATCCCGTATCTGAATCCACCAAAACCAGACTACGCCAGACATGGCGCGTTGTCCAATAATCTGGTATAGTCCTAAACGAACCGCTTCTTCTATTAAAGGCGACCAGCCGTATCTGGGGGGGGCAGCCTCTGAAGCTCAGGCGTATCCAGGCAGCGGCGTGGGCCACCATGAGCTGGGCAGGGCGTCCAGGTGAGCTGCGGTGTAAAGTACCGGAGGGACCGGTCCCCAGGCCTGGTGGTGGGCAACTGAACTTTGGGCGTCAAACGCCCTTCAGCGCCCGTCAAATAGCTTGAAAGGGGGGGGCGAGCCGCGTGGTCTTCCAGAACGGGTCATCCGGTGGGATACGAACCCCTTCCCTGATCAGGGAATACCTGGCCGGCCAGGTCCCCTTCCCTGACGACGACCCGGACGCGATGCCCCCACGGCTCACTGTGGGAGACTACACATCCAACATGCACCGTCAGATCAAGCTGCTGCTCCGCGAGGAGGGCCAGGCGCAAGGGCGCAGGCTACGGTATCCGAGGAGGCACTCCTTCTGGGGCCTGCTCAAGATGTTGGAAAATCTAGGCCTGGTGGAACCGACCGGACAGTTGGGTCCAGCGTCCGGTCAGGGCACCAATCCTTTATCTGGCGCCTGGAGTCTTCAGCAGCGGAAGTGGCTCCGGTTGGTCCCCGGCACCGAAGACGACCCCAGGTGGAACGACCCGGTGGGGCATTACCTGGTCCAGTACCCAGACACCTTCCAGAAGATGCGGCCAAAGGGGGTCAGCCCCGCGTCTCTGGTCGGGCGACCGATGCCGGTGGTGTTAACACCCGCTGAGGTTATCGAGGCGCCGGCGCCGGAGCCCGTACCCGAGCCAGTGCCAGCGCCGGCTCCCAGGGGGGCTCGCCCCGCTCCAAAGCCGAAGCCAGCACCAGCAAGGCGCCAGCCGGTTCCGGAACCGGCCTTCGACCTGGCGGCCTTGATCCAAGAGCATATTGCGCTGAGCCAGCTCACCTTCACCACGTCCCAATACGGCAGCGTCCCAGTGAGCTTCGAGAAGGTGGTCACCATGGGGCGTGAGTTCCAAAGAAACATCAAAGCGGCCTTCCCAGGGGGCGCCTTTGGTAACTTCGACCTGGCCCTGGACATCCAGGAGCAGTGCCTTATCGAGCTGCGGCGGCAGAGTGAAGGCGGGCTCACAAACCTGGTCGCCCGGGCCGTCCAATCTTGCCGGACCGCTGCCGAACGGCTGGCGTTTGCCATAGACCGGTTGTCGCTTCGTAGCCTGAGCGCGCGGCCCAAGCCGCCGCCGAAGCCTCTCGAGGACTTCCGATTGCCGGCAAAGCCCTCGCCGCGGGCGCTGGTCCGGCTAACCGCGCACCTGGAAGACCTGAAAAGAGCAATCCTGGAAGACGAAGCCCAGATGGAACGTGTGCGCCTGGGCATGGCCCGGCTGGTGCCCATGCTGTCCGACTGGGAGCTGGAGTTTTCGAGCACTGAATTGGGGGAGGCCCGTCAGTCTGTGGTCGAGACCGTCAGGGAAGCGCTGGAGGATGCGGGCCAGAACCTGACCACCGACCTTGAGGGAGGCGATACCAGCCTGGAGGACGTCCCCGACCGGCTGGAGGAGGATCTGCGGCAGGCTATCGAGGCGTTGGAGGATTGGGAATGACTGATAACCCCCTGACGAAGGTTGTGTTCCATTTCGCCGAGGGCGTGACGCTGCAGCTCCACCTGCCTGAACCCATTTCCCAGGAGGAGGCGATGCCGGCCATTGGAATGCTCTGCGCCAAGCTCAAGCTGAACTTCCGCGAAGTTATGGGGTTCGGCATGGACCGGCCAGGCGAGAAGTGGGAGGTGGGGCCAGATGGCGAGGAGTAAGAAGGAGGTGAACAATGCCAATTATCAGGGTGCTTCTTGAGGGCGACGGCGCCTTCAAGGACCTACAGGGCCGAGAGAAGGACGTCATCCATCTGACCGGCGACTTCACGGTGGCCGCCCTGGCCAAAGGGATGATCTCCGGCAAGCCCAGCGTGATGATCCGGATCGACCTGCCCGACGGCCGGGTGGTTCTCCAGGAGACCAGCTACGCGCTGTGGATGACAGCCAGTGCGGCCCTGCGGGGCAAGTTTGGAGAGCCAGCATGACTTACGCCAAGACGACCACGGTAAGCCCGGACAAGTCCAAGGCTGAGATCGAGCGTATTCT
>ERZ1292644.1063-Hain-H14-01um-R2-1063-length-15112-cov-12_pt2 | contig 11978 bp, 14 predicted proteins | sample MGYA00564402_ERZ1292644 | MGnify/ENA primary metagenome ERZ1292644 (study PRJEB36523, sample SAMEA6512644) | groundwater metagenome | collected 2019-01-09 | study: AquaDiva: Metagenomics assemblies of 32 groundwater samples | reverse complement strand
TCATGCTGCCCTCCTTGTCGCGTACCCGGCCGCCGCCAGCGCCCGCCGCACATCCTCTGGTCGAAATCCCGTGAAGTGGAACATCGACGCCGCCGCTACGGCGTCGGCACCGGCGCGCATGGCCTCGACGGCATGATCCGGTGTCCCACAACCGCCGTGCGCGATCACGGACACGGACACCGTCTTGGCGACGGCCCGCACGAGGTCAAGGTCGTAGCCTTGCCGCGTGCCTTCGCGGTCTACGGAGGTCAGCAGGATCTCGCCGGCACCCGCCTCCCGCAACGCCTTGGCAGCATCGACTACGGGTTCTGCCGTCTCCCGCGCCGTTCGGTAGTCGTAGACGACGTGGCCCCGCGGCCCAGCGACCGCATCGAGGGTCGCCACGACGGCTTGGCAGCCGAGCGTACGGGCCACCTCCGCGATCCCTTCGCGTCGCCAGCCACCCATGACGATCTTGTCCGCGCCCGCCACGAGAAGCGCCCGCGCATCCTGGACGCCCCGCACGCCCCCTCCGACCGCCAACGGCGTGAAAAGAGACTCGGCGACTTGCCAAACCAGCGCCACGTCGATCAGCCGCCCCTGCACCCGCGCGTCCAGATCCACCAATACGATCTCGTCCGCGCACCGCGCCTCATAGATCCGAGCGGCGGACAGGACCGATCCGGCCGGCCGGCGCACGCCGAAAGCACGCGGCTTCACCGCGCACCGCCCGTCCGTCAGGATCACCGGGATCACACGAGTCGCCAGCATCATCTAATTTGCTCTGCCCAAGGCCGAGCGCCGCTCGATAGGAGCTGCGACGGCGGCGCGATCACGCGCACGACCTGGTGCCTTTCCCCCCGAACCACCACGTCGTCCTTGTCGTCGATCGGCAACTCCGACCGCCATCGATCTATGAACGCGCGTAGGTCGGCCGCGCGTACGTCCGGATCCGATGACGCCGACCCCACATGCGTTCCCATATCCGTATCGGACATCACCACGCGCGCGCCAGCCATCCATGCGCGCAGACACAGATCATTATCCGCGTCGTGCATCGCATACCGATCGTCGAATCCGCCCAGATGTTTCCAGAGCGCCGCGTTGATCAGAAGCAACGATGTGGGCACGGCCAGCACCGACCGAAAACCCCCCGTAGGATCATCCTTGGCCAAACACGTCGGCACGCATCTGGTCGTCACCGCCAATTCGGCCTGGTAAACACCCATGTTTGCGCTATCCCTAAGGGAACGCATCAGCCCACCGACCACGGCAGCGTCCGCCTCGTGCGCGACCGCCAGAAGACGACCGACCGCGCCGGGCACCAGCACCACGTCATCGTGCGTAAGGAGAAGCCAGCCCGAGTCGGTTGCGAGCTTGGCCACGCGGTTGAACACGCGCCATGGACCTTCTCGATCCACGTCCCGCGCGACGATCACGTCCCGCACCTGCGGCACAAGCGCCGAGAGCGACGGCCCCACGTCCCGATCCAGCGTGGGCATGATCGCGGTGACGGTTGGCGTCAAGGACCGCACTCCTCGATCACGCCCGCGTCCAAGAGCGACTTGACCCCCTTTGCCCCGTGCAAGTCGTGTCGCCCGTCGCACTTGTCCAAAAGCACGAGCACCTCCGGCACGACCAGCGACCCGCGTGGGTACAGGCCATGTCGCGCGAGATGCGGCTCTCCGATCGTCGCGGCCTGAAAGCGGCGGCTCGCTTCGATCCGATCCACAAGCCGCGACAACCACGCGATCGCGCCGTCCAAATCGTCCAGCAGATCCAGCCGGTCTTCGGACGTGTGGTACTCTGGATATTCTCCTGGGATCATGCCGTACAGCCCCACAAATGGGAGGTCCGGGTTCGGCGAAGCGTACTGCCGGTCGTCGCCGTGCCGATCGGTCCTGTTCAGGCTGTCCACGATCCGATCCGCGAACGTCGCGCCCGTGCGCGTCGCCGACCGCCACCGGGGCGCGCACGGGAGGCACGAGAGCGAAAAGCCGGCGAGAAGACGCGACCGCAACTCCGCAAGCACACCGTCCTGCCCCCAGTACGCAAGCGTTCCGATCGTCTCGGGCAGGAACAAGAAACGATACGCGAGCCTACGCCGGGGCAGGTCGCGCGCGTACTCCGCCAAGAACGTCTGTACGACAAGCCCGCTGACCTCGTTGATCGCCATCTCCGGGTGGCACGTGTTCGTCGAGAATAGGATCAGCGGCGCGTCCGGCGACTCGCCCGGATAATCGAGCACGCCGATCGTCAGCGCGCCATCCTTGTGCGCCGCGTCGATCCGCGCGTGATAGAGGCCGTCCGTAAGGCGCTCGCGCATGGCGTGCGGTAGACAAAAGCCCCAGTCGTCGTGGTAGTACGAGGTCACGTAAGGTCGCGCGTCAGGCCGATCCGATCGGCTGTGTAGGTGCGGCCGCAAGTCCGCGAGCGACATCTCCAAGTCCACCGACCGCGAATATCCGACAACGGCGAGCGCGCCGTCGCGCGGGTAGGACACGATCACGTCGCCTCCGGGTCCGGTCAGCGTCGCTCCGCGCAGACTCCACTCCCTGGGCACCGTCCAGTCGAAACAGCGCGTGCCCGAAGGCACCTCGATCCGGCGCAGATCCGAATGGATCTGTGCGATCGCGTCCAGCGTCGCTCGCACGCCCTCGCCAGTCAGACTTCGCGGCAGCGGCGCGATCTGGCGCGCGAGATCCATCGGATCGATCCGATCATGCGTGAACCCGCGCTCGTGAACCCGCGCGGCGATGATCGGGTAAGCGTCGGCCGCCGGGATCAGCCTCGCGTCCGCTTGGCCCACGCGGCCCCGAGACGCGACCGTCTCGTCCAAAGCCGCGCCCATCCGGGCGACGTTCGTGACGACTCCCGCCGCGCGGACATGCGCTGTCGCCCCACCCGGAAAGACCTTCTGAACGCGGTGCGCCGCGCCCTCGCGTTGCTCGACGTGGTGAACGAATGTAAATCCGTTCTGGTAGTCCACGCCCAGCAGGAGCACCTTGCCGCCGGCGGCCCGAAGCGCGTGGAACATCGAATCGGATCCGAACGCATCCCGCCAATCCGCGCCGCACATCGCCTCGGCTCGCACGCCCCACGCGATGAAGCCGAACATCGGGTGCCCCACGCGGAATCCTCCACGCCTCCGCGCCACGTCCGCGAGCTTGCCCGTGGCCGACAGCGTGTCCTCGCGCAACGGCACGCCCTTCGCGAGGTCGTAGTGATACGACGCGAACAGCAGCCCCCCCGCTTGGCCGACCGCCGCTCGCAGCGCATCGATCAACGCGTCAGCGTCCACGCCGACCGCCCGCAACGACGTATGGACCATCAGCAGGTCGCCCTCGCGGACGCCGATCGCGCGCAGGTCCGACCGAAGCGGATCGGTCATGTACGCGCCCGCGCTCTCGTCCGCGTGGATCATTCGACAAACGCCTCGTCCGGCAGCCACGCGAGGATCTCTGGATCTTGCGTCAAGCTATCCCCCGAAAAACCACATCGATCAATGCATCTGGGCTTCGCACATGATCGCGGCCCAGTTCGCGTGCGGCCGTGTCCCGTTGCACGTCATGCCCGTGCCGAAGCAGCTCCGGAAACTCACGGCGCAAATAGCTCGGATCGCCAGCCGGTCCGATGTCCAGCTCCGGGTGCGTCGCGTCCAGCGGACGGCCCCGGATCCAGAACGGACGGTGCAGCCACAGCGCGTACATCCCAGCCGAGCACACCCGCTCGCTCGTTACGATCTCGTGTGCTCGAACAAGCTCCGCGAAGCGCCCGAGATAGCCCTCCCCGAACGGATCTCCGAGCGTTACGACCTCCACGTTGGCCGCCGCGAATGCCTGTCTGATCTCGTCGCAGGCGTAGTCGATGTGGTAGAGGCACGCGCGCACGGGCGAGATCCCCTCTGCCCACGCCCACATCGCAAGGTCGCTCGCATACGCGCGCCAACCCGCCACGCGCCACTCCCGCTCGACGCTGTGCGTCGGAAAGGCGACTAGCCCCACGCCGCCCGAAACCCGTACCGGCGCGGGAAAAGCGTAAAGAAACGGCGCGCCGATCACGCGCCCCCAATCCAGCCCTTCCGCCCTCGCATGACGCATCGCACGGCTGGACCACAAGTAAAACGGTAGGCGATCACGCGTCACTTCCATCTTCATGCCCTGCTCGCCGTCCAAGCCCGTCCCAGGCTGCCACCCGTTCTGGAGCTTTCCCGGCAACGCGACTAGCTTCGGGTCGAGCCCCATATGCCGCACGATCGCCTGCTGGTGCCCGTACCAGAGGTTCGACAGGAATATTCCGCGCTCGCAAGGAAAGTCTGGCGGCGCGCAAATAGTCTGCGGGATCGGTACGGCAGCCACACCTGGATCCCCATCGGCGGTCATAGATCGTTCCTTCGCAGCCACGCGCCGGGCGCGACGGTAAAGGGCCGCGTACCGTGTCGCGTGAACCACTCTTCCACGTCGTAGTCGCGGACGTAGCCGAGACTGGTGCCGAGTCCGTCCGGCGACAGGAACTTCTCGACCGCATGCCACGCGCTTGGCGTGTACTCCTTCAAGATCGGATGTCCGGAGTGATCGGTGTCCTCGATCACCAGGTGGCTTCCCGGCGTGATCAGCGGCGCGTACAGACGCAGCTCCTCGGCCACATGCTCTTCGGAGTGGACGGAATCAAGGATCATCAGCGCGCGCTTGTCCTTCACGTACTCGCCCACCGTGCGCACCGTCTCCTCATGCAGACAATCGCGCCGGATCACCACGTGCGGGTGCGGATACTCCAAAACGCTCGGGTGCAGCGCCTTGCAGTCGAGATCCACGCCCACGTACAGCGTCTCGTACAACCCCACCATGCGAAGCGCGTCCATAAAAAACAGCGCGCTGCCGCCGGACTGCATGCCCGTCTCGACCACGACCTCGGGTCGGCGATCCGCGAGAAGGTCGAAGTAACGGCGCAGATCGAACTGCTGCTTCAAGATCGGCACGCCCTGCCACGACGCGCCGCCCAGACACGCGGCCAGCACGTGCCAGCGGTCCTCGTGGCTGTCGAGACGGTGATCCGGGGCCATCAGCTTCGTCGCGGCTTCGCCCTTCGCGCGCGGGATCCGCTCCTTGCCGAAGTCCTCCGGCAGCCTCTCTACCACTGGATCCCCCACACTTCGCCATCGGCGTCTCGGATCGGCGACGCTTCGCGCCCGCGCTTTCGCAGGACGAACAGGAGCGATTCGACGATCAACTCGGTGGCCTCTTCCAGCGACACCGCGCCGCAGCTCACCGAGAACTTGCCGCCCTCGGCCCACACCTGGACGCGCCGCATCCACGAGGGCATCTCGGACTCGCGGTCCCGCGACATGATCCCGTGCGCGGCGAAACTCCTCACGGCAGCAACCACCCGTAGAGCGTGTCGCGCAGATCCTCCGGCGTGCGCTTGAACTCCGCGCCCAACTCGCGTAGCGCCACGTCCCGATGCCCCTCGCCCGTGAACTCCAAAAACTCCGGCATCTCGCGCGCGATCCACTCGCGGTCCGCGCCCATGCCCTCGTCCGGGTCTGGCGGATCGGACTTCAGCGCGCCGCCCGAGAGAAAGAACGGACGCCCGAGCACCTCGGCGTAGAGCCCCGCCGTGCAGATCCGGTCGGAAGTCACCGCGGCGTGACAGCGGATCAGCCACGCGACGCGATCCAAGAACCTGGGTTCGAGCGCGTGCCCGGCGGTCGTCACTTCCAGGCCGCAAGCGCGCAAGGCTTCACGCGGCGCCACGTCTTCCATGTCGTGGTGGTGCAAGCAGACCGTCGCCTTCTCAAAGCCGCGCTCTCGCGCCGACGCCCAGACCGCCTCGGCGTAACGCGACCAGTCGTTCGCGAGCGGGTACTCCGGCACGCTGTGGTAAGGAAAAACGAGAAGCGCCTTGGCGTCGGCTGGCCCCGGATCCGGTCCGAAATCGCCGTACAGGAACGGCGCACCGATCATTTGGACGTTCTGGAGCCCGTCTCGATCGGCCGCGTCGCGATTCCTCACGTTCCATAGGAACAGTGGAAAGCGGAACGTCATCGACTCCGGCTTGTAGCCGCGCTCGCCGTCGACCCCACACCCAGACTGCCAGCCGTGCTGGATCTTGCCGTGGATCTGAAGGTCCGCTCTCATGCCCACATACTCGCGCAGGATCCGCCGGTGGTCGTACCAGTCGTTCGCCAAACACGTCCACAAGCCGCCCGGCTTTCCGGGCGACGGCAGAAACGACGGGTAGGCGTTCAGGCACACCTCGACGAACCGACGCTCGCCAGGTCCGGGCGGACAGGAGAGCGGCGCGTTCCAGTAGCCTTGGGCGTGCCGCTCGTCGATGTTGACCTCCGAATCCGTCGGCGGGATCAGCGGCCAAGACAGATCGTACCCGCCTATCAGACCAAGCGCCGCCGCGAATTGTCGCGTGTCGTACAGCACAAGCTCCCCCGCACGGCGCGGGATCGCGTAGCGCCCAAGAAAGAGCGCCCGATCCACCACGGCGCCGATCGGGTAGCCGCGATATTCTAGCCAGAGCATCGACGGCTGATAGCGCAGAAGCACGATCGCGAGCCGAAGGAGCAGCTTCGGATCGTCACGAAGCGCCAGCGCGAACGGAGTCTCACCGCTCACGACCAGATCCGCGTGCTCGATGTATAGCGCGTACCGGCCCATCGTCGTGCGGAACGGCGTCCAGTCCGCGCACGCGCCGTCCAGTACGCGTGCTTCTTGGATCGACTGCCCCGCGAGCGCGTTTCGGATCGGCACGGCGTCTTCCGCGCTCGCGCAGCCGATCGTGAACATCGGCACGATCTCCAGCCGGCGCATTTCGTTCGCGAAGCCGTGCGCCGTTGTAAAGTCCTCGCGCGCGACCGGCTGCGGGCAGTACACCGCCTGTCCCATCTCCACGCGGTAATCGATCCCGGTCCAGCCGAACGTGCTGCTGGACCACGGCTGCGCCGACAGCGGCGTCGCTTTCATCATCGCGTCCTCCGGGTCATGGCATCACCGCCAAGCGCAAGACGGTCCAAAGATCGGACGCCGTGCGCGTGTGCTCAAAGCCCAGCTCCCGCTTCGCGTCTTCCTCATGCGGGCGCGCGTCCCTCCACCCGCAGCGCCAGCCAGGGAACTCGCGGTCGATCCACGCCGGATCCGATGTCTCCGGGTAGCAGCGCTCCTCGGTGCCAACCACCGGCGCGCGCTCGAACTCAGGCCCGTCAATGAACACCGGCACGCCTTCATACGCCGCGTAGATCGGAGCCGTCCCGATCGCGTTCGACGTCACGATCCCGTGCTGATGGATCAGCGCGCGGAACCGATCCAGAAACGTCGTCCTCGACATGCGAGGCGATCCGCACGTGGCAGAGACCAGCCCGTGGCGGTTCAGCACCGTTCGCACCGCCGGGTCGTCGTACTCGTTTTCGTGTAAACAGACCGTGATCTGCTCGAACTGGCCTTTGGCGCGTACGCCTACGATCCAGTCGGCGTATCGCTCCCACGCGCGAAAGGCGTCCGCGAACGGATGCCCCGACGTGCTGTGCTGTGGCAGCGCCAAGATCCCCATCGTCACGCGACCGATCTCCATTCGCGACGGCGCGGCGGGAAGATACAGGTACGGAGCGCCGATCGGAACGATCGCCTCGGAGGACGCTCCCGCGTCCTTCGCCGCCTTCGCGCTGCGATCGTTCCACACGTAGAGCGGCTCCGGCGTGGCGTCCAACCCCGCGCCGACCGACCAGCCGTGCTGGATCTGCCCCACCACGCGAAGGCGATCGTCATCAGCGCCGACATACGCGCGCAAGATCGCCGCGTGGCCGTACATCTCCGAGAAGCGCGCCATGTACGCGGGAACATCAGCGGCGACGATCACGACCCCTCCCAGATCCACGAGTACAAGCGACGGAGCAGATCGCTGGGAGGCAGCTTCTCGCCCATCTCCACCAGCGCCTCCGCGCGCCCCGCCAAGCCACCCGCCAAGCCCCCCGCGGCGATCCCCGGAAAGTGCTCTTGGATCCACGTCGGAGCGCACACGAGGTCGACATACGCGTCCGGCGGGTCGTGCTGTACGGTGCCAGCCCCCACGAGGTAAAACGGCCTGTTCTCGTAGAGCGCGTACATCCCGGCCGTACAGATCCGATCGGACGTGACGGCAGCGTGACGCCGGATGAAGTCACGTAGCCTAAGCAGAAACGAGGGGTGCCCCACATCCCCGCACGTCGCGGGCGTGAAGCCAGCCGCGCGCACCGCCGCGCGCGCCTCCTCAGTGTCGTCCTCGGCGTACAGGAGAACCGTCACATGCGAGAACGAAGCGATGCGCACGAACCGCGCGACCGTATTCAAGTACGCGGACCAAGGCGCTCTGCGCTCCCGACTGGCCACGATCCCATGCCCCGGCACGGCCAACAGCGAATTGGATGAGATCGGACCCGGATCTGGCAACTCGGGCAGGTACAGGTACGGCGCGCCGATCGGGATGAGCGCGATCTTCGTTTCAGCGACCGCCACGCCCATCACGACCTTCGTTGGATCCTCGTCGGATACGGACCGCGCGATATCCATCCGATCCTTCGCGCGCGAGCTCCACACGAAGTAGCGCGCGAACTTCTTCGAATCTTCTAGCATTTGGATCACCACCCCCGGTCCCGGCTCCCACCCGTGCTGGATCCGCCCCGCGATCGGCAGCGACGTGCCGAGTCCGCAGTACGCGCGCAGCACCGTCGCGCCGCCGTACAGATCGTTGGACGTGCAGGTGAACAGGAACGGCTCCGCCGGCGGTAGGATCTCCGCGTCGCCCAGATCGGCGGTGCGCCACGAGCCTTCGCAAGTATCCGGTGGCAACGGCGCGATCCCATGATCGGATACCAAGACGGAACCGACACGCCCGCCGATCCCCCGCACGTGGTCGATCCAGTCAGCCACGATCGATCCCCTTCTGGGCGCCGCCGCGTGGTCGCGGATCGCGTCCGCCGAGATCAGCACGCCCACATACCCGCCCTTGGACGACTCCAAAAGCATCAGCCCTAACGTCTCGACCTCCGCGTGCACAAGCCAGTAGACCAGCGTGCCCGGCACGCGCAGCGCCGCGGCCAGCGCCACATCGTCGAAGCTCACAAGCGCCCACCTGCAAGGCCCGACGAGGATCTCGCCGCTTCGGATCACCCGGTCGTCGTCGCTCGCGATCCGCCAGTCCTTGAAAGACTGCGCGGTGAGCGCGCCGCACAAAGCCGGCGTCCGCGCGGCTACCGCGAGCGAGCGCATTCCTGGACGGCTCCGACAACGATCGCGCTCTCCAGCGCTGTCACGACCCCGCCCGCGTGCCCTACGCGAAACACCCCGGACGACGTGAAGTTGAAGCGCAGCCCTGGCGGCACCGAGAGAAGAAACGGATCGGGCAGCGTCGCGGTCATCACCGCGACGATCCTGGCTGCCGTTGACCTCGCGCGTTTCGCCGCCGGCCAGAACCGACGATGCACACGCGGCTCCTCGCCGTCCTCGATATCTACCGCGGCAAAGACGACTGGCTTCATGGCTTGGGCGGCTCTGGCGGCTTTGGCCGCTCCAACGGCGCCGCGATCGGCGCTTCCCGCGCGGGCTTGTGCGCGACCAGACCGACTTCGAGCCGACGGCACACGTTTAGGCTGTGGATCAGCCCCCAGGACTTCGCCTCGTCCGATCGCGCCTCCCACTCCGGTCCCGTCACACGCACGAAGCGCACCGGGTCGAAGTCCACGTCTTTAAGCAGATCCAACGCCAGCCCATCCTCGTTCGGCTCCGCCGCCAGCTCCGCCCGACCGAACGCCGTCAGGTACGCGAACATCTGCTCGGACAACCCGCGCACGCGGGTCGGATCGGCCAGCGCGTCCGTACACGACCAGTACGGACCAACGACCGTGACCTTCGCGCCGTGCTTACAGACCCGGTACAGCTCGCGCCAGAAGCCAACGAGGTTCCGCGTGCGCTCAACCACGCCTACGACGATCGCTTCGTCCAGCGCGTCGGCAGGGGCTTTGTTCAACATGCGCTGATCCTCGACGACGCGCGGGTCGAATATTCTATGGTGCCGCTCGTCCCACCGCCACCATCCCTCCTGCTCGCACCAGCCGATCCCCTTGACGTGATACACGCGCGGATCGGCCGCGCGTTCCTTCGCGTCCCATCCCACGGCCGCCGACGGACGCCCGTCCATCAATACACCGCCCCGTCATGCAGGCTCAGATGACCCACGCGGCAGCGCGTGTCTACGACCGGACCCCGGCCGTGCGTCTCGCGCCAGCGATCCCAAAAGAACGCGTCCTCCGTCTGCATCGTCACTCCTTTCGGCCCCCAGTCGCAGACCGTCCGAAATTTCAAGGGCGGCAGCGCCGCCAGCGCGTCCGTGCGGAGAAGCACAAAGTCCAAGCCCGTTCCGTCCACGTCCAGGATGTCGCCCACCTCGAAGTCCTTGCCGGGGATCATCGGTCCGGGATGCGACGCGCGCCACAAAAGCGGCTGCGCGGGCGGAAACGTCTTGAGAAAGTAGAGTCCGGCCACGGCCGGCGCGTCGCGGCTCCGCGCTGTATCCAGCAGAAGCCGCAGCCCGTCCGGCGGCGGCAGATTATCGTCGCCCCAGAACAGCAGGTACGCGGGCCTCGGTTTCATCGCCAGTACGCTCTCGGCGATCTTCTGCCGCGCGGTCGCGACCGCGTGATTCTCCGCGACGACCAGCGAGAACGCGCACGTCATCGGCGGCTGGAGCGCGATCGCGTTGACCACCCACGGCAACGCCACCGTTCCGAGCGTCGGGATCCCGATCGCGATGGTCTGGGCACCTGGATCGGCGACTGGATCAGACGCTAGGTTCGCGGAGCCGTTGCCCTTCGCCGACTCCGCTTCCACCGCCGGTGTCGCCGTCACAGCCAGCGTCTCGAACAGATCGTAGCGCAACTCGTCTCGACGATCGCGCGCGGTCGCCCCGCGCCACACGTCGTCCGTAAACCACGGTGGGTCCAGTAGGACCGCGCTCCGATGCAGTACGTAGCTGCGGTCGCCGATCCGCGCGACCGGATCGCCCGCGACCATCGCCGCTACGATCGCGTCCGACCGCAGAAAATCGTCCGCGTGCACAACCGCGATCCAGTTGGACCGAAGCGCGCCCGTGGCCTTGACCCAATCGCTCAGCGCCAAGTTGCGCCCCGTGTCCGGGTTGTCATGTACGATGCTCATCAACGACTGCCGCGTCATGGGCGGAAACACCGTGTGCATCGTCTGGAACCCCCACCTAGCGGACACCTTGTGCGGGCCGATCAGGCAGAGGCAGACGCTATCGGGGGCGTGGTGGCCCTTCTCTAGCAGGCTTGTCGATTGGATCGGGATCATCCGATCCGAGAAGGAGCTAGGGGGTGGGGCGGAGCTACGGGGTGGGGCGGAGCTACCTGATAGGACTCCAGAACTGCGCGATGCACACGGTCCAGGTGCCGCGCGCCTGCCCCCGGTTGTACAGCGTGACGCTCTGCGTGTGCGCCGCGGCACCGACGCTGGCGATGCCAACGGTAAAGACCGGATGCCACGAGTTCGTGATGTTCAACGTGTTGTGCTTCAGCGTCGCCCATACGAAGTCGGGAGACGCGGATAGGCTGTGGGCCACGACCGTAGAAGTCGTCGCGTCGAGACTCACCGTGAGCGTGCTGATGAAACGCCCGAGCGGCATCGCGACCGCGAGAAGCTACCGGATCGGGGACCAGAACTGCGCGATGCAGACCGTCCACGTGCCCGCGATCTGGCCCTTGTTGTAGAGCGTCACGGACTGCGTGTGCGCGGCGGAACCGACGCTCCGGTCGTTCGCGGCGAAGATCGGATGGTTCGAGTTCGTGATGTTGGCGATCGTATACTTCTGCGTCGCCCACACGAAGTCCGGCGAAGCGGACAGGCTGTGGATCACGACCGTAACAGCCGTCGCGGCCAGACTCACCGTAAGCGTGCTGATGAAACGCCCGAGCGGCATCGCGACCGCGAGAAGCTACCGGATCG
>ERZ1292644.1496-Hain-H14-01um-R2-1496-length-11995-cov-5_pt1 | contig 11995 bp, 20 predicted proteins | sample MGYA00564402_ERZ1292644 | MGnify/ENA primary metagenome ERZ1292644 (study PRJEB36523, sample SAMEA6512644) | groundwater metagenome | collected 2019-01-09 | study: AquaDiva: Metagenomics assemblies of 32 groundwater samples | reverse complement strand
GGGAGGACGAACCGGCGCCCCTGCTGGACCCCGACGGGCTGGGCGGTCCCGGGGAACGCGAGGCGGGCCCCCTGGCCTACCCAGGGGAACGTTGCCCGGCTGCGGAAGGGCACCGTCGGCTGGCCGGCCGGCCCCTCCGCGCCGGCCCCCGCGAACTCCTCCTCTGCGGCCTCTGCTGCGCCGCCCCGGGCGAGCAGGGCGATGCCCCCGACGGCGGCGGCCCCGAGCAGGACCGCGGCGACAGCAGGGACGGCGGCGGGCGCGGCGGCGACCACGATCGCCGGGGCCACGGCGGCGGCCGGCGCGGCGGCGACCCCGGTGGGGGCGGGGACCAGGTGGGGGACCGTGGGCTGCCGGACGGAGGGCTCGGCCACGGGGCCTCCTACGGCGCGAACGGCCCGCCGATGACCGCGCAGAGCGTCCCGCTCACCGCGGCCCCGCCGGCCGGGAGGGTAATGACGAGGGTGCCGGCCGTGGACAAGAGGACCGGCACGCCAAAATGGTGCGTGCTCGGGGTGTTGGCTCCCGCCACGGGCGTCCGCCAGACCAGGGCGCCGGCATCGGTCACGGTGAGGAGGGTCGGGGCGGCCGGCGCCACGTCGTAGTAGGCGGTGAAGGAATTGAGGACGGTGTTCTGCCCGGCGACCCCCGTAACCGTGATGGTGGCGGCCGTGTTGGCGGCGGGCGTCGAGCAGGTCCGCGTCCCGATGAGCCCAAACTGGATCGGGAAGGTGTGGGGCCGGAGGCCGCCGGTGACGATCTTCTGCCTCGTGAGTCCCGCGCCCGCAGCGTCTATGTCCCAGCGGGCCCCACTCTGGCCGGCGATGATGGTCTCCCCGGCGCCGACCACGGGGGAGTAGAGGATGGGGTCGTTGGCGCCGCCCGGACTGACCACGGCCCGTCCCCCGCTTGCCTTCGCGCTGCCGGGATTGTTGCTAGCGATTGCCGGCAGGGTGCTGGCAAGCCCCCAGGTCGCGCCGAAATCCGGGCTCCGGTAGAGGGTCGGGCCTCCGATTGGTATAGAGGAGAGCGCCACCACTACCCCAGAACCAAAGTTGAGCAAGGCACGGAAGCTTGCAAAGCTGGTGTCCACGCTCAGGACCGTGGTGAAGGTCGCCCCGGCGTTGGTGCTCCGGCTGATGGTCCCGGCCTGGGCAGCCAGGCAGATGGTCGAGCTCACGCACGTCAGGGTGTTGACCCCGCCTCCCGAGACCAGGACGCCAGCGAACGTCACCCCGTCGTCCGTGGAGCGCGCCACGTTTCCGCTCCCGTCCGAGACAAGCCAGATATTCGCAGACGGGGAGGCGAGCGCGTTGGCCTGGTTGGCCGCCAGGACCAGGGCCCCCGGGTCGCTGCAACTAGCGAAGGAGGTCCCGCCGTTGGTCGAACGGCAGACCTGGAGGTTTCCGCCGACGCTCAGGCTCACCAGGACCGTAGTGCCCTGCTGCCCGATGGAGTTGACCTGTGCCTGCACCACCCCCGGGAGGTCCACCTGGGTCCAGGAGACTCCATCGGAGGAGCGGAGATATCCATCATTGGCGTCGGCGGACGTACCGCCGATGATGTAGAGCCCCGCAGTGGTCCGAAGGGCATCCACGAGGCTGGTCATGTTGAACTGGGTGATCGAGGTACTGGACAGGGCGTAGGTGCGCCCCGCGTTCAGGGAGAGGTACGTTTTGACGGCTTCCGGCACCCCTCCCGACTCCAGCGCAAAGGCGAGCACCGTCTGGTCCGTCACAAAGACCGGAACCGTTGAGGCCCTGTCCGTGCCGAACGGGTCATTGGTGAGAAAAAACTGCTTGCCGAACCCGGTGGGGTCCGTCGTGCTCTGCGTGGGCCCGGTGACGCCGGTGTCCACCGGGAAGCGGTCCGTGCCGGAGACCTGTGTCGGCGTGCCGGCGCTCCCGAGGAACACGCCCACCGGGGCCGGCACCCCGCTGTCGTCCCGGGGCCACGTGGGCGCCATGAGCAGGGCGGCGCCGAGGGCGAGGGCGGCCAGCCTCCAGATCCGATGCCGCGTCATGCGAGCGCCTCCTCCGGGAACCAGAACCAGCCGACGGCCCGGGCCGCGACGCTGATCGCGGCGACCCCGGTGTTCTCGGCCAGGACGTCGAAGACATCCCCCGCGGCGAGCTCCACGAGGACCTCCTGCGGCTCCTCGAGGGTCCCCGCGGACCCCCGCATCTGCTCGAAGTAGCCGAACAGCCGCCCGTTCTTCCGGAAGCTGTACCGGAGGTCCGCCAGGGCCCCGGCGGTGACCACGATCCCGAACCGCCGGACGACCCCGAGGGACTTCTGGCGGACCGCGGGCCAGGTGACCAGGACCGCGCTGCCCCCGGCGACGATCGCGACCGGGAGGCGGTTCGCCGGCAGGTCCTGGTGCTCGGAGCCGGGCGGGGGCTCCAGGTGGGGCTGCGGGACCGACGAGATCCCCTGGGTGGCGAGCGCGCCCAGGTCGCCGTGCAGGGCGCAGAGGAGCCGGAGCTGCTGCTCCTGGAGGGCGAGCAGGAGGGGCAGGGCCTCCTCCGGGCCGATGCCGGCGAGCTGCTGGCGGGCGGCCTCGACCTCCTGCACCACCTGGCCCAAGGCCGTGCTCCCGTTGCCGCGTCCCATCACTTCCCCTTTCCCTGGAGCTCCTGGAGGGTCCGGAGCCGGATGACGTCCTCCTGGAGCTTCTCCAGCCGCTTGTCCTGCTCCGCCTGCCGCTTCTCCGCCTGCTCCTGGGCCGCCTTCACGGCCTCCTGGATCGCGCGCGTGGCGTCCTTCAGGTCGTCCTTCGTCGCCCGCTCCTTCGCCTCGGCGACGAGGGTCCGCTGGAGCTCCGCCTGCACGCCCCCGATCTGCCCCCAGAGGAGGTAGAGGAGGAAGAACACCAGGCTGACGAGGCCCCAGAGAAACTTGTCGAGAAGCCCGGGCAGGAGCTGTCGGCCGATCCCCCCCCGCTCCTCGCGGTGGGGCAGTCCCGCCCGGGCGCCTCGCGTGCTCATGCCGGGGTCTCCAGCTCCTGGCGGAACCGGTCCAGGTCGAAGGATCGGCCCGGGCAGGTCTTGTAGGCCCCCTGCCGCCAGTCCTTCCCCGCGAGCAGCCCGACCTCCCGGTGGCCGAGGACGTTCCGCACCGGGATCCCCCAGCGGACCCGGAGCCGCTGCGCCAGGGCGAGCGCCTTCGCCCACTGCGCGTCCGGCGGCGGGACCAAGTCGAAGTTGCCGACCAGGCAGATCCCCAGGGAGCGCGCGTTCATCTGGAGCTCGGCCACGTGGGCCCCGGCCTCGTCCCACCAGCGCCCGAGGAGGACCTCGTAGAAGTCCCCCACGAGTTCCAGACCCCAGTGGTAACCGATGTCCCGCCAGCCCTGGACCTGGGTGTGGTAGCGGCGGATGGCTCCCCAGGAGACGGTCCCGCTGTCCTCGGTCAGGGAGTGGTGGAGGACGACGAACTCGGGGACCATCTACGCGGGCGGCGGCGGCTGGCCGGCGAGGGCGCGGATCTCGGCCGCCTTGGCCTCGATCCCCGCGGCGAAGGCGTCCAGGTCCTGGGCCGTGACCGGCTGGCCCTGCTCCGCGCGCTTGACGAGCTCCTGGTACGCGATCCCGCTCTGGATGAGCAGCCCCGCCAGGCTGCTACCGGCCTGGATCAGGGCGACGGCGGTGACGGGGTCCATCAGGGCCTCCTCGTCGCGGCGGCGGTGAGCTCCCGCCGGATGTCGTCCACCAGCTTGAGGACCGCGATGCGGGTGGAGGCGGCGTCCTCCATCTGCCCGGCCTTGAACAGCGTGACGGCCTTCCGGTAGAGGCCGCTCGCCGTGGTGTAGGTGTGGCTCACCGTCCGGAGCGCCTCCCCCTGGAGGACGCCGCTCGCCGTGGCCGCCTTGATCTCGTCGCCCAGGGCGAGGAGGGTGCCGCCGGCGACGTAGAGCTGCTCCTCCGGGGTCATCGCCCGGCCGAGTCCGCCGCAGCCGGCGACGAGGGTGGCCACCGCCAGTCCGAGGAGCAGGAAGAGCACGACGCGCACGAACCTGCCGTAGAGGTTCATCGGCCCCTCCTACTTCGGCGGCTCCATCTGGGCCGCCTTCACGTGGGTCGCCGCCGTCACGACGCCGCCGACGAGGGCGAGGATGAGGACGGCCGGCGTGGGCATCACGACGCTCCCCTGCTGGACCATCGCGCCGGTGATGATGCCCCCGGCGCTGATGACGAAGTCCGAGATCGCGCCGAGGACCATCTTCGCGTAGTTGGTCATCGCTCCTCCTTCCCTAGAGGCCCGGCGGGAGGGGGGTGAGCTTCGCCCACTCCCGGCGCGGGACCTCGGGGTACTTCGCCAGCAGGCGCCGGACGAGGACCAGGTCCCCGTCCGCGGCGGCCCGGACATACGTCTGCTGGTCGTGGTTGGACACCACCTCGATCGTGCCCGGCCGGGGGACGCCGCCGCGCCCGCGGGGCGGGCCCCCGCCCGCCGCGATCCCGAGGACCGCGACGACGAACGCGGCCCCAGCGAGCTGCTCGGCCCGCAGGCCGAAGAGGATGGGCGGCCCGGCCTGGCCGGGGCGCGGGAACGTCCGGCGCTGGGTCTCGCCGGGCGTCGTCCCCGGGACCGGGGCGGGGGGCCCGGCCTGGACCACCGCGGCCTCGAGGGCCGCCAGCGTGAAGTCGTCCACCGCGCCGGTCACCGGGAGGCCCCCCTCCTGCTGGAACAGGCGGACCGCCTGCTCCGTGAGGGGCCCGAAGACCCCGTCCACCCGGCCCACCGGGAAGGCGAGGGTCCGGAGGAGCTCCTGGACCCGGCGGACGGTGGGGCCGGTGTCGCCCCGCGCGGCGAGGAGCACGGGGCTCGGCTCCCGCAGGACCTCGGCCGTCGGCACCGTCACCGCCGGCACCTCCTCTACCGGGAACCCGAAGAACTCCCCCTGGCCCAGGGCCCGGCCGGGGCCGGGCACGGACGTCGGGGGCCGCCGGGCGCCCGCCCGGGCCCGGGCCGGGAAGAGGGCCTGGAAGAACCGGAACAGGGGGCCCGCAGGCTTGGTCCGCGGCGCGGCCCGGGCCCGCTCCGTCTCCGCCGCGGCCGGCGCCTCCCGCTGGGACCCGGGGCGGGGTCCCGCGAAGAACCGGAAGAGGATCCCCGGGGGCGCCTCCTCCGCCGTGAACCGGGCGGGGGCCTCGGTCCGCCGGCGGAGGATCCCGGCCGGCGCTGCCGGCGCGGGCCGCACCGTCCGCTCCGGCTCCAGGACCGGGGGCGTGACCCCCGGCGGCACGGTCCCCTCGGGGAACCCCCGGAACCCCCGCGGGACCGCGAACGTCGGCGCGGGCGGCGTCACCGCGGCCCCCTGGCCCAACGCCTCCCCGCGCCGGCTGAGGGGGACGGTCATCCCTCGCCTCCCTTCGAGCCCGACCGCCGCGGCCGCCTCGTCCTGGAGCCGGGCGAACCGGCCGGCCAGGACCGCGGGGTCCAGCCCGGTCGCCGCGAGGATCTCGGCGTCGGAGGCGAGCTGCCGGAGCTGGTCGAGGTTGCCCACCGCGTAGTTGGCATGGAGCGCCTTGACGAACGGGTCGAGGTCCTGCGCGGCCGCCCGGGCCCACCGGAGCGTCTGCCGCATGGCGATCTCGATGCCCCGCGGTGTCAGCTCGCGGAGCTGCCCGAGGCTCATCGCCGCTGGGCGAGGACCGCCTTGTACGCGGCGTCGAGGCGCTTGAACGCCTCCGCGTCCCCGCCCTTGTCCGGGTGCAGGTGCCGCGCCTTGGCCCGGTAGACGGCCTTCACCAGCTCGAGCGGGTCCTCGGGCCGCACCCCGAGGATCCCGTAGGGGTCGTCCGGGGCCGGCCCGGGCCCGGCCAGCAGCCGGAACAGCGCCGAGAGGCCCTGGAGGACCTCCGCCCCCTTCTGGCACGCCTGGGCGGCGCGGCGGACGTCCACGGGGGTCCCGGTCATACGGGCTCCGACCGGCTCGGGACCTGGCGCTCGACCCCGGGCTCCGCCAGGGTCGCATCCAGGGCGAACCAGGAGTCCGGCTCCCGCCGCGGGAACCCGACCAGCAGGAGCACGTGGTCAATGCCCTGCCCCCGCGTGTCCTGGAGCCGGAGGCCCACGGGGAACTCCCGCGCGCACGCCATCGCCCCGAGGAGGACCGTGAGGGCCACGCAGTCCCCGGCGCGGCGCATCAGGGTCACCGCCGGGTTCTGGACCAGGTCGGCCGGGCCCCGGACCGTCACCCCGTCCCCCATCCGGGCCACCTCGCCGGCCTGGGGGTCCGGGACGAACCGGACGTTGCGGCGCACCCACTCGAAGAGGGCCACCGCCTCGGTCCACGGGTCGTTCGCGGAGACCCGGTAGATCCCGCGCTCGACGATCGCCACGCAGGCCACCCGCTGGATCTCCGGGTCGAGGCACCCCTCCCGGATGAACTGCCGGATCCAGGGGAGCTTCCGGTCCAGGTCGGCGACCGGCTCCTGGAGGACGACGGGTCCGTTCACAGCGGCACCCCGGCACGCTTCAGCAGCGAGCGCACGACGAAGAACACGATCCCGAACCGCACGATCGGCTTCTCCAGGAGCTCCGCGAGGCCGGCGAGCAGGGTCACGATCGGCAGCTCCGGCTCCTCCCGGGGCGGCGTCTCCGGGGGCGCGGCCTCCGCGAGCTCGATCACCTCCACGAGGGGGTGGACGGCCAGGCCGAGGATCTCCTGCTCCCAGACCTGCCCCACGCCGACCCGCCCCTCGGCCCGCTCTAGGCGGAACGTTCGGAGGTTCGACAGGTGCGCGAACGCCTCCGGGACCCGGACGCGGACCACGACGGGGCGCCAGGCCGCCCGGGGCTCGCTGGTGGCGAGCTCCAGGGTCAGGTTGGGCCCGAGTTTCTCCCGGGCCTCCGGGGGCAGGAGCTCGAGGAGCGTCACGCGGTGCTCCGCCGCAGGTAGGGCGGGGGCTGCTGCTGCTGGCGGACGGCCAGGTCCGCCTGCGCCGCCGCCTGGGTCGGGGTCAGGAACTGGGGCTGCTCAGGCGCCGGCCCGTTGCCGAGGCCGGCGTGGTCGGGGAACACCACCACCATCGGGGTCATGGCACCTCCTTACGCAGTGATGACGGCGAACTGGACCGCGAACCCGTCGGGGAGCCGGACGAGCTGCGGCCGGAGCATCCCCACGATCCGCTGCACCTCCCCCGGCGGGAGCAGGGGGAGCTCCTGCGGGGGGAGCTGGAACCGGGCGCTCCCGAGCCCCGCCGGCACCGGCACCTCGATCGGCGGCCACTCGAGGGTCCAGCCCGGGGGCGAGAGGCGCGGCCGCACCGTCGGCGCGAGCTGCGCCACGATCGCGTTGGCCTCCCCCTCGGTCGCCCCCTGGAGGGGGATCGGGGGCAGGACGATGCGGACGCCGCCGTCCCCCGCCGGCGCCGGCTCTGGGGCCGGCGCGAGGGCCCCGGCCGCGAGGAACCCCAGGGCCGCGATGGCGAGCAGGATCAGGAGCGTCACGCCGGCACCTCCCGGACGTCCGCGAGGCCCCCGCCAGGCTGCGCGACCAGTGTCTCGCCGCCCGGCGTCGGCCGGCCGAAGCTGGCGAGGAACCCCAGGACCTGGTCCACGGGGATCGGGATGAACGCGGAGGCGGAGCGGCCCCGGATGAAGACCCCGGCCGGCTCGGGCGCCTGCGGCGTCAGGGCGGAGACCACGGGGGCCGTGGCCGCCCGGGCCGCCCGGGCCCCGAAGAACAGGGCCGCGCCGACGGCGACGGCGAGCAGCACCGCCAGCGGGCCCGGGCCCCGGCGTGCGGTCCCGTCGGGCATCCCCTTCCTCCGTGGCAACCCGGAGTTGCGTAGAAGGTGACTCCGGGTTACCTCTGTGGCGACTCCGCGTTGCCTACGCCCACCAGTCCGCGCCGGCCGCCCCGAAGTCGTCGGCGGTCAGGATGCTCCCGTCCGCCCCCACGTTCACCAGGCCCTCGGTCGTCTCCGCGACCGCGCACTCCGGCACCGGCGCGGGCGGGGCCGTCGGCAGATCGAGGCCGGCCGCCTCCGACCGGGAGGGGGTGAAGATGGAGAAGATGTCGGAGACGACCCGGTCGAAGTTGATCGGGATGAAGGCGCCGTAGCCGCCCTTCTTGATGACGACCCCGGGCTGGGTCGGGACCGGGGCCTGCCCGGGGGCCTGGGGCGGCGCGCCAGGCGGGGGCCGGCGAGTCCCGGCACCTGGGACGCCGACCCGCGGCCGGGCCAGCGCGCTGAAGAAGAGGGTCCCGCCGACGACCGCCGCCGCGCCCACGAGCAGCGGCCCGAGGGCCCCGCGCCGGAGGACCCCGTTCGGCATCGCCTACCTCCTGGCCGGGAGGAACCGGACCGCCGCCAAGGCCCCCAGGCCGAGCAGGAGCAGCGGCCCAAAGGAGCTCTTGGCCACCGGCTCGATGGCCCCGGCGAGGGCGGCCCCGATCGCGGCCCCGATCGCCCGCCCGATCCGCTCGACGGTCTCCACCCCCCCGATGACGAAGAACCCGGCCAGGACGGTGAGGACCGAGACGAGCACGATGGCGAGCAGGATCGGGGAGGCCCCCTTGATGACCGTCCCCTCGATGGTGAGGAAGATCCCCTCCGTCGTCACGTTCTCGACCAAGAGGTGCTCGCCGAGGGTCGGGGGGAGGTCCGCGAGGGTGGGAGTGATGTCCACGCAGCCCGGCTCGCCGAAGCAGATGGTGGCGCCGCGGAGCGTGATCCGAAGGCGGTCCCCGACCTCCACCTCGTCAAGCTGAGGGTTCAGCCGCTCGACAACGGGGCGGGCCGAGCCCTCCCGCAGGACCTCCGCGGTGGCGACGGCCATGCCGGCCTCCTCGGGCCCGGCCTAGCCGAGCGCGTAGTGCATCCGCCGGAAGGTGCCCGTGCCCAGGTTCGTGCTCAGGGCCAGCTTCACGTCCCCGGCCTGCGCGAGCTTCAGGTCCAGGCCGAAGGGGTTCCGGCTGATCTGCTCCCAGGGGAGCAGGAACGTCCCCACCAGCGTCGCCGGCAGCGAGAACAGGTAGCGGCTCTGCTTCAGCTTCGTCTGCCACTGGACCTGGAGGGGGGTCTCGCGGGTCTTCGGGAACTTGACCCCCACCTCGGAGGCCTCCGCGTCGGAGCGGGTGCCGGCCGCGGCCAGGACCAGGAGCAGGGTCTGGAAGAGGGTGTCCCCGACCGGCACGTCGTCCTCGAACCCCAGGTTCGCCTGGACGGTGATCGGCGTGGACCGGGACTCGAACCGGGGCAGCAGGAACCCCTGGGTCCAGAAGCTGGCGACGGTCTCGCCGGGCTCCAGGGAGATCTCGTGGACCGTGAGGGTGAAGTCGGCGCTGGTGATGGTCTGGTTGACCCCGATGTCCGCGGCGGCCCCCCAGACCAGCTCGGACTGGAGGTTCTGGATGTCCCGGGCCGGGATCACCACCTTCGCGTCGAAGAGGTTGAGGGGGTCGAAGCCCCAGTGCAGGGGCATGATCTGCCGGATGATGGTGCTGGCGGCCACCCCCGTGGGGATCGCGTCCACGTGGATCTGCCCCAGGTAGCGATGCATGTTCCAGAAGTGCCAGAGCCGCCCGTCGTTCACATCGAAGAAGCTCTTGGCGCCGGCGGCCCGGATCCGGTAGGCCGAGACGAGGCGGCTGAGCCCGTCCTCGACTGCGGTCGCGGCCGCGGCGGTGTTCAGGTCCACCCGGAGCAGGTGGTCCAGGTGGGTGATGAACCCGCTCCGGGGCAGATCCACCCGCGTCGTGGTGCTGGCGACGAAGGCGTGGGGCTGGGCGAGGGTGAACTGGTTGAAGCGCGGCATCGGTCGCTCCTCCTCCTCTGCGCGTCCGGAGCGGAGCCGGCTAGAGCCGGGCGCCCGACGCCTTGCGGGCCACGTCCCCCACGAAGAGCCGCGGCCGCTGGTTGACCGGGGCCTGCCCGATGGCAACCGCCGGCGCCGCCCCGGTCACGCCCGGGAACCCCGCCAGGAACCGCCGGACTGTCGCCCGGACCCCGAGCAGGGAGTCAATCGCGCTCTTCCCCGCGATGATGCTGAGGATGTCCGCCGTCTGCGGCCCGAGGAACTCCCGGACCATCCGGACCTGGCCGACCGCCCACGCGACGGCAGCCTGCCCGACCGGGACCGCCATCGCGCCCACGAAGGGCGTGATGAACCGCGCGACGACCTGGCCGGCGGTCTCGGCGACGGCCTCCGAGCCGGCGGCGACCACCCACGCCCCGAGCGGGAGGTTCCCCGCCCGGAAGCCCGTGAGCTGGTCCAGTGCTCGACCTACCCCGTTCGGCATCGCAGCCCTCCTTTGGTGGAAGCGGTGAGGGCCGGAAAGGGAAAACCCCTGGTGGAAGGCACCCATCCGCCTACCGTCGGACGGGACTCCCCTTCCGGCCCCCACCAGGGGTTGACGGGGGGATGGTAGGCGGGGGCCCGGCCGGTTGTCAAGCGGTAAACTTACTTTACAGCCCGCCCGGCGGGTGGCTAGGATGGGCCCCGGGCTTGGGGCCGGGGGGAAGGCGAAGGCTGCCGAGAAGCTGCCCTGCCCCGAGTGCGGGCGGCTGCTGAGCAACCGGGGGGCGTGGACCCTGCACCGCCGCTATCAGCACGGGGTCGGGCTGCCCTCGGGACCCCGGGCGGCAGAGCACCCTGAGAGGCTGCCCGGTGAGGGGCCGGCGAGGGCAGCCAACGAGATCCTGGCGGCAGCAGTCCGAGAGCAGTCGGACGGGAGGGCGCGCATGGAGGAAAGGTCGGTTCCCCTGTGGCAGCTCGAGCTGGAGCGCGAGCGGCAGCGCCGGGAGAAGCTGGAAGAGCAGCTCAAGGCCCTCGGCCAGTCTCTGGAGACCCTGACGCAGGGTCTTCCGGCCGTCCGCCAGGTGGCTGACATCGCCGCGAAGGGCCAGGAGCAGGTCCTGGCCCGGATCGAGGCCCTGGACAAGGCCGTCGCCGGGGTCGGGACCGAGCTGAAGGAGGTCACCGGCCTCAAGGCCGAGCTGAAGAGCCTCTGCGACCTCTACCCGGACCTGTGCAAGGTGGTGGAGGACCGGAAGAAGGCGCCCGAGCCCCCGTCACCGCCCGCCCCGGAGGCCCCCCCGGCGCCGGCCAAAGCCGGCCATCCGCTCTCCCCGGCAGCCGGGCAGACGATCTCCGTGGCCGAGGGCATCGAGTTCCTGAAGCACTGGACCAAGTGCCCGGAGTGCGTGGAGCGGCTGCGCCCGCAGCTCGAGCAGGACCCCGCCCTCCTCGACGAGTTCCTGGCCGTCTACCGTCCGAAGCCGAAGGAGGAGCCCGGTGGCAAACGGGGATTCGTGGGCTGACAAGATCCCGCTCGTCAAGGGCCTGGCCGCCAGCGGGCAGTTCGACGAGATCGTGGCGGCGAGCCCGTTCGTCCAGAAGCTCGTGGAGCGGCTCGCCGTCCTGGAGCGGACGGTTGCCGAGGGGAACGAGACCCTGAACCGGGTGGTCGCCCACCTCCAGCAGGTCGCCCCGAACCCTGCCGCGGCCGGCGCGGGGACGGGGACGCCCGAGAGCCTGGGGATGCAGCTCCTCGCCACGCTGCTCCAGGGGGCGGCCCGCCCGGCCAGTGACGGCAACCCCTTCGACGCCCTCCTCGCGCCCCTGCAAGTCCTGAACACCATCACCACGTCCCAGTCGAAGGCCAAGGTGGAGGAGTTCCGCACGATGGTGGAGCTGATGAAGCTGTTCACCGGGGCGGCCAAGGGCGTGTCTCCTCCTGCCAGAGAGGAAGAGCCTGCCGCAGCCGCGCCGGCGGTCGTGGTCCGCACCGGACCCCACTTCCGGGAGGCGGCGTAGCCGATGCAGGGGGACGAGCGCCAGATCCGGCTCTACCAGCTCGAGCAGGCCGTCAAGCAGCTCGTCCTGGTCGAGGGGCACCTGACCGACGCCCGGACCGCGGGGTCCCCCCTCTGCTGCCACTGCATCAGCAAGCACGCCTTCGCCCTCCAGGCCCTCGCCGAGGAGAGCGCGGGGATCCTCCCCGAGCTGGCCCCCACGTTCCGGGACCTGGGCCGCTGGG
>ERZ1292644.1495-Hain-H14-01um-R2-1495-length-11997-cov-5_pt1 | contig 11997 bp, 13 predicted proteins | sample MGYA00564402_ERZ1292644 | MGnify/ENA primary metagenome ERZ1292644 (study PRJEB36523, sample SAMEA6512644) | groundwater metagenome | collected 2019-01-09 | study: AquaDiva: Metagenomics assemblies of 32 groundwater samples | reverse complement strand
TGTGTTCTTAAAAAAGCACTCTGATTAAAAATATTCTCATTCATGCTAACACCTGGGAAGGGTTAACATCTAAAATAAATCCATGTATTATTATCTCAGAAAATTGATTTGGCATACTCAATTGAGTAACCGTTCCACCTGATATATAAGAGGAGAATGCTGAACCATCTAGATCTATTGTTAACGTTGTTGAGGAGGTATCTATAACTTGATAAATAGTGAATTGAGTTCCATCATAGTTGAGTTCTGTCATTCCTAAAACACCATCGATGCGCACCATATTTCCTGGGGATAACGCATTATCCACTGTCAAAACGACAGGATAAGTGGCCGTTGCATCCGTTATTGTGAATGTCCTCTGGGTTAGTAAAAATTCTCTCATTTGATCGTCTGACATAGTGAATCCTATTTGAATCGTATCACCAATAAGAGATGTATTCATCCTATGCCATATTTGGCTTTGTGATATGCCTGTAATAGACTGTAGATTTACATTTGCAGGTGTAAGACCTAAATTTGTACTTTCAGGACATGTATAAAGTACTGTTGAATAGATGAGACTATCGTTAATTGATCCTGGTTGTGGTAAAACCAAACTGTCATTAAATGCGGAGGCTGAATTCTGGCTAAGGAAAATAAGCAGTGTAATTTTTCCGTTTTCAGTAGTCTCAATAAGATATTGCTGAGGACCTAATCTCGCTTTTCTTGAAATTTCCCAGGCTACAGGGAATTGCTTTGTCTGTATCTTAGGTATGTACATTCTGGTAATTACACCCTTACCCAAATATGTGCCTCCTGGAATAACAGGGTTTAAGAAAAATGAATCTAAATCTATAGTTTGAACACTAAATATCTTTCCGTTCACTTGAGATGATACAGTTCCCAAAGCACCAGTTATTAAAATAAAATCATTAGCATTTAGACCATGATTTGGAGATGTCACTGTATTTCCTGAGATATCTTCAATGTAAAGAGACCTCTGCTCTCCGGTTCCATTATTTTTGGTTATAACAAACCCCTGTTGATTTCCTCCGATAATTTGTGGTTTTCTAACAACTGTTTTTCCAGAATCCCAAGATTGATTCCAAACATTCCATGATGAATAAGTAGATCCTATTGTCGCCCATGTATAACCCGTTCTTGGTCTAAATTGCCCATAAGTCGTATAACACTCTAAAGCAGATCCCCATGTCTCTTCACGATAGTTATAAATCAATGATTTATTTGGGAAAAAAGATCTCACAACATCTGATGAATTTGTCTGTAATTTTGATGCAGAATAAGTAAAATAGACTAATTCATTATCATAGTCTCTTTGAGCACATATACGTTCATTACCATTATCATCTTCATTTATTTCAAATATCTCTTCTATGATATCTATATCAAAACGGTCACAGAAAGTTTGTGCTGTCTTAACAAAACCTCTTTCACCTTTTGTTAAAACAAATCGGTCAAAGTTTATCGTGCTAAATGTGCTTTGCGACCCATATTCAGAATTTACTAGATAAAAATTGAAAGGAATAATGTTTTGCCCGGTAAATATCAATCTGGTTTGGATGTTGTTATCCAAACCTAAAATTAATACATCCTCGTTCTGAGATACGGTTGTAATAGCTCCGTCGACACCCGCTGATATAAATCCCCCAAAACCCGTCTGATCTTCAAAATAAGCAGGAGATATAGCTGTTTGATTTGTAGGAACCAAAATAGGATGAAAGTCATTTTCAGTTGATGTAGGAGTATCTATTATTGCTGAAGGAGTATTTGTATACGAAGTTGTATAATATGGAGTCCCATTTTCGCTAAAAATAACAGTATCCTGAAGATATATTGGTAAACCGCTGGATGCTTGTACAACAGGACCAAAAAATAAAAGAAAATCCTTAAAAGGAAGAATCATCCTTGCGCCTACCAAATAATATTGCAGTGGAGGCAAATTATTGATTGAAAAATTAAATTCAGATAAAGGAGGCATAAAATTTACCCATCCTTTACCTTGTACAAAAACCGGAGCAGTTGCACTGCTATTTGTAGGATCACCATCATACCATCTAATACAATCAAGGGTAGGGTCTGCATTATTAGTTAAATATTGAGCAATTCCTCCTGTGCCGTTTGTATTTATTGTAGAAAAAGGAAATTCTACCTGCACATTGTTCGCATCCACTACAACAATTACGTAACCAGATTGAAAATTTATCCCGGTTGTTGTGAGAACCTCGTTTACAAATATAAAATCACCCACAACTAGTCCATGACCTGTAATTTGAAGTGTAACAATTGCTGGAGGTCCAACAGCATTCACGGTAACCGTCAGAATTGGCTTAAATTGCATGCCGACATTTGTTGTTGGATCAAAAGGAATATTTATTCCATTCGTAGCCCACAAAGCACCGTTATAGTTCACAGTCCAAAATTGTTGATAATCTTTACCATTCCACCTTACAGGTGTCCAAACAGTCTTGGGTATGTAACCGGGAAGATTAGTCGCATCTGCTGCCGGATTTTTATAAAAGCTCACATCGTGCGGATCGTGAGGAAAGTTAACACTGATCTCATAAGAAAAAACTGTATCAAATGATAAGTTTCTTGCTGTATCATTGACCTCTAAAATAAGATCTTCAAGACCCATTACAGGAAGATTAGAAAAATATCTAAAGGTAGCATTATAACTTTGTCCTGCATCCCCTGCGTCTACTGTAAAAGCATTTGTTGCATAGTTGATCGTACCAGTTGATGCCAATCCATTTCTTAATAAAGTTCCATCTTGATCGGGATCTGTATATATTGCCCCTCCTGATAATGTTATTGTCACAGACCCAGGTAGAATGCTTGGAGTAGATCCCAAGCTAGTATTTGATAAAGTGACTAAACCAAAATCTGTTATTAGATTTCCGTTGATCCCGACTAATACAGGTGTTGCACCCGTATAGTAAGCAGTGCTTGTGCTGTCAAAAAAGCGAGACAAGCGTGTAAGAAAATCAGTTCCTCTCTTTCTTCTTAACTGACCTCTCCATGTATATGAATTTATTAAATTGGGAAATGAATCATTATCTATATAAAAAGGCTTTATAACTGTTTTAAGGCCTTTTCCAACAGGTCCAACGATTATTTTTTCGCCCATTTATCCGCCAAATATAACAACATTGCCCATGTTTACATCATGTAAACTAGAACCCTGTGAACTAAAAGCAATTTGTACTTCAGTTGTTGTTACTGCTGTTGTGTAAATAACATCATTTATTGCTCCATATACAAAACCGCTTCCTATACCACTTCTTTGACCAGTTAGTAAAACTGTATAATTAGCACTAGGAAGTGCTGTTGTAAAATTTACTTGATAACGACCTGTAGAAGTTCCTATTCTTGTTACTGAAGTTACATTGAAAGATCCTCTAATAGTTTGAGCTGCATTGTTTCCTAATGTTGTTCCTTGAAAATTAACAAATGCTTGCGGTGTATTTGTTACCATTCCCGAAGTTGTTAATTGAATTTCTGGTCCATTATTTTCACGTCTATAAAATAATTGGATAACGCCCCCCCCTACATCTTTTGTATAAACTGCGCCTTGTGTTGTGTTTGTAGCAGGAGCTGCTACAAGGAAAGGATAATGACTTTGAATATGCCATCCATCAAGATTGCCTGAGGAACCGAAAGAATAGTGATCAACGGCTATAATATCATCTATAGAATTGGTATTAATCTGCATTAATGGTTGATCATCAGAAGGATCGTTTGGACCATTTGGAATATCTCTAAAATAATTTATACTTGGCATATTATTGACCTGAAAATGATTGATAACCGCTTAATATTCCTGGATTGGAATATATTGTTTGTGTTCGAGTAGCCGTAAATTGCCGTTGACTTCTCTTCCAAACAAGCATTTCTTGTTCTTTGAAAAAAGGTTCATAAAAGTTAAATTGCTCAACATCTCCTGTATCTGCAAGAATCTTTCTTGCAGCTCCTCTAGCCATGTATTCACTCATATAAGCGAATGGAATAGCATTAGAGCCTGTTAAAAAGGCTGCTGGTGTCATATATACTTCAATTTCTACAAGATATTGTCGATCTGGTGGACTGCGTAATGTGATAATATTGTCATATACCAATATTCCTCTTGGCAATCCGCTTTGGAAAAAATAAAATTGAGCATTTATTTGAGCACCATTAGGTACTGCTACAGGAAAGAAAAGATTTTGTATGGTTCCATCAAAATAGTTAATAGTGTTCTGCGTGGTTGTATAATTAGCACCAGGACCATTGGTAAGAGGCAAATTTCCATTTGGAGCTTTGCCTTGTTCCATTAACAATCCATAATTTAGATTACCATCCAAGAACTGGCCACTATCGCAAACAATAATATTAGAACCATCAGAAGCAGTCGAAGTGATATATACAGCGGGGAAAACATTTGTTACTGGTATATCCTGTATAAAAGTTTGATTATTGATTATTTCTAATGCTGTTACAAGAGGAGGATCTTCATTTGCTCCTGTTGAAATGATCCCCTGCATATCCACATGTCCCCTTAAGATATATTGTATAGGTGGATTTAATGGACTAGAGTTTGCAGGTTGTATTGGGAATGACAGATTATATGGTCCTGTTGTTCCATTTCCTGTACCAACCTGAACCACTTGTTGCACAACCTTAGGATATGCGTTGTAAAATACAGATCTCTGTGTCTGAAGTTGTACTTGAATACCATTTATGTAAGCAGGTCCTTGGAGTACTTGATACACAGGATAAAAATTAATACTTTGCATACCTTCTTCTGTTTGGATATCGTATAAAGGCATGTTGTATTGATCAAAACCAGGAATTGTCTGAAATTGATACACTTTTTTTAGATCAAACAGTTGTATCCTAGCATCAACATCCATAATCCAAAATCTATTGATATAATCAATGATCAAAGAATCCGTTATAACAGCATTCGAAGGACTTTTTATGATCCTTCGAACATATGTAATGATGTCTTGAAGAAGGTTCACGTTATCAATTTCCTTAAGACATCGAAATTAATTTGCGTGTAGATACAGGACGTGCGCTGATTCTATAAATCAAATCATCAACGACCATAGAGCCGAAATAAGTCATTCCACCTTCAATGCTTGTTGGACGATCTTGAGTTTTCAATCTGTGGTATGTGCAGTTGTTCTCTAAATGTTCTGCCACATATCTAGGAATCCATACTGCTCGACCTGATGGTATTGCCCATTCTTCCGCAGGTACTCCAGGAAAAGGCTTTATCCAAAACTCAACAACTTCTCCTTTAATTTCTTCATGCTGGACTGTGTAATGAACATATTCTTTGGATTTGTTGTACTGCTCACGGAAGTTTTCATTAAACTTTTCTTTGGAACCAATCATTCTTTTGGGTTTTAAATAAACTTCTGGTGCTTTAGCTATATCTGCTTGAGCAATCTTATGCTCGGGAGCTTCTCCTTTCTTTTGATTCATTCGATCCATTGTCAAATCTTTAATGTTTTGATCGAATTTATCGAATTGTTCTTGTGCAGAATCTAGAGCTGATTTTGGTTTCTGAGACATAGTAACCCCTTGTTAAATTTAAATTTTAATTTAACATTAAAACAGAGGTTTTGTCATTCAAATTGTCAAGAAATATTTATAAAACTACCAGGAACATCTGTTTCTGAAAGTACTCTTCCAGTAGAAGAAATCAATCCAGTATTGATATCCCCTACGGCAATAATTTGTGCTTGAGTTGTAGCTGTGGAAGATTGATAAGGATCGACATTTTTTGAAGAATCTATATTAATTTCGACTTGATTTGATGATGGAACAGATAAAACAATTCCTGTTTGTCCATTTAACTGTCGACATCCGAATGTCGGAGGAATAATTAGTCTTACTTCTTGTCCAATGACATAATTATTGTTTTGTGTGGTGGTTACCGTAGTAGTAACACCCAAAGTAACTGCTGAAATAATGAAAAGACTAGGTTGATAAAATTGTGCATTGATATTGACATTGCTATATGGAGCAACTGGACCTGATATTGCCGGAGTAGACATCAACTACCTTTTAAAAAAAGGGGGCGTTTGCCCCCTACATTAGTTCGGGAAACTACCGTCATGAAGGAATGCTCTCCATTCAATAACATCGTCAGCCGCCATAATCTGAACACTAGTAGCAGTATTTGCAGTACCTGCACCAATTATGAATCCTTGAGAAGTGTTGTTGAAGAATGATCCTTGAATTGCAGGACCATTAATCGTATTTACTCTGGTAGTTCCAATTGGGACAATATATGGAGGAGGATACAATGCAGAATTTGCAGAGATCTGTACTCCACCGGTATTGACATCGCCAACAGCAACAATCTGTGGCCATGACAATCCTGGTACACTGCTAAATGGAATATTTGAACTAAACGAGGTGTAACTCGAAGAATTAATATTAACCACTACAGTATTATAATCCGTTACCGAAATCACATATCCATAGATCGGAGATCCTGGGATAACAGTATTTGGCAATGAATTGAATTGTGTTGGACCCCATTGTTGTACCGAAGATGGCAGAACATTTGGAATCCTGATAGCAATCTCTTGCCCAACAACAAAATTATGAGCAGAAGCTGTATCGATAGTTGTTGTAGCACCATTAGTGATATTACTAATGATAGATACACCTGGAGCATACAAATAAGGATAAAGAACTTTTTTGTATGATCCTACGTTTCCTGTGGAAGTCGCTGTGTTAAAAGCTGTGTAAGCTGAGCCCGAAGCATTCCAAGGAATACTAAAGGTTGTAGCGCCAGTAACAGTTACAGTAAATGCAATGCCTGCAATTTGCTGCATACCTGTTGTGGATGTCTGTTTCAGATTTTGAAACACGACTACATCGCCGCTATTTAAACCATGATTTCCTACAGTAGTTACTACCGCTGGATTTGCAGCAGTAATGCTAAACTCAGAAACAGGAGAACCGCCATGAGCAACAATGGGCCCGTATTGAAGAGAAAGTCCTGCATAAAATGAACTAATACCATTTGTTTGGATAGTATCAAATGCAGTAACAGAACCAGCATTGTAAACTTCAAGCATTGTTGGGTTGTTAGAACCATCAAATAAGCTCGCATCCCACCAAGCTCTGAGAGCTTTGTTGGCTGCGACAGCAGCTTTGATATTTGTGTAGTTCCACAATTCAACGAAATCAGGTTGAAAAGGCAAATTAACATATGCACTTGTTCCTCCCGCAGTAAACCGACCTTTTACCATTTTAGAATATTCACTCATATTACACCCCCAAACTGCTTAGACGTGTTGAGAGAAGATTCCGAATTGCAGTATCTTGCGTAATTGCTTGAGCTTGGGCGAATTTGACCGCCAAAGTAGCATTTTGTGCAAGCATGCCGGAATAATATGGATCACGATAAATCAAGTTCATGCTGTAGCCGTCTTGATTTATATGTGTGACGGCTTGTTTACCCACTACAGTATTGTAGTAAACGTCAGCGCCATTAGCAGAAATTCCACGAGCAACTGGGGCTTCTGAGCTTGTTAGAACACGAATATTAAAAGCAGAACCATATTCAGATGGCAATGCAGAAGCATTAGTTGGATAGTTCCATTGATTCAAGAAACCAGAACCAACAAGAGCATCGAAATCGGATTGAAGTTCTGTTGATGATAGCATGAAATATGCTGAACGAACAGGACCTGTACCGAATCGATCCATACCCTCTATACCGCTCATGAATTTATAAGCGTTATTTGTGTCGAGAGTAGTGGCAACTAAGCTAAAGTCAGACATTCCCAAGTTTGTCGGGTTGTCTCCATTAGATCCACCGCCTGCATTGATCTGGCTTGCAGCCGATACAATGTAATCGCGTAAGATTAAATCTTCAGCTTGTCTCATAGCTACTGCAAGTCTCTCAGATACCCAAGCAAGGACACCTTCTTGATCTTGCAAAATCACTTGTTCGTTAATGATGCATCCAGTACCAAAAAAGGCCATTTGAGCATCAATAATATCACGCTGTGGCACTTGCGCAGGGGGATCTATCCCGCTATTACCCAATTGTACAGTGGGTGGCTGCAATGCACGAGGACGCATAAACCGCATAGTGGTTCCACCATTGGGCGGCATGCTCACCTTGTCGCATATTGTTATGTAATTCATTGTCGGGGTTGGGACATAAAGCATAGCAGGAGCTAAGCTCTGTAGAATCATAGGACCCAAATTCCCGGTTGTCGTAATCGACATGAAAACCTCACGAGTGAAGTTTATGACGACATGACGATCGGTAGACGAGCCTATTACGTCAGTTCTCGATCACATCTGGCAACTATCCGGAATTTCCGGACAATTGATGGGTGCGAACCACTTACACGAATGCCCATTTCCAATTTATCGACGGATCTTTAAGGGCTACCATCTTTAACCGGGGTAACTCCGATCTCTTTTAACGTCCGAGGTCGCGACGATTTCATAATTACGCTTATGATGGCGAAATTATATGTATATCAAATTTTTTAAATCTGGAAAAGATTTTTAAATTCTCAGTTTTTTCTTCAATTCTTGCATTTTTGTATAGGCGGCTTTCTGACCTGATTCCGAGAAGTCTCCTTGACCCGCATTATATGGCGCACTTCCAACACCACTAGGTTGGTAATAAGGGCTTTTCCTATTTGCATCAATTTTATCTTGAATTGATGATTGCTTCTGATCTGGCTTATCTATTCCTAACGTCTTTATGTTCTCATAGACGAGCTTTTGTCTCTCAAACCCTTCTGGCATACGAAGAATAGTTTCTGCAAGCTTGGGGGCTTTCTGTGCGAATTTCTCCGCATGCTGCAAAATATCATAGAAATCTGGGTTCTGTTCGAGCCACATTTCCTGCTTTAACTCTTCCTTAGCCTTATATTTAGCCATTTCCATGGCTTTTTCTATTTCGCTTTTTGTATTCTCTCCGAATTTATTTAGTGATTTCTTTAACTTTTTATGATCGACATATGGTTCGCCATCATCTTCATCATCTGAAGCCTGTTGTCTTTGTTTTGCAGATTCCTGAAGTAATCTTTCTGCCTCTTCTCTTTTTGATTTTTCTTCAGATAATTGCCTTTGATATTTGGATTCCAGCTGACGGAAATTATATTCCTTATCATTTGGTTTCTGTTCTTGTTGTGTTTGTGGAGTTTCTTGATTTGGAGCTGTCATGCCTATCCTTTGCCTGTGACGCAGGCCGGCGTTTAGGATTTGTAAAATAAAAAAATGTTTTGATATATATTTATCAAATTAAAGTTTTATTTTACAGTAAAGATATGAAAATAAATCTTTTAGAGACTCATGATAGGTATGAACATTTCACAAAGCAGTCGTTTGATATTGCTCAATGCTGTCAGGATTTAATTAATCAGAGACCTTTTGGAAATCATCCCTTTTACATATTTGTCCATGCTAGAACACATGAGGACAGTTCTAACAAAAGATTGATATGGCAACCCAGGCTAACTAAACCAAAAGCCCAAACAAACTCTATGCTATTCAAAGCTTATCCTGGCACAGATATACTGAAAGTGATTTGGATGATTCCAGCAAGAGAATTGTGGGGTCAATATAGAAAAGGAAATATTACGGAAAACAAAACGGTATCTGAAAGTATTTATAATTTTATGAATCATCGTGAAAAGTTAGAAGCAAAAGAAAGCGATGACTTAGATGACGCAATAATTGACGCGATTTACACCGGAATTGCACAGAATTGCACACGCACGAAAAGTATGGATAATATTTGGATTAAACAATCGAACGAGGTGGAGTCTTCAGTTTCTTCTGATTTAAAGCTCTCATCCCCATAGAATCATCTCTCATTCTTCCCAATTTAGCCCGAATTCCTGTCCCGTAATGATCCCCCATACCATAAGGAGTATTCTGCACATGAGCAAATCGATTTTTTCCAGGTTTCTTTGGATATTGTCTATTCGGTTGTCCTGCTTGCTGTGCTTGGGCCATTTTTAACCCACTTCATCCACTTCCATGCCTTTAACATGATGCTGTGGAAGAACGGAAACAACAGGTTTTGGATCGCCATGATGACCAACTGGTTGTTTATGTCCAACACCATAGTGAGTGCCAGCATTTACAAAACAGCTTGACCTTTGATCATATTGTGGACAACGGAAATCCCAAGGACTATTTTTTCCGTCGACAGGTTTATCCTTAGGATCTTGTTTCTTTATAGCATTTGGTTCATGAAAATTTGTCTTCATTTTTCCTCCTAAAATAGGCGCCCGAGAATCCCCGGGCCTTACTCGTTTGAGCCAGCGAAAATTTCCACTGCACCTATTTAATTTCTATGACCAACTTTCTGTGGATGACCGTGAACTTTCTTCTTAGCCATTTCTTGCTGTGATTTTATCGTTTCTGTTGTGTCTTCATAATGTGCCAAAGCACCAAAACCTTCTGCTGAATGTTCGTCTTTGGTTTTATGTGGACCATCTGGGAAAACAGAGCTTTTGCCTTTTCCACCAGCCCAGAAACTGTGATTGTCTATTCTTTGACCGCCAGACATGTTGACCTCCTAGCTAGCTTTTACCACAGAATATTATAATTTGTTTTTTAACAAAAACACTATTTTTTTAATTAGTAGTGATTATAAAAAAATTCCACACCTCTCCCCTCCTTGGACCACCACTACCTACCCCTGCTTACCTCTGCGATCCGCTCCAAACTATGCCAATACCATGCATTAAGCTGCTTTAAATTCTACGACATTAAATCTTCCATAAGTAGGTCTAAAGTCAGCAATTCCAATAAGTTTTCCTGCCATTTGAATAGTTTCATTAAGATCAGTGGGACTAATATATTCGGGAGTTAATACTTGAAAGTCAAATGTAGCTCTCCAACCGGATTTCATAGCGGGTCTTATCCGATTAATACCAGATTTATTTATGACAACACGCCTCTTATCTTCATAATCCCAATTTTTTACAGCAAGAGAAGACAAAGTTGTTAAAGAAACAACCGCAGCTTTGTAAAGATCCATAGCAGTTTTTCTTGTTGATCTTGGATCTTGCTTATAACGTGCAGCATTGATCACAGCCATCCTCAAGTATTCTCCTGGTATACAAAGATTGTTTTTTTCATCTCGATATACATAAGATTCTACATTATCTGTTTTCTTAGCCGCAGATCCCCTCTTGGCTTTACTTTTTTCTTCCACTTCTTCACAATTCCATCTATGAAATAGCATATCGCTTGACCCCTCAAGTGTAACTTTTGCTATATACGGAGCGGAAAATTCTATAACTTTTTTCGCTCCATTTGTTGGCACTTCTCCACCAATATTCGCTTTTCTTGACATATGTTTTTCCTGTTTAATTTTTTCTGTTATAAATAAATCCTCACCACACCCACACTAATGCCTAAGCACACAAAGCCACAGCATATATGACATGGTATTAGTATATAATTAAAATTTTACTTGCATGCAAGTGTTTTTTTTTCTATTATTACGATTTAAGGTTATTCCCGGATTGGTTCACAATGGCGGTGTCAGCAATGGTCGAGCCAGGTTTGGAATATTATGGTGTGGAAAATTTTTAATTAATGCGCTTCGGACTGGCGTGGAATGGCATGGACCGCTGTGCTTTGGAATGTTACGGTATGGAAATTTTTATTCAGGTGTTCTAAGATCAGGTAGTGTTTGGTAAGGTAAGATTCGGTTATTTAAGGATTATTTAATTTTAAACTTTCTGCTCCGGCACGCAGGGGTGGTGCGGGGTAAGGTACACTGTGCTATGGTTTGGAAAATTTAAATAGATTGCCCGATTTGCGTCATTTTAGACGCTTGTTTTTTAAATTCTTCTAGTTCATCTATCATTTTTTGAATAGTCATTAAAGAAACTCCAGATTTCATTTGACATCTATCTATACAAAAATTTATTAAATCTACCAAATCTTTATCTTCAAATGTCATCCCTCTCAAACTTCTAAACTTATCCAATTTCATCCCGTTTG
>ERZ1292644.1494-Hain-H14-01um-R2-1494-length-12001-cov-6_pt1 | contig 12001 bp, 14 predicted proteins | sample MGYA00564402_ERZ1292644 | MGnify/ENA primary metagenome ERZ1292644 (study PRJEB36523, sample SAMEA6512644) | groundwater metagenome | collected 2019-01-09 | study: AquaDiva: Metagenomics assemblies of 32 groundwater samples | reverse complement strand
CAGGCGGCTTTACCTGTCGACGCCATAGTATAATAAGGCCGCGCGAGCCTACCTATAAGGCCAGCCCTCGTCCGGAGCTGCCCGCATGAAGCACGGATCGACAAGTTACGACCATTGGCACGTCGGGCCCATCCACCTCTACCATCTCTCGCGGGCATTCACGGCTTCTGAACTGTTCATTCCGAATGCGTGGGTTGTGACACTAGGGCCGATACACCTGAGAGTATATCCAGACCCTAAAATAAGCCGGTATACTAGGCCGTGCTCCTGAAGCCAGTCTCCCAGTCAACTCTTACTGTCGAGAGCATGCTGGAAGAACTCGCCTACGAGATCGACGCGGCGACCGGCCTCGCTCTGCCAGCGGCACGCGGCGACGTGACGCTCTGGACGCCGCTCGACCCGCAGCCCGGTCGCGGACTCCGACAGCCTGACGGCCGCCTCCTCTCACCACAACAGCTTGCCTATGAGTCCCTCGCTGACGAGCTGTTTTTCGGGGGAGCAGGCGGAGGTGGTAAATCAGACTTGCTGCTCGGCCTCGGCATTACGCAGCACTACAACACCATCATCTTCCGCCGCGAGTTCACGCAGTTTCGCGGCGCGGAAGGTCTCATCGAGCGTTCGAAACAGATCATCGGCGACTACGGGCACCTAGCAAATAACCTGTGGCGCCACTTGCCGGGCGGACGGGCGATCGAGTTCGGGTCGGTTAAGGACGAGGACGATAAGAACCGGTACAAGGGCCGTCCACATGATCTTAAATGTGTTGGACGAGGAACGCTTGTTTGGATGTCAGACGGAACGCGGAAACCTATTGAGGCTATCATTGTTGGTGATTACGTAGCGACACTTGAGGGTCCTCGTCGAGTGACGAGAACATTCGTTATGCGGAAGCCGGCGGTACGCTTAGAGATAACGGAAGCTAGCCGGTGCTCGTACTCCCAAGTGCAGGGGTCGACTCATGAAGTGCTAACCACGAACGAGTGGGTTTCCCACGATACAGCGGTCTTGGTTTCCCGTCGCGTCGCTTCGGCACCCATACGACGTTACGTCGCCGGCAAATATTCAGAATTGTCCCGGGCGACATGTGTAGTTCGGCAGCTAGTTCGTGCGCACTTATATTGTTGTCTGGCGCAGCTTCGAGGATTCTATCAATATCTCTCGGATTATCTATCTTGGTCGGGCTTGTACGTTGCCTCGGCCGGACTAGTTCAGGGAACCTATTACGGAGCGTCTGGGTATCGACGTGAAGAAGCCGCGCCGCGTTCTTTAGCGAGCGACCGTCAAGAGCAGCTACAACCATTTCTTCGGTCAGCGCCGAACGGTTACGCGCGAGACGTCCGGCAGAGTGATGGCGCAGGTGGTCAGCAAAGTGCATCACCTGAAGATTCTCCGGAGCGTTATTCGAGCGGTTTTCGTCCATATGATGGACGACCTCGCCTTTGGCGAGAAGCCGTCCTAATGTGTCTTCAGCGACCAGGCGATGCTGAGACACGAAGCCCCAACCGTTGTGCGCTGGGTGTTCTGGAAGAAACTCGTGAACGTAGCCATCTCGTAGAATCGTACGTCCACCCTTATACGAAGGCGCGACGTCCCATATCGGTACGATGTGCTTTGACTTCCGTCCGTTCTTTCGACGTTGGCGAGCAAGAGCTTTTTGACGTGACTGTCGATGCATGTAACCATTATATAAGCGGCCCTGGCCTAGTGAATCGGAACTGCTTTGACGAGATTCCGGAGTTCACCGAGAGCCAGTACCGGTTCCTGATTGCGTGGCTGCGCACGGTGCGCGTCGGGCAACGTACGCGGGTCATCACTACAGGTAACCCGCCGACGACGGCGGACGGGCAGTGGGTCATCAAATACTGGGGACCGTGGCTGGACCGCGAGCATCCGAACCCGGCGCAGCCTGGCGAACTGCGCTGGTACGTAACGGACGGCGACAGCGACCGCGAGGTGGCAGGTCCTGATCCGGTGGAAGTCCACGGCGCGGACGGCCAGACTCGGTACGTCAAGCCGCGCAGCCGGTCGTTCATCCCGGCGCGCGTCGAGGACAACCCGTATTACATGCGCACCGGCTACGTCGACGTCCTCGACAACCTGCCGGAACCGCTCCGCAGCCAGATGCGGTTCGGCGACTTCCAGGCGACGGCGAAGGACGACCCGTACCAGGTCATGCCGACGGCATGGGTGGTCGCCGCGCAGGCTAGATGGAAGCCTGACGGCCACGGCGGCAGGCCGGTCACCGCAGCCGGGTGTGACCCGTCGCGCGGCGGTGTAGACGAGTTCGTCGTGGCGAAGCGGCACGACGAATGGGTGGCGCCTCTAGAGAAGCACGGCGCCAAGGAAGCGCCGGACGGCGAGGCTGGTGCCCGCATCGTCTTCCAGTCTGTACAGGCCCACGGCAAGATCCCGGTACAGATCGACATCATCGGGAGCGCCGGGTCAAGCGTCTACGACTTCGCGGCGCGCATCGGCGTGTGGGCGGTCGCGATGAACGCTAACGTGAAATCGTTCCGTCGCGACCGCAGCGGCAAGCTCGGCTTCGTAAACAAGCGGTCAGAGTGGCACTGGCGCATGCGAGAACTGCTGGACCCTGCGTCAGAGCAGGACCTCGCATTGCCTCCGGACCCGCAGTTGCGCGCGGACCTCTGCGCCGCTCGCTGGTGGCCGACGCCACGCGGCATTCAGGTCGAGCCGAAGGACGACATCAAGGCGCGTCTCGGGCGGTCACCGGACCGCGGCGAGGCGGTCATCTACTGCTGCGTGGACGAGCATACGGTAGGGACGCTGGAGATCACGACCGGCGCGCCTGTGCCGGACGAGATGCTGAGCGAACGAGAACGCGCCGAGCGCGAGCGTGCGCGGTTGGCCGCATCTGAACGAACCGTTGTCGACGAGATCGCCAAGCACGGCGTGTTCTGGCCTGGCAGCAACGGTAACGGAGGGATGCGGTGATTAGCGTCCGGTTTGTCTACAACGCTCATCCGAGTCGCTGGCGTCGTATGCTCAGGCTTCCTAGATGGGGTCGTAGTGGTATTCGCGTCGAATTCCTACATTACGGGTGGGACTGGTGCTGGATATGAGCACGAGGCATTCAGTGACAGAATGCAGGGCCTGCAAGCTGACGAACGACCCGGAGCGCCACGCGCGCGTGCACGAGTTCATGACCGCGATCGAGTCGGCAATCATCGAGACAGGCACGAGAATGCACGGCTGCGACGGGACGCGCCCGGAAGCGCACAGCGTCGTCGAGGCGCTGATCTCTACGGCCGCGACAGTCATCGACCATTGCTACGATGGTGACGGCCGATCCGTGCAATTGGAGAAGGCATTCTTCAGGATGGAGCGAGTCTCGTGAGCGCACCTGTATTCACGCGCCGTGCCATGCTGCTCGCGCTCGGCGTTGACCTGCCGACGGAAGCCGTCGACGACGTTGCGCCAGCAGTCGGCCTGCTCGGGACGTCACGGCTGCACATCACTAATATTCAGATGCATCAGAGCCGCGCCATGGGCGACGACTCGCCGCAGTTCGTCGCCGGCCTAACGCGGACGACGTTCTCGATCACCGGCTTTGTAGATAGTGACTTTCGGCCGCCGGAATTAGATCTTCTTGCTCCGCTGACGTTTTGTGAGGAGTTCGGCGAGTACCGGTTCGAAGCGACCATGATGCCTACCAGCATAACCTTTGTGACTACATTAAACGCGCTTCTGGAGGTCCGGTTCGACGCGGTCGCCATCGGACCGGTAACGGTGACGCGGCTGCATATTCCGGGTCTGGTCCCGGCAGAAGATCCGCCGCTCCTGCGCGCGATGCGCGTATAATTACGCAGGACGACCCTTGATAGGCGTACTAGCGGCAGTCGTGGCGGCGATATTCATGTCTGGCGCGGCGTTCGCGTTGCATCCACTGACCGGACCGAGCGACTACGAGATGGCAACTCCAGACCGTCGCCGCCAGGCAGCGCGTGGCGCCTTCAGCCTCGCGGTCATTCTAGGGGTCGTCGCGGCAGTCGCATGGAGCATGGGCTGAGTATGGCAACCGGACTCCGTACGCGCGTCAAACTCGCGGCGAAGGCGCTGACCGGCCTCTTTAACGACCAGTCTGCGTCGGCCGCCTATAGCTTGCTTGCTGGTATCTACCCGTCACAGCAGGGCGCGGCGCCAGTTCGAGGCACGCGTCAACTCATCGAGGGCTACTCGACGATGCCGTGGCTGCGCGCCGTCAGCCAGCGGATTGCGACGAGCGTTGGCGCGACGGACTGGCAGGTCTACGCACCGACGAACAAGCAACGCAACCGCGTGTTGGAGCGCGCCGACAAGGCCGTCCGCAGCACGATGATCAGGCAGGCCGTGAATACTGGCGCGCTACGGCAACTGGACACGCACCCGCTGCTCGACGCGTTGCACAACGCCAATACCTTCCTCGTCGGCTCCGGGCTCATGAGCGTCAGCCAGATTCACCTCGACCTGGCCGGCGAAGCATTCTGGATCAAGCAGCGCGGCGTGATTAGCAACGGGAAGGGCCAAGGCGTTGTCACCGGCTTCTGGCCGGTACCGCCAGACTGGATCATCAGTACGCCGACGCCGAAGCATCGTAGCTATCAGGTCTCATTCCAGGCGTGGTCGGGCGAGATCCCGGATTCCGAGATCGTATGGTTCCTGAACCCGAACCCGTCGAATCCGTACGGGCGCGGCAGCGGTCTCGGCCGTGCGCTGGCCGACGAGTTGGAGACGGACGAATTCGCGGCCAGGCATACCAAGATGACGTTCGTGAACCGCGCGCGACCAGATCTCATCGTCTGGCCAAAGGAAACCAAGACCGACCCTGGTGTGATTACGGCCGAGAACGCGCAGCGTCTTGGCGAGCGGTGGCGTGCCGAGCACCAGGGGTTCTGGCGCGCGGCGACGCCGTTCTTCTCGTCACGAGAACTTGGCGTGCAGGAGATTGGCCAGACGTTCCAGGAACTGCAGTTGAAGGACCTGAGGGCGTTCGAGCGAGACGCGATCATGCACGTGTTCGGCGTGAGCCCGGAGGTTATGGGCGTGCTTGCCGAGAACGGTAGTCGCGCGCGCGTGGACACGGCCGAGTACATCTACCAGAAGTCCGTGATTACGCCGCGCCTGGAGTTCCTGCGCGCGACGATCCAGGCGCGCATCATGCCGGAATACGACGAGCGCCTCATTGTCGACTACCCGTCGCCGATCGAGGAGGACCGCGCACACTACCTGGAGGTGGCGAAGGCGGCGCCGTGGTCGCTGACGGTCGACGAGTGGCGCGAGATGCAGGACCAGCCGCCTCTGGAGGCGGACGCCGGCAAGGTGTTCCTGATCCCGACGGATGTGGCGCCAGCCACGGAGCCGGGGCTGGCCGCGCCTCCGTCGCCGCAACTTCTGCAAGGGACGCCGCCGATTCGTCGCGCGATGGCGTTCGAGGCGCGCTACATCGCGGCGACGGTCGAATTCGATGCGGACCGGAAGGCATGCGAGGACGCGAACGACGAGTCGTCGCTGGCCATTATCGGCAAGCAATTGTCAGACGATCCGGACGAACTGCCGGACTTGTCGCGTGCCGTTGGCCGTAAGGAACCGGCCGCACGGCGGATGCTGGCCGCGCACCTGTCCGACCTGCAGGCGCGCACGCCGCTCAGCGCCGTTGAGCACGCTGTCGCACAAGGCGCCGCGCCGCAACTCGTCCTCAATGCCGTGCCGTTCGATGCCTGGGCGGCCGACCTGCAGGACCCTGTCGCGGGTCTGTTGCGTGAGACGTTCTGGGTCGGCGTCACGCATGGTGCCGCGTCGGCCGGGTTGACCGTGCAGCGCGACGCGGACCTGACGTTTAACCGCGTCAACCCGGAGGCGGTCGCCTGGGCGAAGGCGCACGCCGGCACGCTGATTTCAGGCATTACCGAGACGTCTCGGGACGGCATCCGCGCGGCCGTGCGCGAGGTCATCCCAATCGCGAAGGAGCGCGGCTGGGGCGCGGCGAAGACGGCGCGTGCGCTCCGCGAGGCGGTCGGCTTGACGGACCGTCAGGCGGTGGCCGTCGCGCGGTTCCAGGCGCGTCTGTTCGACCAGGGCGTCGACGAGGCCGCGGCGGAGGCGCGGGCGTCCCGGTACGCCGAGGCACAGCGACGCCTGCGCGCGCTGACGATCGCGCGAACGGAACTGATCGAGGCTGGGAGCCAGGGACAGCAGCGTCTCTGGAACATCGCGGTCAGCGACGGCCTGCTGAATCCAGGCGACATGGAGAAGGCGTGGCTGGTCAGTCATGACGAGTTGGTCGAGGCGCGGTGCGAGGCGCTGAGCACGGAGCGCGTCGGCGTCGGCGAGGCGTTCAGCAACGGCAGGCTCGGGCCGCCGGATCACCCGAATTGCCGGTGCTCCTGCGGGCTGGTTCGGCGCCAGGTGGCACGCACACACGCGCCGACCACGACCCATGCGCTACGCGCGTTCTCGTTTGACGATGCGCAGTTACGGATTGCGATCAGCGATGGCCTCGCGCCACTACGCGACCTGTTTGTCGGATTAAATTCATGACGGACGAGGAATTCCTCGCACTCTCCGATGCCGGCCAGCGGTTGAACCTACACCATCGCTTGCAAGCATTCGAGAACTACTTCGCGTTCGTCTCGAATCCCTTCACGGGGCAAGTCGGATGCGTGACGTCCGGCCGCTTCGGCCGTAAGGGGGACCGACCAGCGCGTGCGTGGGGTCGCACGCGCGTGGTCGCAGGCCGTCCAGGCGGCCATCCTCCACCAATCCTGGAAGGACCGTGAGATGGCAGATAATTCCGCCACGCCGACAAATGTTGTGAGCATCACCGAGGAGACGATCCAGCACTTCGTGAACATGGTCGCGCAGACGGAACTGCTGGCGAAGTCCATGGACCTATCGCTGCCGAGAGCGGCGGAGGCGCTAATGCGGAGTATGCAGATATGCCAATCTATGACGGCCGTGTCTGTGACGGACGTCGTCTCGAAGACCAAGCACTAATATGCCTTCATTCGGTAGCGTAGATGATCTTGTCGCGATAGAGTCGTCGTCTAGGTTCACGACGATTCGCGCCTGGTCTCGGCCAGGCGTCTACATGCTTAATCTTAGAAACGGGTCCGCCTATATCGGTAGTTCTCGTCGCGTCGATCGGCGTTTGGCATGCCACGTAAAATCTTTAGCATGCGGTCGCCACCATAACAGGCGTCTTCAGAACCTGTTCAATAAGTATGGCATGAACGCTATCGAGTCGGTCTCGATGTTATGTTTTCCTTCTGCCGACTCCCTCGCGGCGCACGAGCAATACTGTATCGACAACGCACGTTCAACTCTGGTCAATGTCGCGAAAAAAGCAATCGTACCGCCTAGTAGCTACGTCGCAGACGACGTCCGTTTAAAGATGTCGGAGTTGCGAAAGCTGGCGTGGCAAGACCCGCAGTACCGATCGCACGTGATGTCGTCGTTGCGACGTCAGGCAGTGCGTGAGCGGAGCAGCGCCGCTTCGAGAGCGATGTGGCAGGATAAAGAATTACGCGCGAAGACAATCGAATCGTTCCGTCGCGCGCAATCAACACCTGACGCGCGGACTTTGCACTCGCGAACGGCAACAAAGCTATGGGAACGATGGAAGCGCGAGGGAGACCCGCATAAGACGCATGAGTTCAGGAGTAATCAGGGCTCTCTTATGCGAGCGCGTTGGAACGATCCAGAGTGGCGTGCGAAGTGGCAGGCTGCTCGGTGGGGACGCAAGTGAGTCCGCCTATTGCGCCGTACGTACTATCCCCGCACCAGTCCGGCATTTGTATTGACCATGCGACCGGGCGTTTCGTTTGGCCGCAGGGCCAGCAACGTAGGACGAAGGTAGCCATCCATGGTGGCGGGGGGTGGAGGCCGATGCGTCGAGATGGCATATTCGACAGTGACGAGCATGTCGTATTCTCTATTAATAACTTTTGGAACGCGTCTCGCGATAGCGCTGGGAGGCTGAGGTCTGATGTCTGGTTTGAGTTCCATCAAATCTACCCGGACGTTGGCGGCCATGAGATCGGGAAGCGAATTCAGGACGACAACGACATGAAGTGGTTGCGCGAGTGCCCTGTTCCAATCTACACGGTAGAACCATTTCTAGACAATCCTCGCGCGGTTGTATGGCCTTTGGATTACTACGCGAGCAAGTACAGACGTTACATCGCCTGCACGTTCGCGGTAGAGCTGATGACGGCACTGGAAGAGGGATTTAGCGAGGTCGTAGTCTACGGCTTAGAGCTATTGATGGGGACCAAACGCGAGGCTACTGTCGAGGCATCAAATGTTGCCTACTGGTTAGGTCTTCTCGAAGGGCGCGGCGTGAAGGTGAGTATTATGGACGGCGTCGACGAAAGTGGACGCGACTACCATCCGCTCTTGCTCGATCATCCGTGGGTTTACGGTATGAACTACTGGGCCGAGCGCCGGTGGGTCGAGGAGTACTGCAAGCGGTGGGACTCCCTGCCGCAGGCGGTCTAATGGAACCGGTCTAAGGCTATACTTTCCGCAGATCGTGCGGCGCCTCAAGGCGGCGCCTGTTACAGAGGAGGCGGTGCAATGAGTTTCCTTGGTAGCGCAATTGTCTTTGTCGTGATGTCCGTATCGCTCGGCCTCGGCGCGCGCGCTATCGAGCGGAAGCAAGTGCGAACGCTGGAGAAGGCGTGCCGTTGCCGCTGCGCCCCGATCGACGATGCGATGCTCGTCCTGACGGACGCGGCCGTCGCGAAGAAGTACGCGTGGTTCACGTCGTCGCTCGTCTGCCTCTCGCCAGACGATCCGGCTCCGTCCGCGCACCTATTGCGGCTTCAGGAGGAAGCAGTCGCCGCGCGGCGGCGCATCGACGCAGGCGAGGACTGGCGGACCGTCTACGCGGATCGAAGGAGCTATCCGTGATTACCTTGCTTTTGATCTCTCTGGCGATGCTCGTCTCGTGGGGTCGCGATAGTCCCGATTTAGCCCTTACTCCCGGCAGTATCAGGGCGTCTGTGACTGCGGACATAGCGTGTAGCACGAAGTGGGGTCTCGACCGGAGAGCGGTCACAGAGACGATGAAGCGTCAGGTGGCCGCATCCTACGGTATTCAACGTGCGTCCATCGTTGGTTCGACGATAGGGCTTTGCTGCGAGTTCGATCACCTGATCCCGCGCGAACTCGGCGGCGCCGATGTAGTGCAAAACCTCTGGCCTCAGAGATGGGTCGCAGCGAAGAAGAAAGACGCCCTAGAGAACAGGCTGCACGCGCTCGTCTGTAGCGGGTCAATGGCGCTCGCAGACGCGCAACGAATGATCGCGTCAGACTGGGTCTCCGCCTACCAGATGTATGTAGTGAAGAGGAATCGTCCGTGATCGTGGCCGCGCTCTCGCTATTACTCGCTGCTCTCGCGTGGGCAGGCATCGAGGTATTTTTACGCAGGTATGGTAAAGATGCCGTAGCCGGACGTGAGCCGATCGGATGGACGGTCTACAGGAGACGTCGTCCGTGATCGTTGGAAGCTGCTACAGCGGCATTGGCGGCGCAGACGCAGGATTTACGTCGGCCGGCTGGCAGATTGGCTACCAGGCCGAGATCGATCCGTGGCGCCGCCGCGTGCTCTCCCGGCACTGGCCGAGCGCGCATCGTCTCGGCGATATCCGCGATATTCCCGGCGATGCGGCCGTGGCGCACGGGGCATGCACGTACGGGCCGTGGCTCTGCTACGGTGAGCTTCCGGACCGCGACATCAAGCGTTGGTGGCCGTCGGTTTGGGCGGCTGCGCGGGCGACATTGCCGTCGTGGCTCGCCATCGAATGCAGCCCGGCGGTTCCATGCGACCGCGTCCTGCGGGACCTCGCGCTGGCTGGCTGGCACTTCAGGGTGCTGCAAGTTGGCATCACACTCGCGACGTCAAGCCTCCCTGAGCGTGACTGGCACGTGCGCGACCGTCTCATCGTGCTAGCGTCGCAGAGCGAACAAGCCGTGCAGGATCTACCACTGGTCGCCTTCTCGTTGCGGATGCAGGTGGACCTCGGGGCCATCCAGGCGGACCGCAGCAGCGTCGAATTCGTCGAGGCGTCAGTCGGCCTGCCGTTCCGCTGGAGCTGCCTGTGCGGTGCGCAGCTATGCTCGTGCAGCCGCAGCTTGCGTCTGCTCGCGCTCAGGGACGCGACGCCGCCGCACCTGACGATATGGCTGGCGAAGCTCCTTGACGGATCTTGGAAGCTTCTCGACGGACATACCGACGGCGATCTCGCGTTGGATGTCGCGGCGCCGATTCTGACGTGAGGACGATGCCGATTCCAGCGCAGAGACCACTGACGCGCACGGATGCCATCCGTCAGGCTATCTTGCGCGAACTCGCCCGCCGCGCCTCCCTAATCGACGACGCGCACAACCTCGTCTCGGTGACGATCACGGTGAAGCTTCAGGACGCGCTGGACCCGATCCGCTCCGTCGTGTTCGAGGACCAGAGCGTGCGAAGCCAGAGGCGGTAGGAATGTCAACAGCAGTCGCAGCGACGCTCGTCGATGACATCTACGCCGAGCCAGCCGTGGCCGGCGCGTTTCTGCCGCCGATTCTAGACGCGCTCTCGGGACTATTCCACTGCATCTGTCCTTGCGGCTGCGGCGCGTATCGCGCGCTCCCGATCTACACCGGCAAGAAGCCGTCGTACGTCTCGTGGTCGTGGAACGGCAATGTCGAGAAGCCGACGCTCTCGCCGAGCATCCGTGACGTCTCTGGTTGCAAGTACCATGGTCACCTGACGGACGGCGTCTGGACGTTCTGCGCAGACAGCGGCCGGTAGGCGCGCGGGTTTACTTTCCATCCGGCTCGGTATATACTTCCGCTGTTATGCAGACGGCCACCAGACGGCGTGCCATTCGGTTCGGCAAGACGTGGCAGCGTACAGGAACGCCAGCGGTCGGACATCCCGATCGCGAACGCAACTGACGCGCGGCTGGCTGCAATACACTCCCCATAAAGATTTCAAGAGCGCGTTCCAGCCAATCGCAGGTCCTCTGCAGGTATCGCGGGGTAGCTTAGTCCGGTTTAAAGCACGGCGCTCATAACGCCGCCATCGACGGTTCGAATCCGTCCCCCGCTACCAAGTTTTCGTTTCGGACGTGTCGTTCAGCGGCAAGGACGCTCCGTTGTCTGCGGAGATATCGCGGGTTCGAGTCCCGTCACGTCCGCCAGTTCGAGGCTCTGTGGCTGATGTTGGTGAAGCGCCTGATTCGTAATCAGGAGATCGGCGGTTCGATTCCGCCCGGAGCCTCCAGTTCGAGAGGACGCGTGGCGCAGCAGGCAGCGCACGCGGTTGGTATCCGCGAGGTCGCCGGTTCGAGACCGGCCGCGTCCTCCAGAAGTCGTGCCGGTGGAGCATCGAGAGGCAGAGCAGCGCCATTGTAGGGCGCGTAGTGCAGGTTCAAGTCCTGTCACCGGCTCCAGAGTTTCGTATGTTGGGTGAATCCAAACGGTGCGGAGGCAGCCTGTGCATAGCGAAGAAACGCGTCGCAAGATAGCCGACGGCGTACGACGCGCCGCACAGGACGGTCGAGTACGACGCGGGTATCGCCACGACGAGAGCACCAAGAAGAAGATCGCGGCCGGTATGGCGCTGGCCCACAAGGAAGGTCGTGCGAAGGCAGGCTCGCCGTTCCGGCCCGGAGACGCAAGGTTATACGTTCACGAGAAGGGCGTATGCCAGTGCTCGTTCTGCAGGCCGACAAAAGAGCAACGCCGAGAGCGCGCGGTAAAAGCTAGCTCGCGTCGCAGCCGAGAAGACTTTAGCCAGATGGGGAAACGCGGCGCGCGCTACCGGATAGAATGGGAGCAAGTTGAGAGCGAGAAGCTAGTCGCATCAGGATACGACGTGTTTATGCCTCATGCGGTATGCGACAGGGTTGCTGTGAAAGACGGCCGCGTTTACTTTGTCGAGTTCAAGCAGCACGGCCAAGTCTTACGCCCGGCGCAGCAGCGCGTAGCGGACGTCGCTGGGTCTAGCTAC
>ERZ1292644.1493-Hain-H14-01um-R2-1493-length-12004-cov-6_pt1 | contig 12004 bp, 18 predicted proteins | sample MGYA00564402_ERZ1292644 | MGnify/ENA primary metagenome ERZ1292644 (study PRJEB36523, sample SAMEA6512644) | groundwater metagenome | collected 2019-01-09 | study: AquaDiva: Metagenomics assemblies of 32 groundwater samples | reverse complement strand
GTGATCCCCCTGTCCGAAGCCCCCACCCGGATCCCACTCGACACAGAGATCGCCGGTGCCGCCAGCCAGCGCGTACTTGATGCAGTCCGCCAGGGTGAGGTCGGCCATCGCCTCCAGCCACCACGCGATCGTGAGCTTGTTGAGGAGTTCGCTGTGAAAGGTGAAGTGCGGGTTCATCGCCCGGTAGCCAAAGACCGGCTTGATGTCGGTCAGCGCGGAGACGTGCGCCTGGGTGGCTTTGCGCGACTTGTTGAGGATGGCGTAGGGGATGTACTGGAGGTGGGGGACACTCGGATCTCGCTGGTCCCCGATGATGTAGCGCATCCCCTTCTCGGCCAGCTCGAAGGCCGGGTCGTCGCGGTTGATGAGGTCGCCTTCCTGAACAGCTTCCTGAATCCAGCCGAGGACGCGGGGGTCGCCGCCGAGACGGAGACTGTCCAGCGTCATCGGGGGCATCTGGTAGAGCCCACTGGGACTGAAGTCTGGCACTAGTGCATCCTCACAATTAGCCGCCACGTCACGCCGATCCACGCCCTCACCCGCTGCCACCGCCCTCGGAGCGTCCGGTCCTCAAGAGTGCGCTCCAGTCGATCTACACGCACAGTCAGCCGCGTCAGGTCAGCGGTCAAGGCGTTTACCTGCTCCGTCAGGGTCTGCAGGCCCACGAGGAGATCGGCACCAGTGGCCCGCGGGGACACCAGGTGCGCGCGACTCGGAGGAGCAGCCTCAGGAGGCGTAGACAGCATCAACAGGTGGTCTCCTAGATCAGCCGCGTCCCCAACCCAGAGGCCCGGGCGTTGATCAAACATCAGGTTACCAGCAGGGTCAACAGGACTCCCTCATCCGCCACGTCCGCATCGACGTAGAGTTCGGAGAGGTCGACCCCCGCCGGGGCGAGGGTAAGCGAGACGCTGAAGGCGGGAATCGCGTTGGCTGTCGGGATCGCGAGCACTGCGGCCACCCCAACCCCTGTCGCGCGGATCATGTTGACCGTGCCGATGTAGACCCGGCCGGTGTTCGCCTGGCGCGCTTGGAAGAGGGCTGCGTGACAGGAGAAGCGTGTCGGGTCATTCGTGATCCCGCTTGCGTCCGTGGTGATCGTCGAGGTCGCCCGAACGGGCGTGCCAGGAACGGGGACGGTGATCGGGCCGAGGACTTGAAGCATCAGCTACTCCCTCGCCCGCCCAGTGCCGGGTTGACCGTGATCGTGAAGGACTCCTCGGTCCCGAGCGTCCACTTCTCCTCGAGTCCCCCCGCGGCCACGACCGAGGGTGGAGGGACGACCTGCAATCCGCGTTGCGGCGGTGGAGGAAGCGGCTGCCACATCTGCAGCGTCCCCGAGAGCCAGAGGTGTTGACCGAATGGAGGACTGTCCGCTGGCACGGCGAGGATCGCCGGGGAGACCCTCCACGCCACCTGCGGTTGAGGCGGGCCAGGCTGCCACGCGAAGAGAACGGTCGAGAGCCACCGCCATGAGGTGGGGGGAGGCTGATCGTCGGGGACTGCTTCGAGAGCCGGGTTGAGCTTCCACGCGACTTGCGGCTGAGGCGGCGGGGGAATCCACGCCTGAAGAATCGTCGCGAGCTGCACAGACGGCCGAGCCGACCCGGTAAATGGCGGGTCGTCGACCTGAACCGCCAGGTCGGAGGGGGGCAACTTCCTCGGCGCGAGGGGCTGCCAGCCTCCGACAAACGGCGATGGCGGAATGCGATAGATTCCCATTCACCGAGCGGTGTCCTAGATCTCGGCGAAGATCATCCCGAAGGCCCAGTTCGTCAACGTCGCTGGGGCGACGGGGAGGAAGAGGCCCAAGCCCGAGAGGGTACCCGCAGGGAGGATGATCGTCTCTCGTGGCGTCGGCACCCAGAGCCACCCGTTCAGGACGTTGAAGGCATCCTCCCAGACGGAGGTCTTCGCCCCCGCACCCTCGGCGGAGGCATTCGTCCCCGCCGTCCCTGCCGCTCCAGCCGTCCCCCCGATAATCGAGGACACGGCATCGGCCCGCTTGAGCGCCGCGGGCGTGGCAGAGGTCAGGGTCGGGAACGCCGTGACCTGCGTTTCCAGCTCGACACGCTGCTGGGCGGAGGTCGCGTTGGCCGACTGTCCCACCCACGCGCGGAGAAATTCGAGGTTCTGTGCCGGCGCGGCATCGTTGTTGACGAAGACAAGGGTCGTCGCGCCTGCGAGGGTAATGCCCGCGTCGGAGACGGCAAATTCACGCATGATGAGCTACTCCTTGGACAACGGGAATCGACCGGAGCGCATTCCCGACAAGTTGGCCGCACACGGACGTGATGGACGCGTACGCAGGGGGGTGAATGGTGGCACGGAGCCACTGCCCAGGAGCACAGACGATGGGCGCCGCCCGTCCGTCCCACAAACCGCCGCGCTGAGGATCGAACACGAATCGGACACGTGGCGCCTCCTGCTGCTCGAACGAGATTACCACAGTCACTCCCAACGGGACGGGAGAGGGAAGCGGCGGCTCCACCCGCGCCCCAATCCCGAAGACCCAGATGCGATCATCGCGCACCGCGCCGCTCTCCAGATACTTCCACCCCTGCGCGGTGAAGAGCCGAATCCGCCCCCGGTGTCGCTCAATCCGACTCGCCACTTCCCCTGTGTCGAGTCCATTCCGCAGCACGTTGAAGGCGAACTCCCCCCGCGGGGCCGTACCGACACGGAAGCCCAGGGTCCAGATCGCTCCACACTCGTCGGTGATCGTGAGCGCGGGCGGCACGGACACGTACTCGTCAGTGATGTGCTGCTGCTCGCCGTGACGGACCATGAAGGGCAGGATGATCGGCATTGCGGGATTCTCCTACTGCGCCAGTACCGGCCCACGCTGGAGCCAGGGCTGATACGGAACCCCGACAGCGACCGCAAGATCCGCCGCCTCAAAGTCGTCGATATCGATCGTGTTGCTGGCACCCGTGATGCCGCCATAGAATCCGCACCGCAGGTTTCCGGTGATGGCCGTGTCCGTCACGTTGCCGAAGATGTCAACCCCATTGTAGTCTCCGGTGAGGATGCTACCGTCGCAGTCGATCCGCATCGTGTCGGGAATTGACTGGGTGATACTCGCGTCGGCCGTCAACGCTGTGAACGTGCCGGTGACACGCTTGTAGAGTTTTTCGTTGGCGTCGTTCGACTGGACGTGGAACAGGTAGAACGTCAACGCGCTGGCCGAATGCCGCGCAGTCGGACCGTGCCCAGCCAAGGCACTTACTATGGTTCGTGCAGCGATCAGGATTTGACCGTAGTGATCGTCGCTGTCGAGGTCGGAATCGGCGCGCGCGGTCTTGTCACCCGTCGTGCTTAATCGAGCCTGATTGTTCAGAATCTCCAGTCCGTCAGGATCCTCCTGCTCCGTCCAGCTCCAGCCCTCACTCGACGTACCCAACGTGCTGCTGTTGGCGCGATTGAAGTTGTCGGTGATCGTCGTCGTTGGATCGAGCGGTTCCTCCACCGGCAAATCGGATGGGATAAACAATCGCCAGTCAAAGCCAAGATGCTTTCGACGTACGAGATGACCGAGCCACTTCCGGTGGAAGTCGGACGCGGGCTGCCCATCCACGCCGCGCATCTTCCCGTCGAGCGCGTCTTGGCGAATCCTGCGATAGTCCTCTTGGTAAACACGCTGAATCTTCGACCAGTAGGGAGAGGCGGGGTCAAGTTGGTGCTCGAAGTCGGCCTCACCGAGCCGCACCCGCATCCGCCCATCATGCTGCGGCATCAGTGGGCGTGCGAACGTATCGCCAGTCGGACGGGAGTGGCGCGTCAATAGGTCGAGAATCAGTCCCGCCCGTGTGAGCGCCGTCACGCTGTCAGGGAGGCCGAGGAACGCCTGAATGGCGTTCCGCCGTGCAGCGTTTAGTGTTGGTTGCACCTCACGATACGCTGAACCGAGGTCGGTACTGTCGTCGGTGAGAAACAGGCCGCGTCCGAGGACGACGGCCGGCGTGGCTTGAGCAGAGAGGGACCGCAAATCAAGACACCCCAGCCCGCCATTCGGCATTCGCCAGTGCGGAGCGGGACCAATGACGGTCTCCCACACCCACGGTCCCAGCCACGCTCTCATCCCCTCAACGGACTCGCCGCCCCCTTCATCCCCGGCCCCAGCGCACGCCGCGGCTTCTTCTCCCCGTGCCGCGCCACTGAGATATTCGACTGCTTCTGAGGGGCCTGCCCGGAGTCGTAGACCCGGTCGCCAATCCGCCCCTCCGCCCCGAAGCGACCGCCATCCTTGTTCGATCGCTCCTGGTTCCACATCCGGAAGCGCATCGGTTCGCCTTCACCGTTGCGGAAGCGCTGCTCGGAGTCTCGCTCGATCTGACGGAGCTTGTGAAGCGAGTCGATGCGCTCCTCCACCTGCACGAGCCCGTCACGGGTGGGGACTTGACGATGGACCGAGAAGGATTTGAATGCGGCGCCCTTGACGCCCCCGACATCCATGGCGAGCGTCTGGGGGATCCACTCCATCGGCGCGCGGCAATTCCAGCAGTGCGGAGGGCGGGCGCGCGCCCCCTCGGCGGCGGAGCGGTAGACATCCGTCTGGGAGGTCTCACACTGCCGACAGACGAAATCGTGGAGCGGCAATCTACTTCCCCTTCCCTGGCGGAGGGTGATTCGGGGGGACGGCGGTCGGCTTGGGGCACGTGGAGCAGCCCATCAGACCCTCGCGACCAAATCGAAGAAGTGCTCGTAGATCCGCGGCGCCGTCCGCTCGACCAGTTGCTGGACGGTGAGCGAGTTGCGCGCGGCCTTCTCCGCGAGCGCCTCAAGCTGGTTCGGAGTGAAGGGAAGGCGGCAGTGGAGGAAGGAGACCCCCGCGAGCCGCTCGACCTTCTTAGCGAGATCGGCTTGGTTGAGGATCGAGCCACCCCCCAGAATCTCCTCAAGCCGCTGGAGGATGTCTCCGTGCACGACCACCACACGCCCGCTCGGCGGAAGGAGCTGCAGGGAGGCCTTGAGTCGGGCGGCAGCGAGCGTTTCAAGGGGCTGACGGATGGCGTCCGCGCAGGACTGGAGCGTCTGGAGGGTGTCCTCGTCGACGGTGAGACGGAGGGAGACCATGATCTAGCTCCTTGCAGGAAGGTTGGTCGGACGTGTCATCCACTGCCCCACCCCCGGACCTTCCACGAGGTACTCCCCGTAGGCCAGAGTGAGCAGTCGATCAGGACGCCCCGTCACCCGTGCAGGGTCGGTTCCGCCAGCGGTCCAGCCGCGGAAGAGCGGGCGCGCATGATCGTCGGGCTCACAGAAGATCGTGCCGGAGATGCGGAAGACCTCTCGGGAGTGGGGCTCGACGGTCGGGGTAGCCCGGTCGTGCACCGTGACCATCCCCGTGACGGTGACGAGGAGCGGCCGGTAGACACCCTCCTCCACCCGCACGAGCACGATGTCGCCTACCTGTACCCGCGCGGTCAGGAGGGTACCTCTAATAGAGGGTGCCCGCGGTGCCTCGGCTGTCGGGGTCGTAGTAGAGGGACTCATCCTGCTCCTCCAGGGCGGCGATCCGTTCCTCGGGGGTCAGTCCCTCGAGCGCCTTCTGATCGTCCGCCGTTGAATCGGAATTGCGGAAGTCCACCGGGACGAAATGCCCCGCGAGTCGCGTGGCGCGGAGCTTCTCCTCGGCGCGACGGTGACGACGGTCCGCGAGGGGTTCGGTCTCCCCCCCGAGCAGCCGCCACGCGACGTAGTGTGCGATACCCGCCGCGATAATGCAATCGTCATGTGCGCCGCGCCCCGCTTCAGCCTCCCAGAGCGCCCCGTCGGTCTGGAAGTCCCGCATCTCGTCGATGGTGAAGGGGGAGTTGATGCGTAGGTCCGAGAAGCCGGTAATGGGGTCGAGCATCGTGATGCCGGAGTAGAGCTGATCGAGGAGGATCGGGCGGGTTTTGCGGGTGGTGACCCAGCCCATTTTGGTCGTCCAGCGCTTCTGCGGGTCGGCCTGATCGAGGACTTCCCAGATGTAGAAGTGTCGGTAGCCGAGGTGGAGCTGGAGGGTGTCCTGAACCGAGAGGCCGTGGTAGTTGTTCTCGATCGCGGCGAGGGCTTCCCGGCCGTCGGGCCACACATAGAGATGGCCGATCGCGTCGAGGACCGAGGCGAAGGGGTGCGGGGAGAGATCGTCGGAGAGAAATTGCGCGACCTGCTCCTCGGGCTCCTCGATGGTGCCCATGCGGAAGACGTCGCAGACGGAGCGGTCTTGCCCCAGGCCATCGCTGACGTCCACCCCCATCACATAGCGGTGACCCTTGCGCGGCTTCTCCCACATCTGGAGGGTGTTGAAGAGGGCGCGAGGGCCGGTGCGCTCCTTCAGCTCGGAGACGTTGAGGCGGTGATAGCCGAATCCTTTAGGAATTTCATACGAGGGGCGCTGTTCGGGGAGCACTACACCCACCCTGCACAACTAAACGGCTTGGTGAGGAGTGTCTTCCGGTTGTCCGCAGACCGTCCGACTCGTCGCCATCCAGCCTGCTTGAAACAGTACCCGGGGTTCACACTACGAATCTTCGCATCCCACACGTAGCTCAGCATCCCGTCAGGTCCGCAGTCTACCGCGTACCGGACGAGTGCCTCCTCCGCGCGCAGAATCAGGAGGGACGAGCGGGTCGGTCCCTCATTCCGGAAAATCGTACAGGTCCACCCGTCCAGCCCGTTCATCGACTTGACACCGGACGCGGGGGCTGGACGCCACCACCCAAACACCGCCAATTCGTCTGTACTGAGCAGGATAATTGTCTGCCCTGGTGGCATGAACTGCGGTGCGCCAATCTTCCGACGTGAGTAGTGACGGTCTGCCAAGCGCGCGGTTCGCGGGTCAAACTTGTTCACACGCTCCCACGACATGACGGCCTATTCTACCTCCGTCAGGGTCGGTAGCTCCTCGCGAATGGTGGTCCCTGATCCCTCCCCCACCACCTGCGCCGCTGCGCGCGTGCGAGCATCTACCGACTGTTGACGGAGTTGCCGCTGGCTCTCCTGGAATTCGACGAGGGAGGCTTCCTTGTCAGCGAGGAGTTCTGCCCGGGGGGCGACCAGCAGGAGATCGGCGAGGGGTCGCGCCTGATGGGTGACACGGGTGATCGTTTCGATCGAGAAGATCGAGCGGCCAGAGTTCTGGAAGGCCTCCTCGGGCTCGGCGGGGTACTCAGACAGAAACTTGTAGAGCTCGTCCCGCTTGACCGCGGCTCGCCGGTTCAGCTCGTACCAGCAGAGCTGCTCCTTCGAGAGGATCACAGGACGGTGCATGTATTTCGGCCCTTCCTGCTGCGCGCGCCGGGCAAACTGCAGGGTGTCGTCGGAGGGTACCCAATCGGCGGGGGTGGGCAGCCAGTACTTGGACGACTCCGCGTACCAGGGGATGAAGATATTGAAAAATCGAGGATCTTCGCCGGCCTGCGCCAGGTTCCATTCCTGATGCCAGTAGTTGTTGCGTCCCATCGAGGTGGACTCGCGAACGGCGAGCGTGCGCGGGGTCTGCGGGATGGCCGGCAGGAGGGAGGAGTTGATCTGCTCGGGACGCTCCCAAGTGGTGATTTCACTAAGGTGCGCCGCACTGAAGGTCTTGCTTCGACCGAGCTGTCCCTTCTCTCCCCCCTCCTCCATGAGGCCACCCTTCATCGACTTCCCACTCTCCACAATCACACGCGAACCGTTGTCCCACATGATGTGCTTGTTCTTGGTGTGGAACTTCTCGTGCGGCTTGAGCCACCACGGCCATCGCTCCACGACCAGCTCGAGCATCCCGAAGAGCCCCTCGGAGCCGGAATTCTGGGGAACGTCGGAAGCGATGAGCGCACGGACTTGGCCGTGGGTCAGGCAGCGGTGACCGAGCAGGGATTGGATAAGAGTAGAACAGCCGAGCTGTCTCCCTTTCAAAATATTTGCGAGCAGGCCGTCGGGGTGGTGCGTGCGCCAGTGTGCCTCCTCCTCACGAGCCAGCGCCTGCAGGATGAGTTCCTGCGACTCCCAGAGGGGATACATCGGCTTGAGTGCCTGTCCCTCGTAGTTGATGTAGATGTAGCGCTCCGCGCAGTAGCGGTAGTCGATCTTCGCCACCAATTGTTCGTTGAGGACGAAGGCTTCCTCCTCCTGAGAAAAGGCACGGGTCTGCTGCCGCTCGTCAGGATCCCAAATCTGGTCGAGGAGCGCGACCATCTGGTGACAGGTCGAGACGGGGTAGCGGACCAGCCCCGCGTCGGGGAGGACCGACTGGAATTCCCGCTCCAGCCGGGACTGCCGCGCGGCAACGACGGCGGGGTGATACATCAGCCGACGGTCTCCGCCTGGAGTTTCCAGTCCCCCTCAACGGTGCGAATGCCGTAGCGATCCAGGGCGGTCGCGGTCGGTCCGTCGTTGAGCTGATAGAGCGTGGCGAAGGCCGCTCCCTGAGCCTGCCACCACGCGAACTCTCCGCGGATAGACTGCGCGGCCTGGGCGTCCGTGAGCTGGTGACACGTGCGGAAGATCCACCAGCCCCGACAGATCCGCGCCGTGTGGTACCCGAACTCGCTCACCCCCCACTCGCGGTCGCCAATGATCGAGCGGAGTGTGTCGACCTCCTGCTGGCGCGTCCGACCGTCGTGGCCGGCGGAGGGACGCCACGGGTCGGGCGGGTAGCGATGCACCGTGACACGCGGCGGCAGCGCGTCTGCGATTGCGCGCAGGTAGCGGAACCCACGGTCGTTGAGGTTGCTGACCGCACCGCCCCAGAGTTCCAGGCGGAAGGCCGTCGCGACCTCCTGCATCCCGAGGAGCAGGTGCCGGTACAGGTCCGGGGAGGGGCCTTCCAGATCCGGCTCATTCCGCAGCTCAATCGCGGTGCCAGCAGGGAGCCACGCACAGGCCCGGCCATCCTGCACCACGACCAGGGGCCAGAGGTCTGCCGCGAGGACCGGGTCGAGCAACGCCCGCATCGCTGCCGCCGTCGTGATCTGCTGCGCGTCTATCCGGACGCCGTCAAAGCCACACGCTCGGATCTGGTGGCAGACCTCTGAGGAGATCGGCGCATTGAAGACGGCCTGGAGCAGGTGTCGCATCCCGCGCGCTCCGTCGGTCAGTAGTCGTCCATCAGGGGATACCAGCGCCCGGAGACGTCACGGAGGCCGCCGGAGCGGAAGGGAGAGAGGCCTCGCCGCGGCGCTTCAGGGCGTTCATGATCTTGGCGGTCCCGCGGATCTGTAGATCAATCCCGTCGAGGAATTCCTGGTCGGCGAGCAGCGCCTGGTCGGTCAGTGCTTCCCCCACCAGCAGCCCGTTCTTCACCAGCGCGACGACGGCGGCGTGTCGATCCCCGCCGCGCTTGAGCCCGACGATCGCCTCCTCCATCCCCGCGACCCCTGGGATCATGGTCTTGGCGATGGTGAGTCCGACGGTGAGAAATGCGCGCTTCCAGCTCACTGCGATCCTCCCGCCGCCACACGCACCCGCTTCGGCCCGACAAACCCGTCCCAGATGAGCTGCTGCATCGTGAACTGCGTCCCCCACTCCCAGATCCCGCTCGCCAGCAGCATGAGACTGGGAATCTGAATGGTCCAGCCCGTCGACGCATCGCCGGTGGCGGAGATCCCGAAGGCGGTCAGGGCAGCGGCCACCGCGCTGATCCAGCGATTGAGACGGCTGCTGTCCTCGGTAATGAACGGCATCCAGCCGGCCCGCTTCAGGTATTGCAACCCATAGACGATCATCGCCGCCGAGGTCAGGTGATTGAGGGCTTCTCCACCGGTTTCAGGCATCTCTCCTCCTGCTCGTTAGGCAAAGGTCGGCCACCGACGCGACCGCTCCTCTGCCAGGTAGTGAGCTTTCCACGGTAGCACGAGTTCGCCGTGCCCAGGATCAAATGGCTTCAGCCATCGGCCACCCCAGCGAAGCCCCAGCCTCTCAGCCTCTTCCCCGATCACCCCCCAGGCGGGATCCGTCGTGTCCCACTGGAGCTTGTCTGGACCGTGCAACTGATAGTGATCGTAGGGGGCCAGATCCAGCGCGTCGGACTTCTCCCGCTCACTGGGGAGGAGCACCTGATCCATCGGCCAGCGCATCTTCCGGGGGAGGTGGAGGGAGAGGGACGTGCCGGAGGTGCCGTTCAGGAGGTTGACTTGGTGCTCCGCTTGGGTGCGAGAGGTCTGAATGATCATGACCGGAATCCCCCGCGTCGTCACCCGCGCGATCCACTCGAACGCTAACGGTTTGAACTCGCTAGACAATGAGTCCAGCGACCGGTCAGGCATCGAGGGGCCTCACCGACGGGTCGACGACCTCCCCCTCGACGGGCGCATCGTCTGGAGTGGCGGGGTCGTCACTCCCGTAGAGCACCCGATCGGTCAAGGCCTGGAGCTTCTCGAGCACGCCCAGATTCCCTCCACGCTGCCCCTGATTGTTCTGCTGCACGGCGATGTTCAGTCCGCCGGACTTGGGGAGGAGCTGCGCCATCTCGATCGCCAATTTCTGCCGTTCGAGATCGGGACGATAGAGGAGCCGCCCGACCCCCTTGCACACCTCACACGGCTCGGGAGCGGGGTTCGGCTGTTCGCGGGTCGGCTCAGCGGTGATCGTGCCAACACCTGCGCAGGTGTGGCAGGCATCCTCGTAGGGGGCTGCGCGCTGCATCACGTCTTCGGCGACGGCCGCGATGCCATTCCCGATTTTCTGTGCGGCCTGCACCTTTCCCTTGAGGAGCGCGGCGGCGGCCAACTCCTGGAGAAGTTTGCCCGGCAAGACATTCCCGAGCGCACAGAGGTCCGCGAGACTTTTCCCTTGATTCTGCGGGTCGCCGAGCAGGCCGAGGAGGTAGCGCAGGTCTGGCGTGAGCGGGGCGAGGGTGAGCATCCCGACAATTGCGGTGCGCCCACCGAGCTGATCTTCGAGGTCCTTGAGCTGCTCGATGACCGTCGGGGGGAAGGTGCGGTCCATGCGACGGAGTGCGACTTCAGAGCGCCGTTTCATCATCGCGGGCACTCCGCTCGCCGGTGGGAGGAGACGAGCAGCGGAGTCACTCTGCCCCCTCCTGTGGGTGCCGCCGCTCGTACTCCACCAGGATCTCCTCCTCGGTGGGCGGCATCCCCCGCGCGGCGGTCAGGCGCAGCTCGATGTCAATGAGTTCCACCTGCTCCTCAGCGTTGACGTAGCTGACCTCCACGGCAGGCTCACCGGGACGCGCCACCATCACCGTCGGATAGTCGTGGTCGTTGCGCCGCTCGAGGGCCGCGGCGATGCGCGCGACCGCCTCACGCAGCCCGACCACCTCCGTCTTGAGCGCGCGCACCTCCACGAGGAGCGCGACGCCTTCCGCGAGTTTCTTCAGCCCGTCCAGCATCCTCATCTCAGGTGGGGCACCTCCCTGGTTCCCAGTCGTCAGCGGTTCGTGGGGTCCTCCCGCGCTGACGTTGGCTGGGAGGCAAACCGCGTGACGAGCCCAGGGAGGTGCCGCTCAGGGGGAGGATGGACCGAGCCCTGGGGGAATGTCAAGTCGAATTCTCTCGCATCGGTTGGTGTGGATTCGCGGTGGCAAGACGCCATCGCTTGGCGTCGATCTTCTCGACCTGGAAGAGATTCGATGGATAGGTCTCGGACATGCCGCACTCTCAGAACGGATGCGTGTAGGCTGCCGACATTCCGGGAAAGGTCACCGCAGCACGCATGACAGCCTGCCGACGTATCGGGAAAGGCCGGGTTGCCGAAGAACACATCGGATCCCTATTCATCGCGCTGACAGAGACGCTCAATTTCCCGCATGCTTACCCGCACCGCGCGGCTCCCAAGTCTCACGACGCGAATCTTGCCGTCCCTCCGCAGCCTTTTCATGAGTGAGGCGCTGATTCCGAGGACCTTGGCCGCCTCGCCGAGCCGCAATAGGCGTTCTGTCTGCTCCATCTGACCCTCCAGCACGGGCCGCCGGGGGGCTTGACGGTTCCCAAGCGGCTGGTGATATATGGGTGACATGTTGGGACACCGGCCACCACTCCGAGCCTCGTCAGATCTCGAGGCCGTCGAGCGGCTG
>ERZ1292644.1492-Hain-H14-01um-R2-1492-length-12009-cov-5_pt1 | contig 12009 bp, 26 predicted proteins | sample MGYA00564402_ERZ1292644 | MGnify/ENA primary metagenome ERZ1292644 (study PRJEB36523, sample SAMEA6512644) | groundwater metagenome | collected 2019-01-09 | study: AquaDiva: Metagenomics assemblies of 32 groundwater samples | reverse complement strand
CGGCCGCGCGTCCACCACCCTCCCCCGGCTGGCCGAGGGGATCTCCAGGCCGACACCCCATGCCTCGCGGGGCGGTGACACCAGCGCGTGCATCGAGATCACGCTGTCCCCGACGGCGAAGGCGCGCTTCACTTCAGTCATTGCTCAACTCCTTGATCACCTCATCGTATTGCCCTGCCTGCACCCGGGCAGCGAGCGGGCCTCCCCCTTTACCGAACAGGTCGAGAAGCCGCATGGCGAAGCCCCGAGCCTGAGCTTCATGGGTCTTCCACTCGTTCAGGTCCGCCCGCAGCGCCGCGTCCTTCACCGCCTTGGCGCGCTCCCACTCGCCGGGCTCCGGCAGCAGATGACCACGGAACTCGCCAGTGATCCCGGCGATCGTGGTCATCGTGTCCAGCTCGCCCCTGTGCCACAGACGGCACTGCTCACCGATCCGGTCGAGCTGTGCCTGCAACGCGTCGATGACCTTCTGCGCGTTCGCGACAGCCGCGTTACCCGTCTCCTCGGCTTCCTCCAGCCTGGCGGTGAGCTGCTGAACGGCGATCGCCAGGTCGGTGGCCCGTCGTGTGGCCTCGGCTTTGCGCTCGACGGCGCGGCGCGTCAGAGCGTTCCAGGCCGGGCGCCTCTCCCGCTGCTGGCGGAACTTGTCGCGCCAGTGCTCCACCTCCCCCTGGAGACCGGCCATACCGTCGGGGAGCAGAGCACGGGCCAGGTCGGCGCGCAGCACCACCAGTTCCTGGTGCGTCACAACATACCTGCTGTACAAATACTCTGCGTCGCCGTTCTTTTCTTCCGCCTCAGCCCTGAGGCTTGCGGATCGCCGTCTTTCAGCCTGGAGAAGACGCCGAATATGTGCCTTGTCCTCGCGCAGCTTCTCCGCAAGGGCATCCTTGTCGTTTTCCTTGTCCATGTCGCCTTCCTGATCATTCAATGCGCGCAGGCTACCACGAACGTCAGGGCGAGGAAGGGTCGGCCTTCTGCCCCACCACGCGGTACTTCATGACGAGCTTCCAGTACCTGTCGGACTTCACCTCACCGAGGTCCACGAAGCCGAACTTCTCGATGTACGCCTCGATGAGCGCGGGAATATCGAAGTACATCGTGTAGTCCCTGAGACTCTTGGTGATCTGCACTTCTAAGAACATCCGGCCGACATCTTTGAATGCCACTTCGTCTCCTTCCTCGATGTACGGGGGTGAGATGCGGCACCTTGGCCGCTCGGCGCCCTATCCGGTCCCTGCGCCGTGCCGCATCTCCTTACCGGCCGGTCGACCCCTTCGCTACTTCCTGTTCTTCTTCGGCCAGTGCGGACGACACAGGCCCTGCTCCGTGCCGTGGAACATGAAAGCCCGGTGAGCGGCCAGCGCCTCGATCTCGGCCGCCGTCTTCACCGGGTCACTGACATCCCACCGCAGGTCGAGAAGATCGTCCCCGACAAGCAGCGCATGCAGGCTGTCGTCGAACGCCTCCAGGAAAAGCCACGGTCTCTCCGAATTCTCCGCCCGGCGGAAAGCCAGCTCCCGTACATGTGTGAGTTCCCTTTCATGCCGGGAATCCACGGTGTATGTCGTCATTCCTCATCACCCTCCATAGAGAAGTGCACTGGAAAACGCCGAGTGCCTCACACTACTGCGGGATGCCTGAAGAATCTCGTCCATCTCCGTCTCCTTCCTTGTCTTTCGTACACCAGCCGACCAGCCACAGCCCCGCCAGAACGATGAGTCCGACGAGCAGTGGCCCCCACAACCAGCAGGTCGCCCACAGGAGTGACCACCAGTCAGTCTTCACGACCGGCGACCGGGCAGGCGCATGTTCAGGGCGCCGAGTACGGCACTCACCGCCACCTTCGCGGTCTCCTCGTCCACACCTGCCGACTTCCGCACCTCATCCACGGCCTGAGCATACAGATCGCGGGAGAGCGTGCGCCTCTGCGCGGGATCGTAGAGCGGGGACGCGCCAGGCCTGCGCTGTGGCAGCTTGAGCTGCTTGCGCAGCGAGCGAAGCAGCATGCCCAGGCTGGCGGGGGTGATGACGAAGCTGATCTGCCCTGAACCCTTGGACTCCGGCTTCGTGAGAACGAGCCTGTAACCCGGATCTGCGGGTACTGCGTACAGGTCAGGGAGGTCATCTCCCCAGGGCAGCCTCACCAGCCAGTCACGGCGCGGTTGGACCTCCAGCAGCCCTCCGTCGGCCACCGCCAGAGTCATGTACTTGCGCACAGATGTACGTGTGACGTGCAGGTCTTCCGCCACGTACTCAGCCATACGTACACGGGGGATGAGACGTCCCGGAACGAGCGCCTGCTGTTCGTCAAGCAGGGGGATCAGGTTCTCCCTGATCCTTTCGCCGGTCCGTACCCTGAGATGGTTGGTCCCCATCTACTTCCTCCTTCCTTTCAGGGGTGTAGTGCTTGTTGGGGTTTTTCAGGTCAGGGCTCTCCATGAGCCACCACTCCACCCACTGGAGCCGGTACCCGCATCCCTGGCCATGGGTACACACGTAGCGCACCAGGCCAGAGATGGGGTCCGTGCGGGTCCTAATGGCGTGGCCACAGGAGAGCCGGATCCGGTAGGGGACGTCGGAATCGGCTGGTCGCCTCTTCCCGTACGCCCCAAGGATTCCCGCCATGAGGTGCTTCCTCTACTTGGCGTTGACCGCAGCCATGAGAAGCTTCTGCGTGTTGCCGTGCTCGACATGCACCTTGGCGTTGGACTTCGTCATCACCCAGCCCGCACCCGTGCGCTTCAGAACGGCGACGATGACGCAGTTCTCCCGGCCGAGCAGGGAGGGAAGGATGCGGAACTCCTTATGCGGCGGTGAGGCGTCGGCGTCGTAAACGGTGAACTCGACGTTGTCGGCGCCACCGAATCCCTGGTCGCCCATGTTCTTGTTCTTCGTCTTGAACGCGGCGACCATGAACACGATCTTCTCGATGTCCTGGTCGATGCGCGCCAGATCGACGTCGATCGTCTCGTCGTCGCCTTCGCCCTGACCGGTCTGGTTGTCGCCGGAGTGCAGGACGGAGCCGTTCTTGAGCGGGTCGTTGTTGCCGATGCCCGCCATACGGACCGGCGTGCCGTCCATGAAAGCGACCGCCACAGCGTCGAGGTCAGCCCCCACCCTACGGGACAGGCGACCCATGAGGCCGCCCTGCCCACGGGCCGAGGTGTCCCACGACGCCCCAACCCGGATCTTTCCGTTGACAGCGGCGACGTCGTCCTTGCTGAGGGACGGGATGGTGCTGCTCATGTGTTGTCTCCTTCGTTTTCTTCCAGGTACTGGGCGAAACTCCCACGATCGCGGGTTTCGCCGCGTTCGGCCTGCTCGATGCCCCGCTTGAGGCGTTTGTTCAAGTCCTTCTCGTCTTCCTGTACACGCAGTTCGATGTCGAACGACTGCGGGTCGAGGCCGAGGAGGACGGCGATGCAGTCACGCATCATCTCCTGGGCCTCCTCCCAGGTGCGGCCCTGGGTGACCCCGGTGTACTTCTCCGGCATGCCCTCAATGAAGACGACGTAGCCGGTGTATTTGTCTTCGGCGCCTTCCTCCCAGACGGCGACGCCCTGGTAGGTCTTGCGATCTTCTGTCATTCCTCTCCTTCCTCGAAAGCCGGGCCGCCATATCGGCGACCCGGCTTCGGTGTTGTGCTCGTCAGCTGGTCAGCAGGAGCAGCTGGGTACCGAGACGCAGGTGACGGTTCACCGATGTCGACTCGATGTAGATCATGTAGTCCTGGTTCTGTGACGGCTTCACCCGGCACGCACCGCGGGCAGCTTGAGCAGCTGGCGGGCGCCATCGCCGACGAACACCTGATTGGTGTTCACCTCGACCACGGCGATCCGCTTGTCGGCCGTGACCTTTTCGCTTTTCATCAACTGATAATAGGACATACCGACTCGAAATGGCGGATACGCGGCATCGACGAACGGCTGGATCTCCACATGCCATGCCTTGTCCGCCACCGGACGGGTCTTGGTGGGCCGGTTGATGGGCTTTTCGAAGAAGAGATCCTCGGTGGTCTTCGTCTTGGCAACCATGACGATCTTCCGGTCCCCCGTCGGCAGCGGCGTAAGCCCGGCCGCCTTCACTGCCTTGGCGTCGACATCAGCGCCGACGAACAGCGACGTCGTACTGCGGACACCGGCGGCACGCGCCTTCATGTACTGGGTGGCCGACTCCTTGATGGCCTCGGCCGCCGCTTCCATGCCCTGCTCGGAGCTGGCGTCCCACAGCTTGATGTTGCCGAGCGGGAAACCGTAGGCCGTCGCTTCGCGGACGCCTTTCTCGTTGGGCACCAGAAGGGAGAGTGTGCGGTTGTCCGACATCAGGCGCATGCGCTCGCTGAGCTTGCGGACTTTTTCTTCCTTCGAGGGGAAACCGTACCTGTCCTTGTTGCCCAGCCGACTGCGGTTCTCCTCGCCATCGGTGATGACATAGACCAGGAAGGAGTGGTCGCCACGGTGCTCGGTGATCTTGTCGCCGTCGTCGAGGGCGAGAAGCACGGAATCCACCAGAGCGGTGTTGCCGCCGATCTGGTAGTGCTCCTTCATGCTGGGCAGGCGCAGTACGTCCATGTCCCAGATGTGGCAGTCCACATCGTCGTCGAAGGTGTACACCTAGACGCGCCACTCCTGGCCCATCTCCTTCGACTGCTCAGCCAGGAACGCCACCAGCTTGTCGGCGATCTCGACCGTCTTTTCCTTCAGGTCGGTCATTGAGTACGAACGGTCAAGGACCAGCGACACGTGGGTGGTGAGGTTTCTTGCGGGGGACGCCGAGGGGGACATCAGCTCTCCGATTCCTGCTGTCGTGTGTCCCGCCATTGTCTCACTTCGTCGCCTGATTCCCGGGGAGCGGCGCTGTGTGTTCGCCGCCTTTTCCCTTCCACACGAAGCCGTGCTTGCGCAGTGAGTTGATCTTGGCGTGCGCTTCGTGGTTGTAGCCTCTGCCAGTGCGGCTGAAGGCTTCCCTGTAAGGGCATTGCGGGCAGTGTGCGTAGAAGTGCCCGCTCTTGCGCGACTCGTCGGGTCTCCAGCCCTGCTTGAGGGCAGCATTGTAGAGGTCCCTCAGGATGTCGGACCGGAAGCCTTGTCCCATGGCGTAGCTCCTGCCGTTCGTGTACTTCTTCTGCGGACTGGACGGGATTCGAACCCGCACACTCTCGTGAGGAGTGTTCCCAGCTGCACCAGAGCGGAAGCAGCCACCCGCCACCTTCCATAGCGCGGGCTCCCAGTCCTACCAGATCCTGTGCTCGCGCCCCCGCAGGATCAACCGGGGTGAACGGGAACCACCCCTGCGCTTGCCAGGTTTCGCACACCCGCTGGCTCGGGTCCCTTGGGCCATCCAACTCCCTGTGCTTGCCGCACCTATGCAGAGGCGCGGCCGTCGGAGCGAACGGATTCGAACCGCCTCGTACACCACTAAACCAGAAAAAGGTACGAAAAGGGTCTTCGCGATGCACTGTCCAGATGCCAGCCGTTTTCAGGCGGCCGACGCCCCGTTGAGCCTCAGTCCGCTCTACCTGGGCTGAGGCCCTGACCCCGCATCATCGCGCGAGCGGAGCCAGCTTGTGGTGGCGGTGCGCGGCAACCGGACCGGAAGGCCCGTGGGGTGCGCACCGCCTGAACTTCGCCACCAGGCTATCAGGTTGACGGACAACTCGCCTGTCTCACAAGGTAGTTGCTGTCGTCAGTCAGGGAGCTGCGCCTCCGCCTGCCCGACCGCCTGACGCAGACCAGGCAGGTGGTTCGTCCAGGAGAGTATCTCGCCAAGATCCCGGCTGTAGATGCCCCGAGTACGGCGGACGCGCTCGCCGTACAGAAGGTCGAAGATGGGTTTGGGGTAGCCCTCGGCCCGGCTGCCCGTGCGGGGCTTGGTGGCACGCTCCCACTTCTGGCCGACCTGACGTTCCCAGACCAGGACCACCGTGTCGGTGATGATCTCGCCCGGTTTCACCAGGCGGTTGATCTCCTTCAGGTCGTCGGGCCCGAAGACGAGGGTGACCTCGTACCGTTCCGTTCCTGTGTGCCGGGGGCTACCGTGCGGTGTCGGCGGCAACGGCTCTCTCCTTCCTTGTCATGTCTGCTTCTTCACCGGAACACATCAGGATGGGCGGCTTTCCAGTCGGCCCAGACCTGTGCCGTCGCCACCCCTCCGTGAATGTAGTCCAGGACATCGATCAGCGACCACGGCCCGAGCAGGCGGTTCACCGTACGCGGTGACGGAGGGGCGAAGCGCGGAACGCTCCAGCTTCTGTACCGGTAGCCCCAGTCATCGGGGGCGTACTTGTGGAGGACGACTGTGTTACGTACCGGGTCCACATCGAACGGCTCTCCATCCATCCGCGTCCACAGGGCCGACGGGCACCAGCACGTCTTGTACTGCTCGATGAACGAGGCGAGCATCGCCGCCTCGTCACTGGTGGGCCGGTGAGGGCTGTCCCGGTCGAAGGCGGCGATGTACGCATGGACCGGGTACCACCGGGTCACGGGGATTCGCAGCTCCGCCAGCGGATCAGCGAGGTCGGCGTCGTAGCGGTGCAGTGTCACGGCATGGCTCCTGTCCGGCACTCGCGCGGGCACTGGGTGTGGTCTCCGCTGTCGTGCAGGCGCAGCATCCGAACCGTCTTCTCCTCATCCCGCCTGTGCTGCGTGGGGCGGCCGGTGATCCGCAGGGCCTTACGGAAGGGATCGTCGGCCTCCCACGTGTAGTCGATGTCGCCGATCCCGGAGGCGATCTCCACGACGACAACCGGGTTCCCGCTGTGGGTGTCCACCATGTTGCGGTGGACGGCCACGCTTCCCTCACCACACGGCAGACACACCGTGAGCAGTGTCGCTTCACTTCGCATCAGGACAACTTCCTTGCTCTTCCCGTCGTTCACATCTTCGGGCATGCCTGATCCCCCTCTCCGTACTTTTTGGTCAGCCACTCACGGCCGCCCTGGAGAAGCTCGAACGAGGCGGACGGCTGGTTGATGTCCTGCGGGCCCCACAGGTGCCAGTCGATGCCCGGTGTGTACCAGGCGGCGCACCCACCCAGTCGGTAGGCGTGCTGGTAAATCCTCCACACCCCATCCGGCGATGTGAACTCATACACGGCCGGGCCGGTACGCCGGAAGTGGACCAGTTGGCGCTCTGCCATGCTCTCTCCCTCAGATGTCGATGCCCAGGTGACGCCGCAGCCGGGCTCGGGCATTCAGTATGGCGCTGGCCGCCGTGCGCTGCTTCGGTCCGGGGATGACGACACTCCGCTTCTCCCCTCCCACGATGGCGGTGACCTTGCGCCGGTTGGCGCCGTGCGGAGCGGGCGTGTAGCCCTTGGCCTTCAGCTCTTTTATGAGGTCGCGCGCTGCGTTGTTGTCGGCCATCAGTTCTCCTCTTCCTGGACGTACTCCAGGGTGTACGTGTTGGGCAGCGTACTCAGGAACTCCACCACACCGGGCGACGCGCTCCCACGCACCGTGCCATGCGCCGCGCACGCCATGATGAAGATGTCTCCCGACCAGGCGTCTTCCGGAGCATCGACCTCATATACGTATGGCCTTCCGGTGCTCTCGCCGGTCGCCGTCACCTTCCACATGTCTACTCCTTCTCCTTCCTGAGCTCTTCGAGCAGACCCTCGGGCCATTCCAGGTCGAGGGGCTCGTACCCGGATTCCTTCTCCAGCTCGCGGATGCGCTGCTCGACCTCCAGGCGGTGCTTCTGTCTGCGCGTCAGACCGCTGCCGATGTGCGCGCCGGGGGCGATGACCGAAGCGATCATCCACACGATCCACACCAGCTGAAAAGAGAACCAGGGGATGGCGACAGCTGGGCCGGTCAGATGCGGAATAGCGAAGGGTGTCATGAGTGTGGGGAACACCATGTACGGCATCTTCAGCTTGGGGATCTTCACAGCGTCCGCCCCTCAGCCATCGGTCTTCCTCCGCCGGGGTCCTGGCTTGCGGTTACGCACCAGGCTAAACGCCTCGATGTCCCACGCCAGCCAGATGGGGCCGTTGCGCAGGTTGGCGACCGGCTCGGGGAAGAGAGGATTCTTTTTCCGCAGGATGCTCATGTACTGCATGGAGACGCCCAGGCATGCAGCCGCCTCGCCGGGGCCCATCAAGCGCAGTGACCTGTCGGCCACTGCCTGTGCATCCCGCTCGATCTTCTCCAGCAGCGCGGACACCAGCTGTACCCATGCCGACGCCGGTACCCGCAGCTGGTCGCCCTTTTCCCCCACCCAGGCACGGGCCAGCGCTACAACACCGTGCTCATGGATGAGCGACGCCATGACCTGGTCCAGTCGGGGATATTCAGTCATGTCACCTTCCTGCTCTTCTTCACAAGGCGCGGGTCGCTGCTGGCAAGCACACGCCAGCGGTATGGAGTGTTACGTTCCGCGAGCTGCCCGTTCAGCTGTTCCTCCAGCTGGTACATGGTGTGCAGGATGGTGACCTCGTTATCGCTCAGACCGAGAACACGTCCCTCGACTTGCGCCTTCGGCTCTTCCTCGAACGGGTAGCCGGGGCACCGGACGGACTCGAAGTCCAAGTGCGGTTCCCACTGATGGGGCAGGTGGGGGTGCTTCCTGAGAACAGTCATACACCTCACCTCTTCCGGCTCAGTCATCGCACTCCTCGAACAGGTCGTCGTCGATGTGGACCTTGTGGGGCTTCTTCGTCGGCTTCTTCGTGGTGGCTGGCTTCGGCGTCTTCGCGCTGCCACCGGAACGGGTCTTGCTCTTGCCGCCACCGTTCCCTTCCGCCACGACCAGTGTGATGGCCGTGGTGCCCGCGCCCTCACAGTCGTCGTCCTCGTCCTCGTCCCCGTCACTGGCGCAGGACGCCAGACCCACCAGCAGAACCACAGCCACCACACCGGCGGCGATCTTCTTGTTCATCATGTCTTTTCCTTCTTCGACTGTTTGTAGAGAGTCCATATGACGCCTGCGACAGCGGTCAGGAGCAGCAGGTACGCGCCCACCGTGGAGACGATCTCGTAGGGGGACATCAGGCGCTGGTCCGCAGGAACGCAGGCACCCACGCACGCTTCGGCTTGCGGGGCTGGGTCGCCTTCTTGTGGGCGTACAGGCTGAAGCCGAAGAACGCGATGCCAATCACCAGGCTGATCACCGACATCCAGCCCAGTGGCTCATCAGCCCGGCGGGCCTGTCCTGCCGGGTCGGTGACCATGGCTGTCGCCGCGATACCGATCAGCGCCATGATGAACAAGTCGCAACCGACGGCCACCCGCGCCCAGCCCTTGTGGACCTCCAGCATGCGCCAGCCGGTGCCCGCGTATTTCATGTCCTGGATCTCCAGGTCGATGGGACCAGGCGAGGAACGGACGTCCTCGATCACCTCTTTGAAGGTGGCGGGTGTGCTGCGGGGACGCGGCTTGTAATGGATCAGTTTGGGGAGGTACACGCCCGCCACTCCCCCGGCGATCAGGATGACGAGCGTCTTCCAGCTGTGCCACATGTCGAACGCGATGACCGCCAGCATGAACGGGGCAGGCGCCAGGTGCAGCGCCTTGCACCAGCGGTGCGGGCAGGTGCGGGTGGGTGTGTACGGCTTGCTCATGTGTCTCCTTCGATTGCGGTCCATGTTCCCGGCCTGAGCAGGATCGCCCAGAACAGGAGGGGGAACAGCTGGGTCCACAGGAACGCGGTCACTTCTCGTTCCCCCCGTCCAGCAGGTCCAGCGCACGCCTCAGGCGCTGTAGACCCGCACGAAACTCCGGATCGTCGTCGTGCTCGTTACCGGCCTTTATCTCCTGAAGCGCGCGGGAGACTTCCCGCTGCACATTCCAGTGGGTTCTGGCCGCCTTGAAAAAGAGCCAGCTGAGGCTCAGCAGCACCATGGCGCCACTGATGATCAGCATGACAAAGTTGAATGTCATCTCTCTCCTTCCTCGTTCAGCGGTGCTTGCGCCTGCGCCCGTCGACGATCGAGCCGCGTGCTTCTGCGGCGCCCTGCTTGCCATCGTTCATGGCGGCGAACGACTTGGTAGGGCTGGGTGTCCTCCGTATCACACGCTCACCCCACGGCAGATCCGGGAAAGTCTTGCGGGCTTTTGTCAGACGTCCATGGATCGTCGCTGGCGCGGCCCTGAGGCTGGTCGCGATGAACTGAATGGACTCCCCGGCAATCCAGCGGAGTGCGACATCCTGGTCACTGATATCGCCTCGGCGTCTCACTGGCGGACCGGGTCGTTCACCGGCGTCGTCAGGTCAGCGATGACGGTGGCGGGGTGGACTTCCAGAACCTTGCACCAGCGCAGGAACACCGACAGCGGGGTCCGGTTGTCCCCCAACTCGTAGTGCGTGATGGTGGTGGGGACGATGCCCATCTTGGCGGCGACATCCGCCTGCCTCATCCCACGGCGTTTACGGATCTCGGTCATGTGCGCACCGAGATGGTCGTAGAAGGGGTCGTGCTTTCCAGTCATGTGTCTCCTTCCTTATGCGGTGGCGCCAGGATCGCCTGACGCCACCACACTATACATGACGACTGGTCAGGTGACCGGCGAATAGAACTCGCGGCGCACATCGAGCAGCCACGCCTCGACAGCCTGCTCGTCGGGCTCGTCGGGGAGCACCGTGCGCGTGTCATCGAACGCAGCCTCGTAGTCCCTCAGTGTCCGGCGAGCGTAGTCCACGTCGCCGTCGGCCACGTGACTCCCGAACTCCCTGACGACATCCGGATCCCCGAGGCGGATCATCAGGTGCCCCGTCGTCCACAGGCCCAGCCCCTGATCGAGCAGCCGGTACATGTGACGGGCATGCTTCTCCGTGCGCCTCGCCAGATCAGGGCCGAAGGTTCCGTCGCTGCGGGACTCCAGCTTCTTGAACTGCTGCGTGGCGTACCCCAGGTAGGCGTTGCGGATCCGGGGCGCCGACAGGAACACAGAGCGGATGTCGATCAGCTGCTCACCGAGCGGCGTCGTCACCTCGTACAGTTCCCCCGGCAGCCACACCAGCTCCATGACCGTCGGATTGCACGCCAGGGCGAGACGACACCACTTCGCTGCCTCGTGCAAGGTGACGTCGGGGCCCGTGGTGACCACCGAATCCTGCACACGATGCAGCCCGTGCAGCTGCTCGGTCGGCACAGCGAAGACCCCGAGGCGGTCGACATCCGAGCCTTCGTGGCTGAGACCGTATGCCGTCGAACCGACGATGCCGGACAGCAGGACGTGTCTCTCACTGGTCAAGGTCACTGAGGCCCTCCCGGAGAACGTCACGGATGCTGTCGATCTTCTCCTCCATCTCCTCGTTCTCCTTTTTCAGGGTGTCCCGCTCGTCCTCGGCGTCGGAGAGCTTGTTGGTGAGGTCGTCGACCTCTTCCTCCAGCTCGACGATCCTGGCTTCCAGGCTGTCGATCTCGCTGGCGTCAGACTCCTGCGTCACGCTGTCTCCTTCTCAGACCGTTCCGTCGTAGATGTCGATGACGGTCACCAGCAGCAGGCCACGATCGTCGACGGCGTAGTGCGCCATCACGCGGTCGGCGATGGGGACCATTCGGTTCGTCTCTTCCTTGCCGCGCACCACCGGAGTGGATGGTTGCGCGTACGGATCAGCTGCCAGGCGGATCAGCGCGGCGACACAGTCCTGCCGCCGCTCTTTCGGCATTTCCTGGAGGCAGGCACGGGCCTCTTCGGTGTAGGCCAGCATGTACATGTTCAGCCCTCCATGTCCTGGCCGCGCAGGAAGCCGTCGACCGTCCCGTGGCCGAGCAGCACGTTGCAGAACTCGACCAGCAGATCCATCTGCTCATCAGTGGCCGGGTCGTCGATTTCCTCGCTCTCGCCCCGGTCCTTCACCATGTACGCCGCACGCTTGACCTTCTCGACGTCGGCCTTGGTCAGTGCAAGATCACTCATGTCTGTCTCCTTCGTTTCAGTTACGGCCGTCGATGGACACGGTCACCTTGTCATGCAGGCCGGGGACCGTGATCACGTACGGGATGTAGTCGTTCTCCGTGGGGATCCCCTGCTCGACCTTGACCTTCCGCTCCACCGGA
>ERZ1292644.1488-Hain-H14-01um-R2-1488-length-12037-cov-16_pt1 | contig 12037 bp, 6 predicted proteins | sample MGYA00564402_ERZ1292644 | MGnify/ENA primary metagenome ERZ1292644 (study PRJEB36523, sample SAMEA6512644) | groundwater metagenome | collected 2019-01-09 | study: AquaDiva: Metagenomics assemblies of 32 groundwater samples | reverse complement strand
GTCCATCTTTGGCGTTGACGCCTAGTAACGCCAGCGCGGCGCCACCCAGCAGCGAGACCCATTCCTGGCTCGTTTGGGGAAGTCGAAAGCCTACGGTAGACCAATAGAGCAATGCGCCGGCGACAATACCAGATGCCGTCGTATGCCAATTTGCAAGTGTCTTCCACATAGCACGTATCCTCTCTCTGGCTATTGCACCTTGCCAGGATGTTTGATACTCGCATCAGACGCTACCGTCCCTGCCTGCTGTTCTAACTCTTTGATCCGCATCTGCGCCGTAGCGTGCTGCGTCTCTAACTCTTGTACCCGCGTCTGCGCTTGCGTCTGCGCTTTGCGCACTGCGGCCAGGGCATCGGCACTGATATACTCGCCTTGATTCCTGGACGTCTGCACCAATGTGAGTTGTGCTTGCGTCTGGGCAAGTTGATCCTCGCACGTCGGTGGTGCTTGTTGGGCAAAGGCTAACGAGACAGTGATGAGGTAGGCGGTAATCATTCCGACGATGACACGAAACATGATGATTCCCCTTTCGTTGGAGTGTACAGTATTGTCTGGTAGTTTGTGGCTAAGCCCTGTTCTATCCTGCGCTGAGTGATGTATTGTCAAATGTCACACGGACAAACCCTTGGTTATCCGTGGCGGCCAGGCTTTCTCCACTGGTCGTAAGCAATGGACCACTCGCATCCACGACGCTATAGAGCCCTGACGGATATGTCGTGAATGTAAAGGCTGCCACAGTGGACAACAATGTATCTGATGCATTGGCGCGAATCTCCACGCCGCTCGCCGACGTGACCCAACTGACTTGCATGGCAACGACGGTGCCAAGGGAGACAAACGCAAACGACGCAATCGTCGGCGTTAAGAGGCTCGGTGTCGTGCCGATGGCAGACAAAGCGCTGGCATATTTCTTGAGCGTGAATGTGCCCGTCGCCACTTCCATAGTAAAGGCGTAGAACGATGTCCCAGACGCGCCGGATACATCAACATGGGAAGCGGATTGCTGAAACAGCAGTGCCGCAAACCCTGTTTGTCCGCCCTGTCCTCGGACTTGATCGAGTCGGACGAGACTCCGCAACGTGCCAGTCGTCAACCCGCGCTGTGAAGCATTCGCGCGAATGATCGTGAGTGCCCTATTCTGTGGGACTAACAGAAATCCGGCTCCACTCGCGACAATTGGCATATACGAATCTATACCGGCAAGTGGTGCCGCGCCTGGATAGAAATAACAGGCCGGATCAACCGAGGCCGTGCCTACAGAAATATACGGCGAGACGTTGCCCATTTCGAGCGCAAACACCCCAGAGGTCGCATTGGATGGATACACGAGCCAATTCGACAGAGCATAGCCAGTACTGACAGATAGCGGAGAAGCAGAGAGCGTATTATAGGTGACAGAATGAATGACATGTGAACATGCGGCAGCGGTATTGACTGTGGCTCCGAAGCCATAAAAGCTTCCAACGAGCACTGGTGTTTGCATATCACGGACGCGACAAATGAGCTGATTACTGAAAAACCAGGCAATATCGGCACCGCCCAGACTGGTTGCGTCGACGGCCCACACGACGCGCAAGGAGGCACTGAGCGGAATCTGCGCTGTGCTTCCGACAAAAAGTGTTTGAAAGATCCCTCCCGACGCACGGACAAGCAGTGGCTTGTTTCCCAGCGTGCTACCAAAAATTCCATCGGCATTCCCAAACGTAAGTTGCAACAAATAGCCCGTAATGGCATTTGTCGCAGATTGTTTGTTCACGAGAATCATGGCGCCAAAATTGGCGCCTGCTCCAGTCCCAATACGCCATCGTTGGGTCCAATCTAGCACGCCATGGAGTCCCAAGGCAGAACGTGTCATGGTGCCATAGAGGTTGGTCGCGCAGGCAAACCATCCACTATACACCACAACATTACTTGGCAACCCATAGTAGGATGGCACGGAATCAGGAATGTCATACCATTGACCCCCCTCAGTATTCACAGTCCAATTCGATATAGGCATAGTCGCTCAATCTCCAGAAAATCCAGGAAGTCGTGGCAAGTCTATCAAATAGTGAAATCACTAAAATTGCTCGTTAGTGCGTAGGTTGGGCGTTCCCAGGTTTCCAGCCACGTGAGTGCGACACTCTGCGAGACTGTTACTGCACACCCGCTGACACTTGCGGCGAACCCTGCCGTATCTGTGACGACAATGCTGAAACTATATGTCCCAGCAGAGGCATAGGTGTGCTGAATAGTGGCGGTAGACGTCGTTGAGATGATCGCATCGCCAAATGTCCAAGCATACGTAGCAATGTCACGCGTAAAACCTGCGGGATTTGCCACAAATGAAACAGTCAGATCGGCAACTGTGGTATTCGGACAAAGAATCGTCGGAATCGGCGTCAGCGTGGCCGGACGACTCGCCTCAAACGCCATGCGCCCCTGCAACGGCAGGTAGCGCACCGTATGCAGTTCATAGAGCTTACCCTGATCCGCTGAGGGAATGTATGGATGACTCACGGTGACAAAATCTCCGACCGTCACTCCGACTGCCCGTAACGTCGATTCCCAGGCACACGCAATACGTTCACTGCCAAAATAGCCTACCAGATGTCGCAACAGATATTGCGCTGTCACGTCATCGGCGATCCAATACGCTTCAAGCTTCAATGTCGGGAGTTCGCCATACCGCGCAAAGGCTTCAATGCAGACATCGGTGAGTGTATCGCCATCAGGGCTATTCGTGCCATTCTTATCTACATAATAGAGACTGTCGTAGCGCCGCGTCCCCACATTATAACGATAATAGACTTCAAAACGGGTAAACACCCGATGGAGCGACGTCTGCGTCACGCGCATGGTGGAATGGCGTGCTGGTGGTAGCACGTCTTCGCTGCCCTGCGTCGTCAAAATATTTGACATGGTAAAAGCCGCTGCGGCAATGGCCGTATCGAGATCGAAGGGCTTGAAGGCCCAGCGTCCATCAAAGTCAGCATAGAGCGTACACGCGGCTTGCTGTGCCATGGCATCGAGCACGTCACGCGCTGGCGCCCGTGGGAGAGACCATCCGGCGCCTATGCCGCCGTCAAAGACAAGATTGCGCGTGCCATAAAAAGTATAGGCCTGCCGAAAGGAGCCACTATCAACATCGAGGGCTAATTCATCGCCAAAAATACTAATAATCACATGCGGAATCGACGTAATGATCATATTGGAAATAGCAGCAATATGGCCTGTCGGATCTGGGCGCCCTGTCCACGACAGATAATCGACTAAGACGGTCGTATTTTGCTCTGGTTGAAAATACGTCGTTAATTGAATGGCCCCGACTTCATAATTCTGCGAGGCCGGTCCGACACTGATATTCCATTTCTGGACGCGATTATTCCCGTTATCCGTGACAAAAATAGTACTGGTGGTATCGACAGCAATGCCTAACGGCTGATTAAACTGCCCAATGCCACTGCCAAAACTGCCAAACTGCGCCACAAAGCTTCCAGTCGACGTAAAATATTGCACGCGATTGTTGTTAATATCGCCTACGAGGATTTTACCAGCAGTGTCGATCCCGATGGCCACTGGAAAGCTGAATTGTCCAACAGCGCCCCCTTGCGTGCCAAATTGTTGCAGATAGGAGCCTGCCGCTGTAAATTGTTGCACGCGATGATTATTCTTATCGGCCACCCACACCTGACCAACGCCATCAATGGCAATACCCACCGGGATGTTAAATTGTCCATTACCAGCGCCAGCCGTCCCAAACGTCCCGACGAAACTTCCCAAGCTCGTAAAATATTGCACACGATTATTCAGACTATCAACCACATAGATATTGCCACCGCTATGGGCCGCAACGCCAACGGGAAGATCGAATTTACCGGTGCTCGTTCCTGTGCCACCCCAGGAGAGCACCACGCTCCCGGCGCTCGTATATTTGACCACCGTATCATTGGTGACATCTCCAGCGTATAACAAGCCTGTTGCATCGACGGCGAGACCTTCTGTGCCACCGGCAAACGTCATAGATCCGAGAAAACTGCCGAGGCTCGTGACGAGTTGAATACGGCTGTCATCGCCGATCCAGAACTGATTGTTACTCGTCACTGCCACGGGAAATGGACCGCTGAATTGCCCCTCGCCACTGCCTGCCGTACCAAACTGTCCGAGATACGTGATGAGCGTATTGCTCCCGGCACCACTTCCAACAATGCCGCCTTCATTGCGTGCGAGGAGGGTCACAGCGGCTGCCTCGGTTTTGCCAAGATGAATGCCTGGTTGCGTAAATGTCGTATTCCAGGGATTGAGCGTTTGACGGAAATGCTCGGTCCGAAAGAGATTATCCCGCATCACCGCGCCAGTAGTGATATTCACGGTGCGCAAAATAAACGTGCCGGTCACCGTGGTGTCACTTCCAGGGCTCCGTCGATGTTTGAGGAAGGTCATCTCAATGGTATTGTTGCCCCATTGATTCGAGACCGCGCCAGTTGCTTGGGCCACCCCGAGACGCCCGATGCCATCCAAATTGCTATCGAGTGCCAACGTCGTCACCGTAGCAAGCGTGGCGGAATCGGTGTCGAGGATATTGGCTGGATTGATGACGCCCTGCTGTTCTGCGAGTTGGAGCCCGGCAGAGATGAGATTGAAGCGCAATTCTGCCGCAGGCATTGGCACGGTGAGGTGTGTCCCCCCACTGCCAAGTGTCGCTTGGGCATCCAGGGGCATCCACGTTTCTGCGAGCGGCGACAGCGTGGCGATCTGACTGGCAATGCCGGCAGAATGTCCCGTCATCAGGTAGAGATTCGTGTTACGATTGACCAGCAAGAGTGGGGCGGCAATGGCATGGCTGCCGATGCCGTAGACGAGTGGTTGCGCTTGCCCAATCAGTGAGGAGGTGACCTGTGAAAAAGCCGACAGCGTGATCAGCGTGCGAGGCAGCAGAGGATTGACATGCAGAAAATCATCGACGGCGGTGATCGTAGTAATCGCATCGGTTGTTTCAATGGTGTCAATAGTCCCCGTAAAGATGCGAAACGAGCTGAGCAGTGTATGGTGTCCATCGTCCAATACGAGATCAATGGTCAGTTGTGCGCCAGCGATGGCACCGGCCTCTTGCCAGCGGGTCAGGATACTCTGGCCGCTCTGACTCTCAATGACTCCGACCGTGGCATTGCCCACTGCCGCGATGCCCCCGCCAGGCGGAGCGGTCATTTCAATATCGCCAATACTTGCAATGCGATGTTCCCACGTGCCATCTGGGTCGTAATTGAAGGAGAGTTTGAGCCCGAGCGCTGGGGCTTGCACCAGCCAGTCTCCAGCCACAAAATCTGCTTGGACTGCCGCCGCAACATCGGCAGGGATGGGTCGCGGCATAATCGTGTTCTGAATCGTCGGCGCAACGGTTGCCCACTTCGTTCCTGCCGGCGAGGGCGTCAAGACGCGCGTACCCTTAATCACATCAGGGGCCACGGCGGTCCACTTGGCAACGGCTGGGGCGGGGAGCAGCACTTGGTCGTAGATCAGTGCAGGCGCAACGGTGGCCCACTTCGCCGTGGCAGGTGAAGGGATCAACACGACCGTATCAAGGATGATTTCTGGCGCAACCGCTGCCCATTTCGCGGTCGCTGGCGAGGGGATCAGCACGTTGGTATCGAGCGTAACAGTAGGCGTAACCGCTGCCCATTTGGCAGCGGTGGGCGCAGGCGTCACAAATTGATCGTAGATTAATGCTGGGGCCACAGCAGCCCATTTGGCCGTGGCAGGCGAAGGCGTCAACAGCGTATCGAGATTGACGACACCACGCATCCAGAAGCGTTGCCGTTCACGCAGCATGCCGCGAAAGCCGATCCGTGAGGCATGATAGAGCGCGAGACTCTCTTGCGCAGTGAGGCCACGGTTCCGCCAGAACATGATGGCATCAATCGCGCCACCAAAGGGTACTGCGCCAGAGCCGAAAAATGCCGCTTCAGCATTACCAAGCCGTACCGGGCCATCATTGTTAAACCACTGCGTGAACTGTGCCCCTGTCGCAACGGCAATGCCATTGAAATATAAGACTGAGCCGGTGGGATGACTCACGATAACGACATGAAGCCACGTATTGAGAAATTGGCTGATGCTGGCACTGAGCGGATTCGTTGACTGCTCGGTAACAAAAAGTGAATTAGCTTGCATGCGCACGCCGCGCAAATCAACACCACCAGACCCTGCGCCATTGCTGAACTTCGAGAGGATACAACCCGCACCTATTGTGACGTAGATGGCAAATGCCATCGTAAAGACATTGACGAGCTTGATGTCGCCGACATTGGGCGTTGTGCCGTAATCGTTGCTTGCATCAAAACGGAGTTCGCTCTGTCCGCCGACTCGGGCCGTGGTGAACCAACCACTGCCTTCTATCCCCCCACCACTGGGCTTTCCGATGGCCATATTGATGAGAGCAAAATTGTGATCGCCAACTAAGTCATACCACGTGAACGTGCCGAAGGAGGGATGACTGCCTTGCCACCAAGCAACCAGACCGGGGATAAGAGGATGAGAGGGAACAATGGCGTGGCGCGGGAGAAGGACGCGGGGGGGCACAAAGGCCGATCGAGCAGGAATCAACAGTGCCATCCAGCGTCTGCCTTAGCTATAAGTCAAATTGCATCACACGCGTAGTACTAGCCGTCGAGGCTGTCGTGGTCGAGGCAAAGGTGATTGCTGTGAGTAACATTCCCCCGCCTGCTCCATTGGCCGAGGCTGGCGAGGGCCAGGTTGTGCCGCCATCAGGAGATACTTCAAAATACAAGGCAAGTGTGCCACTAGCGCCTCCGCTGGCAAAGGCAGAGAAGTGGAACTCACCTCCCAAATATCCACTCGCTGTATTGCTCCATGTTGAACCAGTCATGTAACCATTATTGGCGATTGAAGCCGTCCCGCCTGAGCCAAAAAAGGAAAACGCCGTCGCTTCATAGGACGGGAAGCCGTTCGTATCCAGTCGCATGCGGCGTCCCGTGACAGTCGGGAGGCCCACTGGCGCATTGGAAATGGCAACGCCGGTCTGATTGAAAACTGCGAAACGGAAGGTTTCGGGCAAAGCAATAAGGGACACAGCGTTCTTCCTCTGGCTTACGTGAAAGTTCGGCGAAAGGAGAGAGTGCCATTCCAGAACTCGCGACGCTCCCCACGCCCCTGCGCTTCTTTGAATGTGTCGAGCCCGCCGATATAGACCATACTTTCAATATCTCCATCAGGGCTCGTAATCGTGACGCTATATTGCGAATAATTCAATGTACTCCGGATAAACTGCCGCAACGTGCGCCAGCCTTCGGTTTTCTGGACGGTGGCGTCATCTGCCCAGGGTAACTCGTCAAAGTCAATATCCCACCGCAATTCTTCATTGGTGCTCAACTGGAAGATATGGGTGTGGCCGTCTTCGCTAATGTTTATGCGCTGAATCGGCGCAAATTGCGGCTGCACCACATGCGCTTTCGCCGGACTAAACGACACACTTGTGGCGGTGTTCGGTGGCGCAGGATCGGTGAACGTCAAAATAAGCGGGCCCGGATTGCCCACGGATTGGGTGGTGGAAGAGAGTGAGTCTTGTGCCATCGTATGCTATACTCTTCGCGTTCGGTGGCGTGCGCACGCCCGTAAGCTGTTCTGGGCTATTCCCCAATTCAGGCCGGACAAACCCCTTCGCCTGGATAGAGGTGTCTCATGTCTGACCTGATTCCTTTTCAATTTGAGAACCATCCTGTTCGTGTTCATCTTGATACTCACGGAAATCCGTGGTGGGAAGCTCAAGATGTCTGCGATATTTTAGGGTTGAAAGATGTCTCTCAAGCTGTTGCACGTCTCCGTCTCGGAGAAAAACGGACGAGTGAAACACGGAATGCCTTGATTATTAACGAGAAAGGACTCTACCGCCTCATTATGCGGAGCAACAAACCTGACGCCGAGCGCTTCCAAGACTGGGTATTCGGCGAAGTGCTGCCGACGATTCGTAAAACAGGGAAATACGAGGTGGCTCCCTCGATTCTTGACCGCCATCCTGATATGAAAGCTATTGCCGAACTCGCCACTGGCATTGCCGAAGCCCGCGAGGTTGCCGCAGAAGCACAAGCTCGTGCGCATGCTGCTGAACTGGTGGCGGCGCGTGCTGAAACAAAAGCCGATATCGCGTTGGCAGAAGCCCAGCGAATGACTCTCGAACATTTTGTTATGGTGAACGGACTGGTGCATCAATTCCCGCCCTTAGAGTGGTCACGTTTGGGCAAATGGCTCTCACAGTGGTGCCTTGACTTCAATCAGGAGGCCCGCACTGAACCTGTCGTCGGTAAAGATTGGCCCACAGAGCGTGCCTATCCACTTTGTGCCTTCAGCGCTATGCTTCGCCACGAAAAACTCCGTAGTCGCCAATTAACGATGGTTGCACGTCCACAGAGAGAAAGGTCAACAATTTAGCGCTCCTTCACGACGACGCGATGGCGCCCGAGACGTCCGCCCCGCTCTAATTCACGCCCTACTAAGGTGGCAAGTTGTCTGGGGTCGTTTTCCCCCGCGTGAATATGAATCGTGATGGGAGATCCCTGCGTGCCCCCTCGGTTTTGATGTGCCGGCACGACCGCTTCCCCACGGTGCAAGTACGACAATTGATTCTGTGGCACATAGGCAATGCCGCTCTGGCGCTGCGGCACAAACGCGAGACTGTTGGCGATCTGCTGCAAAACCTGCAACGAGGCAATTTCGACCTGGTTAATGTTCTGCAACGCCTCCACCTGCCCCGTCAATAAGGCCAGTTGCGTCTGGGTGTTGATATCCTGTTGGCCCTGGGTCGAGATGCTCGCCATGGCTTGCTGGCTTTCCATTAAAACCTTCATGGCGTTCTGCACTACATCCGGGACGCTATTCAGATTTTTAAGCGAATCTACCAGCGCGGTAATTTGTTGTGTGGCAAGCTTTGCTTGTTCAGCAGCGATGTCAGTCATGGCGCTAAAGGCACCAGCCGATGTCTCTTGCAACCCCTGAAGAATCGTGATCAATTCTTGTTGGAGTGCTTGGAGTTGCGCCGTGCTTTCACTCTGCCGCTGTTGTTCGATAGCCAATTCGTTCTGCAAGCGACCTAATGTCTGCATATTAAGCGGATCCCCTGTCACGGCGCTCTGCTCAATGAGTGTATTGATCTGGTCCTGGATAGCATCAGCACGGCCCATGTCGGCGCCAAACACGTCACGCCCTGCGCCACCTTGCATCACTTGCTGAATGAGCCCTTGGAGTCCACCAATGAGCCCAGGACGTTGCTGCGGCGAAGCATTCTGGAGCAACGCCATGCCTTGCTGGAGTTGCTGGCGCTGCGCTTCAAAGGTCTGTGCCGGCGTAAAGAGACTTTGCTGAATGCCGACGATAGACGCTTGCAAGCTCAGATGTTGTTCCATCGCTGCTCGCTGGAGTTGAACGATATCATCATGGGCTTGTTTGATGATCTGATTAAAAGCCATCACAACGGGGTTAATCTGTCCCACCGCCTCACGCAACGGAGCAAGATTTCGATTGAGGAGTGTTGGCAAAAGGGTTGTGAGTTGCTGTTGAATATGCTCGCCCAGATTCTGCCCACGATAGCGGAATCCGGCAAAGACATCCACCACGTTTTGAAATTCCTTGGTGAGCGTCCCTACCAGTGCCGCTTGAATCTGTGGCGCCGTGCCTCGAAATTGGGCAATCGCCCCCTGAAACAAGCCATTGAGCGACGACTCAATCATAAAATGAAATTCTTCGAGCGGATTCTTGCCAGTGACACTGCCTTGCCATTGCTGCTCTGCGGTGCCAATGCCGACACGCCCAAGATCGTTCCATTTCGTGTTTTGAATGGCAAATGGTGTGCTGAGTTGTAAGCCGGTCCGTGGATCAAAGGTCACACCGGGCAGTTGATACCCCGTTATTTTCCAGGAGGCTTCTTGTGGTCCTTCCATGCCGAAGAGGTTGCCGAGTGCCCATGACTCAAAGGCGCCAACAATGCTCCCGAGAAATCCGCCAACAACCCCGCCAATTGGGCCAAAAAAATACGAACCGACGAGTGCGCCCCCGACGGCCCCCACGGTGCTGGCGATATTTTGCCACGTTGTCATATTGTTCCCATAGATCGCACTATTGACCATGCCACCCAAGGCAATCCCGGCGCCGGCGCCGGCCATCGCATCTCCGACTGTTCCCGTCGATGGCGCGCCACTCTGCCCGGTGCCGAATCCCGCCTCAAAGCCTTCGCCTGTATACGGAGCTGCTGTCCCGCCTCCCGTGCCAAAGATATCGCTCAGGGGTGTCGCCGCGAGTGTTTTGGAGAGACTGCCAATGCTGACACTGGTCAGCGCGCCAGGGTTTGCCCCGTTGTCCGTGGCGTTGAGCACGCCTTGCAAGCGCTGCCCAAATGCACTAGGCGTGCTTCCGGTACCGGAGACGCCCGTCCCTCCGCCCCCAAGCGCCCCAAGCACGCCGCCTTCCCCACCGAACAGTTTGAGCAAGATCGGGATGACAATAGCCTTGGTCACTGCCGCTGCGGCGAGATCGGCGAGCAACTTCACAAACATCTGCTTCAGGCTCTCAAAGAGATTCTTACTGCCAGAAAGAATCGATTCAAACGCCGACGCGAGCGGACGTTCAATCTCCTGGGCGAGGCGCTCCCACGCTTTCTGTTGCTTGAGCAATTCTTTTTGCGTTTCTTCCGTTTCGATCCGCAATGCGGCAGTCCGTCGAGCTGCATCAACGCGTGCAAGTTGTTCAGGAGTAGCCCCCATGCGTTCCAACTCCGCACGCATCTTTGCTTGGGTGGCCTGAAAATCATCAAGACGACTTTTGGTCTCTTTCGCCGTGAGCGCAGTAATCGCCTCTTCGATCTTGCGTGTATTCTCTACGCGGGTGGCTCCAAGATCGTCCCGTATCTGCTGTTCTTTCTCTAACGTTGTGATAGTTTCTTCAACTTCATCCTGCAAAATTTGCTGACGAAGCGCGGCGATATCTTTTGCAATTGTTGCTTCTTGACCCCCAGCGGCGATATAGGCTTGGACTTCATTCGCCAGATGTTGCCGCCGTGCTTCAAACTGATCCACGCTTGCATCAATAGCTTTGTCGCGAAATTGTTCTTCGACACGCGTGCGTTCATTAAGAAGTTGCTCGGCTTCTCGCGCAGCGGCTTTCTGGGCTTTTTCGCCAGCTTTTGTAGCTTCAACTTGCCGTTGCATCTCATCGCCCTGTTGGCGCAACGGCCCCACGATGGCTTGTAATGCTGGTGGAATCTCCTTGTAGAGTCCTGGCGTCGCCGCGATCAATGCCCCTACTTTTTCTTGAGTTTTTTCAATAATACGCAATTTCTCTTCGGCGACATCAATATGCCCCGGAAATTGTTTTGCCTGAGCATTGACTCCAGCAATTTCCTCTTTCATGTCTGTATAGAGCTTGGTGGCTTCTGTCAATTGCTTGGCAAAAGGCATAGGGCCAATGCCTCCGCCTTCGGAGAGGGCTTCCTCTCCCTGACGCCCGGTGATGATCGCACGTTGCGCACGCTGGCCCGCTGCACTCACGATCGCGGACGCCTGCTCTTTCGCACTCCCTGGACGAACATAACTCAGGGCACTTCTCCCGCCAGAAAATCCGCCCTGGATATTGGCAATCTCTTCACGTTCTTGTGGTGTTAAATCTTCAAAGCGTACACTGGTCCCGCGCAAGAGGTCTCGTATGCCCTCTTCTCGCGCGGTCGTGCGTTCTCCTTGAATGCGCCGCGATACCTCAGCAAGTTGATTCATTTTGTCCAAGAGTGGTTGCAAAAAACTGAGAATGCTGTCGCCAACATTCTTGCTCATGTCCCTGACGTTATTCCCAAAACGTGCAAAGGTTGCAGCAGCCTGTTTGGTCGCATTTTCAAGACCAGGCCCCAATTCTTTACTGACTTGACGCCCAAAGGCCGGCAAGACTTCCTCGCTGAGGAGTACCCCTTTTTTCATCATGTCATTGAGTTGTTCCGTCGTCACGCCCACTGCGCGCGCCATAATGCTCAGGGCACCCGGGAGGTGCTCACCAAGTTGCCTCC
>ERZ1292644.1484-Hain-H14-01um-R2-1484-length-12083-cov-8_pt1 | contig 12083 bp, 18 predicted proteins | sample MGYA00564402_ERZ1292644 | MGnify/ENA primary metagenome ERZ1292644 (study PRJEB36523, sample SAMEA6512644) | groundwater metagenome | collected 2019-01-09 | study: AquaDiva: Metagenomics assemblies of 32 groundwater samples | reverse complement strand
GCGTCCCGAGCGGCGGCCCGAGCGGCGGCCCGAGCGGCGTCCCGAGCGGCGGCCCGAGCGGCGGCCCGAGCGGCGGCCCCAGCGGCGGCCCCAGCGGCGTCGATGGTAGGTTGCGAAGCCCGTGCGAGGTCGCGATTCATGATTGCGGGCAACGCTGCGAGTGCCGCAGCATGAACCTCACATGCCCCACCAGCCAACCTCAACCATGCGACCGTATGTGTCCGTACCAGCCAGTCCAGGGCCATCCATGAGCGCTTCTCGTCTGCCTGTGGGTTGCCCGCCGTTCCTACGAGCATGGGAATGTATTGCTTGAGGCTGGCCCGCTCTGTGTTGGAGCGCATCCCGTCGTTCCAAGTTCGCCCGTAGGCAGCGAGCATGGGGGAAACCGAAGCCGGGTGATCTGACCACGGTTCGTTGTTGTACTGCGAGACTGCCTCAAGCAGGCACATTACGCCGTCCGGTGAATGCGATCCGCTATGCAGTTCCAGGGTTTCCAGATCGATGGTGGTCATGAGCGTTCTCCTTCGTACTTGCTTAAAGCCAGATCGAGACGACCCCATGCTTCGTTGCCGTCCTGCGAGAGCCCGCCGCGGTGCCAGATGTCCCGCAGTTCGGCGACGATGGCGTACGCCGTCTCCACGTCGAGGGTGATGGTGTCGGGCTGTGGTTTCATGCTGTCGATTATCTCTCGAACACAGGATGGGCAGAGATCGCTGACTCCATCGGATGCGAACGGTTTACCACAGTCTGAGCAATGAGTAACTGGCGGCGGCGAGAGCGTAGGACGCGTGCCCTTTGGTGGCGGGTGCATGATGGTGATCCGGCGAGTGTGGCCCCAGGCAGGCCCGACCTTCCCCACCCACCGCACCGTACGCCCGCCGTCAGGGTAGTACGCCGGTGCCGGGACTTCAGCTTTGGTGGCGTTGGTGTAGGCGTCGGCATCGCTCAGTCTCTCCACGTCATACGCTGGGAGATAGTGCGAGCCACGGATTGTGATCTGGTCGCGGGTGGTGCTCATGATTCAGGAACATCTGAGCGATAAGGCCTCGTCATGGCGTCATTCTCGGCGTTGATCAGGGCGCGGTGCAGGCTCTCTAATAGAGATCGGGCCTCTCCCATGGTAAGACCCCTGCTAAATTGCAGCCCGCTTGGTCCATGAATCTGCAACGAGATTCGTTCTAGTGCGCTCCAGTCGTGGCTGATGGATACCCGAAATGTCATGATCCCTGCTCCTTCTCGTCGCAAACGCAGGGGTATTGTCCAGTGCGACAGCGCCCGTGGTCCGTCAGCTCATCGTCGGACCACCACTCCGTCTGCCCGCAGTCGGGGCACTGCACGATTTTGGCGGTGTAGCCGTATTTGTCGGTGTAGTCCGGCCCGGTGTTGCTGGGGTGCCTTATCGCCAATTCTGCCTCGAGGAGCCCCTTAGCGTACTCCTGATCGTTCATGATCCCCTCTCCTTGTTGACGCTGGTCTTACAGTTCGGTGGGGAAGCGGAAGGTGCGGGCGACGGCGTAGTGCGCTCGCGACCTGTTGGGGATTTCTTCCACGTCCGGCTCTTGCACTCCGGGCAGGCCTTCGGGCTCTCCGTCCGGGGCAGCCATCGGTATCCGCACTTTTTGCATTTCAGCATCAGAAAATCACGTCTTGCTTTGGGTAGCTGTAGCCTATGCAGCGCCGGGTCTTGGTTGCCGCCTTGTTCTGTGCGCTGACGGCCTGCTGGTGGCTTTTGCCGGTGCTACGGGCCTCCAGGTAGGCTAAGAGGCGGACGGCCCGCTCCGCCACTCCTGCGGCCTCTCTTGCAACGCGGTCGCATTGACCCGCCTGTTGGTCAAAAGGCAGAACATGGTCAACCCAGATCGGCCAGTCCACCATAGCGATCTCTATGAGATCAAGGGCCTTCGCATCCTCGCCGATGCCTCGGGGATGGTGCGCGGAGGTAAGTGCTGATCTTGTCATCGTAGGCTCCTGCTTTCTCCCGTGCCCGGTTTAATGCCGCCGGGCCCGGCGCTAAAGGGTTTTTAGCCGTTGTGCCAATTGCCCCTCCTAGTAGTCCGTGTATAACCCAACACCCTCTGCCCGGTCAGCGCAGCGGTCGCACTGGTAATGGCGAGCCACGTCTTTCGCCGTGAGGACGTTCGGCGTCTTACATGTCGGGCAGGGGTAGACACGGGGGTTGCTCCGGGTTGCTCGCCGGAGGGCACTCCGCCCACCAGGGTCAGCAAAGCCAACCCCGTCAATCAGATAATCGTCTCGCACTGCTGTCTCCTCTAACATATTTTTGACACTTACCACTCTATACCTATTATGATAGTAGGTCAATGGGTTATCCAACACTCTACCGTGTAACTTAGGGCGAATTTTCTTTGCCGTCCCGGTTATGGCGTAGTAAGGTAGACGCATGCAGACCTACTCCGAAGAGAGAGTGGCGGAAGCACTTGCGGCCTTGGTGCGGAACGGCAATAACCTCAAGGGCACGGCCCGAGAGCTCGGCGTGCCTGTTCCGACACTCCGGTATTGGCGAGATCAGGCTTCAACCCCTTCAACCCGCCTTGAACCTTTCAAAAAAGAGGAACGCGAGGTCCGATGGGACAGGATTGGAGGTCTGTTCGTAGAGTACCTCGAAGCCAACCTCCGTACGGGCATCGTGATATCGCGGTTCGCTACGGATCCAGCGTCTATCCCAGACGCCAACCACACATGGCTAGAGAAGCAGACCGCGGAGGGCCTTGGCACTCTCTACGGCATCATGAGCGACAAAGCCCGCCTCCTCGGGCAGTCGATGGAGCACGCGGCGCTCGAACGCCAGCGTCTTCAGCTCGAGGCCGGAGTGATAACGACGGACTCCCAAGAATGAGCGATAAGCACGATAAGCGCCCGAAGTGTAAGAACTGCGGGGGGCACCACTGGCTCTCTGAGCCGCATGTAAGTAACGTTACCGAAGCCAAGACGGAGGGTATTCCTGAGCCGAAAGTAACGTTACGGCCTTCGGTTAAGCAAAGTAACGTTACTGAGCCTTGTATAGGGTGCACGCAGAAACAAGCCGAGATCGACCGGTTGCGACAAGAGCTGGTTCGTCTCAAGGGGCAGAACGCGGAGCGGCAGCGGGCTTACCGAGATAGGCAGGTCCATTGAAGCAGCGACGCGAGAAGCCCCGTCCTCCGGTGTTTAAGCAGGCGCTGAGGGTGAAGTGTGTTGGGTGCGGCTACTGGATACCGGAGGACTTGTGTCGAGAGTGTAGGAAGGCAGTCACAGAGGGCGCCGTCCTGCAACTAGTTCCCGGTAAGTAGGGGTAGTTATTGGAGACCCAAACGTCAAGTAACCCGCCTCTTGGAGCTGTGCGCAGGAGTATCGCTGCCTCCGAACGCGTGATCCAAGTCCGCTTTGAGAATGGAAAGAGGTACCTCCTGACCGATGCCGGTCGGATTTGGCGCTTTGAGTCAACTATGGACCGCTGGGTCGAGATTCCCGAAGTCTCCATGGACTGCGTGTAATGATACAAAGGGCTAACCTCTGGGATATCAGCGGGCCCTTCGTCGAGTTCACCGAGCGTGGTTGGCCGGTGTGCCCGGGATGCGGTGAAGACGAACTATGGAGCCCGCTACTTTGGGATGGGGAGGGAGAACAGCCCAAACCTCAGCAATACGTGGACGCTGGTATGCGGTGCTATCGATGCAACTGGCACCTTGAGCCTTTTGGAATCGGGCTGTTCCCTCCGAGACACGTTACGTAGTGGTCTTCCCTCCGATACCATTCCCTGCCGGCACGATCCCGGGCTTTCGTTTCGGCCCGCCTCCTCGGGAGAAGAAGGAAGGCCCACCCACGGTCATTCCACCAGCGGAGCGCTGGCAAGAATGGCTTCAAGACATCTTCCCCACGACGTTCACGGCTCCGCTAGCGACCTATCATGCTGAGTTCTGGGACTGGCTCTGGGGCATCGGGCCCACTGGGCCTGGTCCTGACGGCAACAACGTCTTTGCAGCGGTGTGGGCGCGAGGCTGGTCGAAGAGCTCACATATGGAGACGAGCGCCATTGCTCTTGCCACCCACGGGCAGCGGCGCTACGGCTGGTACGTTTGCAGTCAACAGCCCCAGGCCGACGACCACATCGGGACGATCTCCGAGAAGATCGTCAACTCGCGGGTCAGTGAGTTCTATCCGGCACTGACGACCGCACGGGTCCAGATGGTCGGAGACAAGAGCCGTCAGCGAGGTTGGCGGCGGAACCGGATCTGGACCGCCGATGGGTTTGCGATAGACGCTCTTGGCCTCGACTCGGCCGTCCGTGGGGCGAAGCTCGATAACCAGCGTCCAGACTTCATCTACTTTGACGACATCGACGAGGAGCTCGACGCCGAGGGGACCATCGACCGCAAAGAGATCGCCATCAGCCGGCGCATCATCTTCGCAGCGGCGCCGTCCTGCATCTTCATTGTGGGGCAAAACCTCGTGCATCCCAACGGCATCGTGACGAAGCTGGTCGACGGTCGGGCGAAGTACCTGGGACAGCGGACCGTCAGCGGGCCACACCCCGGGATTGAGGGACTGGAATACGAGGGGGCGGGAACCGAGGCCGTCATCACCGCCGGCCGACCGACCTGGGACTTCATGAGCATTGAGGTTTGCCAGCAGAAGATCCGAGATGGTGGCATAGAGTCGTTTCTCGCAGAGGTTCAGCATGAGGTAACCCTGATCGGTGAGTCGCGCTTCGACCGCGAGGCAATCAGCACGCACGAGATCGACGTCCGGGAGCCCATCCCAGCGAAGGAACTGATTGCCAAAGAGTTGACCTGGGCGCTCGACCCTTACCTGAGCGTCTGGTCCCTGCCGATTGCGCGAGTGCCCTACGTACTCTATTTCGACGGCGCCGAGGGTGTGGGCCTGGACTACTGTGTAACCGTCGTTGTTCGGGCTGACACTAAGCAGATGGTGGCGATGATCCGGGACAACAAACGCGAGCAGGCCGAGCATGCGAAGGCAGCCGCCGAGCTCTGGCGACAGTACAACCGCGGCTTGGTCGGATGGGAGCGGTCGCACGAGGCGGACTTCGCTGCGGTGATGGCGGCCGAGGGCGTGGATCGCATCTACGAGCACCCGGAGGAGCAGACGCTGACGCAGCGGATGAATGGGACTCAGCCGGCAAAGCGACGTGGCTATCCAGCACGCCAGCGGGAACGGCGTATACTCGTGGCGAGGATTGCGCGGTATATTGAGCGGCATGAGGGGCAGATTCCCTCGGCGGTGGTGCTCAGCGAGGCAAGGACCTTCATCAAGACGCCGAAGCAGCCGGATGGCGAGGCCAGCCCGGGGAACCACGACGACGCGCTGTTTGGGTTCGGAGGAGCACTGCTGATGAGCGATGTGCCGGGAGCGCAGAGCATCGGCGAGACGGAGCCGCATAAGCCGTTGAGGGCGGTCTACCATGAGGCGAATATCTTAGCCCGTGGTGGAGGTTATCGCCGATGATCTTCTTGCCGGAAGCGGACTATATCAAGTCTAGGCTCGACACGGACTTCTTCAACCTGCAGCCGTGCCCCCGACACGGTGGAGACTGCTTCCTCATAGCCAGTTACGACCCTAAGACCCTGACCACGCGGATTCAACATGGTGACAACCCCGAACATGAGTTGCTGCTAGCCGACGAGGCGATGCTATCCAGTTGGGCCCCCTTTGAGATCTGGCACGGGCTCCGACCGGTTATCGCCGAATGGATCAACCGCATCCACGAGTACGAGGCTTTGTGAGAACAGCACCGGTTTCGAGGTTCCCTTTGGCGGGCTATGGACCGGAGTTCTATTCGGCGTCAGAGCCCTCGATCTCCGATGAGATGACGATGTTCTGCAAGACCTGTGGCCACAGTCAGCGCTGCGTGCGGGCAGAGACGGCGGTGCTGGCCCATATAAGTACGACGATGGAGAAGGCGCACAGCCAGCCGCCGCGGGGCACCTTCGCGGTGCACCCGTGGGTCTGTGCGGTCTGCGGGAAGAACCCGACGTCCAGTCCGGAGCTGCGGAGAAGATGATCCCCGTCCGCACCCTGCTCGCCGAAGCGCTGTGGTGGTTGTCCCTTAAGCTCGAAGCGTGGTCCGAGCGCATACGGCCGGCGGTCCCGCTTTACCCTGCGCTGGACGACGGGATGGATCTCACCATTGCCATCGCCACGCATGAGTACAACGCAATTCTCGTAGAGCATCTTGGCGAGGCCTTCCGTCGTGACCTAGATAAGGCGACCGACCGAGTTCTTCAGGGCCTCGAGGCCACCACTTCGACCGATGCGGTATCCCCCATTCCTTTCGGGGAAACGTTGAGAAAATCTTGGGAAAATAAACCTTGACGCAGATGTGCAACGATGTCTGACACGACCAAAGGCGACGTCTTCTCGAAGCTCGAGGATCGGCGCGACACCCTCCAGGGCCTGCATCAGCAGATGGCCATCGACGAACTCTTCATCGCCGGCTCCGCGGTCCTGGGCAACGCTGACCTCATGCAGTACCTCCGGGGGTTTCCGGAGGGGTTCATCGCCCGCATTCCTCCCATCGCGATCGACGCGGTTCAGCGCCTGCGGAACCAGATCATCACCGGCGAGACGCCCGACCCCAAGGTCCTGATGGCGGATCATCACCGTGGCCCCGAGAAAGAGAACAGGGAGAAGGACGACCGCCTGGAGCTTCAGCGATATCTCAAGGACGAGTTGGAGCACCTCGACGGGGGCAACGGCGACGAGAGCGTGTTCCTGACCATCGGCGATCACATTCTTGGCCTCGGCATGGCGGTCCTCGCCTATCCCTTTGTGAAGGGCCGTATTCCAGCCAACCCCTTCTTCGTCAAGAAGACTGGACTGGAGCGCCGGCCGCGAACGCCGACTGAAGAGCGCAAGCAGCAGGAGTACCAGCGGGTACGCCGCGGGGCCATCCCATTCGACCTCAAACCGGTGCATCCGGTTTGCGCCTACTTCGACATCTACCATCAGCCCCAGGAAGACATGATCACGGAGGAAGAGGTGAAGCTGGGCACGCTTGCTGAGCGGTTTCCTCATCTTTCGATTCCGGTGACGTCCTACCATGCAACGGAGAAGCTGGTCTCGTTCTGTTCTGCGAAGGAGTACGGGTACTGGCTCGGCGATAAGGCGCTGCTCTTACCCAAGGACGGTGCCAACGGCGAGGGGATAGCGCCCAACCCGACCGGAGTGCTCTGGTATCAGATGGCCCGCTCGGGCTTTGGGTTCAGGACATCCAAGGGGGATTGGGCGGACATGATCCAGGGGGTGATCCGTGGCGCCCGGCCCGTCATCCTCAGTCTCATCACCGACTACAACGTCCAGGAGATCATGAAGCTCCTGTACGTCTGGCCCGAGGAGGAATTTGAGGTTACCACGGAACAGGGCCGGCTGGACCTCGACGCGTACGAGCGGGGGCCAGGCGCCGGCTGGGTTCATGGCACCGGCGTGCGTAAACTCCCAACCGATGCCACCCAGATCCCCAACTGGGCGTTCGAGATACAGAGCCTGAACAGCAGCGTCGCTGAAGCCCATCTTGGCTCGAAGGTGCTGTCCGGGGTGGACGAGGACGATACCCTTGGTGGGTTGAGGACGCGCGTCGGATTGGCTCAGGCGCCGACGCGCATCACGAAGCGCGCCCTCGAGCGGATGTGGGCGAAGGTGATGATGGACATGCTATGGATACAGAAGCATCATCTCGGTGTGCCGCTGTCCATCCCGACTGCAGGAGGATACGAGGACTTCGATGCTAAGCGCATCCCGGACTCAGCCCGGATTGTCATGGATCTGACGCCGGCGACGAAGGAAGAGATATCCTTCCAGCTCGAAGACCTGTTGAAGCGCAAGCAGGCGGGCGCTGCATCGACGCGGCGCATGCTGGAGCTTGACCCAGAGGTGACCGATGTGGAAGACGAGTTGATCAATATCGACGCCGACGCCATCATGGCGATGGGTGAAACGTTGCAGACAGCGAGTGCGGAAGCTAACCGGCGTTTCCAGCAGCGGATTGGGGCAGTGCCCCCGGAGGCGCCGGTGCCTCAGGGATTGCCTGGCGACGCCGTGACGGTGGGCACGGTCGGGAGCCCGCAGGACATCGGTATGCAACAGCAGATGGCCCGGAACGGGACGAACGTGGCACCGCCGCCGCTGCGGTAGTGAAGGGAGGACGGCATGATGACGACGATAGCCCCAACGCCAGTCAAGGCTCCAACCATCGCCCCGACGCCGGAACCAATGCGGCGATTGTCCCCGGGTGAGGTCTGCCCGAACCAGCGGCGGCATATTCCTGACATCGTGCGCCGCCGTCTGAACTGAATTATGTTCGGCTTTGCGCCGGGGATATCAGGTCAACAGCCCGGTACTCAACCGTGGCCTGGTGAGGAAGACAGTACGGAGACCTACACGCCCGAGACGCTGCGGGTCCACTCGATCCTCCAGGACTGGTTCGTTGCGCTGGCTTACAATACAGCGCAGTTCCGATTTCCGAACCCGGTGGGTCCGGTGTGGACGGAGGAACAGCTTGAGGCGATGCTGGTCGAGCTGGATGGTTACATCGAGAACCCGGCGCAGATGAACTGGGCCAACGCCACCGGGCGCGGTGTACGGCCATCATTGGCTGGCCCGCTGTTCGACGCGGGCCCGGGCTACCTGCGCTTGGACTATCCGCAACGGCTGGCACTAGCGCAGGAGTTGTACGCGGCGTTGGAGGTCAAGGATGCCATCGCTGACGACGGATGAAGTTCAATTTCTGTTCACCGGGATCATGGTCGTGGCGATCCTGTTCATGGGCATCGGGATCATGATCGGGCGGGAATTCTACCGGAGGCGCTAATGAAATACGTACGGCGGTCAACCCGCGATGTCTGGCATTTCATGGAGGACTGCGAGCAATACCCCGCGGACACGCCAGAGCGGTTCACGTACGGTGGGCTGGCGGACCGGCCGACCTGGGGTGAAACATGCGATCAGTGCATTAGCCTTGAGGATCGGAAAGCGGAGTCCAGCTTCGTTTCCGCCGCCGCAGGACCCCGAGACAGGGTTGGAGTGATCGCTTACTTGAGAACCTTGGAGAACTTAACATCCATAGGCTAGAAGCTGCCATTGAACGGGTCGTCGAGCGGATGATGGCCGTTCATGAGGCCGAGCTGGCCCGCGAGGCCGCGGCCCACAAGGTCGACCCCGAAGAGCGGGAGCAGGCCTTCAAGGCGCTGGCGCTCAGCCCCAACTTCGAGCAAGACTATGATGTCTTTGAGGAAAGGTTCCCCGGGTACTTCGCTCGGAGGACGGCGCAGATGTTGAGGGAGCGCGGGAAGTGAAGCCCTATACTTTGCTCGAACAGTTCTGTTTCTATGTCCTGGGTGATATCCCAATGCGCCGGCGGCCGGATGGCCTTTATACCTGCCTCTGCGGGGCTTTCATCGTTGGGAATGCGTCAGATGGTGACGACTTCAACCGCAGGATGCGCACAGTTTACCGTTGGGGTATGTGGTCGCGGCGCCTGCGCTGGCTGCGGCACCGTCCCTATCGCTTCTACTGGGAGCGTATAGTTCCATTGGCATACAGGGTCAGAAGGGGCTAAGTAAATGACCTTCGCACAGCTATTCCCGAACTATCCGAGTGCGTACCTACCATTTGTCGAGAGCCAGTTCGCCATGTGGCAGGGTGCTCAGGTCACGAATGGCCAGTCACCAACAGACTACGAGGCTTTTCGGCAGCGGTTGATATCGTTTGGGGCGCCCGACCCTGGTTCTATCGCAGCACCCGCACCCTTGCCCGCGCCGGTGGCACCAACAACCGTAGGTGGACCACCTATCGGTGACGGTGCAGCCAACGAAGTTCGGCAGGGTAGCGACGGGCAGACGTATAAGTACGTAGCCTCGGGCTCCGGCGAGGATCGGGATTACACGTGGGAACTGCTGACGCCAGAGCTCGAAGCGCAGCTCGCATACCTGGAGAGCCTGAAGGGAAGCCTTGGCTCGCAGTTACCCATAGACGTTCCTCCCACCACGCAAACGCCGTACGTGCCCCAGCAGGCCGTCGAAGAGGGGGCGGTGGTAGCGCCTACGGCGCCACCTCCAACGCCGGCTCCTGCCGCGCCGATAGCAGAGCCGACATTAAGGCTTGGTGGCGGCGGGGCGGAGACGATTGCCCAAATTCCGCCACCGCAGGTTTCCCCCGACCCTTACTTGACGGGCCCGACCGAGACCGGGGGGCAGACATTCGTGCCGCAGTCGGTCAATCCGCCGGTGGTGTCACCCAACGTAACAGGACCGACTGAACAGAACGGGATCACCTATGTACCGCCGCCGCTCAATCCAACGCCGCAGATCCCAGCGTACTTCCAGGACCTGAGCGGGCCGATCAACACGACGACGCCGGAGGTGCCTCGGTTGGTAACCCCGGAGGCGGTCGCGCCGCCAATGCCACCTCCAGTTCCGACAGCCTCTCCGACACCAACGCAGCCTGCACCAACGCCAGTAAGCCCACCTCCCTATGGTGGTGCTGGGCCGTCCGCTGGACCGTCAGCGGGACCAAATATCTCGCTGACCTTCCCGGGTGCCTACGACGCTAACCCGAACATCGAGCAGCAGTATGCCGAGTGGCGCGATGCCAGAATGGCCAACGGTGAAGATCCATACGACATGGGGGCCTTCCGGCAGCATGAGATCGATATGGGCAACCCCGACCCAGGCGTGCCAGGGTCCGTCAGCCCCTACGGGGAATCAGCCGTCAAACCCGCGCCGGCACCACTTGTCAACCAACCGCCGCTCCAAGAGGATGCTGCAGTAACAGGACCGCAGGTAAACCCGGATGGTTCGGTGAGCGTGCCACCGGCCATCAACCCTCCGGTACGAACTCCTGGCGTCCCCGGCGCACCACCCGTCGCGGGTACGGCGCCTATCACTGGTACGCCGCCACCACCGTACACCAACATTCCCACGACGCGGTTTCCGGGGTACGAAATACCGCGGGTATCGGGTTTGTACGGGGGCACCTATCGCGGTGGGGCCCTCGATCAGTTCTACGGTTTCCTGCCCCGAGAGCTTGGGATGGCGGTCGGCGGAGCACCGCCGCCAGTCACCCGGCGGACACCATTTGTACCATCACCATATGAGCCGTTCTCTGAGCAAACCGCCGATATCCGGTACCGCCTCTCCGGGCCCAGCACGCCTCTGATGGAAGCCCCAAGAGAACTTCCCGAGGGGGGGGGCGAGGAGCAGCCGCCGCCTGGTTGGGCCATCACCCAGCGTCCTGATGGCGTGTACTGGACAAACCCGCGCAACGGCGATCTGTTCAATCCCCGCACCAACTGGTTCAAGAGTGGTGAATCGGGCGCTGAAGGGTATATGGACGTCCGGCCGCAGCGCCAGCCCCCGCCTGAACTGGTAACCATCGACATCGGGAACGGACGGACCGACAAAGGCTACTGGGATGCCAACGGCGGCTGGCACTCGGGCGGAGAGTCATCGGCTCCGCGGGGGAGCACCGCGCAGCCGTCAGTGGCGGTGATGATCGGACAGCAAGGCTTGCAGGACAAGAACCAGAGCCAGATCGATCTCAATTCGGCTCGGACGGCAGATATCGTGGCAAAGGCGCAGAGCGGGCTGTATGACGCGCAGACGGCCAAGGTGCTGATGGAGATCGCCGCGATGAAGGCGAAGCTCGAGGCCGTGGGCACTGACCCGCGCAACGACTTCGAGTACCAGGAGAAGGTCCGCCAGTTCAATATCACCACGCAGGAACGGTATGCCGAACGGGAGCAGGCCGCAGCGATCGCGCGGATGGGGTCCGCGCAGCGGGCGGCCGAGTTCGGAGTGAATGCGACCGGGTACTACGGCGGGCAACCGACGCTGGAGCGGGAGAAGCTGATCAGCGATGCTGAGCGGTCGAACCTGACCACGCTCGCCGGGCTTGGGAATACCGCTGCGCAGATCCGCTTGCGGGAGATCGACCAGGCCGAGCACCAGCTCCAGAACCAGCGTCAGCATGGGCTGTCCGAGGGCGGGCTTACCGGGTACTACGAGGGTCAGGAAACGCTCGCCGCCCGAGCCCAGCGGGCGGCGCAGGCGCAGGCCGAGCGGAACCAG
>ERZ1292644.1483-Hain-H14-01um-R2-1483-length-12092-cov-4_pt1 | contig 12092 bp, 4 predicted proteins | sample MGYA00564402_ERZ1292644 | MGnify/ENA primary metagenome ERZ1292644 (study PRJEB36523, sample SAMEA6512644) | groundwater metagenome | collected 2019-01-09 | study: AquaDiva: Metagenomics assemblies of 32 groundwater samples | reverse complement strand
TTGTCGCCGCCCGAACCCGAACCCGCGGTCCCGACCCCGGTGATCGCGACCCCAACTGCGCCGCCACCACTTGCGGAGAAGGTCTGTCCACCCGCCGCGATGGTGGCGCCCTGCACGCCTGCCGCCGCGTCGTTCCCGTCCCACGTCAGCGCCGCGCCGGATGCGACGGACAGGTGGTAGCAGTCCACCGTGTACTGGTGTGCCCACACCTCGGCGGTGCCGGAGATGGTGAGCTTGTTGCAGAACAGCGGCGCCGTCAGGGTGTACTTGCCCGAGACCGGCGTGTACCCGAGCACCACGGTCGTTCCGTCAAAGTCGGGAGATCCGTCCGTCTGGTCACAGAAGCTTTTGGGCGGGTTGATGTCGTCGGCGGTCGATCGACCTGCCATGTCCGGCATCGGCTACCTCCCCACGTCTTCCGACCAGTGGAGCCGCGCAATCTGGAGAGTGACGGTCCCTGCGTCGGTCTTGAGGAAGAGGTAGATCGTACCTGCGGTCCCAACGCCAGCCGGGCGCCGGAACGGGAAGTCACCGATCACGGCCCCGATGTAGGTCGAGGCGGTCGTCATGGCAGCGACCAGCGTGATCGTGAACTGTGCCGATGCCGGGTTGTCCCCGGCCGCGTCCCAGGTCAGAATCCCGGTGAGCGTCGCCGGGGTGCCAGTCGTGGCGAGCACCTGAACGTCGAGCTTGTCGATGCGCCCCGAGGACGGCATCTCCAGGTTCGCACCGGCGTCTGCCGTGATGGCAGCGGCGGTGCCGGACACCAGCGTGACAACCTGGGCAAGGGCATAGGATGTCGTGATACTCGCGACGTTTGCGGTATCGATGCACAGCCCGTGCCCCTTGACCATCGGCTACGCCACCGGCGGAGGAACGAGCGCCGGGGGAGCCGGCTTGCCGTTGTCTACGACAACCGGATGCTCGGTGTCGTAGGCGACGAGCGCGGCACGCGTGCCGGGGATGGCGTTGCCGTTCGCGTCGCAGGGAGCCTCGAACTTCGCGTCGGCATCGAAGCCGGCGCGCCGGTACGTCCGAGAGTAGCTCGGCACGCCGTCGGTCAGAGTCGTGTTGACCCCGTCGAGCGTGTGCTCCCAACCAGACGGAGGCGCGCAGTTGGCTTCGTAGTCTGCTTTCATCGCGGCAGACTCGGCCACGGTCGGCAGGCGCTGACCGGGGTTCATCGCGAACTGCGCGGTCGCCCACGCCAGGACGCGGATCACGTCCAGGTGGGTGACAGTTGCGCCGTTCGGGACGTCCACCGAAACGGACCAGTTGTTCTGATCGTCGCAAGAGCCGGAGAAGGTGAAGGACATGGTTCCTCGGGGTGAGCCGGCAGTCTATCAGGCCACGTTGATTTTGTTGGTCGTCACGCACGCGGCCCGCACCCAGTAGCGGGTGCCGTCGCTGTTGAACTCGGCGTAGTCACCGACACCCCCGCTCGCCTCGAACGTGAGGACCGTGCCTGATACCGCCGCGAGCACGTTGGCGTCATCGAGCGTCCCGAGCGTCGTTCCAGCGGAAATGGTCACGGTCTGCGCCACGGAGGAGACCATGAAGAAGCGGTAGTTCAGACCAGCAGTGGCCGGAGAGGGAAGGGTGATGGCGTAGGTTCCGCCGCCCGACGGGGTGATGCCGAATGTACAGTTCGAGTCGGCCGCGGTGAGCGTCCTCGCCGCCGTGATGGACGCGGCCGTTCCACTGGTGATGCGGAGCCCCTGCGCCATCGTGGTCGTCCCGAGCGCGCCGGGGGTGCCGCCGGTGCCGGCCGCGCCGGGGGTCAGGGTGATGTTTCCGCCCGCGCCGCCATTTCCTCCTGCGGAGTTCCCGCCTGCGCCCGCGGTGATGGCCAACGCCCCACCGTTGCCGCCGTTTCCGGTCCCGTTGGTCTGCGCCCCGCCGTTCCCGGAGATGAGCGATGCCGCGCCGCCCGCCCCGGCCGCAGTCGCCGTCACGCCGCTGGACGCCCCGCCATTCCCTGCGGTGATCGAGACGAGCCCGCCGATGCCGGATGCGTGTGCGCCCGTCGATGCAGTGGCCCCGCCGTTTCCGGCCAGAAGCACGAGCCCGCCGCCGAGCCCGCCCGCCGCCGAGGAACCCGCAAAGGACTGTGCCCCACCGGTTCCGGAGGTGATCGAGAGCGTGCCGGCCGCGCCGGCCGCACCGGTCCCTGCGGTCTGGGCCCCACCATTTCCCGAGGTGAGCGACAGCGCGCCACCGACGCCGCCGACGCCGGTTGTGGTCGATGCCGAGGCCCCACCGTTTCCGGCAATAGCCGCGTATGATCCACCGTTTCCGCCACCGCCAGTCGTGCCGGACGTCTTGGCCCCGCCAGCCCCGGTCGTCACGGCATACGCACCGCCGGTTCCGCCAGCCGCCGTGGTGACCGCAGCGGCGCCAGCCCCGCACAGGTCGGTGATGCCACCCCCCGCTCCGGAGGTCCCGCCGACGGTCGCACCGCCCGTTCCGGCGGTGCGCGCGATGGCCCCGCCTGCCCCACCGTTGCCGCTGGATGCCGCGCCTGATGCCGCGCCGCCGTTCCCGGCCACGTCCGCCATGCCGCCGCCGAGGCCGCCGTTTCCGGACGCGCCCGCGCCGGTCTGTGCGCCCCCGTTGGCGCAGGTCCGGTCGATGTTTCCACCCACGCCACCCGCGCCGGTGCTTGTCGAGGCACTGGCCCCACCGACGCCGGATGTCAGGGCGATGTCCCCGCCGTCTCCGCCCGCAGCCGCGCCGGTGCCGGTCTTGGCAGCGCCCGCGCCGCCCGTGATCGACACCACGCCGCCGGCACCCGCCGCGCTCGTACCCGCCGCCGTCCCGCCCGCTCCCGAGATGAGACTCGCGGCGCCGCCGTTCCCGCCTGCGGACCCCGCGGTACCGCTCGCGGCACCGGCAGCACCCGCCGTCACAACGACCGCGCCACCCGCGCCGGACCCACCGGTGCCACCCGCGTCTGTCTGGTCTCCACCAACGCCAGCCGTGATGCCGAACTGACCGCCCGCGCCGCCTGCGCCGGTCGAGGTCGAGGCCGAGTTGCCGCCTGCCCCGGTCGTCTGCGAAATAGCCCCACCCGCCCCTGCGTCACCAGCAGCGCCAGTCTTGGTCCCTCCGGCCCCGGATTGCACCGTGACCGCTCCGCCAGCGCCTCCGATGATGGTCCCGCTGGGCGCGTTGGACCCGGCGCCCGTGCGCAGCGTGAACGCCCCACCGACGCGCGCCGCGGTGGCGGTTCCGCCCGCGCTCGCCAGCCGAATGAAGACGTCCTGCCCGACGGCGTCCGTCCCTGCGGTGACGGTCGGCAGCGAGCCGCCGATACCGAGTGCGGCCACGCCCGCGATGGCAACACCGATCACATCGGCTGCGTTTCGGTAGAAGCCAGTCGTCGTGGAGTTTGTGAACGCGATCGACGGGAGCGCCGCCGTTCCATTCGCGAAGGTCAGCGGACCCGTGAACGAGAACCCCGTCGCGGTCGCGACGAGCCCACCGGTGCCGTCCCGGTTGGTGGGGCCCTTGCCGGTTTCGAACTGGAGGTTGTGTTCACTGATCTGGTTGGGACCGCAGCCAGCAATCGTCGCCAAGAGGCACCCCGAAGATGCCCGAAGCCTACCCCGTCCTTGACCAGAACCGACCGTTCAGTCAGAATGTAAACGAACAGGAATCAGATGCGCGGCGGACGACGGGAACATGCGGGACGGAAGCAAGAAACGGTCGCCGGCATCGCGCCCAGTGTACCACCCGGAGCCTTCTCGCGCGACCTGCGCCGGGTCATCGCGGACCTCGGAGACGTGCCCTACGGGGCGAGCGCCATCGCGCGCTGGCTTGGGGTCGGGAGAGGAAGGGTACGGCGCATCCTGGAGCGGAACGGCAAGCTCAAGGGCGCCGAACTGATCTATCTTGGCAAGAAGCCCTAACGGACCTCTGCCGTCTTCGCCTGCCGCTTCGTCTCCGCCTCGACCTCCGCCTGCTTCTGCTGCACCAGCCGCGAGAGAGCTTGGTCGCGTTGGTCGATCAGTTGAGGGCGAATCCCCATCCACGCCAGCGTTTCGAGCGTCTCGTTCATCCCAGGGCGCGCGGTCTCGGTGTCTGGCTCGCTCGTGTACGGGGCCTCGCCGCGCGCCTCGGCGACCTCCCTGGAAGCATCGACCACCGCTTGCACGAACCCGTGCTCCCCGACCAACGACTCACCAAGATCAGCACGTTGCATCATCGTGATCGTGTCCATCGAGCGCCCGGAGCCTGGGATCTGTAGCAGGTTTCGGAAGGCCCACCACGCGCGAGCGTTCGTCGCGATGTAGTGCGGCGCGTTCGGATACCCCTCGTTCGCCGGGTCGCTCTCTGGCATCTGCTCGATTCCGAAGAGTCGGTACAAAGCCCCATCGGTGACGTTCTGGTCCATCTCCACAAGCCAGTGCGGCACCGTGTTGTACGCCTCCAAATCCCGTCCGGAGAAGGTATCGACGCCGAGCCCGAGCACGAACGGGGCTTGTACCGTCAGGGGATTGGTGAGCCCCGCCAGCCCTCGGAAGGCTTCGTCGCTCCCTTCTTCCAGGTTCCACGGGGCCGCGCGTAGCACATCCGCCCACAACCCGATCGCATCCGCCGCCGGCAACCTTGGCGCGAAGAGCGCGGTGCCGATCTTCGCAGCCTGCATCTGTTCGTCGTCGTCCATCTTGTTGAAGTGCAAGAGCAACCTGTCATTCAGGAAGTCAGGCACATACAGGTAGCTCTCGCCCTCCTCGCCGAACGCCCCGCGCTGCAAGGCCCCGGCAACCCGGAACTGCCCGAGCACCCGGTGCGGGTTCTCCAGGAGCGTGCGCCAGAACAGGTCCTGATTACGCCGCATGTAGCTGTAGAAGAGGATGATCTTCTTCGCCGAGTTCTTCTCCCAATCGGTCATCGCCCCGTAGTCAAAGGCCACCCGACGCGCGACCTCCGCCGCCTCGGTCGGTGTCTTCCCGGCCTTGACACCGTCGATGAACGTCGAGACCCGGTAGTAGTTGTCGATGCCGGTCGCGGCCTCCATGAGCACGGACTGCCACGCCGCCGGGGCCCGTTTCACCGATTCCCAGCCGTGCGCGGCCATCGCTTGCAGGTCATCCACCAGCGCGGTCGGGACCTCCGCCTTCGGCAAGGACGTGTTCAGCCCTTCGCGCGTGGCGATCGACGCAAGGATCTGGTCGTTGTAATAGGTCCCGTCCGGGGCGAAGAAACCGTGCTCGGCCGGTGCCGCGATGTCGATCCCACGTAGCCCAGCACCGTCCTTCCAGAGCCGTTGCAGGACGGAGCGCACCACGGCGCCCTCGTCGGTCGGTGAGAAGGCGCGCGACATCGTGCGCATCGTCGCCCAAGCCCCGACCCCCTGGTACAACTGCATCATGCCACCGAAGGCGTTGCCGACGTAGTAGGCAGGGTTCGGAAGCCAGAGCCCGGTCGTCAACCCCATCTTGAGTCGTCCGATCGTGTAGTTCGCGGCCTTCGTGAGCCCAGCCGCGAGGGTGTCGCCGGTGCGGTCCACCACCCCCATCTGGCCGACCTCCGAGGCCCCCGGCGTGATGTCGCCGACACGCTCGGAAGCACGCTTCTTTCCAAACGCCATCCCGGTCGGAGCAGCTTCGGCCAGCACTTCATCGAAGAGCGGCTGGCGCAGAATCTCCGGGAGCAGGATGCGCGCGCCGCCCGGAAGGTCGGTCGGTGTCCAGGTCACGTTCTTGTCGGTCTTGAAGCCCCACTGTGCGAGGATGCGCAGCGCGTCCGCGTTCGCCGCGGGGTTCGGGTAGCCGGTCGGTGGGATGGCTCCGCGCGCCCCGATGTAGACGCTTTCTCCACCTTCTTCCGCCGCACGCACCGTCGGCGTTGCCTTCCATGAAGCGTGCGCCGCGATGTAGTGCGCCACGTCTGCCACGTAGGCATCGGTGCCACCCCGGAGCCCACCGAGCGTGTAGGCACGATCAAAGGCTACGCCTTGCTTCCCAAGCTCGGCGACGTCGGAGACCACACCGACCGAGGCGAGCCGCTTTGCCAGCGAGCCGAGTACACGCCGCGACTTGAGCCGGAGCAGTACCTGGAGGGCCGCCGCGCCCTGGTCGTAGTGCGGACCTGCGGTCTCCCCGCCCATCTCGGCAACCCGGCGCAAGAGTCCGGTCCAGTCGCCCGTGTACCACTCCGCGTAGGCGGCGCGCGCCTCCTTGGGCAGTTTGCGCCCCATCCCGGACGCGATGGCTTGATCTTCACTCCCCGCGAATGCGGTCAGGATGTCCACCCCGACCGTCTGTACGGCGTCGGAGCGACGGCGCAGCCCCTCCATGACGATGCGCATGGCGTCGCGCGCTTCCTTGTCCGTGACGCCTGACGCGGCGAGGGCGTCCTTGTAGGCGACCTTGGCTCCGTCCGGCCCCGCCATCGCGGCTACAACCCGGTCCAGGGCCGTCAGGGCCACCGTTTCGGCACCTGTCTGCGCCGCGTGAACCGGGGACACTGCGAAGAGCCGGTGCAGGTCTCGAAGCTGGGCCCCGACCTTGGGCAGCGACGCCTCGCGTAGGAGCGGTTCGAGCTTCGCGAGCAGGTCCAGATGTTCGACCGGCACGACCTCGGGGTCCATCCCCTCGCCGACGCGACGCAGTAGATCGACCACGGTATAGTCGCGCTTCCCTTCGGCACGCACGTCACGCCGCACGCGCGCCACGTCGCGCCGCAGGTCGTTGCCGACGTCCGCGAGGTCTCGCTCCACCCCGCGCCAGAGGTCTCGCACCGCGGGCGACGCCTTGTCATCCGCCAGATGCGAAACGACGAACTTCTCCTTGAGCGATTCGATGACCGGGTGCAACGCGGGCCATGTGTCGAGTCGGTCGATGCCAGCCCGGAAGAGCGCGAGCGCCCCGGAGGTTGCCGCCTGCTCGGCACGCCGTTCGCGCCATGCCCCGGCCCCGGCGTGCATCTCGCGAAGATGGGCGTGCAGGCTGTTCCAGTCCTCCACCGAGACCGAGGAGAGGTCCGCGTCCGGGTCGGTCAGCGTGTCCGGGAGGGTCTCGCCGATGGGAGAGTCCTGCACTTCGTCCACGAGCCGGCGAAGGCCGCGCGCCTGCCCGGCGTCGAGCTTCATCGTGTCGCCCTCGGGCGTCGGGAGGTCGGGCCCCATGGCCGCGACGCGATGCCGCTCGACATCCCGGAGCACCCGCTTGGCGCGCGCCGCGGGGACGGCTGCCCGGCTCGTGAGGGCGACGAGCGGGCCATGCCCCCAGGACTTCCGCATGCGCTCGGTGCCGATGTAGGCGAGCGAGCGCGCCATGAGGTCCAACGGGTCGATTTCGGTCTGGCCCGCCGTCAGCCCCAGCGACGTTCGAATCTCGGCACCGGGCCGCTCGATGTCGGTGTAGAAGCGAGCCTTTCCGCGCCGCGCTACGGCGCGTTGCGCAATCTCCTTCTCGGGCACGCCCGACACCCGCACCGGGGCGTTCAGCCCGCGTCCGATGCGCTCATCGACCAGGGCCACGGCAGACGGGCGCCACAACCGGTCGGGGCGCAGCGCGACATCCCACCACGCCTTGAAACCGGGCGGCACGACTCCCGGCACACCCCGCACGCGCGCCCAGATGTCGGTCAGCGTATCCACCACGTCCATCGCGAGGTTCTCGGCCTTCGAGCCAGGGCGAAGCTGCTTGCGCAGGATGCGCGTGACGGCTTCGGCAAGCTGCTCGCGACCGTCGCGCGTGAGTCTCGCCTTGCCCTCCACGAACTCGGTGTCGAAGAAGCGCGTCGCTTCTTTCAACCATCCATCGCCGAGAAAGAGGTCCAGAAGATGGGCCGACTCGTGGAAGACGGTCTTGATGTTGCCCGTCCGGTACAGGCGCAGGACCCACGAGGAAAGCTCGGCGGGCTCGATCGAGCCGTGGACTACTCCTCCGGGCTCTCGGGAGTAGAGGATGTCTCCTGGCTCGCGGTCGGGGGCGAGAGGGTCGGTCCAGGAGGATTCTCCTCCTCCTCCTCGAACTCCGCCCAGGGTAGGGTCTCCTCGATCTCCGCCGGCACCGGTTCCTCGATGTCCGCCTCCAGCAGGTAGTTCGTCCGCGTAGGACGAATGCCACGTTTGCGCATGTTCTCCAGCAACGGATTTGGACCAGTCAGGGGGAGTGATGCCCCCGGCAAGGTCTCGAATGGTGTTTCGGACTTCATCGATGGGTTTCCTACCTTCTTTGTAATCACGCCAGATCGCGTTGACCGCATCCTTGTTGTATCGCTTCCACTCGGATTCGAAGAGCCCGCGGATGGCTTCCCAGGTGATCGACTGCATCTCCCGCGGCAGCACGCCCCGCGCCGCCGCCGCCTGCCGCGCAGCATCCGCTTCCAGCCCGTAGGCCCCGCGCGTGCCGTAGCGCCCGCTCTTGCTCCCGCCGGACCCGAGCCCGAGCTTGACCTCCGGTTCCTCGCCGGCCAGTGGTCGAAGGTGTCCGGCTGCCTGGGCGTGCGTGTCGATGGTGACGTGCCCGCGCGGGCTGTTCGGCGCGATGATGTTGTTGTAGAAGTTCCTCACCTTGTGCGCATCGCCCAGAGCCGCCGACACGTTCGCGAGCGACCCGTCTTCGAAGACGGAGACCGCCTTTGCGATGTTGTCGAAGCTCGGCCAGAGTCCAGCATGTCTCGATACAAAGCCCATGAAGTCCCCCTCGGGGGAGACGATACGGTACTCCGGCGGGTGGTGAGCTTGATCGTACAGACGCACCCACATGGCCTTGTCGATTGGATCGGTCAGTTCCCCCAGGGTCTTGCCTTGAACGCGCGCGTACCGTTCGGCCGCTTGTGCGGTAGCTCCGGCCTGGAGGACGAGCTTGTCGGCGGGCGACGCTTTCTTGAACTTTTCGCTTTCCTCCAGCCCGCGCCGCAGGAGGGACAACCGGAACGGCGGAGGCTCGGTGCCCGCGAGCGCCTTGGCCTCCGCAGTCGTCAGACTTCGCTGGTCGCTTTTCGGAAGAACCCTGCCCTTGCCGGTCGCGAGCTTGTCCATCTCGGGGGAGAACGGGGTGTTCTGCTGGTGGGTGAGGATGTCGAGCGTGCGTTCGGCGAGCGTGACGTTGACGTACCAGTCCTTCTGCGGGGAGAAGACAGCCAGCATGGCCGCGACTTGCTGCGGGGTCTTTCCGTACTTCTCGCTCCACCGTTCCGTGATCGAGCGCGCGCCGTCGTACCACTTCCTGGACCGAGCGCGGATGGCCTCGGGAACTTGATCGTACAGCCACAGGAGGTTGTCGCGGATGTGCGCCACGAAGATGTCGGCGATGCTGTGCGGGTTCGTGATTCCAGGTGGGATCAGGATGTCCGGGTAGTCCAGTTCCACGATGCGGTTGATGTTCTTGACGAACGCTCCCGGGTCACGCTCCATCGAGGCACGGTCGATGATCAGCATCGACGTGAGTTCGTCCTCGATGTCCGGAACCTTCTTACTCGGCTTGGTCGTCGGGACGCGCGTGCTCTGCTCACCGCCGAAGAGGCTAATGCCTGTGCTCTCGGCGGGTATAGGTTCGGGCCTCGCAACTGCCTGGACTTCGTGAAACGTCTCGCGCATGTCGAGCCCCATGCTTCGGGCTGCCTCGCGGAGCATCTCCTTTGCCTGTTGCAGCGCACGGTGAGGGGCCACGGCCGTGGGCATGGCCCCGAGGTCACCAGGAGAAGAGAAGTCTCCCGTCAAGGCCCGCCATACGGCATCAGCCATGTTGATGGCATTCTCCTGTGCAAACGCCTCGTCCGTGATGTGGATTCCGAAGTCCTGCTCCAGAAGCATCCGCTGACGCTTGAACGTTTCAGCCTCCCATTCTACGGCGCGCAGCGCATCAGCCAAGGAAAGCGGAGGGACGTCCTTGCCCTTGAAGATGGTGGGGATGCCCAACGCACCCTGGCGCTTCCCAAGTCCTCCGTACAATGTGGTCAGTGCGTCGTTGACCAGCCCGTGCGCCACCTCGTGGGTGACTCGCCACGGCAGCGTGTAGCTGTAATCGCGGAAGGACCCATTCGGGTCAGCCGGTTGGTAGATCCAAACGTTCTGATTTTGGTAGTTGAAATCCTTGAAGTTCGGAGGCGTATTTCCGTTCCCCACCTCGTCAGGTCCGAAGATGCGGTAGTTCCAGCCGATGCCGTCCAGCCATGTACGCAATCGAGCTTCGACGGTTGCCCGATCTGTCCCGAGCGCTTCGTGTATCGGATAGATTCGCAGATCAGCGTTGGTGTCGCGGCCGGGCTCTACGTGGAGCCCGATTCCTCGGAAGATGTCGCGGGCGGCATCGGGACTTCCGGCGTGGATGGCGTCGAGTCCTGGAAGCTGTCTGGGTCGAACTCCGCTCCCCCCGGCGCTCGGTTCTGGGGCTGTACCTTCTGGAACGAGAGGTCCCGATCTTGTGTCGGTGCTGTCGGGGCCCCGAATCCCAGCACCAGCATTGACCGCTTGATCGGCTTGAGCGGGCCCACCCACGCCTCCAGGGCTTCCCAGCCCGTCTTGGCCGGCTCCGGCGTAGGCTGGTTCGAGGGTTTGATAGGCACGCGCGTACTCCTTTCCGGACTCAATATGGGCACCAACCGCGGCAGCGTCCATACCAGACTCGGTGAGGATGGCTGCACTTTGGTCATACCCGATGAACTCGAAGACCCCGCTCCCGGCCTCGACGGTCGCGCCGTGCTCCTCGGCGTAGGCGCGCACGCCCGCGATGCGTTCAGCGGTCGCGGTCGGCTTGTCGATGCCGATGAACAGCCGTGTCGAGCCGTCCGCCTGCTTGACGGCACTCGCGCCGGAGAAGCCCAGCGCGCTCATGTGCTCGACGGCTTCCTGTGTGCGAATACCTGTAGGAAAGGTCATTTCCAAGAAGGCGTGCGACGCCTCCTCCCCGGCATCGAGAGGTCGTGCGAGGCCCACCGCGCTCTGGTAGGTACGCAGGTTCCAGTGCGCGGCGAACTGCCGAAGCTGGTGGAGCGTCCCTGTCGCGAAGACCACGAGGCTGTTCTCCCCGAGCCCCTCCCACAGCCCGGCCGCATCCGCCACGCGGGGGCTTCCGCCTGCGTCGGTGAGCGAGACCCCGACCTCGGCGGCGATGTCGGCTACGCGGGCGCGTAGGGCCGCCTGGATGGGCCCTCCCAGATAACGATCGACCTCCGCAGCCGGCAGCGACGAAACCCCCGTATCTACGCCGGGGCGATTCGACAGGAAGAGAGGGAGGGTGGTCGCGCCGGATTCGGGGATTATCTTCTCTTTGGAGGTCTGGATGGTTTCGCGCGGAGTCTCGGACGGGATGGAGGGTTGGCTCGTCGTCATGGACGGGCCCTTCGTGGCCTTCAAGAGGTCGGCCTCGGACAACTGGCTTCCGGGTGACGCGCTGCGCGCTGGAGAGGTGCTGGGCTCCATGGAGGGCTTCGCGCTCGTCACCGGCGCCGAGGCGACCGCCCTCTCCAGCGAGGCCCGTACCGCACTCTCGTCCTGACCGGTGCGGGCCAGATACGCGTCGAACGCACGCTGATACAGTGCATTGGACGCCTCTACATCCGTAGCGAACGCCGCGCGCTGTTCGGGCGTCATGGCAGCCACGTCCACATCGCGCCAGACCTCGAAGAACTGATGTCCAGCCGCTTTCTTCGCGGCCTCCAGTTCGGGCATGGGCGTGTAGAACTCTACCAACTGCCCGGTCTCCGGGTGGCGGAGGTCCCATGCCGCGATACGCCACCCCCACACCTCTGGGCGAAGCACCTTGTCAATGTCCGCCTTGACCACCTCGAAGCCGGCGGCGCGCACCTCGGCCAGAATGGCGGGAAGCTCATCGAACGTCGTGGGCACCGCCTTGAACCGCAGGGTGTCCCGGACGTGCTCGATGTCGAACCATGGTTTGCGCGCCACAATGACTGGACGTCGGCTCTTCTGCACAATGCGTTCCGGCAGCTTCCGGCTCAACTTGGCCTGCACTCCGCGCTCTGCGATACGGTCCACGACCTGTTGTACGAGCGGGACCGACTGCTCGGTGAGGCGCGCCGTTTCGGAAATCTTCTCTTCCGGCGTAGCCTCACGTCGGATCGGATTGACGATGGCGGCTTCCGGGTGCTCCTTGGAAGACAGAGGGAGGACG
>ERZ1292644.1480-Hain-H14-01um-R2-1480-length-12110-cov-4_pt1 | contig 12110 bp, 16 predicted proteins | sample MGYA00564402_ERZ1292644 | MGnify/ENA primary metagenome ERZ1292644 (study PRJEB36523, sample SAMEA6512644) | groundwater metagenome | collected 2019-01-09 | study: AquaDiva: Metagenomics assemblies of 32 groundwater samples | reverse complement strand
GAGCCATCTCTTGTTGAGTATTTGGATCAAGTATAATATCTGGCGAGTCCATAATCCCGGTAATAGATACTCCTAATAACGCTTCCTGATCTGTAATTTCTTTAGTTGCCGGTCCTAGATAACCAAAATCCGTATATCCCGCCTGACACGTTCCAATGATAGCGGCTGCTGTACGCACTTCTTTAAAATCTTCAATAGACTTGATCTTTTTACCGTTTATCTCACATAAATTACATGCCTGAAAGCCGGACCGTCCATCTTCAGTGTATCCGTACAAGGCAATTTCGACACAATTTGAGACATTATGTCCTCCTGTCCAATATGTATGTGATTCATTATCTACTGTAATATCAAAAACTTCTTCGTCTCCTACATATTCTTTTTCTACTATCTCATAACTTTCTTTCTTAAAATTTCTTTTTTTTGTTATATCAATTTTATCATTTTTATATTTTTGAATAAAACCAATTAATTTAACAAATTTTTCTCTATCTCTAGAGATGTTCAAATCATAACTTTGCTTACAAAGATATTCACCATTTCTAAATTGTACTAATGATGGTTTATTTATTGTATAATATGAAAAAATGCCTAAATATGATAGCATTAATTGTACATCTTCTATTATTTTAAAAGACGCTTGTTTTAATGTAATCCTATTATCCACAACAGAACCGTTCGCAGAATATAAACCTCGTAAAAATGAACAAATAGTTGATTTATCCCCAAATTTAAATCTATCTGGTATTGTTCGTAAATATGTTACAGGTAGCTCGATTGCCTTTATTGAAGTATCCACTTTGTATATACATTCTTTCGCTACTGATTTATATATCAAGTTTTTTACTTCACTGTCAAAATAGTCTTGATCGTCCTCTCCTATAATAAGACAAACTAAATTATTACTAGCTTTAGTACCGTCACCAATAATTAAACCATCCATGATTATTTTTTCATCTAGTACAATTTTATCGGTAGTAAAATTCCCTGACAAAATATCTATAGATTCTGCGTATTTTACCTCTAGTTTTTGTCCGTTTTGTACAACTCTGTGATTTTCTGTTCCAAGAAAATAGCCCGCTCTAGTTTTGTATTTATATACAGGTTGAATACCATTTGACCACTTTTTCATTATTTTAGTCCAACCAGACTCGGACCATATAATATCTCCTGCTTGTATATCTCCAAAAGTTCTTAATCCTAAAGGAGTCATAACTATTGAAGAACTGCTCTGGCAAGGGTTGAAAAGTACCTCTAAATCATCAACAAACGCAAAACCGGGTTCACCAAATTGTTTTACATTATCCATAATATTTTGAAATGTGACAAAATCAATTTTGTTTTTTTCTAATACTACTGAATTATTTGATCGGCCTCTTTGTGGATTATCAATAAACCAATTACCGGTCTTAGCCTGCATCATTTCTAAATCGTCTATAGAAAATAGACAAATAGTGGCGCTTCTTCGGATACCACCGGCTAACACAGCGTCACTAGAGTGCATAATAATATCATAGGCGTTGATAGGTTTTAGACCTGTTTGCCCGTTTAATAAACACTGGTCTAATAAATCACGAATAATTTCTAGTGATCGTTGTAGTGGTTCTGGTCCAGGAGCTTTCCCACCATAAGATAACGGGGCACCTTTTGGCCTGATTAAAGAATAGTCAAATTCTACTGTTTTGCCGTGGAATTCCGAAAATTCGTCGTTATCAAAATATGTAGATAATAAGATACCGAGTGCATCTGACCAGCCTTCAATAGTATCTGGTATCTGAAATACTTCAGTGTGATGAGATGATAAATCTATTCTATTAAATCGTGGTAATTTATTAATATGGTGTTTTTGTACACTAAATCCGACACCACACCCGCATAATAATAGATATAATACTTCTTGGAAGAATCTTATCCGATCACAATAGCCAGAAACACAATTGTATATTCTTGGATGTTTCCGTAGTATTGCTTCACCACCAAATTGTAACGCCCTCTGTGAACCCAATACTCTTTTTTGACGTACTAACCCAAAGGCCCATTTAATTTCCTCTGTAATTTGTGGATATTTTTCTAGGTGCATCTTCTCTACTCGACCAACAGCCTCGTTCCACGTTTCTCTCCTTTTTAATGTTTTATCATATTTAGCATACTTACTGACAAACGAATATTCCTGCTAGGCTTTTAATGACATCGTTGCTCCGTACCTAGAAAATCCCGCTCTATGGGACATATATCCAAAGAATAAAAAACCGAAGACGGGGAATCTTCGGTGTAATAAGTATAGGGTGGTGTTTAAAAATTAAGCGAGTTTCCACCCTTTGAACAGACAAATAATAATTCACCAACTTTAAAAGTAAGTGAAGATTTAATGTCAAGTTCCGTTTTTTCGCTACCTTATTATACCCCTATATTGATCGAAAAATCTTTTTATAGAAAATTTTACCGGAAGGTGTTAAAATTTAATACAATCTAAAAAATCTTCTAATTTTACAGCGGTCATATGTATTTTTGACATATTCAAAATATTTGTTCTTATTGCTTCAGTAGTTGAATTTTCTGTAATTGTACCAACACAATCTAGATAAATAACGTGTTGAATTCCAAAATTAATGATTCTCTGTAAACAGTTAATACATGGTTTTCCAGTAATATACATTTTTGCTCCACCAATGTAATTTGGATTTTCTGAACAGTTAAGCACGGAATTTTCCTCAGCATGAATCATATAATTTCTCTTTAAATCTCTATTATTTAATGGTATTAAGTTAATGTCGGCTCCTTGAATTGTACCATTATATCCGGTGCCTATAATCCTATTATTTAGTGTAGTTATAATAGCGCCATGTTTTATATTTGGATCATCTGAGCGAAGTGATATGAGTTTGGCGTTTAATAAAAAATACATATCCCAGTCTGGTCTGTCTATTTTATGTATATTATTTATAGTTGATAACGCACAATATCGTAAAAATTTGGCATCAGTATGATTAGAACGCATTTTATTTATATCTTTATGTACCCATCTAACATTTCCCTCAATATATCCAGCGTTAGAGTCAATACGGTCAAGAGAGGCCGTTGTTTGCCATCTATCTCTAGTAGGACGATCACTTTGAGTGAACTCTAATTTTAATCCGGTAATAGGACAAATACCATTTTGTTGATTAAATACAATATTTAAATAATCTTCTGATACATCATATGTCAAGTTTCTGCCGGTTGCACCATTTTTGATGCTTGTAAAATGAGTTTTAGGGATAATACCCGAAAACATATTATTTTGATATTGGATCAAATGATACTTATTTTTATTTCCACAAGTAGTATTGTTGCCACTAGTAAGAGCATTGCTAGGTAATTTTACTATTTTCCCACACTGGCATAAACATTCCCATAAAGCACCTCTTGTTTTAGTATATTCATCCAGTCTTTTTATAACTGTTAATTGTCCATATATATTGTTGGTTAAATCAATAAAGTTGTATTTTTTACTTCTTTTGACTAAACATCCGCACGATTGGGTATTCCCGCGTGTCAAATTAGTCCTTGATACAGATAGTTCGTTCCCACAAATACATTTACACCACCAATGTCTGCGTTTTTTATTACCAGCCTTGTGAGAACTATCAAACCTACAAACCACCAAATCTCCAAATTTTTGACCTGTTAAGTCGTATTTATGATTATTACCAATTTCTATTCTCCTACAACCACATGACTTTGTACCATTTTTTGGTTTAGTCAAATTACTAGCCAATACTGAAGTTATATTGCCACATTGACACTGGCATATCCAGTGAGTTCTCAAAACTCTACCAACCCTTTTAAGTTCACCAGACGATATTACAGTCAAATAACCAAACTGTCTACCGGTTAAATCTATTCTAGCTCCCAATTTATATAAACTCCTTATTAGACATATTTATTCCCATCCCGTAGGGGTGTCAATCTGTAAATTTGACCACCTATTATTTGTGATATTGCCGTAGTCTACATCTTTTAGATAATTAAATAAGTGTTCCCACTTACCAAACATACATTCATAAGGTATAAAGCCATAATACCAAAGACTTATATTTAATGAGTCTGTACCTTCTACTAATAAAACTGGCTTTTTGGCGTTATTTGCTACTACTATTTCGTGAGGCACGCCAACACTACATACCCCCTTTGGGGTATAGGCGATAATTATATCAGATCGGTCTACTAATCTTAGGTCAATGCGGACTGTCTTATGAAATATTTCACTAAGTTTGACAAAATTTCGGGCCTTTTTAGCATCCTGAATATCCTGCAAATGAGACCCGCGATTTTCATCTCCATCATATGGATCATATACTTTTAAGCCGAATCGGCTCGCTAGTTCTTCCTTAACATACTCTCGTTGATTATGCCACTCATTCTCTTTGTCGTTGATGATACATTCCATCGGTGATGACAGATATACCTTTTTTCCTGCCAATAGACCATTATTAGACAATTTATGCCCTCCTATTAATTTAGGTAATCTATACAATTATTCGCGGCAATTTCGGCATCCCTAGATGTAAAATACGGGCCACCGCCCAATAGTCCTTCTTCATCCCAAAAATACCAGCCGGGTTGACGAATTTCACCCTCAATTACTGTTGGTTGAGAGATGGCAAAAATATTGTGGTTCATTTTATGAGTCTTCATACTGTCTTCCTCTTCATCTTCCTCATCTTCCTCATAATCATCGTCATCTTCTTCTGGTTCATCAGGTGTCGCTAAATCCTGTTCAATCAAACCATCAATTAAGTGGTTAGGACCATAAATACTAATATGGTGACAATCGGCCTCAATTTCGACGTTTGGCACATTAGTAATAGCCGCTTTAATATCTCTTAGTTGTTTGGCGGCGGCATCTAGCGTTAAAGCATGAGCTTCAATCGCCTCCTCGATTGTTAAGACTTGGCATAGAAAATAGTCCAAATCGTCACCTTGTCTAAAATATGGCAAGTTGATTGTTGCGTGTTTCATAATTAGTTACCCCTTATTCATCTGTTTCTGCGATACTACAAAGTTTTAAATCGGCTAATTGCATGACTAGATCATCTTTCAATATCTGCTGTATTTCCAATGACGCCTTTTCATCTATATGATCTACCAACCACTTTGTCTCGTCTAGTTTCGTTTTATCTTCAAACAATGAAAATAGTAATTGTCTGTCTTCTATCATCTCTTTAGTACAATATATCTTAGTAAGATTTCTTGTTTTCATAAACTCGACCGGTTCTAGTATCGCCAGTCTCACTTCTTTCTTAGTAGAAAAGAAAATACCTGAGATAGTAGCTGTTACAGCTTTAAATAGATCACGTCTATCTAACATTGCTTATCATCACTCCATTCTATAAGATTAGAATAAGTCGCAGTATGCTTAGGGAAAATTAGACATAAATCATTATTTTCTAGTTGAAATCCTACAAGTTCTGCCTGTCTGTCATTAAATACAACCAAATATTTTGGTATATTTTCATTGTTATACCTATCGCTTGTCTCCCAGACAAGACTATCCATCTTAAAATATCTAATTGTTTTGTCCGAATAAGTTATCTTTATCACGGCAATGTGACTATTTGATAGAGGAGGCTCATAAATAGTGTCAGTAATACATTTTGTTCTGTTTGACCGCAATAAAACGCCAGAATCTATATTCGTAATAGTAGACCAATTATCAGCAAATTGGTTTTGTGGTGTCACTAGTGCCTTATTAGAAATAAAGTTAGACATAGTAGTGCTAACGATAATTTTACAGAGATCACGCCTATTTAACATAAAATTCCTTAATAAGAACTAAATTTGTTACTATGATAATTATGTTGCTCCCAACGAATGGCGCGGTCACACGACGCGGATTCAGATTCCCAACCTTCTAACCATAACTGATATTCAATCGTGCCATTTTCATATGGATTTAACGGTTTATTTACCAGACTACCGTATTCATAATCATAGTAAGCCTTTTGCCCATCTTTTCTAATGTCGATCATAAATAAGTCTCTTATTTAAAGTTGTATAAAACCTTTTCTAGATTCCGAATCGCTAAACATCAGTCTATTTATCATAAATTTGTGGCCACTAAACATGTTATTCCCTAATAAATGGTCACACGATCCCTTTTTTACATAAGCTAAAGTCATATGGGGGATATATTCGTTGTAAGAATTAGTATATGGCAGGGTTTTCAACAGTTCATTAATCCGGTATAACTCCGGCCCTTCTACATCACACTTTATAACGTCAAAATCTGGATTAGAATCAAACTTGCTGATTTGGCCTATAGTCACCTCAAAAGGCTTAATGTCCATGATATACTTAATTACATCAATCGGATTATTAGTATGTAGACCATATAAGCACGTAATATGAGACTCTCGTTCAATCCCGTCATCCACCAAATTATCGTTTGGTATTAGCCGACTCATAATTTCCGGTATATAGTCGGCATTATCTAACATTGCCATAACACATGAAAATTTACTAGCTTGTGTCATGCCTAACATACTAAGAAATGCGTTGGTTAATGTTGTGCCCATATTTAATAATGATCTTTATTTTAATGATGAAAATAGATGTTCTATCACTTTAACTGTCCAACTGCGGCCCAAAACCCTATATCTTTCAGTTTCGCGGATGCCCGCCGTATATTGATCTGGAAAAGTCTGTAACCTTTCACATTCTAATGGAGATAGCCGCCGAATTTGGTCATTTATTAAGTATAGCCCTGTGCAACGACCAATACCACCACTACTAGCGGTCAACGTAATACTTTTGCCATATTGGCTATAAACACGGTTGCCCCTCATATCATTATTGATAAAGCCAAGGCGGTTAGGTTTAAGCAGTCGTTTTTCCGGCAAATTCAGTTTGTGCGTGGTCAAGTTTAATTTAATTATCTTATCCTTAGTACGCTCTCTTACATCATCATTCATCGATAGGTCTATCTCGTCGTTGATTATTCGATTAAGGCCCGCTAGTGAAAACGGTTTTTGCGGTATATTAGTCCAATAGTAACGCTTTCTTGATTGGGCGGAACAAATGGCAGAATCAATTTTGAGTGGCTCAACACGTAAGTGTTTAGATATAGCGTCTTTATCACTCGCTTTCATTGAGGCTACATTCTCATAGAGAAAATACTGTGGGTGTGTTTGTTCTAAGAGCCGTACATATTCAAAAAATAGTTTGCCGTCGTCCGAATTAAAACCGGGCTGATTATAAAAGGTGTTGGCGACACTAAAACTCTGGCAATTGCTGCCACCTATTAATAGGTCGATTTTTGGAAGTGTATTTTTGTCTACTGTTTTTACATCACCTAGCTGAATTGTATTAGGAAAATGTTTATTAGTGACTTCGACTGGCCACCTATCTATTTCGGAAGCTAGGTATAGGGCGGGTTTTATTCCGATATTATTTAGGGCGACTTGACCAGCCGAAATGCCGTCAAAAAGAGAAAGAACGTTCATCTAATTGGTTACTTCCTCTAATATCTTAATGTCCATATTATTAACCAGCGTATCCGCATTGATATTATCGTCGAATTCCCACTCATTATAACAGTTTAACACGTAAGTATTATAGCTGTCATAATTTACACGTACTACTTTATGCAAATTTCGCTTGGTATAGCAATAATCCCAGTAGTAGAATACTTCTGTGTTTGGAATTTTCACGCTATTAGACTCCTAATCTGGTTGTTCCTGTATCATCTTCTGAATATCTTGGTAGTCTAGCAAAACTAGACAGTCGTTCATTAGGGTATTCAATTCATCTAAAGTTATAATATCATAAAATTGAAATATATTATCACTGTCTAGTTTATATAGATCAAAGCGTCCGTCGGTTAAATAAACCACACAACGAAGATTGTGACAAGCGTCAAACTGATCCCATAAGTAAAACTTTTTATTCATATGTACATTATTATATGAGTTGCGGCGACAGAAAACAATTACCCGAATGGGTGGTTACTTGGTAATCGTTAGGATATAATGAGTTAAATTTGATTTTACTACGTCAGACGGTAGCATATAATTATCGTTACGAAAATGTGTTAAATCCGCGAAGTGTTTAGAATAGCAATACGCCACAGCAGAACTACATACAGGTCCATCTAAACCTTTAACCCTATCTTCCATTATATCAGGAGAGTCAAAAAAATAACGTACAATAAATAGAGAACGTAACGCTAGACGAAAAATTTTCCACCAACTATACGGTTCTCCGCCCATATTCCGCATTTCGTTTGTGATACGACGCCCATTAAAAGTTGTGTGTTTTTGCATTATTTTACGTTTTTCGCAATCAAAATATAGGCGTGTATATGAGCTATTAGGACTAAATACATCAATTTCACCGCGATAATGATTTAGATACCATTGAAGAGATACTGCTCTGCAACCCACTATCTCTTTCATCTCCACAACCTCTATAGCAGGGTCGCTAATTTCCTTTTTAAGGTCGCATACATTATCATAAGAAAAGCTAACTAGACCACAATGAGAATATGGGGTTTCACCAGACGCCCGAATCAGACTAGACCAAAAGGAACTTGGTCTGCGAAAAAGTAAAATATCACCTTCTTTAATTAAAGATTTGGCTTCGTCATATGGGACATAGCATCGTTCCATAAAACCCTCCACCGCCATTATGGCGCCTTAATTCCGAACATAGTATAGCATACTGCACTCACTAATACCGCTATGATGACTGGCAAACTAACATCCCAAATATGCTTAATGGTATCTATCACATAATTTTGCGTACTTAGTTTCTGCTGCACTTCAAGTATATTACTGCTTAGCTGTGTTTTAATCTCTATAATCTGCGTAATTAGTGAAGATGCTTTGCTTTCCGGTGTACAATTGCCGAATACCGCAACATTCACCTCTTTAATTTGGTTCACCAACGACTCTAACATTGTCGTCAATGACTCTAGGCGTTTTTCTACGCCTGTAAACCTATTCTTATCTTTGCGGCGGTTATCAATCGTAGATAAGATTACGTGGGACCAATTCGGCGTATCTTTGTTTTTTTGGATATAGGCGTCGGCACCACTAATCATTGAGGACAAACGCACGGCATCACTATCAGTTGCGGTAATTACGATAATTGGAATAGTGCTGTCTATTTCGGTGATTTTTGAGATAGTATCATAACCGGACGAATCTGGCAAATTCAAATCTAATATAACCACATCTATAGCATTTGCCAAAAATATCTTATTGGTGTCTTTGATAGAGGCGGCAAAAAAGACATGAACGGCGTCACCAAAAGACTCTTTAATTTGCATATCTAGCAATTTGGCATATAGTTCATTATCTTCTATTATTAGCAAGTTCAGTGGGTGCATATATATACCTAGTATTGAGCGGTGGTATAAAAAAGGGTGTAGAAAACTACACCCAATATAATCTATCAGTTATACAATAATTTTTAATTAGCCGGTTTTGGCCGAATAATCAAATAATACAGGTACGGGCGCTACAGTTTTCAATACCAATTCTCCAGGTACAGCATAACTAGGTCTAGCCGCATCATCGTTAGAATAGGTCAAAACAGTAGTATTGCTGGTTAGCGTATAAGTCGGTTGACCATCTTTATCAGCAGCCCACGACAATTCATTTAAGAAGGTCGTATTAAATACCTCTGATTTATGGATAGATTGTAATTGTCCATAATTTGCACCGCCGCTCAGCAAAGTAGTGCTTGCAGTATTTGCTAGACGGGTCGAAATTCGCCGAATCACAAATTCAGTAGCGACCATTCGGGCAAAACTACCGCTAGATAATGCTTTAGCTGTTGCGGGCATACCAGAATAAAGTGACGGAGATTGGTCATATTTAGTGTCGCCAAGCCCTTTAGATTTCCAACGGGTAGAAGCTACAACCCCACCACGCCGAAGAATGCCAGAATCGGCATTTTGTGTACTGCCAGTAATAAAATAATTAGCCATGTTTAATACCTCTATATATAGAAAATATCTATCCTATAATCCTGATAATGATATTCCTTGTCCTATAGAATGTATACACCTATTTATTTGTAATATTAATTATTTAGTTTTTTGTGGATTTATGACAATTTGGACAATATTTAATTGGTGGAGGAGGTGGTGACGCTATTCTTAGAGGGCGAAAATTTGGATCATAATTTGGGTTTGGTCTACCGTTTGGTAGCGTTTTGCAAGTTGGTGGATATGTCGGTTGTTTAGCGCTCATAAAACCCTATATTGTATTAGATAGAATATTGCGGATAGCACTTAGATTATTATACTTTCCATCACCTAATATACCATCGGCCAACCCATATTTTACCACTTCTTCCGCCAATAAATACCAGTCGCTTTTCCGCTGTAAATTCTGCTTAAAGAACTTACGTATATAGGACTCGGTTTTCCCGTGAAAAAATACCCCGTTTTTGCACGACGAATAGTATATATTATATAGCCGCCGAATAAACTCCTTAAACGAGTTCATAGTAGAAATGGCGGTTTTAGCCTCTGTGTCACCAAGATTAATAGACCCTTCGTGAATTAAGAAGGTAGTAGACGGGAATAATAGGCGAATGTTCGGGGCTTGTGCTATTATTGTGCCCATTGAGGCTACTTCGCCGCAGCTAATACCAATAGTTGGAGAAACCGACAATTTGATGGCATCATATATACCTAATGAATAGGTCATTTCACCACCAATACTTAGGCTATAAATCGTTATTGGGTCATGGTTTAGGTGATTTAGATAGTTTAAATTTTTAATAAAGGCGGCGGCAACCGAATCATCTATCTCTTGATAAAGGTAGATTTCGCGGTGATCTATATCTATAGAATATTGATGTATAGTATCTATTGTCGTACTATGTGTTGAATCATCAATATCAGACATAGATTATTATTCCGGTTATTGGTCTTTAGTATCTAGATATTTATCTATTGCCGCCTTAATAGCGTGACACACCTTATTAGCCTTAAAACATTTGGCAAAAGCTACCCGCATTCTGTAGCGAGTAAAAGTGTGCAATACTTCAACTCCTGGTACATCTTCAATTACTTTTTGTATATCCTCTGTCAGCCCAAAATTGGTGTGCCCGATCCAAAAGTTGAACAATTTATACATATCAGTGTTTTCATCCAATATAATTACACCTAGAGGAGTAAATATTGCACTTTTAGATTTTACTTTTTCGTCAGTTTCCTCCCTTTCACCTTCTAAATCAAAACCACCATCGTCATCTTCCGGTGGATATATATCCTCTGTATATTCATATTCGTCCGGACCTAGCTCTCTCTCGTCTACTGTTTGGTACGGGTCTTGTGCCTTTACCCATACTATAACACGATTATTTTGGGGCTGCAAAGTATAACTCCTTATGTTTTAGCTCAATGTCCGGCATAATTTGGATAACGCACAAATTCAGTTGGTCTGACTACCAATTTGTCCTTATTTTTATTTTCTATAGCAGAAACCGATTCGCGAATTAGTGATACTAGTTTGGTTTTTACATCTTCTAAGTATTGTTTAGAATCTGCGGTTTGGGCTGCATATTCATTCATTACGCTAAATATTTGCGGCAAATACAGACTAGCATTGATATTTTTAAGCATATCGGCTAGATGAATAATTTCGGGCTTATGATCTTTAGATAAATATAAATAAATATATACCTGCCCGTCACTTAATATAAAATTAATAGAGGCATCTACCGGTCCTACATCTTCTGCTTCGGTTCCCATTTTTATTTTGTCCCTATTGTATTAGTAATATTGCCGTAGACACGCTTCTTTGATTAACTTTTTATCAACACTATCTAAATAGTCTGTAGCGGCGAGTGCAGTAAATTGATAGTTATCTCCCAACTCAATATTATTAGCAATTAAACAAGAATAGCAAATATGTATATCTGACTTGATTGCCATAACGTCTAATAGCTGAAATTTCACCCACAAAGGATTGGCGGTAAATCCTGTAATTTCTTCAAACAGTCGGTCTCTAGCGGCTTCAATAGTATTGTCGGGCACAATATCAATTTGTGGCAAATATCCGTGATTTAATATAACAGTTGCATCAATATCGTCGGTTATCCCGATAATAATC
>ERZ1292644.1479-Hain-H14-01um-R2-1479-length-12110-cov-5_pt1 | contig 12110 bp, 15 predicted proteins | sample MGYA00564402_ERZ1292644 | MGnify/ENA primary metagenome ERZ1292644 (study PRJEB36523, sample SAMEA6512644) | groundwater metagenome | collected 2019-01-09 | study: AquaDiva: Metagenomics assemblies of 32 groundwater samples | reverse complement strand
GACGTGCACCGCTTGTGGCGGCCCCGTGCGCACACTCCACGTCCGGGAGTGCGCGAAGTGCCGGAAACATCCGAAGGATACCTGCCCGACCTGCGGCGGCCCAAAGGGCATAGCGCAGATACTGTGTCGCCCATGTCATGCTCGCGCCATCGCGGGGAGTCGATGGGCTGCGCCGCACAGCAATCCTTCCCGGATCGATACCTGCCCTCAATGCGGCGGGCGGAAGATGACGGCGGCGCAGCGCTGTATGAACTGCTACCGAGCGAAACAGCCGCACCCACGGGTGTGTCCGTCGTGTAATGGAATGAAGAGCCCCCAAGCCCAGCTCTGTCACAGATGCCGTTACGGGCACGAACGGCGACACGGCTTCCACATCAACCACGAGGGGCGCGTCATGATCTCGCGCAAGGGCACCCATTCGATCCCACGAGCAAGACTGGTCATGCAGGATATCCTCGGACGCCCGCTGGAAACGTGGGAGCATGTCCACCATATCGACGGCACGAAGGACAACGACCGTCCCGAGAATCTCATTGTCCTCACGCGATCGAGGCACACTTCGCTTCACCATGCGCAGGGGGACATCCACCACCACTCCTAGTCCTTCCCTTCGTCGTCAGCCGCCGTGCCGTCAGCCGGTGGCCGTATGGTCGCCTTCCCCGCCTTTGGGCCGTCCGCGCGCTCGTAGAGGCCTCCGGCGACAAGGTCCGCGGCAAGCGCCTCGTCCTCGCAGACGTGATCCACATCCGGCACGCCGGGGATCCAACCACCGTCGCCAATGTACCGCAGCCTGACCGCCATCCCAAAACCCCCTTTATCCGCTGAAGGTCTTTGCCTCAGACCACTGCATGGTGCCGAGGGTCATGTTGAACCCCCATCCCGCGTCGATGTCGTCAAACAGCCCGAGCGGGCCGAACTGCTGATCCAGTCCGTAGATGTCCACCGTCGCGTCTATCGCCACGGCGTCGTCAAGCGCGTCGGCCAACGAGACGCACCAGGCGTCGTAGCGCTTGTGCAGCGTCTCCATCCCCTCCCCGCCCTCCACGCCGCCGCGTGGGGCGAGCATCACGCGCATCACCACATCCTTGATCCCGACCCGGTCCCCGCCGCTCTCCCGCTGCACTATGTGGCCGTTCGGCTCTGGGAAGCAGTACGGGAACGTCTGGGCGTCCTGCCTGCCACCCGGCGCGTATTCCAGCGCCTTCATCGTCTCGGCCTGCGGCGAGGTGATCGTGATAGCGTCCAGTTGCAACTGGAGCGCCGCCCTTGCTAACGGCCATGTGCCGGTCATGCCAGCACCGGCAACTGTCGCCCGTAAAGCCGTTCCGCCTCACGGAAGAGCCAAAGCGTACGCGGCTGCATCTGCGCCGGGACATCAAACGCCGCCACAGCACCAACCGCTCCGGCAGACAGCCCTTGCCGCAGGTCATGTGTGCGATGGATCACCAGGTCCTGGATGATCTGCGGCACCGCAGCCCATCCCCATGTCCCGGTGATCTCGACGCAACCGGAGAGTTTCGGGAAGATCGTCAGCGTGGCAGCGGACAGCGGACGCAGCTCGATCGCTGTGAACGGCTCGCTGTGCGCTGCCGCGTTCTCCGGCAACCCGCGCACCCAAGCGTCGGACAGGTCAAACAGGTAATCGTCATATGATCCGTCAAGGTCGCTGTCGATCTTGAGCGAGTCAGCGACGATCGCGGTTAGGCAATAGCCGAGGCCTGCTTTGTCACGCAATTGCAAGATCGCGCGGCCGCTACCGTCGAACACGCGCACCTGTCCGGTAGCGGAGGCATTGAAGTATCCGGGCGCGACCTGCAACGCCCGCTCCAACTGCCGCGACATCACCAACAATTCGGCGGTGATCGTGGCGTCGGCCGCTGACGCCTTGTCACCGATGGCGGCTCGATACTGCGTGATCGTGGCATAGGAATCGAGGATCGCCACGGGCTAGGCCCCCCAACGGAAGTTACCGAGCGGACAGTCTCTCACGCCGTTCTTGCCGGTCACGAGCGGCGCGCCATCAATCGGGCACGCCGTCGGGCCGCGCCGGGATGCAAGCTCCTCAGCCGCCGCGTTCTCGCGTTTGATCTCGCCCAACATCCCGAACCCGGCCATCGCCGTTGCCCCTTACATCAAGTGACCGGCGACGGCGAGCCCGAAGCCACCGCCGCCGGTCACACCACCGAACCCCACCCGCACTACCTGCGCGGAATTTCCTTCCACGTGAGCGTCTGCGCAAACAGCGCGACCGACGCCACCGTAGCTGCGACCCAGGCGAGCGTGCCGGGTGGCAGAATGATCGTGCCGTCGAAGTCGACCTCCTTCAAAGGAGACTCGACGGCGCTCGTGTCGATCACAGGCAGCATCCCGAACAGGTTGCGGATGTATTCCGCAGCCACACCGGCGGTGACGGTGACCGTCCCCGCGTTGCTGGACTTGACCTTCGAGACGAGGCCCTCGCCGATCAGTCCGTTGATCGGCGCGGTCTCAGCGAACGCCGTGATCCCGGTGCCGAGGCTTGCGAGGCGGATGACGCGGGCCATAAGGCCGATCGCGCCGAAGGCCTCGACACCGGACACACGGACCGCGTTGTAGTTGATCAGCTCGACATCGACCCCGGAGCCCGTCGGGTTCCAGAGCGCATTCCCGAGCGGCGTCACCGAGGTGTAGATCGGGATCGCCAGCCCGAGCGGCGTCGTGGTCTGCGAGAAGACACGCCCCGCCTTCGCGTCCTGGTAGTGCTTGCCGTGCAGCCGGTCCATGAGCTGCTCGAACTCTTCACCGATCGCGGGCTCGCCACCCCCGCGCCCGAACCGGAACGGCATCTGCAACGTGAATTCCATGATCGTCCTGCTTCCCCCCGCTTGCGTTTAGGCGGGTACTACGCGCCGACTGCCAACCGCAACTCGGTCAACTCGCGCAACTGCGTGATCTCGATGAGTATCGCCTGGAGGACGCTCAACTGCTCATCCGTGCCAGCCGCGGCGAGCGTCCATGTGTCAGCCCCATTCCACCTGTAAATCAGGCCAGTGTCGGTTTCGAGGAAACTCGACGCCGATGGCAGATCGCTGGCTGCGATCGTACTGCCATCGAACTGCAAGCCGAGCACCGGCTTGTCGTCGGTCGAGAGGCCGATGTATCGACGGATCGGGCCTTCTAATCTCACTGCCATCTACCGCTCCTCGCTCGCGCCCGGCGGTTATGCTGCCGCCGACGCCGTGCCCCATGCACCGCCGCGTTCGCCGTCCGCGTTGACCACCAGCGGGTCATAGACCTGCATGGCGGCCGCCACGATCGCGAGGTTGAACCCGTCGGCGTCGTTGGTCGCCGTGCGAATGCGCAGCGACAGCAACTGGCCCGTGGTCGTCGCCACGACAGAGACGCCGCTGTCGCGTGTCGCGTGGCGATTGCGAAGATGCCCGCCCTTCACGGTCAGATTGGTCATCGCGAGCGTGACGTTGTAGATCGCCCCGTTCGAATACAGCCCGTCGAAGTCCGGGTCCTCGATGTAGACACCATCGGAAGCCACCGCGCACGTGATCGCATTCGCGTTCGCATCCCCGGAGGCGTGCCCGCGATGAATCGGCCGGATGATCCGGCAGCGTGCCGAGCCCGTACCCAGCGTGATCATCGCAATGAACTGCGCCGTCGCGCCCGACTCCTGACACTCGATGTCCGTCAGTTCGCAGTCAGCACCGGTCACCGTGATGGCCGAGGTAACGTCCACCCCCGCCGTGCCGAGCAGCAGGAAGTTCGACATCTTCACGTTCGCCACCGTGATTGGGATGTTGCTGCCCGCGGCGCTGAACGTGATCGTCGGGCGCGACGTGCCCTTACCGAGCCCGATGATCTCGATGCCCGCCACGTCGATCGCGAGCGCGGTAGCGTTGGCGATCGACTCCACGTGTCCGGGCAGCACAAAGATCTTGTCGCCCTGGTTTGCGGTGCACTGCCCGACCGCGAAGTCGATCGTGTCGAACGGCGCGTCCGGCGTGGTGCCGAATCCAGCCGTGTCCGCGCCTACCGCAGAGTCGACAAAGAACACGTTCCCCGTGAAGGCCGACGCGTTGATGATCGCCGGGAGTCCACCCGCGACCTGCCTGTAGAACAGCGGGCTCCGCGTGCCGATGATGGTTGCCATGTCCGGGTTCCCTTCCTTGTGATGGCGCTATGCGTTCGGGTCTGGCAGGTTAGCGGGCGTACGCTCTGCCTTGAGCCCCCACAGGATCGCGAGCACGCCGCCCACCTTCGCCTGCCCCAGGTCGGGGACGTTCATGCTGATCCACTCGTAGCCATCGCTGAGTTGCTCGGCCCCCACCTCGACGACGTAGATGTTTTCCTTCTCGGCGGAGTCCGCAACGGCGGTGATCTCGGAGGCTGCGGTCTGCGTAACGGCAGTCCACGTCTCATCGCCGTCCAGCGTGGTCTCTTCTTTCTTGTGGTAGGTCGTGATGATGTCTAGGTCTTGCGAGGTGCCGCCTGACGCGGCGGTGTGTTCGTTCAAGTCCATCGCCACATCACCGTCATCGGTCCCGGCGTCCGCGAAGAACACGAACGTCACGCCCGCATAGTTCTTCATGTGGATGCGGTTGCCCGTGTTGGCGGCCGTGTTCAGGTCGACGATCCCAAGCGCGCTTGAGATGTCGAAGAGCCGCCCGAGCGCGCGTGCGGTGGTAGGCATGTATCCGTTCCTTCCTTCCGGGGGGTTTCAATGCCCCGGTCGTACTCAGGCGGGCTGGGCGGGGTTGATTGCGCCCAGCCCGCCGAACTGCTGGCTACGCCCTCGTGGCGAGCGTCACAAACGGCGAGACGGTCGGCGTGCCCTTGAACGGCGTCAGCGCCGAAGTCCACATCGGACGGAAATCTACCCGATAAGTGGCGCGGAACGCCGTCTCGTCCGTAAGAAACTGAACGTGAATCGAGGAGGTGAGATCAGCCCCCGGCGATCCCTTCTCAATCGCCCAATACTGCGAGAAGTCAGCGAGGATGACGTCGCCCACGGTGCCGATCCCAGCACACTGCTCGATCGGGATCACCGGCCGCCCGAACAACGTCGCATAGGGCAGCCCGGAGATGCCGCCTGCGGGCATCCACACCGGCACGCCGCCCGTGCCAACCGCCATCGACATCTGCGACAGTTGCGGCTCGCAGTCCTGATTAATAAACCATGCCGAGTCATCACGCGAGGAGGCGACGAGGCGCGACCACATCTTGAGGATATTCGCGTAGACGATGGTCGCCGCAGCCTGCCCCGTCTCCTTCGCCTGCGAGACGGTCGCCGCCGCGTTCAGCACGCCCAGCGGCTCGCCTACGCCGCTGCCGCGGATCGCGGCGTCGTCCAACTTGAAGCCGAACTCCTCACCGAAGCCGTCCCGCACCAGCGCCTCGATGATCGGCGTATCCGCCAACTGTTCATTGGTGACATAAGTCACCGCCATTAACTTATTGAGTTCTAGTGAAATGCGCTGGAATGTGGGCTTGGTCGCTGTGGTGCTCCCACCCTCGGCCACCCAGTATGCGCGCACCCCACCCCAGCGCGACCCGTCCGCGCGGCTCGTCTCGTCGATGGCGGGCATCTTGATCGAGTTCGAGTTGCCGCCGAGTGGGTACCGGCGCGTAATGCGCGCGAACACCTGACCGGTCTGATTAATCCGCTTGAAGATTTCATTGACATAAGTATCTTGGAGTAGGAACCCACCATCCGCAGGCGTACCCTCACTCATGCCGGTCGCGGCATAGATGTCGAGCAGCCGCTTATCCGCCACAGCGCCAGGACCGGCGGACTGCATGATCGCCCGCAACTGGTCGCCGAAGCGGCCGAACGGCCGGGCGGCTGCCACGCGGGGGTCTACCGGGGGGCGGATCACCTGCCCCTCGGCGTCGAGCACACCGCGCGCCTGCATGTCCGTGATGAAGGCGGCGCTCATGCGCGTCTCGGCCTCGGCCATCCGCGCCGCGATCGTGGTGTTGAGCTGTGGCACCAGCGCCTCGGCCACCGCGATCGCCTGCTGCTGCATCGCGTCCAACTTCTCGTCACCCATTACAGGGCTCCTCTCATGCGGTCGGCGATCGCGCCGGCCAACTGCTCCACGTCGATTGCGAGCGGGGCGTCATCGTGATCTGCGATCAGCTCGGTGCCCGCGCCCAGCGCGGCAAGCCGCGGCGCCAGCCGCTCGGCCAGCCGCTCGGCCAGCACGTCAAGGTCGCCACCCCAGGAGGCGAGGGCGGGGTACTCCGCCTCTTGGGAGGCGCGCAGCGGGGTGGAGGTGCTCTCCCCGCGCATCACGGCCATGCGGCCCAGCGGGGTGGACAGGCGGCGGATCGTGCCCTCCAGCGTGTCCACGCGGTCCACGAGGTTGAGCGCCACGGCCTGCTTCGCACCCACGATCCGCCCCTGCCCGTAGCCCGACCGCACCGCCTCCTCAGAGACGCCGCGGCCGCGGGCGACCGCGGCGATGAAGTCGGCGTACACACGGTCGACGCGCGCCTGCATCTCGCCCATCGCCTCGTCAGCGAGCGGCTCGAAGGGGTTGCCCTCGACCTTGAACTTGCCCGCCGAGACGAGGGTGTACTTGAGCCCGAGCATCGCGTCAGCGGCGGACTCGTCCACGTGCGCCATGTAGACGCCGATCGAGCCCGTCTCGCTCGACGGGGTGGCTACCAGCTCATGCGCCTGCGAGGACAGCCAGTAGGCAGCCGAAGCGTTGAGCGAATCCGAGATGGCGACAATCGGTTTGGTCTTGCGGGCGTCGTAGATAGCCTGCGCCGCCTCGGGGATGCCGTAGACGCCACCGCCGGGGGAGTCCACATCGATCACGACCGCGACGATGTTAGGGTCGGCCGTCAGTTCGCGCAGCGTGGCGGTGAAGGCCTCGGCGGACGTGCCGCCCGACATCTCGGTCATCATGCCCGCGCGCTGCTGGATCAGGCCGTACAGCGGCAGCACAGCGATCACGCCGCCGCTGGCCTGCTGCGAGGTGCCGGGAGGGGCAGCCTGGACGCCTTCGAGCCGCGCACTGATCTCGGCAGCGTCGAGCCGCCCGGCGCGCAGCCGCTCGGTGACGATCTCGACCATGTGGCGGTGCACGGAGGGGAGCAGCGCCCACGGCTCGTCCATGACGGCGCGGACGATATGCTCGTAGGAAGGAGTGGAACGCTTGGCCATGAGTGCCCTGGCCCGCGCGAACGCGGGAACCGAAGGGATGGCGTCTAGCGCTCTATGGATGGCGGGCCGCTCGCCCGGTCGCCGCAGCCGAAGCCCGGTACCGGGGAGCAGCGGTCTCTAGGACTCACCGCCTGGCCACTAGGGTAGGTGCGTGCTCACAGCGCCGTCAAGCACCTCAAGTGCTAGAGCCTGCGCCCGATCTCCTCTACCAGCCCGTCCACCTGGTCGAGCCAGTCGAACCGCGGCGTAGCCAGCGGCGCCGCGCTGTCCACGAACGCACCGTCGCGGATCAGGTGCTCCCGCTTGCAGTGCCCGCACCACAGGTCTGCGCTCACCACGTTCTTGGCCAGCAGCGCGCGGTGCTCCGGCGGGCAACTGGGGCAGCGCACCTCAGCCATCGCCGCCGCTTGCCGCGGCCCCGCCGGCAACTGGCGCGGCGCGCCAGCACCACCGGACGGCAGCGGCGCGGGCCGCCCGTCCACCATGACGCGCTGCATGTTGAGCGGCGTCCAGTAGTCGTCGGGGATGCCGCGCGGCGGCATGTCTTCCTTCTCGCGAATTTCGTCCGCCGTCATCGCCCCCAGGTTGCGCAGCGTGCGGTACAACTCCGCCCGCGTGCGCGCGTCACCCTGCAACAGCCCATTGACGTTGAATACCATCTCTAGCTCGGGCGGGAGCAATCCGTTCTCGATCGCCTCCTCGATGCGCTTGAGGCGGTTGAGCAGCACGAAGACGACGACGTGGATGCCCTGCGCCTCGATGCCAGTGCCAAAGTTGCTGGTATTCGACTTCCAGCCGAGCAGGTGGTGCGGGATCGGGCCGTAGAACTGCAACACCTCTTCGCGCTGGTGAATCCGAGTCTCCAGGAACTGCGCATCGTTTGGCGGTATACCGATGCGCTCATACTTGGCGTTGCCGCCCAGCACGCCCATCAGGTGCGCGTTGTTCAACCCGGCGTGCTCCGCGTCCCAGATGTCCAGCACTTCCTTCGCGCCCGTGGGCGTCACGATCGCCTCGCTCGTGATGATGCCCGACAGGGTGGAGCCGTTGCGGAAGAACAGCGACCCAAACTTCTCCGTCGCGATCGCGAGCCCCAGCGCATTGGCAGCCACTGCTACCGGGCTCAGGCCGCGCACCCCGTCGATACTGAACGATGGCACGTGCAACACCTCGCGCGCGGTCAGCGGGGCGGCGAGCGAGCGGTCGATCGTGAAGCCCTTGCTGCCGTCATCGAACGTGCCGACGCCGAGACGCTGCGGGCGCAGATGCCACAACTCCCTGACGCCCAGCCACGGACGCAGCGGGTTGTACGCCGCACCAGCATCGCGGCCGATCCAGGCGTAGCCGTTGCCCCAGCCCTCCAGCGACGCGACCAGCGTCTCGATAAACGAGATGCGCGAGGTGGAGCCGTTGGGGCGCCGGGTCAGCCAATCGAACTCGCCGCCCGTGACGGGCGCGCGCGTCTTGTCATTGCGCCGGTGCAGGCGGATCGGCAGCGTCGCGGTCGTGCGGGCGATAAAGTTGATCGCGGCGAAGGCGGCCCCCACCATGAGCGCCCGGTCGCCATCGACCGCCGGGCCAGCGTCGGTGCTGGTCGCCCACTGCTGCTGCGTCACGCCGGGGGCGATTGACGATACTGAGGCGCCGCCGGGACTGCGTGGGGGCGGGCCCGCTACGAGCTGACTGAGGAACCCCATGCTACCTCCCGGCCACGCCCAGTGCGATCAGCACCGCGCCGAGCGCGATCCACCCCACCACCGGCCCGAACGTGAAGGCTACCGCGACGAGTATAACCGCTCCGGTAACGACCGCTATCTGGTCGATGCGCGCCGCCATGCCCGCCGCGATCTTGCGCATCATTCCTCGTGCTCGCGGAGTTCTGCCGCTAAGCACTCGTCGCAGATCAACCTGCGGTTATGGTCCTCCCATACGTACCACGTGCGATGCGTCACGAGCCTAGCGCATTCCCCGCAGCCCCCACGTCGCGTCGACTCCGCGCGCTTCTTAGGCATCTATGACCCCCTCGCCCGCCGCAGCAGCGGCCTGCGCATCCAGCATGGCATGACGGCCGAAGAACATCGGCGGCAGCGGCGCGGGCTTCACGGGCTCTTCACCCTTGTCCAGCAGATAAGCGCAGCCTACCAGACCGACCGCAAGGTCGTTGTGCCGCCGCTCGGTGCGCTGCTTTCTATCTAGCCGCTGCCCGCCGCTTGCCGCCCACCGTACCGCCGAGTTCCCGACATGCCGCGCGAGCGTGGTGTCACCGTCGTGCTCGAAGCGATCGCCTTTGAGCAGCTGAAAGAGCGACTGGAAGCCCGGCACCATGCGCTGGTCGGTCATTGGCACGTCCACCATCGGCAGCCCCGCAGTGCGCCACTCCTCGGTCATCAGTGTGATCCGTGCGGGGTCGAAGCCGATCGCCTCGAAGCCCAGCGGTGCGAACGTCTCCCCGCAGCCGCAGCCGCACGTCCCGTCGTCCGCCGTCCAGGCCTCACCCGCGCGGGTGCCGAAGTGCAACGAGTACAGGTGCGCCCTGACCTCGATGAACGGCACGCTCCACCCGTCTAACGGGTGACCGGCGTCGTCTAACGGGCGCTCCCATGCGCGCGCCTTCACGCGCACACGCAGCCCGCCGTCGTCGTCCGGCTCGGCATCAGCCCACACGATCCCCGTCGAGTCGTACCGCGTCGAGGCGTCGATGAACGCGACCGTGCGGCGCGCTGGGTCGATGGCGTACGGGCTCTGCGCGCGGTAGGAGTCCCACGGCTTTGGGAGCCAGATGTCCTGCGCGTCCGTCCACTGGTTCAGCCGGTAGCGCCGCGCCACACCCTCGGTCATCTCGGGGTCGGCCAAGTCCTCGAGGTACCGTTCGTATGAGACGGTGTAGCCCGCCGCGGGGTTCGCGCCGCGCCAGCCCTCCTCGCTGCGGTAGTCGACCGCCTCCCCCGCCGCCCCCTCGTACGGTCCCTTGCCCGCCCACTCGCCCGAGCAGACCGTCGGCGCTTCCCACCAGACGGCGAACAACGTCGGGTCGAGCTCCGGGTGCTCCATCACCTTGAGCGCGTGCTCGTAGGCGCGATAAGCGATCGTCTCACGGTCCCACCCGGCGGTCGTGATGTCCACGATCAGCGGCTGCGCGCGGAGCGCGCCGCCCTGCGAGATCACCGTGTAGGTCGTCTCATTCTTGTTCGTCGTCCACTCGTGAATCTCGTCACGAGCGCGGAAATAGAGGTTCGGGCCGTCGAGGTTCCCGCCGCCGGAGGCTAGCCGCCGCAGCGACGCGCCGGGCTTCGACGGCACGAGTATCTCCCGATCCCACCGCTCCGTCATGGTGGCAAGCGAGAAGCCGGGGGTCGCGTCGCGCGCGCCGCCGCCTTCCTCGCATGTCACCTTCGCCGCCGCGAACACGAGGTCGGCCTGGTCGTCGTTCGCCGCAGCGCAGACGTTCTTCGGGCTCGGCTCCGGGTCGATCACCGTGTGGTAGAGAGCGAGCCACGCGATCATCGTCGTCTTGCTGGACTTCTTCGGGAGGCCGATCAGCGCGCGGCGGTACTGCCGCAGGCCGTCTGAGCGCAGCCGGTACAGCTCCAGGATGATCTCCCGGAAGAACGGCATGAGCACAGCGGGCTGGCCGCGCAGCGGACCCTCGGGGTAGACGCACCACCCCTCGATGAAGGCGCTGACAAGGTGGCCGGAAGTCCAGAACCCGGCGGCGTGGGCAGCGCGGTGGGCAGCATGGACGTCGAGCCCGTCGCACTGGTGCCACTGGGCGCGGTTGACGGCTGCGAGCGCGCGCAGTTCCGCCGACGGCGGCCGGGTGGGTGTTTCACGTGAAACATTGGCACGTGCCGCGCGGCGCGGCTTCGGGGCGAGCGCGTGCCGCGCGGCGCAGCCGCGGCAGGTGTCGGAGCCGGGCGCGAGATCGGCGGGCTCGCGGTGGCGCCCGCAGACCGAGCAGCGGGTGACTACGAGGGGCGTCACGCCTTCACCGCCCGCTCCCCGACCACGGCGTATGTGCCCTCGTACCCCGGTATCGCCAGCAGCTGGTCTGGCGCGACGTCGCCCTCGCCGACGATTCTCGACTTCCAGATCGGTGTGCTACTGGACATGCGCCCACGTCTCCGTGATAGACGGCCCTCCACAGCCGACCGCGAGGAACACCACGACGCTCACGAGCAGCCCGCCGATCGCGTCCCTGAGCCGCGACAGCACCCCCGCAGCCATCATCCGCCCTCCTTCGCCTGCCGCTTGCGCGCCCGGAACGCCGCCTACCGCTGCTCGGGGCAATCACCTATCCTTTCGCGGCTTTCGCGGCGCGGTATGCCCGCTTACGTTCCGTCTCGGACGCCCACTTCCGCGGGCGGCCACGCGGCACAGCGGTGTCCCGGATATTCGCCGGGACACCGCCATCATCCGGGACATCGTAATCGTACTCGCCCGCGGCTGGTAGCCCCCGCGAGGCGGCGTCAATCGCCGCGTTCATGCGCTGCTCCGCGCTCACCGCGCCGGCCACGTCAATCCCCAGCTGCGCCCGCGCCTTCGGCCCGATGCCGAGTTGCTGCCGCAGGTCATGGAGCCTGGCCCTGATGGCGTGGCGCTCGGACAGCAGGGGGTTGAGTCTCGGCTGCCCCTCAGAGCCCTTCACGAGCCACGCCGACCCCGAGAGGATCACCGATTCGAGCGTGATCAGTTCGCTCTCCAGCCTGATCCAGTCATCCACCACTAGCCGGTCGATGCCAGCCACGCCATCGAGCGCCCGAGGCAGCACGCTCTCCCAGTACGAATCCCACCGCAGCAAGACCTCGGGGAGCAGCGGTTGGCCGCCGTTTGACAGCGGCGGCATGGGAATCACTGCGCGCGGGACGAGGTCGTACGGCACGATCGCCAGCTGGCGCGGGCCACGCCCCTGCCGGGTCGCCTCGGGCTTGCGCGGCCGCCCGGCAGG